>OLDG01000147.1_pt1 | contig 19274 bp, 14 predicted proteins | sample 1609141 | NCBI WGS metagenome assembly OLDG01 (sample SAMN02675049, study PRJEB24791) | human gut metagenome, SKBSTL061 | isolation source: stool | host: Homo sapiens | place: USA | reverse complement strand
TGAAGCCTCAGTCCGTACGAGAGGAGATGTATAACTTTGCCAAGAATCTTATGGCATACTACGAGCCAACAACCGAAGCGTGATGAATACATTAGACTTTATAGCGATAGACTTTGAGACCGCCACGGGACAGCGCACCTCCATCTGTGAGGTGGGGATCTGTGTGGTACGCCATGGCGAGATTGCTGAGACACGCTCCTGGCTGGTACAACCTGAGGGGAACCGATACAGCTACTGGAACATGCGGTGCCATGGCATCCGTCCGGAGGATACGGAGATGGCTCCTTCGTTTGCCGAGGTGTGGCAAGAGATAGCAGCGCAATACTTAGGCGATGGAGAGTTGTTGGTAGCGCACAATGTCCCGTTTGATCGAAGTTGCCTGGAGCAGACGGCACAGCTCTACGAACTCACACTTCCCGAGCTGCAGTGGGACTGCTCGCTACGCCGTGCGCGTCAGATCTACGACTACGGCTGCCATACGCTCGCCTACCTCTGCGAGCAACTATCCATCCCCGAGGGGACGCACCACCGTGCAGGCGACGACGCCGAGATGTGCGCCCGCCTCTACCTACGAGAGCTACACGACAGTACCCAATTTTCAGCTGTCGGATGCTGAGGTTATCCAGCGACTTACCGCATTGGATGGGGTAGGTGTTTGGACTGCCGAGATGCTTTTGCTCCACTCTCTTCAGCGATCGGATGTACTGAGCTTCGGTGACTTGGGTATTCACCGCGGACTCCGGCTGCTTTACCACCACCGAGAGATGCCACGTGCACGCTTTGAGCGGTACAGATGCCGATACTCCCCGTACGGTAGTGTGGCAAGTATTTACTTGTGGGCGCTTGCTACAGGCGAAGTTGAGCCCCGGTAGAAATCCTCCGTGAAACTATGAGTCGCACCAAGTCTTTACCGCCTCTTGAGCAGATGCTCTATCCGTCTCCATGTGGTACGCTCGTACTGATTGCATGCGGTCACCATCTTTGCTGTTGTGACTGGATCGATGGATTGAGTCATGTACGACTTCGGAAGCGCCTTGGCCAGCCTTGCCGTCAGGTATCGAAGTCGGCAAATAGCCCGTTCCTTTCGGAAGCCGCTGCACAGTTGGATGAGTACTTTTCGGGTGAGCGTCACTTGTTCAGTCTCCCGCTGATGGCGGTCGGTACTGATTTTCAAAAAGACGTATGGCATGCACTGGCTGCTATCCCCTATGGCACCACTTGTAGCTACACTTCTGTAGCCCATGCTGTGGGACGTCCTTCCGCAGTGCGTGCCGTAGCAAGAGCGATAGGGGCGAACCCTCTCCAGATCATTGTCCCCTGTCATAGGGTGGTCGGCAGTGATGGTCGCCTAACCGGCTATGCCGGAGGTCTTGAGCGCAAGAAGTATTTGCTGGATCTGGAAGCCCGACATCGTCTCGTACATAGAGATCTAGCCCAGTTCGCGTAAGGGTAAAGCTCCCCTGCAATAGAGACAATAAGAGAGAGACTCCCCTCGGTCGGATTGTGTCCGGCAGAGGAGAGTCTCTTTTTGTGTCGGGGGCAGGGGGTAATCCCTCTAGCTACTATTTCCGGCCGTAGTTTATTTGGAAGTAGAGTTCATAGCGTCCACCGGCTTTCACCGTATACATAACGCCTCTGAGAGGTTGCTTCGGATCGAACTTCGTATTGTAGGCCTCATAAGCACTATCTCCGCCCAGCTTTGTAAAGTGAGCATCCTCTGTGAAGCCATAGTGCTTTATGATCTCCAGTAGTGCATTTTGCTGGTCTAGATCCTGAGGATCGGTAAAAGTGCTGGGATCTGCCATATAGTCCTTAGCGTATAATTTATTTGGGATGAGCTGAATGTAGACAGGAGCCCCAGGGTCCTGTGGTGTGTGAAAGTAGACGAGCGCATCCATGCAGAACTGATATTGATCGAGGATCTCCTTGCCATTTCCATCCAGCTTCCTAGGAGACTCAAAATAGTATAATACTTTACACTTAGGATCATCTTCGTAAGGCTTAAAGATCCAGCCATACGGGTGTAGTGCAGACTTAAAGTGGGCAAGGTTATTCGACTTGAACTCATTGAGCTCAGGAATGTATATAGGAGCAAAGAACTTCAGCTCATCAGCCGGTGCGTCAAGTCCTAGATAGCGAGACTTGCTTATCTCGACGTTTTTGAGGACGGATACTTTAGTCTCCTTGGATACGTTCCCAGCAGAGACCTTGACGTTGGCAGTGCCCTCAGCAATACCAGTAAGAACGCCCTCTGCAGAGACCGTAACTATTTGAGGATTTGAGGATTCAAAATTAGGTTTGGTTCCCTTAGGGTACACAGCTACTGGGAGTTTGTAGGTGTCTCCAACTAGAAGCTCTACGGATTCGGGTACGCTGATCTTTACATCAGCGGGTTTGTCCTTTTCCTTGCAAGCACCTAGTCCTATACAGCAGATGAGTATAGTGAAGAGGGTGATGATATTCTTTTGTGTCATAGACTATTGTGTAAAAGTGATTTGATTCCAAGTGATTCAAAGCCATTCGGCACTACAAAGGTATATCCTTTTCTGATGCAATGCAAGTGCTCGTCGCATGGGAATGGATGTCTAGTTCCCATTTTGGGAAACTGAAGAGAGATCTGGGACTGACAATTATAGTTAAATGATTTTCGCACGATAGCTACGTGGAAAACGTCAAATACCCACGTGGCTATTTCCGATTTTCCACGTGGGCGTGAATCATTTCTTCCGAAGTTTCATTCCATTCTTCCGAAGTATCACTTGATTCTTCCGAAGTTTTATTCCTTTCCTCCGGAGGAATTTTGCATTTCTTACGTGGAAAATCGCAAACGGCTCCGGAGGTATTGAGTACTACCTAAATGGGGATTCCTGTGAACTGGATAGGGATGGAAGCGACCCTATCTTGTGCGTATTATGTCTATGGCAATAATCGTAATAGCGTGCGGATAAGCACAACAAAAGCCGTGTAGCTCGGATGGCTACACGGCTTTGCTATGTTGGGGAGCCTGCTGGGCTTACGCCAGAGGCTCGGGATAGTCAGATAGACTAGGTGAGGTCTACGGCATGTACCTCCTCAGGCGTGGTGGGCTCGGGCTTGGCATCGAGGATGTCAGCGAGAGGGCCGTAGTTGTTTTCCCACTCGGTAGATGAGATACGTACGTAGGTGCTGTAGCGCTTGTAAGCCGAGCGGAGTGACTCGTTGGCTAGCTCCTCAGCAATCTCTGGGTACATCTTGAAGAGTGAAGCGTATCGTACCTCGCCCTTGAGGAAGTCCTTGAACTTCGAGAAGTCCGGTTCCTTGCTGTCGAGTACGAAGGGATTCTTACCCTCCTGCTCACGGCGTGGGTCGTGGTGCCAGAGGTGCCAGTAACCACACTCTACGGCGCGCTTCTGCTCGTTCTGAGCATTGCCCATACCACCCTTGAGACCGTGTGAGATACAGGGTGAGTAAGCGATCACGAGTGAGGGACCCTCGTAAGCCTCAGCCTCGCGGAGTACCTTGAGCGTCTGAGCGGGGTTGGCTCCCATAGCGATCTGAGCTACATAGACGTAGCCGTAGGTGGTCGCGATGAGACCTAGATCCTTCTTGCGGACACGCTTACCTGCTGCGGCAAACTTAGCGATAGCGCCCAGAGGCGTACTCTTAGAAGACTGTCCACCCGTATTAGAGTAGACCTCCGTATCGAGTACGAGGACGTTGACATTCTTGCCCGAAGCGAGTACGTGGTCGAGACCTCCGAAACCGATATCGTATGCCCATCCGTCACCACCGATGATCCACTGTGAGGGCTTGACGAAGTGGTGACGCAGGTTGTAGATGTAGTGCATGTGATCCTTAGCCTCAGCATCGAGCAGAGGTAGGATCTTGTAGCTGAGCTGCTGTGAAGCATCGCCATCGAAGCGCTGCTCGACCCACTCGCTGAGTAGCTGGCGTAGCTCATCGCTAATCGGCTCCTTACCCTCCTCTAGAACCTCCTTGACGAGGTGTACGAGGCGGTTGCGGTTCGAGCTAGAGGCGATGTACATACCCATACCAAACTCAGCATTGTCCTCAAAGAGAGAGTTAGCCCATGCGGGACCCTCGCCACGGTCATTGGTCGTGTAGGGAGTAGAGGGGGCTGAAGCTGAGTAGATAGAGGAGCAGCCGGTAGCGTTTGCCACTACCTGACGGCTACCGAAGAGCTGCGTCAGTAGCTTGACATAAGGAGTCTCACCACAACCAGAGCAAGCTCCGGAGTACTCAAAGAGAGGCTGTGCAAACTGTGAGTTCTTGACGTTGGACTGTACGTCGACCATGTAAGACTTGTTGGTCACCTGATGACGCATGTAGTCCCAGTCGCACTGCTTGTCGCGAACCTCGTCGAGGTGCACCATCTTGAGAGCCTTGCCCTGCTTATTGCCTGGACAGGTGTTGACGCAGTTGGCGCAACCGAGACAGTCGAGGTAGTTGACCTGAATGCGGAACTTGAGACCAGCCTCCTTGAAACCCTTGCCCGTAGCATCGAGTAGCGCTACATCGGTACCCTGAGCCTCCTTCTCGTTGAGTAGGAATGGACGGATCGTAGCGTGAGGACATACGAAAGCGCACTGGTTGCACTGGATACAGTTGTCCTCGATCCAGACAGGTACGAGGTCAGAAACACCGCGCTTCTCAGAGTCAGCCGTACCAGAGTCCCAGGTACCATCCTCGCGACCTGCGAAGGCAGAGACGGGGAGTGAGTCACCACGCTGAGCGTTGATGACGCGTACCACGTTGCGTACGAAGTCGGTGTCACCAGTATGCTCTACAGCAGGCTCGTCAGGGAGGTTAGCCCACTCAGCCTTGACGGGAACCTGGATGACGTTGGCACCCTCGTCGACAGCTGCGAAGTTCTTATTGACAATCTCCTCACCCTTGCGAGAGTAAGACTTGACGATGAACTTCTTCATCTGCTCTACAGCGAGATCGTAAGGTATGACGCCAGAGATCTTGAAGAAGGCACTCTGCAGGATCGTGTTCGTGCGGTTGCCTAGACCAATGCGCTGAGCAATCTCCGTAGCATTGATCATATAGAAGGAGATCTCGTTCTCAGCGAGGTAACGCTTGACGTGATTAGGTAGATGCTCCTCGACACTGTCTAGATCCCAGATAGAGTTGAGGAGGAACGTACCGCCCTTGCGAAGTCCTGCGAGGACATCGTACATACGTAGGTAAGCAGGTACGTGGCAAGCGACGAAGTTGGGGCGTACGACTAGATAAGTACTACGGATGGGCTGATCGCCAAAGCGTAGGTGAGAGGCGGTAAAGCCACCGCTCTTCTTAGAGTCGTAAGCGAAGTAAGCCTGGCAGTACTTGTTGGTGTTTTCGCCAATGATCTTGACGGAGTTCTTGTTAGCACCGACTGTACCGTCAGCACCTAGTCCGAAGAACTTAGCCTCGTAAGCGTCGCTCTCGAGCTCGACCTCCTTGCCTAGGGGTAGAGACTTGAAGGTAACATCGTCGACGATACCAACGGTAAACTGATCCTTTGGCTCGTTCATCGCTAGATTGTCAAAGACAGCGATGATCTGAGCGGGTGTCGTGTCCTTGCTCGATAGACCGTAGCGACCGCCTACCACGAGCGGAGCATTGGGCTGTGTGTAGAGAGCGTTCTTGACATCGAGGTAGAGTGGATCGCCAGCAGCTCCTGGCTCCTTGGTGCGGTCGAGGACAGCGATACGCTTGACGCTCTTGGGCAGTGCACCGAGGAAGTGCTCTACGCTAAATGGACGATAGAGGTGTACGGCTACAAGTCCTACCTTCTTGCCCTGAGCGCGTAGGTAGTCGATAGACTCGCGGATGGTCTCTGTGACAGAGCCCATAGCGATGACGACGTGCTCAGCCTCGGGATCTCCGTAGTAGTCGAAGAGGTGGTAGTGACGTCCCGTAATCTCAGCCAGCTGATCCATATAGTCCTGTACGATAGCGGGGACTGCATCGTAGAAGGGGTTGGAAGCCTCACGAGCCTGGAAGAAGATGTCGCCGTTTTGAGCAGTACCACGTACTACAGGAGCATGCGCACTGAGTGCACGCTCACGGAACTGACGCAGAGCCTTTTGGTCGATAAGTGGCTCAAGGTCCTCGTTAGAGAGGTACTCGATCTTCTGGATCTCGTGTGATGTGCGGAAGCCATCAAAGAAGTGGATGAAAGGTACGCGACTCTTGATCGCTGTGAGGTGTGCTACGGCAGCGAGGTCCATAACCTCCTGTACAGAGCCCGTGCAGAGCTGTGCGAGACCCGTCATACGAGCACTCATCACGTCCTGGTGGTCCCCAAAGATAGAGAGCGCTTGCGATGCGATCGTACGAGCCGCAACGTGGTAGACGCCTGGGAGTAGCTCACCAGCCACTTTGTACATATTAGGAAGCATCAGGAGTAGTCCCTGAGATGCGGTAAAGGTAACGCCGAGAGCACCAGCCTGTAGAGCACCGTGCATAGCGCCAGCAGCACCAGCCTCGCTCTGCATCTCCTGTACCTCGACGATCTCTCCGAAGATGTTCTTGCGCTTTGCAGCTGCCCACTCATCGATATACTCCGCCATCGTGGAGGAGGGGGTGATAGGGTAGATAGCAGCTACCTCGCTAAACATGTAGGCGACGTGTGCGGCCGCTTGGTTGCCGTCACAGGTCATTGTCTTTTTAGTTGGATTAGCCATTTCTATGTATTGATATTCCTTGTGTGTTGTTGTTAGTATGTTGCTTTAGTAGATAAAGCCGAAGAGCCATAGCGGGATGACATTGTCATGCCCCATAGGGATGCCTTGCACTGCGTAGTAGCGGTCTGCTCTGTATCGACCACCGAGCTCCTTATCAATGCGAAACTCGTAGGTCTCGTCCAGTACGAAGTGTACCTGTGCCCGCCCACCTGCATTGACTTGGTGTGCATGATGTAGGTGCGTCAGGAAGAAGGTAGAGTAAAGCTCAGGACTGGTCACCGGTTCGGGGACGAGTGCGTAAGCTATGTTGGTGTTTTGTAGATAGCACATGGCCGGCTTGCGTGTGGTCGCCTCAGAGCCTACACGGTATAGCTGCGTGACGAGACCCGCATCGGAGAGGATGTGCATATAGTTGGAGATGGTAGCGCGTGAGGCACTGATCATCTGCGAGAGCTGAGAGATATTGGGCGAAGTAGGTGCCGTGCGACCCAGCTCGTAGAGTAGCCTACGAAGTTTGGGTAGGAGACGCTGGTCGAGGTTACGCAGGAAGCTCACATCGACCTCCAGCATCATGTTGATATTCTTCAGTAGATTCTCCGAGTAGTTGCGATCTTCGAGGAAGAAGGGGTAGTAGCCGTGGTGCGTGTAGTCTGCCAAGTAGTTGAGCGGATTGACCATTCCCATGATCTCGCGAGAGATGGTCTCGTGATCCTTCAGTATCTCCTCGAGCGTGACCTGCGGGAGGTTAAGCCCCGTCTTGAGCTGTATGAACTCACGGAGCGAGAAACCGTCTAGCCGGTAAACAGCTCCAGGTAGTTGCTCCTCGATGGGGAGCGCCGAGTCATACTGTACGATCGAGGTGGTGTAGATAATCTGCAGGTCGGGCATTAGGCGCATACACGCCAGCAGATCTTCGTGCCACGAGGGGTACTTATAGATCTGGTCTAGCAGCAGATGCCGCCCGCCATGGTCGTAAAAGGTCTTAGCAAAGTCTACAAGTGTCTCACTCGTAAAGAGGAAGTTATTGAGATTAACATAGAGGCACTTCCTATTGAGCGACCCAAAAGTCCTCGCAGCATAGTCTAGCAGGAAGGTGGTCTTGCCCACGCCACGACAGCCATAGATGCCGATGAGCGGGGCGGAGAAGTCAATCTCGCCAAAGAGGCTGCGCTGTATCGGATTGCTCAGGTTGCGCAGCAGGTAATCGTGTGTTCTATAGAGTGCCTCCACTACTTTATCTTGATGCTTGGACTAGATACCTACATTTTGGTAGGACAAAGGTACGCAAACTTCTTCAATTGACAAGTGCTCTTGGCAAATGCCTTTGTAAAATGAAAGAACTGCCCGATTTGGATGACAAGTCACCCTGTGTGGACTAGCAAGGAGTAGGCTCCATCTAGCACTTATTAGGGGGGCTCCAATCGTTTCTCCTAGAGGTTCGGAGTTCCCTCCCGATGAAACTGGAGTTTCTTCCCGATGAAACTGGAGTTTCTCCCGTATGAAACTGGAGTTTCTCCCGTATGAAACTGGAGTTTCATCTAAGTGGCACTGTTTTGGAACGGTTCTGGTGCAAAGAAAACGGCTACGGAGTCGGGTGCTTCCGTAGCCGTGTGAAGGGCGCTCTCTAAGGAGCGGAGGTGGTGGAGTGTCTTCTGTTGCGGGATCAGTGACTCACGACGAATGTGAGGCGGTAGTTGCGCAGGGGCATGGGGTAGTTGGCGACTACATCGTAGGCTTGGCTCAGGAGGTTGTTGCACTCGAGCTGTAGACGCAGACCGTATCCTCGGACGGTGCGCTCGTATGCGAGGGCTAGATCGTTGGTGTACCACGGCTGGAGATGGTTCTCTGGGAAGTTCTCCAACTGGCTGTACCGCTCGCCAGCGTAGATGAAGTTATAGTTGAGTTGCCACCCCTTGTACTGAACGATTGCCGTGGCGGAGCCACTATGCCAGGGAATGTAGGGGATCTGGTGGCGGTAGTAGCTCTCCTTAGGATCGGTGATGTCGATGGCTCGCTGGTAGGTGTACTGAGCCCGCAGAGATAGTTGCAGGTCACGGATCGGTACCAGGCTCCAGGTGCACTGCGCATCGATGCCACGTATGTCTACCTTGCCGAGGTTGATCATGGTCCAGCGGAATTGCTGTCCCTTGGGGTAGGCGATGATCTTGTTGGTCACGAGATTGTAGTAAGCGTCTACCTTGAAGTCCAGGGTGTGGAGCCACGGCTTTTGCGGTGCGAGCTGGTACTGCAGCCCTACGTTGTACTGGGTGGTGTGCTCTGGGTCGAGCTTGACGTTGCCTATTTCGGTGTAGTATAGGTCATTGAAGGTGGGTAGGCGAAAGCTTTGCTTGTAGAAGGCGTTGAACCGTAGGTCTATCGCTTGCCACGGCTTGATCGAAAGAATCGCTGCGGGCGTGAGCTTGCGGAAGAGGGGAGCCTTGGTGAGCTTTTGCGCTTTGTCCTGAGCTAGCGTGCCGAGGAGGCTGGCTTGTGCATTGATCCAGTCGTTTGTATAGGTCGAGGCGAGGGCTAGTAGGTGGGTGAAGCGGTGCGGGTAGACGAAGTCGTAGAGATTGGCGTCGAGCTTGTTCCACTGCAAGTCATAGGCAGCGGAGAGGTACCAGTGGTTGATCAATTGGAAGGCTGATGCGACGGAGCCGTATAGCTCTTGCTGCTGGTAGAGGTTGTCCACCTTGAAGGCTGCTGTCGGCTCATTGCGCACGAAGTGGGTCTGGTAGTAGGCATACTTGGCGATGGCGTGTAGACGTATGCGGTCGCTGAGCTGCTGCTCGTAGGTGGTCTGGACGAAGCTGTTGTTGTCCCAGAGACGCTCGCCACGACGCCACACATTATTGACGATAGCTCCAGGTATGCCTCGCTCACTGTTGTAGTTGTAGACCTTGACGAGCATCTGTCCATCGGGTAGACCGATGTGGAGATTGCCCTCTAGTCGTGTGGCGTTGATGTCTCCGTTGTGCCGGACGGCAGTGGTATCGTAGGCTATCTCGTGGGTGAGGGGATTGACCTTTTGGTATCTAAACTTGTACTTGCCGCTGCTCTTGATCCACTCCGTATTGAAGGACATGGTGACCCTGGGCTCCAGTCGGTGCTCGATCAGTATGGCGGGATTGAAGAGGTCGAAGGAGCCACATCTCAGACTCGCTCTCAGATTGGTCTGTGCTCCATCCGTAAAGGTCGGCTTGCGTGTCTGAAGGTACACGGTACCGCTAGACCCAAAGTCCTTGGCGGGCTGTAGGTAGCTACCCTTTTGTCCATTGAAGACCTGTATCGCCTCCATATTGTCGAGAGAATACTGGCCGAGGTCTATCTGCCCATTCTGCGCATTGCTCAGCTCCACACCATCGTAGAAGATACCGACGTGGTGGGTGCCCATGCTACGGATGTTGACCGTCTTGAGTCCACCGACTCCTCCGAAGTCCTTGACCTGAACGCCCGAGAAGGAGCGTAGCGCATCTGCTATGGAAAAGGAACTGAGCGCCTTGAGCTCCTGCCCCGAGAGTTGCTGTGCAGGTATGACTCCTCGCCTGTAGTCTGGCTCACGGGGAGCACGGACGACAACTGTCTCCAGATGGTGTGTCGATACGCTATCTGGAGAGGTGTACTGCTGCCCATATATATAAGGAGTGGCAGCGCAGAGGAGGATGAGTGAGAAGATGAGAGTAGACATCGAGATAGAAACCTGTATATAAAAAGGGTAGGGGCGAACTCCCTAAGAGTCCGCCCCTACGTAGCTGTCTAACGGACAGGTATGGGCACTTATCGTGTGCCTCGTTGCTGTCTAGTTATTGCTTTACGAATGCAATGTGAGCGGGTAGCATACCGGTGCGTCCAGTCTGCCACTTGAGCTTACCATCGGGTGTGTAGCAGTATAGCGTACCACTAGAGACAAAGTCCTTGGCATCCGTGATGTAGATGTCGCCCGAAGTGGGGTGGATAGCGAGACCGTATGCGGTCTGAATGTTTTCAGCCGTGCCATCGGTGATGAAGCTCTCAGCGAGAGGCTTAGCAGCATTGATGTCGACGAGTCCGAAGCCTGTCTTCATCTTATTAGTTGCGCTATCCCAGACGCTGCTGTAGTAGTAGAGCTTGTCGCCATAGAAGGCCATCTCAGCACAAGGTATATTGAGCGAGTCGAGCTTCGCAACCTTTTGAGTGCTTGGATCGATGTCTATATAGTAGAGGTTGGACGGTACATTGCCATAGTTACCACGAGAGGTAACCCAGAGTCTACCGTTGTGATCCTTTCTGAGGCGATGAAGGTTCATACCGACCTCGATCTTATCCACCTCGGTAAAGCTCTTGAGATCGATGACCGATACGGTACGCTCATAGTTAGGCTTCATATAGCCACCAGAGTTAGCAACGTATAGTCTGCCGCCAGTGAGGACCATCTCCTCAGGCTGATAGCCTATGACGACTTGCCCCGTGATAGCTAGCGTCTTGAGGTCGAAGCGATAGACGGCTCCACGGACTTGACCCTGAGCGTCTCGTGTATCTGAGGTGCTGACGTAGCTAGAGACGTAAGCATTGTCACCCTCGAAGCAGATGTAGCGACAGTTGGGTATATCGACCTGACCGATGCGCTTGCCACTCTGAGCGTTGAGGACCTCAACCTTGTTAGAGCTGTTGAGTACGGCGTATAGTCTAGAACCGTAGATCTGTAGATCATTGCCGGTGTCGCCAAGCTCCTTGACTACGTTGGGGTTGAGCGTAGCGTAGATGTTTCGTGTGTAGGTACCACTGACGAGATCCATGTAGTCCAGCGAACTATTGTTTGACTGGAAGTTGCCTTCATTAAGCAGGTAGAAGCCTACGACTCCACCACTGACTTGCTGACTATTAGCTATCTCCTCCGAGTCGGCAGGTACGATAGCGTCTGGCTCTTGACAAGAGTTCAGAAGTCCTAGACTGAGGATGCAGAGTAGGAGTAAGTTGCGATATAAGTGATTCATAGTTTGATTGGATTAATTTGCTTTGTTGCAAAGATAGTGAAACGAATTGGTTTAGATGCTTTTGGAGTGGAGATTACAGCTAGAGGCGCTCTGCGAGTGAGCAGACGAGTCGCATAGCATCTACAAAGGGGGCTAGGAAAAGGTCTCTCTGCCGCCAGAAATCAGCATACTGCTTCCCATGATCCTGACTCGTGAGTGGTGTGTCACTGACGATGCGTATGCTGACGAGCGGCGTCTGGTATAGATAAGCTGTCTGAGCGATGGCAGCACTCTCCATATCCACGGCGACTAAGTCGGGATACTGCTGTGCGAACGCTCTTAGGTGCTCCGCATCGGGAATGAATGTATCACCACAGAGGAGCAACCCCTGATGTAGCGGTATGCGCAGCTGCTTTGCCATAGTCTCAATGGCTGTCACATCTGCGGAGAACTGAGCGGGCAAGCCTTGTACTTGTCCACGCTCGTTGCCTTCACCACACCACACATCGTGGTAGCGATAAGCTGTCGAGAGACAGAGGTCGCCAACCTGTGCGCCTGCGTAAAGTCCTCCCGACACACCGACATTGACTAAGAGCTGAGGATGGTAGAGCTCTATGGCTCGCTGTGTGGCAAGAGCTGCGTGCACCTTACCGATGCCTGTCTCAATGAGGTGAAAGGTCCACTCAGTAGCACGCTCCTCTAGTCGTAAAGTGTAGCGGTAGACGGCAAAAGGGACCTTCTCGACCAAGGCGCACTCTACCAGCTCGACAGTGGGAGCTAGAGCTTGCAGAGCAGACTGTATCGCCCTGTGCTCCTTGCCCATAGCGCACAACAAGACCATGGAGTAAGACATGCTATTAGAGCTTTCGCTCAGAACTTGATGATCTTGGGCTGGTTGACTGGTTGGGTGGTAGGCTCTGTACCTTCCTTTGTAGTATCGACGTTGGGAAGCTCCTCTACGTCAGCACTAGGCGTACTAGTAGGCGTGGAGCGCTGAGCGACCTTTGACGTGTCGAGTGTCTGGGACATAGCAGGCGTCTGGTTGCCATACTTGTACTTCGCACGTCGCTCCTCCACCTCTGAGTAGCTGTGATTCTTAGCAGGCTCCTCATCGAGGTAGTCTATCAGGTCGTCACGATCTAGCTCATCGTCGGTCAGCACGATAGGCACAAAGGTAGGCAGGGAGCTACGTGGCTCTAGGTCAAAATCGGAGTAGTATTGGTTGAGTAGCTTGTTTTGCTCCTTCTCGATCTCTGTCTGGCGCACGTAGTCCTCTACGTCCATAGCGGTCATAGGCATGTGTGCCTCCTTTTGGAAGCCTGATGCGATGATGACAACCATCACTTTGTTGCCTAGCTCTTCATTGAAAGCGTGCCCTGACTTGTTGTTCTGCAGGTTCCGAATGGAGGAAGTCAGTTTTTTGATCTCGTCCATCTCGTCAGTCGTCAGTGCGTCAGACGGATCGTAGAAGATAGCAAGCTGTAACCTCGTCGCCGTGGTAATGTCATCATTGTTGAGCAGTGGAGAGCGGAGAGCAGAGTCGATAGCCTTGCTCACACGGTCGGCACCCTCACCGTAGCCAATGCTAATGTGTGCGATGCCTCCATCCTTGAGTGTGGTGCGTACATCGGCAAAGTCTTGGTTCATCTCCATTTCGTTGGTGATAACCATCGTAATAGCCCGTACGGCATTGGCAAGAATCTCGTTTGCCTTGTTGAGAGACTCGTCCCAGGGTAGCTCACCATAGACTTGGTTGATGTTTTCGTTGGCAATGATAACCAGCGAGTCTACCTCTTGTCGCATACGCTCGGCGCCTTGTGCCGCTTTGATCATACGTTGTCTCTCCTCACGGACGAAAGGCATGAATATAAAGCCCACTGTGAGCAGCCCCATGTCGCGCGCTATTTTTGCAATGACAGGCGCAGCTCCAGTACCCGTGCCGCCTCCCATACCAGCGCAGATGAAAACCATCTGCGTCTCATTGTCGTCAAGGAGAGAGTGGATGAGCTCTCGGTCTTCTAAGGCAGCCTCTTCGCCGACCTCAATCTTACTGCCCGCCCCCAATCCTTGGGTTAGCTTCTGTCCGATGACAGCGACATCTTTTAGACCGCTCTTGGCGAGGTCTTGCTCATCTGTATTAAGGAGCAGATAGGATACCCCTTGAAGTCCAGAAGCGTGAATGTGCTTGACGGCATTGCCTCCAGCACCACCTACGCCAATTACCTTGATGAGCTTTTTCTGAGCAACCGCTTTGTTGTATTTGAAGTTGACGAGCTTGTCTGCGTTATCCATTTGTCGAAAGAGGTAAGAGGTTAGATAAATTGGGGAGAGGTAGTGATTGACTAGTCAATATCATCGTTGGTCAGTACATCCTTAATCTTGGAGAACCAGTTGAAGGACTTCTTACGCTTGGCACTCTTAGGCTCCCGCTTTGTAGCTTTATGGGGCTGGTCGATGTCGGTCAGGTCAAAGAGCGATGCCTGGGCCTGCTGCTGTGTGTGCTCCTCAGGAGTCTCTTCAGGTGCAGCGGTGCTAGTCATCTCTTCGGGAGTTCCCTTGGTGCTATCTGCTTGTACAGCTGCAGGCTGAGTTGGTGTGGAACCCTTGCTTGACGGAGAAACTGTACTCTGGGTTAGGTCAATAGGTCCGACGCAATTGACTTCGGCACGATAGATGAGTCCTGCGCAGCCAGCGTAGTCCACATCACTAGAAAGCGGCGTATCGTCTTTGTACACCTTATCATTGAATTCACGAGCTAGTGAGACAAACTTGCTCTCGCTCTGTAAGTAGTTTATGAAGCCCCTCATGAGTGCGCCCTGTCCGGCTAAGACAATGCCAGATCCCAGTCGAGCGCCCGCCTCAAAGTCACGAATGACACGAAGCACGTTGGCGGTGATCTCCTTCATACGGGCTGTCACGAGGCTGTTGATGTCACGCATTTTGATCTCGCGCTCACGAGTGCCATCTGGAGAGCTGAGCGTGATAGACTCGTCATCATAGGCATCGGTAAAGGGGTGAGCCTCCTCCAGCTTGATCTTCTCAGCTTCGGGGTAGGTGATGTGGAGAGACATCAAGTCGTTGGTTATGTTTTTCGAACCAAAGGGGATGACCCGTAGACACTTGAGCGTGTCGTTTTTGTAAATAGCAACAGAGGAAGTGCCAGCACCAATGTTGACTAGAGCTACGCCGAGCGTCTTGGCATCGGGATAGAGTATTACGTCCGCCTCACAGCATGGAGAGGGAAGTATAGCCTCTAGCTCGAGTCCTAGGCGATCCTCGATAGCCATACGGATGAAGTTAACATTGCTAGAGCGAGTCGTGATAAGGTTGAAGTGGATCGAAAACTCCGTACAGAGCAGTCCCTTGATGTTTCTCTCTACACGTCCGTCGACGAGACAGTAAGGGTCCGATACATCCAGTACCTCATGAGCGTTGAGCCGATAGTTCTTGACCCGCTCATTGATGAGGTTGATATGGTAATCGCTGATCTCCTCTCCGTCAGGATTGTCCATCTTATGATTGATCTTGTAGGATCGCGACATAAGGGACTTACCACCGAAGCCTACGTAGACCTTTTTGATCTCAGAGTGCTGGTCTGGGAGCTGCTCGTTGAGACGGTCTATAAGTACCTTGAGCTTGTTGTGTAGCTCCTCCATATTGTTGACGACCCCCTTGCGGATTGCGTTGCTTGTGGGTACCTCGGCTATTGCGATAGGGAGGACTTTGCCATCCTTCTTGGTACCTACCATACCCCGTATGGTAGCACTACCTAAGTCTATGGCAGTGTAGAGATCTTCGTTGTATGACATTAGAGTGCGTTAAGCGTGTTCGATTATACATTAAGGCAGATTCAGGAGGCTTTATCAAGATCTTTGTAAAGCTCCCTCCTCTGACGGGACAGTTACTATTTGGTCTTTGTACTCCAAATGTACAGAAATAAAGCTATTCCAGCCAAATATGGGGATCACCTGCTCTACGAAGAGTCTGAGCTTGTCGAGCTTCTCTTCCCAGTTAGGGCTAGTTCCTAGAATTATCTCGGTATTGCTAGCGCGTGGTGTAGCTATCACGCCTCTCAGTGGGTCTACGTAAATATGTATCAGTAAGTCTCGCCAGAGAGGATCTGAGAGAATCAGCTGCATCAGCGGGTAGAGCTCGTGAGATGCCTGCTCTACAGATATACTGCCGCTGACAGGCAGGAAGGTGGTATAGTAATCCTCGCTACGATCTATCGGGACCACTGTCTGATCCTTGCAGACGAAGTAGTTCCCCCGTGGTGTGAGAAGCGTGAAGAGCGGCTCACGCTGTAGCATGGATACGTGTAGCACGCCACCTGGAGTGGTGTAAAGATCTATATGGCTAAAGAGTCCGTTGCGTATCAGCTGTGACTCAATAGCCATCGTGGAGAGAGAGTCTACGGACTGACCTATGGGGTGGAAGCCCAGTGCTTTCAATTCGCTCACTAGGTCTCGCTCAGGCATCAAGGGGTGCTCGCCCTCGTACTTAATATCCGCCTTCACATCCGAAATACGTACTGGTGCCGTCTGCGGTGACGAGACCGCCATGTAGCAGAGTAGTCCTACGAGGAGACAAGCTAAGGTGAGATATAGGTACCGCATACCTTATTATTATAGTGTAGCTAGATAATCTCTGATCGGGAGGACCAACTTGTCAATGTCCCCCGCACCGACAGTGACCACCACTCGTGGCAGCTCTATCTGTCGCAGAAGAGGAAGTAGCTCCTCCTTGCTACATAGCCAGCGGTGTGGCGCTGTCAGCTCCTTGTATATAAGCTCCGATGTGACGCCAGGCATAGGCTCCTCACGGGCTGGGTAGATGTCTAGCACGATCACTTGATCTACATGTGAGAGGCTCTTGGCAAAGTCCTGATAAAAGTCTGCCGTACGCGAGTAGAGGTGTGGCTGAAAGATAGCCAATACATCTTCCGAACCGTAGATCTCCTTGATCGAGCGAATGGAACTGTCTAGCTCCACTGGGTGATGCGCATAGTCATCGATGAGTAGGTGACGGTCCGTCTGCAGAACCAGCTCGAAGCGTCGCTTGGTGCCTCGGAAGCTTTCCACACCTAGTACGATGTCAGCGGGAGTGACCCCGTTGAGATAAGCGATGGTCATAGCAGCCGTAGCATTTTCTAGATTGGTACGTACAGGTACTCCGAGACGCACTTGCTTTAGATGAAGCCCCGCCTCTGGGTAGTGCCAGTCGAAGCGAATCGTTCCACCTCCGACCGTCACATGATCGTAGTAAACGTCCGCCGTAGAGGCACTGCCATAGGTCAATGTGCGTACGCCCTCAGCTAGGTGTGGCTTGATCGGTAGCCCTTCCTTCATCAGCAGCATACCGCCAGGCTGTATCTGACTGCAAAACTGCTCAAAGCCTGCCAGGTAACCCGCATAGTCTCCGTAAATGTCTAGGTGATCCGCATCGGTCGAGGTCACAACAGCCATATAGGGGTTGAGGTGTAGGAACGAGCGGTCATACTCGTCCGCCTCTACCACCAGCAGATCGGAGTGGTCGGAGTAGATAAAGTTAGAGCCTGTATCCACAGCCAGTCCGCCGATGAATGCGGTACAGCCCACCTCCTTGGCACCATCTAGGATATGCGCTAGCATGTTGGTCGTCGTGGTCTTGCCATGCGAACCCGCAACAGCCAGTGTGCGATAGTTCTCAGCTATGACACCCAGCGCCTCAGCGCGCTTCAAGACACGGAAGTGATGACTACGCAGATAGCACAGCTCAGGATGGTCGTGCGGTATAGCAGGCGTGTAGATGACTAGCGTATTGTCAGGAGTCATTGGAGCGCTCTCCAGCCACGTCGCATCGCTGTCGTAGTGTATAGCGATGCCTAGCTGCTCCAGCTCGTCCGTATACATATTGTGCGAGCGATCGTAGCCCGACACGTTGCACCCCTTGAGATGATAGTAACGTGCTAGAGCACTCATGCCAGCACCTCCGATACCTATAAGATAAACGTAACTCATGCGTTAGAGAAAGGTCTTTGCAAAGTAATATAAGAGACTACCACAGTAGCTCCATCTGATCCACGATGCGCTCCACAGCTTGCGGTGTAGCGAGATCACGGAGTGCCGCCTTTATCTCATCCCTTCGCGTCTCGTCTTTGAGTAGCTCAGTGATGGTGAGTCCCATCTGACCTACCGCTTCGCTGTCAGGAAGGAGGATTGCAGCGCCACGAGTAGAGAGTGCACGAGCGTTTTTCGTCTGATGATCCTCAGCCACATTGGGCGAGGGGATCAGTATAGCAGGTAGCTCCGAGAGACAAAGCTCCGAGACGCTGAGCGCGCCCGCACGAGACACAGCCACATCTGCCAAGCTGTAAGCTAGATCCATACGCTCTACGTATGCAGATACGTAAGCTCGCTTGCTAATATCATACTCTTTGATCAGCTCCTGTGCTTCATGCTCATAGCTCCGTCCCGTCTGCCAGATCAACTGATAGCCTAGCTTGCTCCACTCAGGTAGCGCAGCCACGACCGACTCATTGATCGTCCTAGCCCCTAGACTACCGCCCATGACTAGGATCGTACGCGAGAGTGAAGAGGGGAGTGTGAAGTACGCACACGCCTCCTCACGAGTCGTATGGTTGTACTCGATAGCGTGACGTACAGGGTTGCCCGTTAGGATGATCCGATCACTCGGGAAGAAGCGCTCCATACCTGGGTAAGCGACGCAGATACACTTCGCCTCACGGGCGAGGAGCTTATTGGTCACGCCAGCATAGCTGTTTTGCTCTTGTAGGAGGGTAGGGATACCGCTACGCTGTGCCTCCTTGAGCGTAGGTGCACTCGCATAGCCTCCCACACCGATCGCCAGATCGGGATGAAACTCTGTCAAAGTCTTGCGTACCATAAGACGACTCTTGATCAGAGAGCGAAGCACCTTAAAGTTGCGCCAGAGACGCTTACGATCCATTCCCATGACAGGCAGACCTACTATCTCATAACCTGCAGCGGGGACACGCTCCATCTCCATTCGTCCCAAGGCGCCCACGAAGAGTATCTGACTCTCGGGATAGCGTCGACGTACTTCGTCGGCAATAGCTAGGGCGGGGTTGATGTGTCCACCTGTACCGCCTCCACTGATGATCACTCTAGGTTTGTTTGGCTCTTGCATAGCACGATGAGATCGATAAAGTCTACTGAAAATAAAAAGGGCTGTCGCAGTCTGCTCTAGATGGCCTGACCGCTATCGCTTACAAATGTACGAAAAAGCACACAACTGCCTACCTGGCTCTCGTTTGATACAGCGAGCTGCACACCACGAATTATACCTAACGGGCTACTTGTGAGTTCAAATCGCTTGGATACATTTCGATTCCTCTGGAGGAAATTCCAAATAGCTCCGTGGAAAATAAAAATTCTCCACGGAGGCAATACTAATTTCTTCGGAAGAATCAAATGAAACTTCGGAGGAATCAAATGATAAGTCCGAAGAATTTTTCCGTCTCTCGGGGGAAAAGGAGAAATTCCCATGGAAGAATTGTCCTCTTCCTGAAAAAAGTACACAGTTGGGGAGGTATTACTGAGACGGTACACGGGTCATTTTTGTTAGTCCTGCGAGTGTACTCATTTGTTAGTTTTGCTCCTGCTGGGGTACACGACTTGTGGTCGTC
>OLDG01000144.1_pt1 | contig 19787 bp, 12 predicted proteins | sample 1609141 | NCBI WGS metagenome assembly OLDG01 (sample SAMN02675049, study PRJEB24791) | human gut metagenome, SKBSTL061 | isolation source: stool | host: Homo sapiens | place: USA | reverse complement strand
ACACCTCGCCCACGGCCTCCAGCATCCCCATGCACTTGTCGCCGACGATGAGCTTCACGCCATCCAAGCCGCGTCCGCGGAGCCACTGGAAGAAGCTGACCCAGCTGGCCTTGTCCTCTTTCATGCCCTCGGCAGCGCCCAAAACCTCACGAAAACCGTCCTCATTCACGGCGATCGCCACCAAAAGAGCAACATTTTCGTACTCTCCGCCCCAGTTGCGGCGCAGATAGATACCGTCCACGTAGACGTATGGATAGTGGCCGCCCTGCAAGGGGCGGTTGCGCCAGTCCTCGATGTGAACGTAGGCTTTCTTGTTCAGTTCGCTGATGGTGGCGGGCGAGACCTTGCTGCCCCACAGTGCCTCCGTGATGTCCTCCACTCGGCGCACGGAAACGCCTGCCAGGTACATCTCGATGAGGGCCTCCTCCACGCTGCTTTCCCGGCGGCGATACCGCTCGATGATGGCCGTCTCGAAGGACACGCCCTTGAGCCGGGGCATATGGAGCGTGACGTCGCCGGAGGTCGTGGTGAGGCTGCGGTCGTAGTGGCCGCTGCGGTAGCCCTGACGGGCCTCGCTGCGCTCGTAGCGGGCCGCCTGCGTCAGGGACTCCGCCTCCTTCTCCAGCAGCTCGTTCAGGGTTTCCTCCACGCTGCCGCGAACCAATTCTTTGATTTGGCCCTTGATTACTTCCTCGTTTAGCTGTACAATTTTCTCGGACATAGTTTGCTGTCTCCTTTCAGAATGGTGTGTGGTAACTTCATTCTACCAGAGCCTGCAAGCTATGTCTTCTTTTATGCATTTTCCAATTTGCGCAACTTATTGTACATTATCGTGGAGTTGTTCCAGAAACTGGATTGCCGGGAGACCGGCCTATCGCAGGAGGATGCGGCGGATCGTCTGGCAAAATACGGAGCCAATGAACTGCACGCCGGCAAGCAAAAGAGTGTTTTGCAGATCTTTCTGGGGCAGTTTGCGGATTTTCTGGTGTTGATCCTCATTCTGGCCGCCGTCATCTCCGCCTGCATGGGGGATGCGGAGAGCATGATCGTCATTTTGGCGGTCATCACCATGAACGCAATTCTGGGCACCGTTCAGACCGTCAAGGCCTCCGCATCGCTGGACAGCCTGAAGCAGATGTCCGCTCCCACCGCCAAGGTGCTGCGGGACGGTCAGATCGTACAGATCCCCGGTCGAGAGGTGGTTCCCGGTGATGTGGTCATATTGGAGGCGGGAGATTCCGTCTGTGCCGACGGACGCCTGTTGGAATGTGCCAGCCTGAAGTGCGCGGAGAGTGCCCTCACCGGCGAAAGCCTGCCGGTGGAAAAGGATACGGAGCCGCTCAGTGGGGAAACAGCCTTGGGCGACAGGAAGAACATGGTGTTCTCCGGCAGCTTCGTCACCTATGGGCGGGGCCGCTTTCTTGTGACGGCCACCGGCATGGACACGGAAATGGGCAAGATCGCCCAGCTTCTGAAAAACACGGAGGAGCGGAAAACGCCGCTTCAGGTCAGTCTGGACCAGTTCGGCAGAAAGCTGTCGATCATCATTCTGGTGATCTGCGCAGTGCTGTTTGGCGTCAGTGTGCTGTGGCGGCACGAAAACGTGATGAACGCCTTTCTCTTCGCCGTGGCGCTGGCGGTGGCCGCTATCCCGGAGGCCCTCAGCTCCATCGTGACCATCGTGCTGTCCTTCGGCACCCGGAAAATGGCCAAGGAAAACGCCATCATCCGCCATTTGCAGGCGGTGGAGGGGCTTGGCAGCGTGTCGGTCATCTGCTCGGATAAGACGGGTACGCTGACCCAGAACCGTATGACGGTGCGCAAGCTCTACACCGGAGGCGAGGTGATCGACGCCAAGGACGCGGACTTCCGGGACCCGTTACAGGAGCCGTTGCTGCGGACGGCTCTGCTGTGCAGCGATGCGGTCATCAGCGGGGATACGGAGATCGGCGACCCCACGGAAACGGCACTGGTGCGGCTGGGGGAGACCAACGGCTTTGACGAGGATCTCGTCCGGAACCGCTGGCCCCGTCTGACAGAGATCCCCTTCGATTCCGACCGGAAAATGATGTCCACAGTCCACAAGCTGGCGGGTGGCTTGATGCTGGTCACCAAGGGCGCGACGGATGTGCTGCTGGACCGCTGCGTGGTGACGCCGGAGGAACGGGCGAGGATCGAACAGGTCAACGAACAGTTTTCCAACGAGGGCCTGCGGGTGCTGGCCTTCGCCTGCCGCAGCGTGGACGGCCCAGCCATCACTCTGGCGGATGAAAACAGCCTGACCTTCCTCGGTCTCATCGCCATGATGGACCCGCCCCGTGAGGAATCCAAGGCGGCGGTGGCGGAGTGCATCCGCGCCGGTATCCGTCCTATTATGATCACCGGCGACCACAAAATCACGGCGGCGGCCATTGCCCGTGAGACCGGCATTTTGCGGGACGGCACGGAGGCCGTGGAGGGCGCGGTCATCGACGGCATGAGCGACGAGGAATTGCAGGAGTTTGTGCCGAAGGTCAGCGTCTACGCCCGTGTGTCCCCGGAGCATAAGATCCGCATCGTCCGGGCGTGGCAGCAGCGGGGCAATCTGGTAGCCATGACTGGCGACGGCGTCAATGACGCTCCCGCCCTGAAGCAGGCGGACATCGGCGTGGCTATGGGCATCACGGGAACGGAGGTGGCCAAGGATGCCGCCGGTATGGTGCTGGCGGACGACAACTTCGCCACCATTGTGAAGGCTGTAAAAAACGGTCGGAACGTGTATGCCAACATCAAGCGGGCCATTCAATTTCTGCTCTCCGGCAATACGGCGGGCATTTTGACGGTGCTCTACGCCTCTCTGATGGGACTGCCCGTCCCCTTCGCGGCAGTGCACCTGCTGTTCATCAACCTGCTGACGGACTCTCTACCCGCCATCGCCCTTGGCATGGAGCCACACACCAACGAGGTCATGTCGGAAAAGCCCCGGCCCCGGAACGAAGGCATCCTGACAAAGCCCTTCCTTTATAGCGTGGGCGTCGAGGGACTGGTCATCGCCGCCGCCACCGTCACGGCCTTCTATCTGGGGCTGAACGCCGGCGGTGCCGCTGCTGGACAGACCATGGCCTTCTCCACCCTGTGCCTGAGCCGACTGTTCCACGGATTTAGCTGCAAATCCCAGCATCCGGTGCTGCTTACCCGGCACTTCTGGAACAACCGTGCCCTGTTAGGGGCCTTTACCATCGGCGCTCTGCTGCTGGGGCTGGTGCTGCTGGTTCCTGCGCTGGAACCGCTGTTCGCCGTGGCCCCCCTGTCCATTGGGATGGTGGGTGCCATTGTGGGACTGGCGTTTGGCTCTATGCTGGTGATTCAGCTTCTGAAATGGATCCGGCGGTAAACGAGCAATATTATTTGCTGGTCGCCGCGAAGCTGCGGGAGACCGCGGCTCATGTGATCGCCATGTCCGTTCTGGTGCTGAATCTCCGCAAGATCCAGCGTGCTCTTTTGAGAATGCTCGCATATCTTCTGGAGATTCTGGCTCAGAACAAAAATTGGGCACTTGTTCAGTGGACATTAGTTAGACCGCTTGAGACTGGTGTCGTAGGTCACAAAAGTTACATTTTGTTGTTCAGCTATTCATCTATCTTTCGTGTGCAGATGAAATTCTACTGTTTTTGAGCATTAAACGAGCATTGAGCTTGTAGCAAGGCTCAAAAAACCAGCCCCGCAGCAGGGGGAAAATTTAGATACTCGATTAATCCGCCAAGCTGATCTGGCCATTGCTGTAACGATACATAGTTGCCCTCCAGGTACAAGGTTTTTGCTGGATTTTTGCCAGTTCTCTTGCTCCAATTATACCACAGATTGGCCTCTATGGATTGAAATATAAGGCTTTTTCTTTTATTCAGTGCACATTAACTTAATTCGTCGAATATAACATGAAAAGCACGCACTTTATTGCTTGTTTCGGCTGGACGGCTTAGGCTTGTCAGGGATCGCCGCATCCGCCTTGGGTGGGTGACCCCTGTGAGCCCCAACCGATTTCTCCGCTTTCTGGTTTTCAGTCATAGTCTTTTCTACTTTCGGCGGGCTGCCACGGCACAGTTTTTTGGTTTCTATAATTAGAAAGAACATGACTTTTCACTGAATGGAAAGCGAAGCTGACCCGGGCTGGGGCGATCTGTGTTAAAGCGATATTTTTTTTGGAAATTATCTTGACAAAATTTGTCAAGATTGATATGATGACAGTAACAAGCAAGCGAAAAGAGGATGCGGAGCATGATCATCACCAAAGAGACGGACTACGCGCTGCGCATTTTGCGGGTGCTGCTGGACGGGGAGAAGCATTCGGTGGCCGAGATGTCGGAAACGGAATTGATCCCCAATCAGTTTGCCTACCAGATTCTGCGCAAGCTCTCCGCCGGCAATTTGGTGCGGGTGAGCCGCGGCGCTCTCGGCGGCTGCGAACTGTCCTGCGACCTGGACGCGACCTCCCTCTACGATCTCATGGGTGTCATGGGGGAACGGGGCGTCCTGTGCGCCTGCATGGAGCCGGGATTTGAGTGCCGCTGGCAGGACGAGCACGGGCGGTGCGCCATCCACTATCAGCTGGCGGCCTTGCAGCGAAAGCAGGACGAGGCGTTCCGCGCCGTGAGCCTGCGCAGGCTGCTGACCGGCAAATCCGATCCCCAAGATACAAGCGAGCTGTAAAATTTTAAGAGGAGGTACCCGTATGCTGTTTCAAACCACGGCGGCGCACGAAGAGCTGCGCGCGAAGATCCGGAACTTTGCGGAGGAGGAGATCAAGCCCCTCGCATTTCTGATGGATCAGAACAATGAGTTTCCCGAGGAGGCTGTCAAGAAGCTGGGTAAGCTGGGCTGGATGGGCATTCCCTACCCCAAGGAGTACGGCGGTGCCGGTCTTGATGCCCTGAGCTACGCCATCGCGGTGGAGGAGCTGGCCCGTGTGGACGGCGGCGCGGGCGTTATCCTCTCCGCCCACGTCTCCCTTGGCTCATGGCCCATTTTCGCCTACGGCACTGAGGAACAGAAGAAGAAATACCTGGTTCCGCTGGCCAAGGGCGAGAAGATCGGCGCCTTCGGCCTCACGGAGCCCAACGCCGGATCCGACGCCGGCGGCACGGAGACCACGGCGCTGGATAAGGGGGACTACTACCTCCTCAACGGCGGCAAGATCTTCATTACCAACGCCCCTAAGGCGGACACCTATGTGGTTTTCGCCGTCACCACGCCGGACATCGGCACCCGGGGCATCTCCGCTTTCATCGTGGAGAAGGGCTGGAAGGGCTTTGAGTTCGGCGACCACTATGACAAGATGGGTATTCGCTCCTCCTCCACGGCGGAGCTGATCTTCAACGACGTGAAGGTCCCCAAGGAAAACCTATTGGGCAAGGAGGGCGAGGGCTTCAAGATTGCCATGTCCACGCTGGACGGCGGACGCATCGGCATCGCCGCGCAGGCGCTGGGCATCGCCCAGGGCGCGTTTGAGCACGCGTTGAGCTATTCCAAGGAGCGTATTCAGTTCGGAAAGCCCATCGCGGCCCAGCAAAGCATCGCCTTCAAGCTGGCGGATATGGCCACCAAGCTGCGCTGCGCCCGGTTCCTCATCTACTCCGCGGCGGAGCTGAAGGAGCAGCACGCGCCTTACGGCATGGAGTCCGCCATGGCGAAGATGTACGCCTCGGACATCGCGCTGGAGGTCACCAACGATGCCTTGCAGATCCACGGCGGCAGCGGCTTCCTCAAGGGCATGGAGGTGGAACGGGCCTACCGCGACGCCAAGATCACCACCCTCTACGAGGGCACTAACGAGATCCAGCGGGTGGTCATCGCCTCTCATCTGGTGGGCAGGCTGGGCAAGAGCTCCGGCGGCGAGAGCCGCTCGGCGGCCAAGAAGCCCGCGCCCATCACCGGCATTCGCAAAAAGACCATCTTCCGGGAGGGGGATGCTGCCCAGCAGGTGGCCGACCTTGTGGCGGCGCTGAAGAAGGATGGTCACGACTTCTCCGTGGGCATCCCCATGGATACGCCCATCCCGCAGGCGGAGCGGGTGGTCTCCGCGGGCAAGGGCATCGGGGAGAAAAAGAACATGAAACTGGTAGAGGCGCTGGCCAAGGCCGCCGGCGCGGCCATCGGTTCCTCCCGTCCTGTGGCGGAGACCCTCAAATATCTGCCGCTGAACCGCTATGTGGGTATGTCCGGTCAGAAGTTCACCGGCAATCTGTACATCGCCTGTGGCATCTCCGGCGCATCCCAGCACCTTAAGGGCATCAAGGACGCCTCCACCATCGTGGCCATCAATAAGAACGGTAACGCGCCTATCTTCAAGAACTGCGACTACGGCATCGTGGGCGATGTGGAGGAGATCCTGCCCCTGCTCACTGCCGCGCTGGATAGCGGCGAAAAGCTGCCCGCGCCGCCCATGGTAAAGATGAAGCGGCCCACGCCGCCGAAGCCCGCCCCCATCGGCGACCGCTACGTCTGCAGCGGCTGCGGCTACGAGTATGTGCCGGAGTTGGGCGACGAGGACGGCGAGATCGCGCCCGGTACGCTCTTTGAGCAGCTTCCCGCCGAGTGGGTGTGTCCCGAGTGCGCGGAGACGAAGGATCAATTTGTAAAGGCTTGAGCCGTGAAGGAGGTAAGATAAGATGTATTGCGTGCGTAAAGTAACGAACGACCTCTACTGGGTGGGCGCCAACGACCATCGCCTGGCCCTGTTTGAAAACTGCTTTCCCATTCCCCGGGGCGTAACCTACAACGCCTACTGCCTGCTGGATGAAAAGACGGTGCTCTTTGACACGGTGGACTGGTCTGCCTGCCGCCAGCTTTTGGAAAATCTGGCGTATGTGCTGGATGGCCGCGAGCTGGACTACCTGCTGGTCAACCATCTGGAGCCGGATCACGCCGCCTGCATCGAGGAGATCCTGCTGCGCCATCCCAAGGTGAAACTGATCTCCAACGAGAAGGCATTCATGCTCATGCGGCAGTTCGGCTTCCATGTGGACGGACATGAGTGCATCGAGGTGAAGGAGGGCGACACCTTCTCCTTCGGCAAGCACACCGTCACCTTTGTGGGCGCGCCTATGGTTCACTGGCCGGAGGCCATGGTGACCCTCGACGTCACCGACGGCGTCCTCTTTTCCGCCGACGCCTTCGGCACCTTCGGCGCGCTGGACGGCAAGCTGTTCGCCGACGAGGTGGACTTCGAGCGGGACTGGCTGGACGACGCCCGCCGCTACCTCACCAACATCGTGGGCAAGTACGGCCCCCACATCCAGCTCCTGCTGAAAAAGGCCGGCGGCGTTTTGGATCAGATCAAGTACATCTGCCCGCTCCACGGCCCCGTGTGGCGCAAGGATCTGGGCTGGTTCATCGAAAAGTACGACACCTGGAGCCGCTATGCCCCTGAGACCAAGGGCGTGCTCATCGTCTACGCCTCCATGTACGGCAACACGGAGAACGCGGCGCAGGCGCTGGCGGCGTCGCTCTGCGATAAGGGCATGAGCAAGGTGGCGATGTACGATGTGTCCTCCACTCATGTCTCCCAGCTGATCTCCGAGGCGTTTAAGTACAGTCACATTGTCCTGGCCTCTGTGACCTACAACCTCGGCATCTACCCCGCCATGCATGACTTCCTCATGGATATGAAGGCACTGAATCTGCAAAACCGCACCTTTGCCATCATTGAAAACGGCTCATGGGCGGTGAAGTCCGGTGACCTCATGCAGAAATTCGTCAACGATGAGCTTAAGAACATGACGGTGCTCAACGAGCGGCTCAGCCTCGCCTCGTCCATGGGCACGGACAAGCGCACTGAGCTGGAAGCACTGGCGGACGCCATTCTGGAATCTATGAAGTGACTGGCAGGGAAGCCAAAACCAAGACAACAGACAACAAACAGCCCCGCCGCGTCGGCTGCAGAAAAACCGGCTTTCAAAAACAGAGCGGGCAAGCGTGATACTGCGCTTGCCCGCTCTTTGCCCAAAAGGACATGAGAAGTGACCGGAGAAGATGAGAGGATCGAAATGGAGATCAGAAAACGAAACGGGGAGTCTGTTCCCTTTCAACAGGAGAAAATTTTCAACGCCATGAAAAAGGCGTTTGACGGACAGGGCAAGGAGATCGGGAGCAGAGAGATGGATGAGATCCTCGCCACCGTTCTCAACAATCTCTCCGTCACAGTGCCGCTCACCGTAGAACGTGTGCAGGACGAGGTGGAGCGAACGCTCATGGAGCGCGGACACTATGAGGTGGCCAAGGCGTACATCCTCTACCGCGAAAAGCGGTCTGCGCTGCGCCGTGTCCGGCATACCATCGCGCGGACGGTGGGGGATGACTCGCTTGACGAGGTGCTGCGCCGCATCCAGATGGATTTTACCGAGGAAGTCTACTCCCTCGCGGCGCTTCAAATGAAGTTTGAGAGTTTCTGTCGCCCGGGCATGACGGAGGATGAGCGGGCTGAGGCACTGACCAAGGCGGCGGTAGAGCTGACTACGGCAGAGGCACCCAAGTGGGAGTTCATCGCGGCGCGGCTTCTGAACCACTCCTTTCGCTGTCGCAACGCACAGGAATGGGAGGGGCGCGGCGTCGGCGACCTCTATGGCAGGCTTCGCTATCTGACGGATAAGGGACTCTACGGTGACTATATCCTTGCCCACTATACCCACGAGGAGATTGCCATGGCGGAGGACTTTCTCTGCCCGGAACGGGACGAGCTGTTCACCTACTCCGGCCTTGACCTGCTGCTCAAACGCTATGTGATCCAGTCACGCAGCCGCGTGCCGCTGGAAACACCGCAGGAGATGTTTTTGGGTATCGCGCTGCATCTTGCTATGAACGAAGGCTCTGACCGCATGGGGTGGGTAAAACGCTTTTACGATATGCTCAGCCGTATGGAGGTCACGATGGCGACACCTACCATGTCCAACGCACGAAAGCCCTACCATCAGCTTTCAAGCTGCTTTGTGGACACTGTGCCGGACAGTCTGGACGGCATCTACCGCTCGCTGGACAACTTCGCAAAGGTCTCTAAATTCGGCGGTGGAATGGGGATGTACTTCGGTAAGGTGCGCGCTGCAGGCAGCACCATCCGCGGCTTTCAAGGGGCGGCGGGCGGTGTTATCCGCTGGATCCGGCTGGTCAACGACACCGCCGTGGCGGTGGATCAGTTGGGGATGCGGCAGGGCGCTGTGGCGGTTTACTTAGACGCATGGCACCGGGATCTGCCGGAATTCCTTCAACTGCGCACCAACAACGGCGACGACCGCATGAAGGCACATGATGTGTTTCCCGCCGTGTGCTATCCGGATCTCTTCTGGCGACTGGCGGAGGAGAACATAGACGCGCCGTGGCATCTCATGTGTCCGCATGAGATCCTCACGGTCAAGGGCTACGCACTGGAGGATTACTGGGGTACAGAATGGGAGAAGCGGTATCTGGACTGCGTCAATGACCCGCGCATCGAAAAGCGCAGCGTCACCGTCAAGGACATCGTGCGGCTGGTGCTTCGCTCGGCAGTGGAGACCGGCACGCCTTTCGCCTTCAACCGCGACAGCGTAAATCGTATGAACCCAAACGGCCACACGGGAATGATCTATTGCTCCAATCTCTGCACGGAGATCGCGCAGAACATGGCGCCCATCGAGCATATCAGCACTGAGGTGCACACGGAGAACGGCGACACAGTGGTGGTGACGGCCACACGCCCAGGTGAGTTTGTGGTCTGCAACCTGGCGAGTCTGTCTCTCGGTAATCTGCCGGTGGAGGACGAGGCCTATATGGAACGCACGGTGGAAACGGCCATCCGCGCACTGGATAATGTGATCGACCTCAACTTCTACCCGTTGGAATACGCGCGGCTTACCAATCAGAAGTACCGCAGCATCGGCCTGGGCGTCAGCGGCTACCACCACATGCTGGCAAAGCGCGGCATCCGCTGGGAGAGCGAGGAGCACCTTGCCTTCACCGACGCGGTGTTCGAGCACATCAACTACGCCGCCGTCAAGGCGGACGCAGCACTGGCACGGGAAAAGGGGCGTTACGCACTCTTTGAGGGCAGCGACTGGCAGACGGGCGCGTATTTTGAAAAGCGGGGTTATACCTCCGAAAAGTGGCAGGCGCTTGCGAAAACGGTGGCGGTGCAGGGAATGCGCAACGCCTATCTGCTGGCGGTCGCACCGACCTCCAGCACATCTATCCTCTCCGGCACGTCGGCGGGCATCGATCCAATTATGAAGAAATTCTTCTTAGAGGAGAAAAAGGGCAGCATGCTGCCCCGCGTTGCCCCGGAGCTTTCTATGGATACATGGTGGTACTATAAGGCGGCGCATCTGATCGACCAAAGCTGGTCGGTGCGCGCCGCGGGCCTTCGCCAGCGACATATTGACCAGGCGCAGAGCATGAATCTCTATATCACCAACGACTTTTCCATGCGTCAGGTGCTCAGACTGTATTTGGAGGCGTGGAGGGCCGGCGTCAAGACCATTTACTATGTCCGCAGCAAGGCCCTTGAGGTCGAGGACTGCGAAAGCTGCTCGTCATAAGGAGGATAGCATGACGGAACTGAAGAAAAAGCCCCTCTTTAACCCGGAGGGCGACCTTGATGTGCGCCTGCGGCGCATGATCGGCGGCAATACCACCAACCTCAACGACTTCAACAATATGAAGTACGCTTGGGTCAGCGACTGGTACCGGCAGGCCATGAACAACTTTTGGATCCCTGAGGAGATCAATCTCTCGCAGGATGTGAAGGACTATCCCCGCCTGCTGTCAGCCGAGCGCAGCGCCTACGATAAAATTCTGAGTTTTCTTGTCTTTTTGGATTCCATTCAGACAGCGAACCTGCCTAATATCGGCGCCTACATTACCGCCAACGAGGTCAATCTCTGCCTGTCCATTCAGGCGTTTCAGGAGTGTGTCCACTCACAGAGCTACAGCTATATGCTCGACACCATCTGTTCCCCCGTGGAGCGCAATGACATCCTTTACCAATGGAAAACGGACGAGCATCTGTTGCGCCGCAACACCTTCATTGGGGACTGCTACAACGAGTTTCAGGAGCGGAAGGACGCTCCCACGCTGCTGCGCGTGATGATGGCGAACTATATTTTGGAGGGCATCTATTTTTACAGCGGCTTTATGTTCTTCTACAATCTCTCCCGAAACGGGAAGATGCCCGGCTCGGCGCAGGAGATCCGCTATATCAACCGCGACGAGAACACGCACTTGTGGCTGTTCCGCAATATCATCACGGAGCTGCAAAAGGAGCAGCCGGAGTTGTTCACCGCCGAGAGCGTACAAGCGCTGCGCGAGATGATGCGTGAGGGCGTGGAGCAGGAGATCGCATGGGGGCATTATGTGATCGGCGACGATATCCCGGGGCTGAACCGGCAGATGATCAGCGATTACATCCGCTATCTCGGCAACCTTCGCTGGACGAGCCTTGGCTATCCTGCATTGTATCCGGGCTTTGAGAGCGAACCGGAGAGCATGGAATGGGTCAGCCAGTACGCCGACGCCAACATGGTCAAGACCGATTTCTTTGAGGCACGCAGTACCGCCTACGCCAAGAGCACCGCACTGATAGACGATTTATAAGAAAACCAAAGACATCAGAATAGGAGATACTACTATGAATTACAGCGCTATGATTCAAAATCGCAGATCCGTTCACGCATTCCGCGAAAAGGAAGTTCCGAGCGAGGCTATCGGCCAGCTCCGATCCTACTATGAAAAGACCTGCCCCCGTCTTGTCCCGGAGATTGCAACGGAGTTGATCGTCTTGGACAAGGATGCACAGCCGGCGCTGGAGAGCTCAGCGGGCTATAATCAATTTCTCATCGGAGCACCGCACTACCTGCTCCTTATGTCTGCCCCGCATTCCTATGCGGGCATCAACGCCGGCTACATGATGGAAGATCTCGTCCTCAAGCTGACTGAGTTGGACATTGACACCTGCTGGATGACCTTCACCGACAGCGACAAAATCAAAAAGGCACTGTCTCTCGCCACCCCGTTAGAGGTGGCGGCAATCGTTGCCTTTGGCTACGGGGAAAAGACCGCAAAAAAGCTGCGGCTGAATATCCTAAGTATGTCTCAGATCGATGTGCGGGCCGAGCAGCAGTACTACGCGCCCAAAAAGGGCGTGCACGATTTGGTTCACATGGGGAGCTGGAGCAACAAGTCTGGGCTTGACGAGATGATGGACTTCTACGACGATATGCTCTGGCAGTCCTTCTACGCCGCTTCGCTCTCCCCCAGCTATCTCAACCGTCAGCCCTATGGCTTCCTTGTGCAGGATCACAGCATCTATTTGGTGCAGCAGGAGGATGCCTACACCGATAATTTGGATGCCGCATTGGATCTCGGTATTGTCATGCTCCACTTCTCCGCCGTCGCCTCCCAGTGGGCGGGGCAGGTACGCTGGGAACTTTCACCTGCTGCGCCCGACGGCCTGCCGGAAGGACTTCGCTCCGCTGCGGTGTACCACATGTAACGGCTCTTGGGGAAGCAAGGCAACGGTAAAATGCGCGACCGTCGATCCGCGGTTGAGCGTATGTTCCATTAGAAAAGAAGAACCTATCAGTCAGAGTCTGAGTAAGGAAAATAGGAGGTATTTTTTATATGGCTATCCGAACGGTAACAGATGCCATCCGCTATGTAGGGGTGGATGATAACACATTGGCACTCTTTGAAAACCAGTACCCCGTCCAGCCTATGGGAGTGAGCTACAACTCCTATGTCATTCTGGATGAGAAGATCGCCGTGATGGACAGCGTGGACGCACGGGCGGCGGAAGAATGGCTTTCCAATGTGGCGCGGGTGTTGGAGGGGCGCAGCCCCGACTATCTTGTGGTCACACACATGGAGCCGGATCATTCCGGCAGCCTCATGCGGCTGGCACAAAAGTACCCGGAGATGAAGATCGTGGGAAACGCGAAAACATTTACCCTGATCAAGCAGTTCTTCGGCACAGGTGCATTGTCGGAAGACCGTATGCTGGAGGTTGGCGAAAGAGATACGCTTTCCTTGGGTTTGCACCGGCTGCGCTTTCTGCTGGCGCCGATGGTACACTGGCCGGAGGTGATGACGGCGTATGAGGAAACGGAAAAAATCCTGTTCTCGGCGGATGCCTTCGGACGCTTTGGCTCACTGGAACGGACTGCCCGTGCCCCCTGGGTGCCGCAGGCCCGACGGTATTATTACAATATTATCGGGAAATATGGCGCACAGGTGCAGGCTCTGCTGAAAAAAATCTCCGCGCTGGAGATCAAAACAATCTGCCCGCTCCACGGTCCCGTGCTTACAGAAGGGCTGGAGGAGTGTCTGCGGTTCTATGATCTCTGGTCACAATGGGAACCAGAAGAATCGGAGAGCATACTGATTGCCCATGCATCCATCCATGGAAATACTGCCCATGCGGCGAAGACCCTCAAGGGTAAATTAGAGAAAAAAGGCGTACAGGTCAACATCTGTGATCTCACTGTGTCAGATCTTTCCTACGCTGTTGCCAGTGCGTTCTACTGCGGGAAGTTGATTTTAGCCAGCGCCACCTATGACGGAGAACTGTTTCCGCCCATGAGGGAGTTTTTGGAACATTTACGGACAAAGGGATTCCGAAACCGCCGGGTTGGCCTTATTGAAGACGGCTCTTGGGCACCTGCTGCCGCGCGGCTGATGCGCACCAAATTGGAGGAGATGAAGGATATCCACCTTTACGAAACGGTAGTGTCTCTGCGTGGTGCATTGAACCAAACCAGCGAAGCGCAGATGGACGCTCTGGTGGCTGAGCTCTGCGCAGAATAAGCTGCAACAAACCGCAGCTATTTTCGTACAGATGGTGGTCTTACTCATCTGCTTTATGTCCCAAGGGCAGAGTACCGTCATCTCAGGTTGAGGTCACGATGTGGTGTGGGGCGAGACCGGAGTCTTGAGAACGCATAAAAGCACAGCCGCAGAGTACATCTGTGGCTGTGTTTTGTGTTCAGTTGCTCACTGTTGCGTGGACTGGATATGGAGAGACAACATATCTCCCGATCTTACATGGGTTATCTTATCTGCCATCACTCTGGCAGTTTGCCTTGCAGATATGTCGGCATCCCCACTGCGGTCGTATCCGGCCTGACCTTAAACATGGCTTTTTCAATCTACCTCCCTTATCGGTTTTCCGCGATATATTTCTCCGCCATGTGGACTGCCACCGCGCCGTCCGCCACGGCGGTGACCACCTGACGGAGGGGCTTCGTCCGCACGTCGCCCACGGCGTAAACGCCGGGAATACTGGTTTCCGTGGTCTCTCCGGCCACGATATAGCCGCCGCCGTCCAGCGCCAGTTGACCCACCGCCAGCGCCGTGGCGGGCTGTCGGCCCACGCTGACAAATACGCCGTCGCAGTCCACCACGCTTTCCTCACCGGTGACGGTGTCCCGCAGGCGGACGCCGGTCAGCCTGTCCCCGGAAAGCAGCGCGGAAACGACGCTGTTCCAACGGAATTCCACGTTTTCGGCCTGTGCCAGCGGCTCGTGATAGATCTTGGTGGCCCGCAGGGTGTCTCTGCGGTGGACGAGGATCACTTTTTTCGCCACGCGGCTGAGAAGGAGGGCATCTGCTGCGGCGGAATTGCCGCCGCCCACCACGACCACCGTTTTGCCCTTGTAAAACATCCCGTCGCAGGCGGCGCAGTAGGCCACGCCCCGGCCCACCAGCTCCGCCTCTCCGGCAACGCCCAGCGTTCTGGGGTCCGCACCGGTGGCCAGCACCACGGTTTTCCCCCGGAAGATCCCCTCGCTGGTCTCCACGAGCTTGGGAACCGCCGTCAGATCCATGCGGAGGACTTCTGCGTATTCGCTGCGTGCCCCGAAGCGCTCCGCCTGCTTTTGCATCTTCTCCGCCAGAGAGAAGCCGTCGATCCCGTCCTCAAAGCCGGGATAGTTGTCGATCTGCTCGGTCAGGGCCATCTGCCCACCGGCGGACAGTTTTTCCAGCACGATGGTGTCCAGCCCCGCCCGTGCCGCGTACAGGGCGGCGGTGTAGCCGCCCGGTCCGCCGCCCACCACGAGCATATCATAAACATGATTGTTGTTCATATCTGAACCCTCCGTTATTTCGCCAAGGCTTCCTGAATGAAACGGTCGATCTCTGCCTTTGAGCCAGGCGCGGTGATGGAACCCACGGCCTTTCCGTTCCGGAACAGCACCAGAGTTGGGATGACCTTGATCCCCTCGGCCCCCGCCAACTGCGGCTCCTCGTCAATATTGATCTTGCCGACGGCAAGGCTATCCGCGTATTCCTCTCCAATCTTCTCATACGCAGGGCCGATCCTCCGGCAATAGCTGCACCAGGGCGCCCAGAAATCCACCAAAACAGGCTTTTCCTCCCGGATCAACTGCTTAAACTGCTCCTGATTCATATTCATAGCTGCCATATCTGTCAGCTCCTTTCCTTTGTTTGGGTATAGTATACCGCGTGACAAGCGGTTTTACTGTGACGGCGTCACATAATTTGAGAAAATCGGCGCGGCGCTGCTCTGGTTGTACGATTATGAATGCCGCTCCCAGCCCTGGAGATTTGCCGCGAAAATGTGAGCAGAAAAAAGTCATGACTTAATCACCGCGAGGGCTTGTATATCACCCGAAAGGGATAGCTACGAATACACACCGCAAAAAGAAAAGATACCTGGACGCGGTGAAGGCTTAGGCTCCTTGAGCTCTGCAAAGCTTTTGGAGTTCAAACAGAAAATACCAACAGCCAAAGCGACTGTGGGTATGATCAAATCAGATTGTACGAGTTGACGCTACCTTGCCAATCTCTGCAGGTCCGTAGGTTGTCTCAAGGGCAAATCGGAGTCGTTTCGGCTCCGATTTGTGCTTTTTGCCGCCGTTCGCTCGGCGGATTTTCCATTGTTTCCGTCCAGCCCTGCCCGCTTTTTTCGCGTTCTGGGTCAAAAGTGGGTCAGAGGCTGTAATGTCCGTAGAGGACTGGCGAGCTGCAACCTTGCGCCACAGTCCACACTATCTATCCTCATACCACAAATGGCGTAAAAGACAGCGTTTCGTGGGTATATTTTTCCCGCACCGCGTTCGCCTCGTCCTCGCTGACAGGGCGGAAGCCCTTGCCGCCAACATAGTGGTCGGTCGTATCGGAGTAGAGCCAGCCGTCTAAAGAAATCACAGTTTCCAAATGCCGCAGCGCGCCGTTTTCATAGCGGTAATAAGAGTAGGTCCCCTCGCTCGCACCGTCGCTGCCCTCGTGGGCGAGACTGCCGTCGGTGCAGAGGTACCAGCGGCTGCGGCTCCAGCCGTCCACGACGCGGACGGCTCTCGCACCGCCAGAGCGGTAGATGTTGAAAATTACGGTGTGTCCTTCGTCCCAATTCGCGCCGAGCAGCAGTTCAGGGATCCCATCACCGTCAAGATCGCGCAGCAGCCAGCCGGGTGTCTGGTAGTAGTCATTCGCTGTCAAAAGATCAGAACTGAAATCTGTTTCGGTGCCGTGTGTACCGGCGAGGCGGAGATCGCAGATATTGGCCAACACCTCATCGTACTCGGAGTATCCGGTCACGCGGGGCCAGAAAGTAAACACCGCGCCTGCAGCAAGATAGCCTGTGGAAACGGGAGATTCTGTCAATGTAACGATCAGACGCCCGGTCCCGTCTGCGGTTATATCTGCCGCGAGAGTGTCGCCAATATCCGCAGTGCCAGAGATATGCAGGATATTCATCTGCGGGTCATAGCTTCCTACTGTATTGCCGACAGAAGTAAACTTATAGATGCCAAGGTCTGCTGCATAGCTGCCATCGGCGTTTTTCCGGATCGTCAGACTGGAGCCCATGTCATCGACGTAGCTGCCGATGAAGGCATCTGCCGTACTGCTTTCATTTTCCACACGGAAGCTCTCCGCCATCATGCGAAGCTGCGTTGCCTGCACTTCAACCTCTGACTCGTCCGCATTGTCGTAGCTCCAATGAGTTTCTAACCAGTAGCAGGATTCATTGGATAGCACGGGATAGAGGTAGACGATCGTGTTGCTTAACCCTTCCTGCGTGACGCAGCGGTAGTATCCGTCCAACTCTTCTACGGCGTGACCGGCGTTTTGCAGACCGGCCAGCTCATCTGCAAGGCTGTCCTGCTTCACAACGCTAAGGTAAGCGTCGCTGTTGTCAGCCAACCACACGCGAGTTCCGAGATTACGCAGCCATTGACCAACAATGCAGATGCTCCAATCATCCACATAGAAGCGGTTCGCATCGGCAGCTTGCGTATCACCGACTTGAAAACTGTCAGGCAGAGGGGAATCTCCCACGGTGTACGGCCAAGTGATATGGGTGCTCCGGTAGGTATCTCCGTCAATTCGGATATAGGTATTGCCATTGTTCGTAACTGTGTGCTGCACGCCGTCAGCTGTGGTGATGTAGAGTGTCATCGTACTGCCGCTGAGCGACTCTGGTTCACTGATATACCGTCCGCTACTTTTGTTGATGAGTGCAACCGCCTCGGCAATCTCGTCTGCATTGAAGTCTTTATACTGCTTGTCGGTCGCCTGCGGCATAATCGTCAATTCAACACGTACCACATCATCCACGCGCAGATTCTTCGCCCACTTCATCGTTTCGTGTTCCGGATTCGTCAGAAAGCACACCGCCACAACGACGCACACGGCGACCGACGCCGCGACCACCCAGAACGCGGGCTTTTTGTAGCGCAGCGCGTTCTTCACACGCTCCTTGACGCCAACTTCACCGAACGCCAGCGGGCAGGTGATGACCGCCTTGCGCGGCATACTGCACGCAAGCAACACCGTGGAATAGGTCTTGACGGCGCTTTCGTCCATCGTGCGGATCACCCGCTCATCGCAGGCCAGCTCAATGTCGCGGCAGAGCAGCGTATAGGCGAGCCACAGTACGGGGTTGAACCAGTAAACCGCAAGCAGCACGAAGCCCAGCGGCTTCCACCAGTGGTCACGCCGCGTAAGATGCGCCCTCTCATGCGAGAGTACATTCTGCCGCTGCACCTCGTCCAGACCGGAGGGCAGATAGATGCGTGGTTTTACAACGCCGAGGATGAACGGCGAGGAAATGGCATCGCAAAGGTAGATATTTTCCCGCACACAGAGCGATACGCTCACGCGCCGGCGCAGCCGAAGATAACTCACGAGCGCATAGAGCAGCATGGCTCCAAGGCCGATGAGCCACACCCAGCCTGCAATCTCCGTCCAGACATAGAGCGGGTTGACGCTGGCTGTTGGCGCGGCGGCAAAATGCTCGCTGAGCGCGGGATTCACTGCGTTGTCGATGACGCTCACGCCGCTCGTGATGGTCGGCGCGGGGTCAAACTGCACGACCGCGGGGCTGACCGTTTCGGCACTGGGAATCAGGCTCAACGCGCTCTCTATGGAGAATGGCAGCATAAGCCGCAGCGCGACGATGCCCCAAAGCAGAACATTCATCCACTTGGGCGAACGCTTTGATACCAGGCGCAGTGCCAGCACGGCCAGCACCAACCAGCTTGCGGAAATGCTCAGATTCAAGAGCTTCAAAAAGACGGCAGCCATAGGCTCACTCCTTTCCGCAGCGGTCGATCATGCGTTGGATTTCCGCAATGTCCTTCTCCGAAAGAGCCTTCCGTGTGGTAAAGGCAGCCAGAAACGCGGGAAGGGAACCGTCGAAGGTATCCTCCACAAATTTCTCGCTCTGTACGGCGTTATAGTCCTCCTGCGAGAGAAGGGAAGTGACCGTGCCGTTTTCGTTCTGAAAGATACCGTGTTCGCAGAGCTTTTTCAAAACCGTATAGGTCGTGGATTTTTTCCATTGCAGCTCCTGTTCGCACAGCTTTACCAGCTTGCCAGAGGTCAGCGGCTCGTGCTGCCAGATGAGTTCTGCAAAACGCGTCTCAACAACGCCCAGTTTGTAACCGTCCATGTGTGCCCCCTTTCTTCGCGGGTCTACTTATGATAGACTTCTGATACTTGAAGTCTATCATAAGTAGACTGTACCTGTCAAGCACATTTTGCACCATTGGAATCAATGATGGCCACCCGACCTCAGAAAACGGCAAGTTAGCCGCTTTGACAAGCGGCCGTCCGGCGTTTCGAGAATATGCAAAACGCTCCGAGGGTAGTGATACCACCTCCGCCTCGCACGTTCAGAAAGTACTGCACACAGAGCAAAAACAGCATCACCAAATTGCAAACAGATTTCAAGATCCAAGACGTTTACGAAAGATCACCACTTGCTCATGATCTTGCCGTACATCTGGAGCTTTTCCTGATCGTAGCGCTGCACCATCAGCATGACGTGCTCGCCCACCATGAAGTCCGCATCCTCGTGCTGATAGGAGTAGTTACACATACAGGTCACGCCATCAGGGAGGTTGCAGAACACGCCGCCGCCATATTTTCCGGAGATCATCGCAAAGCGGCGGGAGCCTACAGGGTGACGCTCCTCCGCACCAAAGAAGGGGTTGACTTCCGTTTCTTTCGCGGAAACAATCAGTTCACCAGTACGGGGGTGATACTCCTTTACAATGCAGTCGATCTCCGAGCCCGGGTGGAACTCCGTGCGAAGATCCGGGATGGCCGCATAGCGGATCTCTCTTTGGGTCATATCAAGGTCGTAGCCATAGCAGTCCACAAGGCAGCGGCGGGGGCCTACCGCCAGCATCCTGCAGGTAATACGGGAACCGACAGCATGAAGATCCTCACGGGCAGCAAAAAAGCGGCGCTGGCTGCGACTGGCCTGACGGCGGGACGCCTGTGCACGGTTAGCGGTACGCTCCACCTTGGTGACGATCACATCG
>OLDG01000084.1_pt1 | contig 27583 bp, 20 predicted proteins | sample 1609141 | NCBI WGS metagenome assembly OLDG01 (sample SAMN02675049, study PRJEB24791) | human gut metagenome, SKBSTL061 | isolation source: stool | host: Homo sapiens | place: USA | reverse complement strand
AATTTTCAATGGATTTGTGATGCACATGCTTTTTCCTATTGTTCGATTATATGTCAAATTCTTAGGGGCGATTCTGCACTTTCATTCAAAACGATGTGCAACAGCCCCTTTTTCCTTTTTACCGCCAGTGAAACGTAACCATGCCGTAAATATAAATAAACAAAATCGCACCCGGCACAAAATACTTAAAAATCGGCTTCATCCAGGGGCGGACCTTCAGGCCCCTGCCGGTGTTGGCTTCGGCCACAAAATTGTCCCAGCCCCAGCCAAAGCGGTTGCAGCAGAACAGCGCCAGCACCAGCGACCCCAGCGGCAGCACATTGTTGCTGACGATGAAGTCCCAGAAGTCCAGCCACGCGCTGCCCGGCGCAAACGGCTGGAAGTGCAGCACGCTGTAGCCCAGCGCCGTCGTCAGCGCCAGCAGAAAGATGCCGACGCCGCAGACCACGCAGCCCTTCGGGCGGCTCCATCCGGTCAGCTCACGCACCATGGCAAGGATATTCTCGCAGACGCCCAGCACGGTGGACAGCGCCGCAAACACCATGAACAGGAAGAACAGCGCGCCCCACCAGCGGCCCCCGGCCATATTGCCGAACACCCCCGCCATCGTGTCAAACAGCAGACTGGAGCCTGCCGTGACCTCCAGCCCGTAGGTGAAGCACGCTGGGAAGATGATGATGCCCGCCAGCACGGCCACGAATGTGTCGAGAAAAATGACCCGCAGTGACTCGCCCATGAGCGCGTGATCCTTGCCGATGTAGCTGCCGAAGATCGCCATGCCGCCCATGCCGACGGACAGCGAGAAAAACGCCTGGTTCATGGCCGCCACGATGGCCCCGCCGTCAATGGCCGAGAAATCCGGCACAAGGTAGAACCGCAGCCCCTCCGCCGCACCGGCAAACGTCAGGCTGTGCACGGCCAGCACCAGCATCAGCACCAGCAGCGCGCTCATCATGTACTTGGTCACGCGCTCCAGCCCGCCCTGCAAATTAAAGCTCAGCAGCACAAACGCCGCTATAAGGACCACAAGCAGATAGGTCACGTTCAGCCCGGGGTCGGCGATCATCTGCGCAAAGCCGAAATCCGCGTTCTGCCCGGTCAGGAACTTGACAAAATAGTACAAGATCCAACCCGTGACCACCGTGTAGAACGCCATGATGGCAATGTTGCCGATGAGGCTGACGACACCGAATACGCCCCACTTGTGGCCGGGCTTTTCCAAGCGCTGGTACATGGTAACGGGGCTGGCCTGGGCGGCGCGGCCCACGGCAAACTCCATGACCATGACGGGCAGGCCCAGCACCAGCAGGCAGAGGATGTAGAGCAGCATAAAGCTGCCGCCGCCGTTCTGGCCGCACATCCAGGGGAATTTCCAGACGTTGCCGCAGCCGATGGCACACCCCGCCGACAGCATGATAAAGCCCAGGCGGCTGCTCAGGCGTTCGCGTTCGTTCATAAATCAGTTTTCCCTTTCGGTAGTGATTTCCGCGCAGACAATTTCCGTGCGGCCCTGGGTGCGGAACTTGTAGCCCCAGGTGCCCGTGCCGCCGCTGACGATGGCATCGCAATGGTCTGCAATGTGCTTTCTGCCGTAGTTGCGCTCATTTTTGGCAACCATGCCCACCGCACCCGCAGGCCAGACCTGCCCGCCGTGGGTGTGGCCGCTCAAAATCAGGTCCGCCCCCGCCGCGGCGGCGTTCTTAAAGTCCCGCGGCTCATGGTCGAGCCAGACCGTGTAGTGGTCGTCGGGGCCGCCGGGCATAAGCTGCGCCGCCGTGAAGCGGCTGCCGTTCGTGTACAGATAATCCTTGCGGCCCACGACGCGCACACCGCAGGGCAGCAGGACGGACGTGTCCTCCAGGATGCGCACGCCCGCGGCGGCGAACCCGCGCTCCAGATCCGCGCGGCCAAAGCTCGGCTCCCGCCAGTGGTGGAACAGGTCGTGGTTGCCGAGGACGTAATACTTGCCCAGCGGCGCGTCCAGCTCGCCAAACAGCTTGCAGAAGGCGTCCAGCTCCTCCGGCTCGGTGAACTCGTCGAAAATATCGCCGGTCAGCACAAGCAGGTCGGGACGGCACGCCTCGATTTTTGCTTTCAGCTCCGGGATGCGGGTGTGATCCATCGCCGCACAGGCGCGCGGGTGGACATCACTGACCTGCACGATGGTCAGCCTGCCGTTCGGCAGATTTTTCCGCGTTGTCAGGCTGTATTTTGTCGTACAGAGACGCAGCGCACGCCGCCGCCCCCACCACATGATAAGGCCCGTCAACAGCCACGGCGTTATGCCATCCAGCCAGATAATACGCCAAACAGTCAGTGGTGTGCCGCCGATGCGCCGCAGCGCCAGCCCGATGGCGGTACCGATGCAGTAGAATGTCACAAGATGTCCGGCAAACACGATGCCCAGCCCGAGCGGGTCGCGGCTGATATACGCCAGCACGCCCATCAGCACAAGCGGCAGTCCGTAATACAGCACCGGCCACCGGGCCACCAGCTGTAAGGGCGGCAGCTGCAAAAAGTTCAGGTACAGCAAAGCATCCAGCGCCACCTGCCCGAGGCGCGGAAGAACGAATTGGAAGAAAGGATGATACATTGTGTTGGCCTTTGTTTCGTGAGAGTGCCTTCCCCCAAGGGGGAAGGTGTCTGCGGCCCCGCCCGCAGACGGATGAGGGGAAGGCTTTTTAACAAAAACAGCCCCGCACCTCGCGGCACGGGGGCTGAAATTTAATTTTTACTGTTCCTTCGCCTTGATGGCCGCGTCAATCGCGCGGGCAGCCTCTTTGCCGGCACCCATCGCCAGAATGACGGTGGCAGCGCCGGTGACAGCATCGCCGCCGGCGTAGACCATCGGGCGGCTCGTCAGACCGTCGGGGCCGTTCGTGATCAGGCAGCCGTGCTTGTCGGCGTCCAGACCCGGCGTGGTGGAGCGGATCAGCGGGTTGGGGCTGGTGCCCAGCGCCATGATCATCGTATCAACGTTCAGAACGAACTCGCTGCCCTCCTTGACGATGGGACGGCGACGTCCGGACGCATCCGGCTCTCCCAGCTCCATCTTAACGCAGGTCATACCCTTGACCCAGCCGTTCTCGTCGCCCAGCACTTCCGTCGGGTTCGTCAGCGTCTTAAAGACGATGCCCTCCTCCTCGGCGTGCTCGACCTCCTCCTTACGGGCAGGCAGCTCGGCCATGCCGCGGCGGTAGACGATGTAGACATTCTCCGCACCCAGACGCTTGGCGCAGCGGGCGGCGTCCATGGCCACATTGCCGCCGCCGACAACGGCAACGGACTTGCTCTTCATGATAGGCGTGCGGGAATCCTCCTTGTACGCCTTCATCAGGTTGACGCGGGTCAGGTACTCGTTGGCGGAGTAGACGCCGTTCAGGCTCTCGCCGGGGATGCCCATAAAGCGGGGCAGACCGGCGCCGGAGGCCACATAGACAGCCTCGAAGCCGTAGTCGTTCATCAGCTCGTCGATGGTCAGGACTTTACCGATGACCATATTGGTTTCGATGTCAACGCCCAGCTCCTTCAGGCCCTCGACCTCGTGCTGAACAATGTCCTTGGGCAGACGGAACTCGGGGATGCCGTACATCAACACGCCGCCCGCAACGTGCAGGGCTTCGTAGACGGTGACCTTGTAGCCCAGCTTGGCCAGGTCGCCCGCGACGGTCAGGCCGGACGGGCCTGCGCCGATGACAGCGACCTTGTGGCCGTTGGGCGCGGGGGCGGTGGGCTTGGTATGTACGTTGTTGCGGTACCAGTCGGCAACAAAGCGCTCGAGGCGGCCAATGCCGACGGCCTCGCCCTTGATGCCGCGGACGCACTTGCCCTCGCACTGGTGCTCCTGCGGGCAGACACGGCCACAGACGGCGGGCAGCGCGCTGGACTGGGCAATCACGTTGTAGGCGGCCTCAAAGTCGCCCTCGGCGACGTGCTTGATGAAGCCGGGAATATCAATTTCAACGGGGCAGCCGCTGCGGCAGGGGTGGTTCTTGCACTGCAGGCAGCGCTTGGCCTCGTTCACGGCCATCTCCTCGGTGTAGCCAAGGGCGACCTCTTTAAAGTTTTTGTTGCGGACGTTCGGCTCCTGGCTGGGCATGGGGCACTTTTTCGGGTCCATGTTCGGCATAATTACTGCACCTCCTGCTTCAGCAAATTGCACTCGGCCTCGCGGGCGTGTGCCTCAAAGGGCTTGTACATCGTGCCGCGGTGCATAGCCTCGTCAAAATCGACCTCAAAGCCGTCAAAGTCGGGACCGTCCACGCAGGCAAACTTGGTCTGCCCGCCCACAGTCAGGCGGCAGCCGCCGCACATACCGGTGCCGTCGACCATGATGGGGTTCATAGAGACAACGGTCTTGACATTGTGGGGCTTGGTCGTCTTGACGACGAATTTCATCATGATGAGCGGTCCGATGGTGATGACCTCGTCAAAGTTCGCACCGCCCACAATGCGCTGCTCCAGCGGCGCGGTGACAACGCCCTTCTCGCCGTAGGAGCCGTCATCGGTCATAATGATAAACTCATCGCAGCAGGCGCGGAACTCGTCCTCCAGAATGACCAGATCCTTGTTGCGGAAACCGACGATGCCGGTGACCTTGGTGCCCTGCTCGTGCAGTGCCTGGGCAATGGGCAGCGCAATGGCGCAGCCCACGCCGCCGCCGACGACGCAGACGTTTTTCAGGCCCTCGATCTCGGTGGCCTTGCCCAGGGGGCCGACGAAGTCATGCACGGCCTCGCCCTCTTTGAGGGAGTTGAGCTGCATGGTACCTGCGCCGACAACCTGGAAAATGATAGAAACGGTGCCGGCTTCGCGGTCAAACCCGGCGATGGTCAGGGGGATGCGCTCGGAGTCCTCCTTTGCGCGGACAATGATAAACTGGCCGGCCTTTGCCTTCTTGGCAATGAGCGGCGCATGGATGCAAAGTTCGGTTACGGTGGGGTTCAGCTCCCGCCGTTTGATGATAGTAAACAAAGCGATCTCTCCTTCTCTTTGTTTTTATAAATATACATTTATATTGTAGCGTATTTTGCGGGGAATGTAAAGAAGAAAGTTAAGGAAAAGCGGACGAGGAAACGGGAGAGATGAATCCCCCTACGGTTGGCGGAAAGTTCGCGGCCAAGGATGTAGGGGGCGGCGTCCCCGACGCCCCCGGAGGGGTCAAGACCCCTCCCTACGATGCAAAAGATAAAGGGGATACAATGGCAAAGCTGCGGGTCGGGCATGCCCGGCCCCTACGGACTACTGTGAACGGGTCGCGCACGAAAGGGGCGCGCGGGTGGCTACCTCTCCCGTTCAGCCCCACAAAAACAAAAAAACGAGACGGCCACTGCCCCGTCTCGTTTTTTCTTAAAAAGAAGGAGAAAAACAGAACGTCTCGCCGGCGCCTGAATGCGAACGGAACCACCCCTCTACAAGTGATACCCTCCCTACGGATTCGGCAGGGCGCTCTGGTATTCTTCCTCTTTAGCTGTCGCTCGGAAGCTCTCGCTTTCGATGTACTTATAGTACACTATTTTTGTCGAATTTGCAAGATGCGTACTTGTACAACATGCTACATTTGCCCCACCTTGTTTTGTATAGTTTGCACAATCGTTCACGGATAATTCATACAAATAGCGCCCGGAGCGTTCAAAGCCCCGGGCGCAAGAAATATGCTGTTTTCAGACCGGAAAAGCGGGATTTCTCCGCTTATTCCACAGGAACGATCCAGCCCTTGGTGTCGGGCAGCTTGCCCCACTGGATGCCGGTCAGCGTGTCATACAGCTTCTGGGTCAGCTCGCCGATGTGGCCGCCGCTGATGTGGGCAACCTTGCCCTCCCAATCCAGCTCCTTGACAGGGGAGACAACGGCAGCCGTGCCGGTGCCAAAGACTTCCTCCAGCTTGCCCTCGTCGGCAGCCTTCATGATGTCGGCAATGGCAACACGCTCCTCATGCACCTTGTAACCCCAGTCCTTCAGCAGCTCGATGATGGAGCGGCGGGTGACGCCGGGCAGAACGGTGCCCACGCAGGGGGCGGTGTAGATCTCGCCGTCGATCTTGAACATGATGTTCATGGAGCCGACTTCCTCGACGTACTTCTTCTCAACACCGTCCAGCCACAGCACCTGGGAGAAGCCGCGCTCCTCGGCCAGCTCGCCGGCCTTGATGGACGCGGCGTAGTTGCCGCCGCACTTCGTAAAGCCGGTCAGACCCGGGGCGGCGCGGATGTACTCATCCTCAACATAGATGCGGACGGGGTCGAGGCCCTCGGCGTAGTAGGCACCGGAGGGCGCGCAGATGATGGCAAAGCGGTAATGCTTGGCGGCGTGAACGCCCAGGCCCACATCGGTAGCGATGCAAAACGGGCGGATGTACAGGGACGCACCGTCGGAGTGGGGCACCCAGTCGCGGTCCACATCGACCAGCGCCTTGACCGCCTGCACGAAGTCCTCCGGCGGGATGGGGGGCATGCCGAGACGATCCGCGGAATCGTTGAAACGGTTCGCGTTGCAGTCGGGGCGGAACAGCTGGATCTTGCCGTCCGCGGTGCGGTAGGCCTTCATGCCCTCAAAAATTTCCTGTGCGTAGTGGAACACGGTGGTAGCCGGGTCCATCTCCCACGGGCCATAGGGGACGATGCGGGCGTCATGCCAGCCCTCGCCTGCGGTATAGTCCATCAGGAACATGTGGTCGCTGAACTTCTTGCCGAAGCCGAGCTTCGACTCGTCCTGCGGCTTTTCCTTCGGATGGGTCGTTTTGGTGATTTTAATGTCCAACATAATTTCACACTCTCCCTTTTATATTCAAGCGCACCGCCGCACAGCAGTGCGGGTGATGGTTAGACTTATTATAGCGCTGTCGCGCGGCGAGTGCAAGCCCTTATTTACAAAATGTGTATTTTGTGTTGCAAAAAGCGCAATTCGCGTTTTCCCCCGGCTTTCCACAGTTTTCCACAGCGCCGCTGTGGAAAATGTGGAAAATAAACGTTTTTTCTACGTAGATTTTCCCGGTTTTCCGCTTTTGAACGGGTCCGGGCGGCAGAGTTTTCCACGCTTTCCACGGAGTTTTCAACATTTCCACGGTGGATAACCGTTATACGCCGTGGATAACTCGGGGTGAATATACGGAATGTGAACGGGGTGTGAACAGAAAAAGCGGCCTGCCCGCCTGCCCCGCGCCCAACCAAAAAAGCGTGCCGCTCTCTTTCCCACAAGAGAGCGGCACGCAGTCCAAACTCAATTTTCTTTTCGGTGCACTACAAACATCACCATGCTGAACACCAGCATGAACGCTGCCAGCCCTGCCGCAATCAGCAAAATCAGCTGGAAGACCTTCACGTTAAAGTTTGTCTGCAAATTTTCCCGCGCGGCGGAGACCACATCCGAACCGGAGGAAACCGTCGATTGGGCGTTATTGGCCATCTCCTCGGCGGCGGTCAGTGCGGCCTGGGCGGCGTCGGTGTCGCCCAACGCCTCCAGCGCGTCGGCCAGTGCCTGCCCGCCCATGGCAACCAGACGGTCATTCGTCTCGCTCTTGATCTTCTCGTGATTGACCGCGTTGGCCAGGTACTCGGCAAACAGGTCTGTTGCGCCGCGCACGGCGGGGGCGTAGTCGTCCTTGATCTGCCAGCCCTTGACGGTCCACATACCGTTCATGTAGAACAGCAGCTGCATACCGGAATCCTCCAGCAGAGCGCTGTACACGGCGTCCGCAAAGGCCGTGCTCGAGGTATCCACCGTGCCGAAGCTCAGGGAGATGAACTCCTTGACGCGGTCATACTCGGTCAGATTCGCGTAGTAGCTGCGCAGCGCCTCGGCCAGGTCGGTGTCCTTTGTCACCTTGGAGCCGACGACGACGGAGTCGAGGTCTGCCCGCAGGTCCCCGTTGCTGAAGCGGCTCAGCGTGCCGTCATCGTCTATATTAAAGGAAGCGCGCATCGCCTCGGCGTAGCCCGCGGCATCGCCGGCCTGGCCGTAATACTGCCTGGCCAGCTCCTCACAGTCGCCGCCCCAGCTGCCCGTGATGGGTATGCCGTTGTAGACAAGGTTCATCGACGCCAGCAGGTGCCCAAAGTCGATGCTTTCTCCGTTGGGCAGGACAACGGTGTTCATATTCTGCAGCGACGCCAGCTCGGGGTCGCTGCTGTTGACGTAGCTCTCAAACCCGGCGTCGCGCACACCGGCGGTCAGCTGCCAGATCGTGGAGTTGTACTCCCCCGTGCGGGTGTAGGCCAGCGTCAGCTCGATCGGGTCGGGCGTGTCGGCCTGACTGGCCGAGTACTCCCGCGCCAGCGCCTGCAGGCGGGACAGGCGGTCCAGCACCGTGTCGTAGTCCTCCGCATGGGCAGGCAGTGCCGCCGCGCAGAACAGCCCCAGCAGCACAAACAGCATAGCCAGCAGGCGGGGCATACGGTTCGCTATAGAATTCGTAGTCAAGCACCTCCGGTAAAACAGGACAAAAACCGGGGCAAGGCTGCGCCTGCGCCCCGGGTCTGACTTTTTAACCAATTTGTAATCTTTAGTATACCACATCCGCCCCGGGTTTGTCACCTGTTTTTTTGTGTGTATTCTGTGCGTCTTGACTTTTTGCCCCGCATAGGCTTTAATAGAGGCATTACGGAGGTAATTCTATGCACAAACAAACGCATAAACGCGCTTTTTATACCCTTGCAGGCTGCATTGCCGCGCTGGCGCTCTGCGTGGCGGCATCGCTTTTTCTGCTGACGCCCGCACCGAAAGCGCAGGACGTCACCATACCCGGCACGCGCGGGGACATTTACGCCACGGTACAGCTACCCGGCAAGCTGGCCCGCGGGGAGGAGCTGCCGCTCGTCGTGCTTTGCCACGGCTTTACCGGCAGCCGCGGCGGCGACGGCCACTTTGCGCCGCTGGCCGCCGATCTGGCCGCCCAGGACATTGCGACGGTGCGGCTGGATTTTCCCGGCTGCGGCAACAGCACCGAACCGTTCACGGCCTACACGCTGTCCAACATGACCGACGACGTCGAGAGCGCCATCACCTACATGCAGCAGACCTACGGCACGGGCCGCACAGCGCTGGTGGGCCACAGCATGGGCGGACGGCTGGCCAGCCTCTACCCGCAGCGCAGGGGCGGCATCACGGCGCTGGCGCTGTGGAGCCCCGCCAACGGCGCGGGCCTGCGCGGCATGGAGTTTTTGAACATCGACGACTTTTCCGCCGTGGAAGCGCTGGCCGCTGAGGCCGAGGCGAGCGGCAGCATCAGCACCTGGGGCGTCGATGTCAGCGGAACGCTGTTCACCGAAATGCGCGATTCCGACCCGAACGCCGCCCTGCGGGAGAGCGCCCTGCCGACACTTTTGACCTACACCGGCCATGAGGGCATTTTGAGCGACACGACCCAGGCCGAGACGATAGCCGCCGTCGAGAGCCTGCCCGACGGCAGGGTCGTGCTGCAGCCGTTTGCCGAGGGGAACCACAACTATCTATCCGAGGACGCCGCCACCGCCGCCGCGCTGGACAAAGCGCTGCGGGAGACGACAGTGGCGTTTTTGGTGGAGTATTTGAAGTAGGCCCGCCGCGCCTGCGAGGCCGACAGGAACGGGCACCTGACGAAGCCCTTTGAGACCGTGACCGGCTGAAAACATCGGCAAAATACAGAAAGAAAGCAAAAACCGCGGAGAAGCGCAAACTTTTCCGCGGTATTCTTATTGCAGATTTACCAGCACATAGTCCCCGCAATCGACAATCGCCCCCGCCCGGGGGTATCCCGGCAGGTCGTGGGCGTCGGCGTAGGTCTGCGCCTGCTCATGCAGGGTAGCGCTGTGGGTCATGTCCAAAGCAAAGCCATAGTAGCGGAACAGGTGCTCCGCTGCCTGGCCGTAGACGTCGTCCACCTCGGAGAAGGCCGTGACCGACCAGTTCAGCACCGAGTTGCAGTTGGTCTCGACGTACTTGACGGTGTCGCCGCTCTCCCAGCTCGTGTGCTCACGGAAGAAGCGGTACAGCGGGTGCTGCATCGGGTCAGCCGTCGTGTACCGGGTGATATTCTCCCCCAGCGTGTAACGGCCCACCAGCACCACGGGCTTGTCGGTGCCGTAGTCGCGCACAAGCTCGGTGCCCAGAGTGCGCACCACAGCGGCCTCCTGCTCGGAACGCTGGTAATCGACGGCCAGCAGATGGTTCAGGTACATGGCCTGGTGCAGACAGAGCAGCACCGCCAGCAGCTGCACGCTGCCCAGCAGCACAGCCCGCCGGGCCGCAGCGCGGCGCAGCACCTCATACACGGCCAGCCCCGCCAGCGCCACAAACAGCGCAAACACCTGACAGGTGCGGTATGGCGAGCACTTCCCCTGCACAAACGACAGCAGCACCAGTGAGAGCAGCATTCCCGCACCGGTGAGCAGCAGCAAAGGCCGCTTTTTGCGCACCGCAAGCGCGATAACCAGTACGATAAATACAAGCGCCGCCACCGCCAATTCAGCAATGGGCAGGTAGAAGCAGCCTCGCAGTGCGTAGTTAATCAGAATGCTCTTGACAAGCAGCTTTGCAAGATAGACAAACGGGTAAAATGCCCAGAGAATTTCGGTGGCGCCGTTGGCCGCAGCCTGCGGCGGCAGCACAAGATGGATGCCCGACGTCACCAGCACGCGCAGGCAGAGCCCGCCGACCAGCGCCGCCGCGTACCACAGTCCCTCGGTCAGGCCCGCCGCAAGCCGCGGGCGCTCGGCGGCCAGCAGCTGCTCCAGCGTTAAAAGCGCAAAGACAGCCAGCACATACACCGCCGCCAGTGACTCATAGGACGAGCAGACCACCAGCAGGCAGAGCGCCGCCGCGCCCATGCGCAGAGCCCTGCCGCGCCACGGCACGCCGGGCTGGCGCGCGTCCCACAGCAGATTCAGCGCAGCGGCGTCCAGCAAATAGCCGCCGCAGACGCAGACATTCGCGCCGCTGTACTCCCAAATTTCGTTCATCAGCGGGTAGGAGACAAACAGGCAGGCAAACAGCCCATAGCCGAACATGCTGATGTGGTCCTGCGCGGCCTTGCGCAGCAGCGCACAGAAGCTCAACGCCGCCAGCGCCAGCAGCAGCGCCGCCAGCAGGTCAATGCCAAAGGCATAGCTCGGCTCGGCCCTGCCGTAGCCCAGCACCGCGGCCCAGAGGTTCATGCCGAACCGTCCGGTGGACAGCATGACGCCGCCCGTGCCGATGTAGCGGTCCCCTTCCAGCGAGTCAATGCTGACCCGTGTCGTGGCGATGGCATAGCCGTAGCTGAGCAGCAGGGTCAGCCCCAGCGCCGCGCGGAATTTCGCGTTTTTCAGGAAATACCCAAGCTCCTGCTTCATGCCGGTCATTGGTCGTCTGGCCCAAAGTTGAGGCGTTCTTCCTCCACAACGAGCGGGCGGTTCATGATGCGGGTGTTCATAGCCATGACGTACTCACCCAAAAAGCCCAGGAACGCCAGCTGAATGCCGCCCATAAAGAAGATGGCGATCATCGTCGGCGCGTACCCGGCGCGGAAGCTCTGCCAGAACAGCAGCTTGGCAATCAGATAGAACAGGCCGACCAGAAAGCTCAGCCCCGCCACCAGAAAGCCCGCGAACGTTGCAATACGCATACCGGCCTTGGTGTAGCTGGTAAAGCTCAGCATCGCGGCGTCGTACAGGCTGTACCAGTTATTGTGGGTCTTGCCCGCGCGGCGCTGGGGCTGGGTGTACTCGATTTCCTTGCGCTCGGGGCCCAGCTCGGCCACAATGCCGCGGATGAAGGGCGTCGGGTCCTTCAGGTTGCGCAGCGTCTGGATAAAGCTCTTGTCGTACAGGCCAAAGCCGGTGAACTGCTCGATCTGCTCGCAGCTGCTCATCTTCTTGATGAGCTTGTAGTAGCAGCCGCGCAGCCAGTACATGACCGGGTTTTCCTTACTCTGGGTCTTGCGGCCAATGACGATTTTGTAGCCCTTCTCCCACTCGGCCACAAACCTGGGGATCATCTCCACAGGGTCCTGGAAGTCGGCGCACATCGTGATCGTGCAGTCGCCGGAGGTGTGGATCATGCCGTAGTACGGGCTGTTGAACTGGCCGAAGTTCTTGACGTTGAAGATGGCCTTGACGTGCTTGTCCTCGGCGCAGATCTGCCGGATGATGGCACGGGTTCCGTCCTCGCTCTTATTGTCGATGAACAAAATCTCATAGTCATAGTTCGGGCAGCTCTTGACCAGCTCATCCCGCACAGCCTCATAGATGGGGCGGGCGTTCTGCTCCTCGTTGTAGCAGGGGATCATTACCGAAATCGTCTTTTTCTCACTCATTTTGTCTCTTTCCTTACCCACTCAATGGTTTCGCGGATTCCTTCTTCAAACGGGGTCGCGGGCCGCCAGCCGGTGTCCTCCTGTAAGGCCGACGTGTCCGCCTGCAGGTGCATGACCTGCAGCGGGCCGTAGGGGACCTCCCCCAAGCCCAGCGGCAGTGCCGGGTCGATGGCGTCGCGCAGCGTCTCGATGTAGTCCTTCAGCGGGCGGGCCGTGCCGCTGCCCAGCGGGTAGACTCTGCCGTCCTGTCCGCTGACGGCCAGCGCGTAGAACGCAGCTGCCGCGTCGGCGGCGTACAGGTAGTCCCACTGCTGGATGCCCGCGGTCAGAGCGGGCTTCTCGCCGTGCAGCAGCTTACGGATGGTTCCGCTGATCATCGTGGCCGGACCGTCGTGCGGGCCGTAGACGCTCAAAATGCGCGTCCAGATGTGGGCCACGCCCAGCGTCCGGCACTCGACGCGGCTCATCTGGCCGGCGCACAGCTTGGCCATGCCGTAGCCGTTCTCCGGGAAGCAGGGGGTCTGCGCGGTCAGCACGCCCTCCACGCGGCCATACTCGGCTTGGCTGCCAGCCCCGATAAAGACCTGGCAGCCCAGCTGCGCCGCGGCGCGGCAGGCCGCAATGGTGTAGCGGATGTTCTCGATTTGCGCCGGCATGTCGTTGCGGCCCGGGCCGATCGTATGCGCCCACGCAAAGTGGAAGAACGCATCGGCCTTTTCCGGGATCAGCTCCGGCAGCGCGGCCAGCTCCGCCGCATCGCAGGGCACCACATGCAGCCGCGCGTCCTGCGGCAGCAGCGCCGCCCGCGCACTGCCCGGGTGGGTGACCGCGTAAACCGTCACGCCCTCCGCCAGCAGCTTTGCACACAGCGCCATTCCGATTGCCCCCGTAGGGCCGGTGATGATGGCGGTGTGGATTTGTCTTTGAATGCTTGCCATTTTTGAATCACGCACTCCCTTACACTTCCGGCATCAGCGGGATGAACATCTGCTTTTCCAGCTCCTCACGCGGCAGGAAGGGGGCCAGGTCCTCCAGCGGGGGGCTGACCAGCGTGCCGTCGGGCAGGCGCTTGGTGCTGCTCTTGGGCTCCCAGACCTGCTTGGTGTCGGTGAAAATCTCGCAGAAAGCCGGGCCGTCCAGTGCCAGCACCGTGTCCACAGCCTGCTTCATCTCGGCGTTGCTGTGGGCGCTGTAGTAGGGGTAGCCAAACGCCTTTGCAATCTTTTCAAACTCCGGGAAGGACAGGTCACCGCTCTCGGGGCCGATGCCGACCTTGCAGTGCTCCTTGAAAAGGTTGTTCTGCGTCAGGCGGATAGAGTGGTAACCGTTGTTGTTGATGAGGAAGATTTTGATAGGCAGCTTGTTCGTCAGAATGGTCTGCAGTTCCTGCAGGTTCATCATGATGGAGCCGTCGCCCTCGAGGCAGATCGTCTGGCGGCGTCCGCCGCCGATGCAGGTGCCAATGGCTGCGGGCAGACCGTAGCCCATGCTGGCAATGGCGCTGTTGTTTGCCATCCGGCTGCCCTTCTGGATGACATACGCCTGGTTACCGACGACACAGCACGCACCGTTGGAGACCGCGGTCAGGCTGTTCTCCGGCAGGCGACTGCTTAAATAGCGCACAAAGGCGTAGACGTTGGCGGTCTCGCCGTTTTCCTCCCACTGGCGGGGCAACACGGCGGGGTAGTCGCGTTTCCAGCGCTGGCAGGTGGCCAGCCACTCGCCGCCCGCGTTCACGGGGGCCGCGGCAGCCTTATCCAGCTTGGTCAAAAAGTCCTTCGCGTCGGCCCAGACCGGCATTTCGACGTGCAGGGTCGGCTTTTTCAGCTCGGCCTGGTCAATGTCCACCATGATGACCTCTGCCGCGCGGGCCCAGGTCTTCCAGTTGTAGCCGACCTGGCGAATAGAAATGCGCGTGCCTACGGCCAGAATCAAGTCTGCGTTTTGGATAGCCCAGTTGCCCGGGCGGTCACCCATGTTGCCGGCGCGCCCGCAGTACAGCGGATTGTCATCCTCGATGAGGTCCACGGCGTTCCAGTAGGTGACGATGGGGATGTTGAGCTTTTCCGCCACGGAGCGGAACGCCGCATACCCGCCGGACAGGCGGATGCCATAGCCCGCGTGGAACACTGGCCGTTTGGCGTTCTTGATTTTTTCCAGAATCGTCCGGATCGTGGTGTCGTCCACCGACGGGGGCAGCTGGGCGTCATCCTCGGCGGGGTCGTAGCCGCGCAGCTCGTCAGTCTCGATGTAGCCGCCCTGGAAGTTGACCGGGATGTCCAGCCAGACCGGGCCGGGGCGGCCCGTTGTAGCCAGATGCCACGCCTTTTCCAGCAGGTAGCGAATGTCCTTGGGGTCCTCCAGCATGGCGGCGAACTTCGTCATGTACTGGACAGACTTGGTGATGTCGTACTCCTGGTCGCCCATGGCGCGCAGCGGCGTACCGGTGTACTGCAAGGCGTACCGGGCCGTGGTGTCATAGCGCACCTGGCCGGAGACGATGAACATGGGGATGGAGTCCAGCCAGCCGCCCACGACGCCGGTCAGCGCGTTGGTGCCGCCGGGGCCGGTGGTCACGCAGACCGCCGCGATCTTATTTTCCAGCCGGGCGTAGGCTTCCGCCGCAATGGCGCAGGCCTGCTCATGGTGGTTGTAGGTCACATGCAGCCGGGGGTTATGGCCCAGCGCATCATTCAGGTGCATAGCGCCGCCGCCCACGACGGAGAAAACATCCGTCACGCCGCGCGCCGCCAGAAAGTCCGCCACATAATCCGCTAAACGCTGTTTCATTGGGTTGCTCCTTTTCCATTCAGTCAATTTTCAGGAACCAATACCGGGTGGCCGTCCGTTCCCTTTGTCCATTCGACAAGCGTAATCGCTTCTTCTGCGCCGCTCTCGCTGTTTGCTTTATTCTTTTCTCTTACTGCGGCATTCAGACGCTTCACCAGGAAATCACTGTTGAAAACATCTTCGTCGGCATAGCTGACACGCTTTTCTTGAATAGCGGGTCTATCAAGCAGGCTTGTCTTTTGACCCGTCAGCTGATAAACATTCTCTACCATAATTGAGCTATTATAGGCGATTGCATCCGCGTTTTCGCCACCAGTCAGCGCACCGGCACTAACACAGTTTACAACACTACCAGCGAAGTTATCGGTAATGCCACCAGCGCGCGAGCTCGTGACATTCACATCCGTAAAGCAGTTCATAATCTCTGCCTCCGGGTTGACTGCATAGCTGGCAATTGCTCCAACACAGTCGCCAGTCAGGCTGCCCGCTTCAAGCCCCAGATTGTAAACAGCCCCTTCGAGACGTCCAAACAGACCGACATCCTCTGTAGCCTTGCCCTGAATGCTCAGATTGCGGATAATATGTCCCTTGCCATTGTAGGTGCCGTAAAAATAGCTTTCCCCGCTGAATGCACCAATGGGCGTAAATTTTTTACCGTCCATATCAATGTCAGCGGTCTGTTCAACATACTGATCTGCAAAGCTCATGCCGCGGTTGACATAATTGCTGAACGCCTGCAAATCCTCCGCCGACTGAATCAGATACGGCTCTTCCTCGGTTCCCTTTCCTTCCAAGGTGAAGCTACCCCAGTCTGTCTCGTCTGCCAGCTTGTACACCTTGATCTTACCGGTTCTTTCCTCACCATACACGCCCAACAGGGTGTAGCGTGTGCCCAGCAGTCGTCCAAAATTCTTTTCCAGCTCGCGCTGCTTCAATTTCTCACCATTGCGGTAACTTTCTTCGTGAACCTTCTTGCAGTTTGGAACATCATCCTTCCAGATTACAATGTCAGGCAGATTTTCCTGTAGCAGCTCGTCCTCCTGCAAAACGTACTGGTCGTCTACCACGTCATAGAACAGAACCGGAACAAACGTATCCATTGTATAGCGGTTTGTCAGAATATTAAAGAGCTTTACATAGGGATAGCCAAAAATCGTTGCATCTTCTGTTGTGTTTTCAAGAATCAGCTGTGTGATGTCTTTCAACATCTTGTCGTCCTCCGCAGAAAAACGGAAGCCTCGCAGCGCGGGGATGCCGGTGGCGTAGATTTTTTTGTCATACTCTGCCTGTTCACAGCCCCACCAAGAATAGGAACATACGACCTTCTGTGCAATACAAGCCATCGAAAGTACTGTGCACAGCGCAATCGTACCGATTTTGACCGATTTTTCCGTAACTTTATCTGTAAATACGCTGTTCAGCCCAACACACAGAACAAACGGCATAGCCAACATAATCCCATGGTAGGAAATTTCTGATGCCGATGCCATACTGGCTGCATATATCGTAGAAAATGCCGCACAGGCCATCCAAAAGTGCTCACGTGCATAGCCGTCATTGCCATCCGCTTTTATTTTCATAAGGGAGCGGGCAATCAGATATAGATCCAAAAAGCTGATGATCGTATACAGCGTACCAGTCACACTCTTAAACAGCGTGCCTGATTCATAGATTGCTTCCAATAAGCTCCCGTTATCTTCGCCTAATGACGCATAACGGGCCGTAACCAGAATAGTCACCACATAGGCGGCACACAGACCGTAAAATACATCGTGCATTATCTTGCTGCCGCTTCTGCGCTTTTGGCTGTACGCCAGCAACAGTAGCAACCCTCCACCGATGACAACGGCTTGGACGCTTTTCGTACCAACGAGCACTTCGATAAAGTCGTTCGCAGCCTGCCTTTCCAAAACATAGCCGCCGCCTATGACCAGCAGCAAGAGCATCCGTCCTGCTGTCTGACTCTCGTTTTTCTGCGCCAGTGTTATGGCAGCTACACACCCCACCATCAGTAAAAATACCGGCGCATTGATTGTCCAGCCCGTAAAGATTTTCAGCAAAATGGCAAGCGGACTGCCTTTGCCTCCCGTGTGCATAAAGACCTGCTGAAAGAACGGAAGCAACGCGCCATTGACGGCAAGGATTCCCATGGCCACGACGAACACCAGCAAAAAGCCAAGTATGACTGCCGCACAATATTGCAGAAAGCCTTTGTCTTTTTTCTTCCAGCAGTAGACACTCAAAGCCAGCAGATAAATAACCCCCGCAGCTGCAAAAATCGTCTGCTTGTTCAGAAAGAGCAGCCCCAGCATAGCGCCGGCAGCAAACAGGTATTTCCCGGCGGCTTTCTTATCTGCCGCCTCTGCAAATCCCAGAACACAATAGAGCAGCAACACAGACAAAAACGGAATCGTCTGGTTATAATCACCGAATAAATCGTAGACAGAGGCCGTGCACAGAATCGCAGAGAAGGCACACGCTGCAAAGGCGGCATATCTATTGAAATACCGGCAGAGCAGCCGAAACATCAACTCATAAATAGCAATCCGCTGTACCAGCCACCACGCACGGTAAATGAACAGGCTGCCAAACGACAGCTTCCAGAGCATCACATCAATCAGGATGTTCAGTGGCGGCAGGTAATAGTAAAAATCGCGGTATGGAAATTTCCCGTGCAATACCAGCTCTGCATAGTTTACATTCCAGCCTTCCGTAATGGGCATCGTGTTGGCGAAATAAATTGAGGAATAGGCCAGAATCACCACACAAAGCAGTGCAGCCAATACCCAGCCTCGCGCGTTCTGGCGCTTATTCGTATGTGGTTTTTCCATTACTAATTGCATCGTGCTTGTTCTCACTTTTCCTTAAATGTCCACAGCTTGTTGATAACAAAGTTCAGCGGGATCGTCACTAACAGATTAACGATGGGCGCAATGGACTTGCTGACACTGAAGAATGCAACTTCGATCCAGAGCAGCACGTTGGACAAAATCGATGTGCCGCCGTAACTGACATAGGTCTTACCCAGCCGCTTGAGCTTGCTGCGCCAGTCATTGGCGTTGCCGGTAAAGACAAATTTATCATTCCAGAAAAAGGCGTTGGCAATGCTCAGAATCGTGCCCAGAATGCTGCCGACCATATACAGGTCCGGGCTGATCCACAGGAAGATATAGTAGACCGCCATGGACACAGCCGTATTGCTTACGCCCACCAGGCCGAACTTGACGAACTGCTTGAACAGCTCCACAAATTCCTCTTTATTTTTTGCGCCCAGCAGGGCCAGCAATTTCTGCATAGTATATGTTTCCTTCCGTTATTCGGTTTCCTCCACAGCGCCCTCACTGGCAACCACCAGGTTTGTCACCGTGAAGATACCGTTTTTGCGCGAAGAAGCATCATAGACCGCCATCGGGCCGTCATAGCTCACATCAATTTGGGTCTGGCCGGGGGCCACATCTACCGTGTAGCACACGGTCTGCCCCTCATGGTCAATCTTAATATTCGTCTGCTTCTGCTTCCCGGTTGTACCATCAGCATCTTCCAGATTCGGTGCTTCAAACGTCATCGTATAGGCGCGCTTCAAATCCATGCCGTAGCCTGTCTGGAACGTGACCGTCATCCTTTGCGTAAATGGCGCGTGGTTGTAAATCATAATATACGCACCGCGGCCGCTCCATGTTGCCTCTACCGGGTTGCCGTCGCTGTCCTGCACGTCCTTCTGCTGGATGTCCTCGGCATCCAGTCGGCCGTTGTAGCCGTAGTCAAAGCCCCAGTTGTGGGTGCGCTGCCACAGCTGCTGGCCGCCCACACCGGCCACCGCCACACAAACGGCCAGCAGCACCGTGGCTGCCGGGTGTCCGTGTGCCGGCTTGACCGGCTTTTCCGCACAGCGTACACGCACCCCCTGCACTGCCTGGACAAAGCACCAGACAATGAGCAGCAGCAGCATGACATGACAAATCGTGTTGCGCGGTACAAAGGACGGCTCCATCTGGTCCCGCCGAAACAGCGGCAGCGGCAGCACCGGCACCATCAAGGCCAGATAGGGCAGCACGTTGTCCCTGCGCAGCTCACGCTCCTGCTCCATAAACAGGAACAGCGGAATCAAAAACAGGCACCATACATAATCATACTGGGGCTGGAACATCAGCATCGCCAGAATGATTGCTGTAATGCGTTTCCACTCCTTATCCATAAAAAAGCTGCACACCAGCAGCACCGCTGCCAGCACAATGCCCAGCAGTGCGTAGCTGCCATAGCCCAGCTGCGTGCCCAGCAGCTTGTCCACCGCATGTCCGGCCTCTGCCAAAATGTTGGAGAAACCGTTGCCGATCCACGGTTCACCTCTGCTGCCGCTAAAATCAAACAGTACACGGAACCACAGTGTGAGGCCAAACAATCCTTCATTGAAGAAGAACAGCGGGAAGCACAGGCAGACAACACCGTACAGCACCGTGCGCACCGCGGCCAGATAGTTTTTATCGCGCAGCAGCAGCACGCCCAGAAACGCCGGGTACAGCTTGAAACCGGCGGCAATCGCCAGTGCCAGACAGGCCAGCTCCCGCAAAAGTGGTTTTTCTGAATTGCGGTACAGGATAAAAAATGCCATTAACGGCCAGCACAGCAGCAGAATATTGCCGCGTTCCAAGCCGTACAGTACCCCATAGCTGAACACTGCACAGAATGCCAGCAGCTTTTTCCGCCCCCCGCAGCTGCGCGTCAGGCGTTCTGTCATCGATACAATTCCTAAGACCACCACGATAACAAAGACGACAAACAGCATCATCGTCGCTTGCTGTAAACGCAAATCCCGTTCTGTTCCCCTCATGTTGAGAGACGAGATATACGATTCCGTCCACGTAGCTGATTGTGTCTTTGGCACAAGCAAATACAACACATAGAAAAACAGATTTGCAAGCGGCGGGTACAGCGTATCGAACTGTCCGTAGGGCATACGTCCACGCATATACTCAATACTATGGAAAAAGTCCATACCGGTATCGGTGACATCATAAAAGAAGAATCGATGCAGCAGCGCACCACGGCTGGCCAGCAGGGCAAGCAGCAGCACCGCCAGACAGGCCACCGTTGCCCAGCAGTAGATCTGCATAGGCGTCAGCCGCCTGTTTTTGTCCAACCGCAGTCTGGGTGCGCGGGTCGTTTTCACCTTTTGCTGCATCATAGGGGTCTGTACCTCGTTGTCAAAATTTTACTGATTCACAGCCTCGATAATTGTCTTGGCCATGTAGTCGATCATCTCGTCGGTCATGCCGGGGTAAACGCCGACCCAGAAGGTGTTGTTCATGATAAAGTCGGTGTTGGTCAGCTCGCCCGCCACGCGGTAGGCGTCGGTGCCGCGGATCTGGTCAAAGCAGGGGTGCTTGATGAGGTTGCCGCTGAACAGCAGACGGGTCTGCACGTTGTGGCTCTCCACATAGCGGGTCACGGCGTTGCGGTCCAGACCGCTCTCCGGCTTGACAGAGATCAGGAAGCCGAACCAGGACGGGCGGCTGTTGGCAGCCGGTTCCGGCAGGATCAGCTTGTCGGCGGCGGGCTCCAGCGCGGCGCGCAGGCGGTCCCAGTTGTGGCGGCGGCGCTCGATGAAGGTGGGGAACTTCTTCAGCTGCTCGCAGCCGATGGCGGCCTGCATGTCGGTGACCTTGAGGTTATAGCCAAAGTGGCTGTAGACGTACTTGTGGTCGTAGCCCTTGGGCAGCTCGCCGAACTGACCGTCAAAGCGGTGGCCGCAGAAGTTATCCTGGCCGGAGGGGCAGATGCAGTCGCGGCCCCAGTCGCGGAAGGAGAGGATCAGGCGGTTCAGCAGCGGGTTGTTGGTGTAAACGCAGCCGCCCTCGCCCATTGTCATGTGGTGCGGCGGGTAGAAGCTGGACGTGCCGATGTCGCCCCAGGTACCGGTAAAGCGGGTCTCGCCGTTGATGGTGTACTGGGTGCCCAGCGCGTCGCAGTTGTCCTCGACCAGCCACAGGTTGTGGGCGTCACAGAACGCCTTGACGGCGGACAGGTCAAACGGATTGCCCAGTGTGTGGGCGATCATGACTGCCTTCGTCTTGGGGGAGAGGGCGGCCTCGAGCTTGGTGACGTCGATGTTGTACTGGGGCACGGTCACATCCACAAACACGGGCACCGCGCCGTACTGGATGGCCGGGGTCACGGTGGTGGGGAAGCCGCAGGCCACGGTGATGATCTCGTCGCCCTTCCTGATCTGGCGGTCACCCAGCTCGGGGGCGGTCAGCGCCATGAAGGCGATCAGATTGGCTGAGGAACCGCTGTTGACCAGATGGGCGAACTTAACGCCGATCCACTTGGCAAACTCCTTCTCGAACCGGTCGGCAAAGCGGCCTGTTGTCAGCCAGAAGTCCAGTGTGGCATCGGTCAGAGCGCACATCTCTTTCTCGTCAAAGACGCGGGCTGCGTAGGTGATGCGGTCACCCTCCTGATAGGGGGTCTTTTTCTCCTTGAAGTCGTGATAATACTCGGCGACCATCGTCTTGATCTGCTCGCGGGCTTCTGCCTCGTTCTTCCATGCCATAGGTTTTGCTCTCCTTTTTTATTGCTTTTCGTAGTAGTAATAGGTAATTGGGTTCGTGCCGCCAGCCGATGTGAAGGTCGTCTGCAGCTGGTATCCGAGCATGTCGGGCGTGTAGCCATTCTGCCCCAGATAGACCCCCAGTATGTCATCCACGACAAAGCTCGGCTGGGCCTTCAACTCTGCCAGAATATGAGGGAGTAATTTTTCGGTATCTGCCACGCCGTAATCCGCAGCATCCACATAATGTCCGTAGTTGTCCCAGCCTGCTGCATGGTAGATGATCCCCACATCGCGGCCAACCGCAAAGGTGTTGTCCGGTATATTGGCAGAGAAATTCTCCACCTCCGCATAGATGCCGCGTGTGCTGAACGCACCGCGCTCCTGCAGGATCACTGTATTCATCACGCCGCCGGGCAGCTGTGCCGTAAGCACGCAGAGCACCAGCAGCACGGCCAGTCCCACAGACTGTGCCGCCGTGCAGTACAGGCCGCCCAGCTTCTTACGTAGCCCCTCCCCGTCCGTCAGCGCCTGCAGCGGGAAGCACAGGCAAAGCAGTGCCTCCGGCAGGCAGATCTCCAGATTCATCCAGGCGGAGCGGTTTGCATAGTAGCTGAACGATACCAGTCCCAGCACCGACAAACAGGCCGCAAATGAGGCAATGTCCTCCGCTTTGGCTGTTTTTCCGATAGCGGTTGTCTGAAACAGCGACCATGCCAGCACGGCCAGCATAAGCAGCAGCACAAACACCCATGGGCGCACGCCTAGCTCAAGCGGGTAGCCGATGGAACCATCCATATAATTGCTGCTGTACAGCGGGTAAAAAAACACCTTGAAGATCGGTGCTCCGCCGCAGGCCAGGTTATACAAATTTGTCAGGCCAATGGCCCCCAGCACCGCCAACACAGCGCCCAGCAGCAGCGCACCATAGCGTTCCCACTGGCCGCGGGCGTACCATGGCTCCTGCTGCCACCAGCGGACGATGCAGCCCGCGCACCAGCCGATGATACAGAACAGACCACTCTCGGTGCTCCACAGCACTGCCAGCATGCACAGAAGCCAGCCGCCCCAGAACCGAGCCGTTTTTTTCGACTGCTTTTTCCGCAAGCAGAACAGCATATAGGCCGCCAGCAACATCGGGAATACCAAACGGTGAGGCTGCAGCTGCCAGTAATTCGTCCGTCTGTATGCAAACGGAATGACCGGCACAACCAGTGCCATCAACAGGCGTACCCAGTTCTTTTTTATCAGGTGATGGATGCAGTACAGCATGGCCAGATCCGTCACAACGCCGACCAGCGCGATCAGGAATTGAATAACGACAGCCTTTGCACCGAAGATCTTCATCGGCAGCAGAAAGAACAGCCCGTAGTGGCCGTAGATGCCTGTCGTCAACTCCTCATAGGGGATGCCGTCAGCCACGTTGTAGATGCTTTCCAAATACGCCTCACCGTGGTACGGGTCTCCCTCAAACGTATTGACGATCCATACGCCCAAGAAGTACATCACTGCCGAAAGGCCGTAGCCGCCCCAGGTCATCCACTGCGGGCAGTCCTTACCCGTCAGCAGCAGATAGATTGCCGCCACAAAAAACAGCACCGTAAGCAGGTAATACAGCGGCACCATCTGCGGCGCCATCAGGGAGGACGGCGAATAGGAAGGCCCCGCAAATTCCTTGGACACCCCAATGTTCGCGTAATAAATAAGGTAGGCGGCTGTCACCAGCGCAGATACCACAAGGGCCGCTGCCGCGCCGCGACCCTGCAGACGCGCGTCGCAAGCCCGCACAAAGCCACGTTCTTGCGGCAGAATGCGGGCAAAAAGGTTGCCGAACAGCAAAAGCGAAACGCCGAACAGTACTAGAACTACGGCATAGTTGACCATGTTGCTGCCGATGGGCCACGGCTGACCACCCCATACATGCGCCAGCCAGGAAACCAGATAGGCTCCACCTACCAAAACCGAAATGACAAAAGCGCTTGTTATACTCCTCTGTTCCTTTGTCATTTCTGCCCCTCCAAGAAGCTGTTGATTTCCTTTTCCATCTCCGCCGGGACATCGCCGTTGGCAAGCCAGATCTTGCTGAAGGCGACGGTCTTTTCCATGCACTCGGCCATGTGCCAGCGCGGCGTCCAGCCGAAGGTCGTTTTCAGCTTGCTGCAGTCCAGCTTCAGGAAGTTGGCCTCGTGCGGGGCATTGGCCTCGGCCTGATTCTCCCAGGCGGCGTCGCCGCCCCAGGCCCGGCAGAACAGATCCACCAGCGTGCCGGTGGTGACGCAGTCGCAGTCGTCGGGGCCTACGTTATAGTAGCCCGCAAAGCGGCTGTCCTCGTACTGGCGCTGGGCGATCAGCAGGTAGGCCGCCAGCGGCTCCAGCACATGCTGGTACGGGCGGGTCGAGTAGGGGTTGCGCACGCCGATCTTACGGCCCGCGGCCATGGCGCGGACGCAGTCGGGGATGATGCGGTCATTGGCAAAGTCGCCGCCGCCGATGACATTGCCCGCGCGGGCCGTCGAGACGGCCACGGTCTTATCGGCAAAAAAGCTGTTGATGTAGGAGTGCGTCGCCAACTCCGAGCAGCTCTTGCTGTTGGAGTAGGGGTCAAAGCCGTCCAGCGGCTCGTTCTCGCGGTAGCCCCAGGCCCACTCGTTGTTGTGGTAGACCTTGTCGGTGGTGACGTTCAGCACCGAGCGGGGCGCTCTGCCCTGCTGCCGGGCCAGCCGCACGCATTCCAGCAGGTTGACCGTACCCATAACGTTCGTCTCATAGGTGTAGCGCGGGTCCTTGTAGCTGTCGCGCACGATGGGCTGCGCGGCCAGGTGCAGTACAATGTCGGGCTGCGCCGCGTCAAAAGCGGCCTTCAGCGCGTCAAAGTCGCGGATGTCGCCGATGATGCTGTGCATCTTGCCCTCGACGCCGGCGATGGAGAAAAGGTTCGGCTGCGTCGGCGGCTGCAGGCTGTAGCCCGTGACCTCGGCCCCGGCCATCAGCAGCATCTTGCAGAGCCAGCTGCCCTTGAAGCCGGTGTGACCGGTGACGAACACCCGCTTGCCGCGGTAAAATTCAGGATCGTAATGTACCATTATCAATCCTCCCACTTCTTCCAGGGCGCGTTGCCGGTGGCAAGCATTTTCTCTAGGACCTGCTTCTCGCGGGCGGTGTCCATGCACTGCCAAAAACCCTTGTGGATATAGCTCATCAGCTGACCCTCCTCGGCCAGCTTCTGCAGCGGCTTCTGCTCAAAGACGCAGGCGTCGCCGTCCAGATAGTCGAAAATCTGCGGTTCCAGCACCATATAGCCCGCGTTGATGAGCGCGCCGTCGCTGGCCTTCTTTTCACGGAAAGAACGGACAGAATTATCCTCGGCAATATCCAGAACACCCTTCTGCTGCTCCTGCTGAACGGCGGTCAGCGTGGCGATCTTGCCGTTCTCGCGGTGGAATGCCACCAGCTTGGCAATGTCCACATCGCAGACGCCGTCGCCGTAGGTCATCATGAAGGTCTCATTGCCGATGTAGGGACGAATGCGTTTGATGCGCCCGCCGGTCATCGTGTTGAGGCCGGTGTCCACAACGGTGACCTTCCACGGCTCGGTGTGATGGTTGTGGACGATCATCTCGTTCTGGCCGCGGGTAAAATCAAACGTAATATCGCTGGTATGCAGGAAGTAATCCGCGAACCACTCCTTGATCATGTGCTGCTTGTAGCCCGCGCAGATGACAAAGTCGTGAAAGCCGTAGTAGGAATATTCCTTCATGATATGCCACAGGATGGGCATGTTGCCGATTTCGATCATCGGCTTGGGCTTGTAGACGCTTTCTTCGCTGATGCGCGTGCCAAGGCCGCCGGCCAGAATTACTACTTTCATAGTGCGCTCCTTTATTGTTTTGTGAGCCGGTCAGTCCGTCGACGACCGGTTTTTGTCCCGTGCGCTCTGCCTCGTTTGGGCAATTTTACACACTTATTCATAATGAAGAGTATAACACACACGCTCTGTAATTGCAACAATTTACGCCCGTCTGCGCCGTGCCAAAACCATCGGTTCAAAGTCAATATTTTTGTCCAGAGCCCACAAAAGGCCGTCGTTCGCACATTTTTTGCGCTTTTGCGTTCCAAATTTTACATACTGTATTTCCGCAAAAAAATCCCCGCCGCCGGGGTGCGGCGGGGGGATTTTCATGGTGGAGCTGTAGGGAGGCGGCGCCCTCGGCGACCCGGGCCGTCCGTCTTACTGCTGCTTAAAATAATACACTGCGCCGACAAGCCCGGCGTCGTTCTGGAGGGCGGCGGCCTTCAGCTCCACCCCCTCGGCGAAGGCGGGCATGATGCTTTTGCGCACCTGCGCGGCCAGCGGGTCGATCAGAAGCGCCTGCTGCGCGCTGACGCCGCCGCCGATCAGGATCAGCTGCGGGTTGAAGATGTGCACAAGCCCCGCAAGGCCCTGGGCGATCTCGCTGATCCAGCCGTTGAGCACGGCCAGCGTGCGTGCGTCGCCTGCGGCGGCCGCCTCAAAAATCGCACGGCCGTCGGGGGCGTCCAGCCCCATCTTCTGTGCGTCGCGCACCAGCGCCGTCGTCGCGGCGTAGCGCTCATAGCAGCCGATGGCCCCGCAAGTGCAGGCCACGCCGTCCAGCGCGTGCAGACGGAAATGCCCCAGCTCGCCGCCAAGGCCGCGCGCCCCCTCCAGCAGATGTCCGCCGGTCAGGATGCCGCCGCCGACGCCGGTGCCCAGCGTCACACCGATGACATCGGTATAGCCCTTAGCCGCACCGACCCAGACCTCGCCCAGCAGCATACAGTTCGCGTCGTTGGCGACGGTGACGGGCAGGCCGAAGGCACGCTCCAGCGTACCTTTAATGTCCACGCCGATCCACCCCGGGAAATTGCCGCAGGTCCCCGCGACCACGCCGCGGCGGCTGTCGATCTGGCCCGTGGCGGACACAGCGATGCCCTCAAGCCTCGGCGTGTCCGCGGTCAGAAATTCGTGGATGGCCGCCTGCACGGTATCCAGGATCGGCGTTTTGTAGCCGTCAAAGCTGACGCTGCGCTCGGCGCGGCGCAGCACCGCGCCGTTTTCGTCGACGAGACCCAGTTTGACCGCCGTGCCGCCGATGTCAACGCCCAGATAGGTTTTACTCATAGCGCACCTGCTTATTTGTGGTTGTTGATGGCCGCGGTGTAGCGGGCCGTGATCTCCGCCGGGCGGGTGATGGCACCGCCGACGACGAGGGCGAACGCACCGGCGTAGAGTGCCTGCACGGCCTGCTCCGGCGTGTGGATATGACCCTCGGCGATGACCTTGGCCGGGCACTCCCGCGCGAGCTGGGCGATAAAGCCGAAGTCCACATCGTTGATGCCCGTCGTCTCGGGCGTGTAGCCGCGCATCGTCGTGCCGACAAAGTCCGCACCGGCCCCCGCGCAGGCCAGCGCGTTCTCAATGTTGTCGCAGTCGGCCATAACGAGCTGGTCGGGGTACTTCTCCTTGATGGCGCGGATGAACTCGGCGCTCGTCTGCCCGTTGGGGCGCAGGGCGCCGGTGCCCTGCACGGCCAGAATGTCCACGCCGCAGGCGACGAGCTCGTCAACCTCCTGCATCGTGACGGTGATGTACATCGGCGTGCCGGGGTAATCCTTTTTGATGATGCCGATGACCGGCAGGTCCACGACCTGCTTGATCTGGGTGATGTCGCGCACCGTATTGGCGCGGATGCCGACAGCGCCGGACTGTGCCGCCGCCTTGGCCATCAGCGGCATGACGCCGCCCTCTTTTGTATACAGCGGCTCATGCTCCAGCGCCTGGCAGGAGACGATAAGGCCGCCCTTGATTTGGTTGAAAATTTGTTCGTGGGTCATGGGAAAGACTCCTTTTTTGTGAGGTCGCAGGGGTCGATGCTCGTCATCCACCCCTGCAAATGGGAACGCAAAAAGGCTTCCCCCTCGGGGCTGCGCCCGCAGGCGCGTGTCGAAGCGCAACCGCC
>OLDG01000078.1_pt1 | contig 29393 bp, 26 predicted proteins | sample 1609141 | NCBI WGS metagenome assembly OLDG01 (sample SAMN02675049, study PRJEB24791) | human gut metagenome, SKBSTL061 | isolation source: stool | host: Homo sapiens | place: USA | reverse complement strand
GTGGCAGTCGCAGTTGGGGCTGATGTCCTGCACCAGAGAAATATGGAAGCAGGGACGGTCGTGGCAGACTGCGGCGGCGTACTCGGCCATCTTGCGGTCCAGCAGCTCGTTTGCGCAGTCGTTGGGAGAATAGATGGCGTCAAAGCTGCAGGCGCCGATGCAGCGGCCGCAGCCCTTGCACTTGTCGTAGTCGATGACAGCTTTGTTTTCGGCATTATAAGTAATGGCATCCGAGCCGCACTCCTTGGCGCAGCGGTGGCAGCCGCGGCACAGCCCCTCCTGCACGGCGGGCTTGCCGGCGGCGTGCTGCTCCATCTTGCCCGCGCGGGAGCCGCAGCCCATGCCGATATTCTTGAGCGCACCGCCGAAGCCGGTGGACTCGTGGCCCTTGAAGTGGGTCAGGCTGATGAACACGTCTGCATCCATGATGGCGCGGCCAATTTTTGCGGTCTTGCAGTATTCGCCGTTCGGCACCGGCACTTCCACCTCATCCGTGCCGCGCAGACCGTCACCGATGATCACCTGACAGCCGGTGGTCATGGGCCAGAAGCCGTTCAGCTGGGCGCAGCTCAAATGCTCCAGCGCATTCTTGCGGCTGCCCGGGTACAGGGTGTTGCAGTCGGTCAGGAAGGGCATACCGCCCTGCTCCTTGCACAGGTCTGCCACCACCTTGGCGTAGTTGGGGCGCAGATAGGCCAGGTTGCCCAGCTCGCCGAAATGCATCTTGATGGCGACGAACCTGCCCTCCATGTCGATGTTCTTGATGCCTGCCGCGATGCACAGGCGACGCAGCTTATCGGTGAGGCTGGTACCTACGGGACAGCGGAAATCGGTATAGTAGACGGTCGATGCTTCCATCGGTTTTTCCTCCTGTTTTCTTTGACGATCTCAGGTGCGCAGCTCCTGTTTGCCGCGCTCATACTCTCTGAAAAATATTATAGCACGATGAACGGGCAGGCGCAAGAAAAGCCCCTCGCCGGGGCGAGGGGCTCAGAAGACCCGAGTTCGATCTTACACCATTGCAGACACCACTGCCACGGCCAGCACCACAAGGCCGAGGGCGATGCGGTAGATGCCGAAGAAGGTGAAGTTGTGGCGCTTGACGTAATCCATCAGGAAGCGGATAGCGGCAAGGCTGACCACAAAGGCGACCACGCAACCCACCACGAGGACAGCGATCTCGGTGCCGGTCATCGCAGCGCCGGAGAGGACGAACTTGACCACCTTGAGCAGGGACGCGCCCGCCATAACCGGGATGGCGAGGAAGAAGGTGAACTCGGCCACGCAGGCACGGGACAGACCCAGCAGCAGGCCGCCCACGATGGTGGCACCGGAGCGGGAGGTGCCGGGGATGATGGCCAGCATCTGCCACACGCCAACGATGAAGGCTTCGCGGTAGGTGATCTGTTCCAGCCGGGTGACATGCGGGGCGGTGCGGCGGTTCTCCACAAGGATGAAGAGGACACCGTACAGGATCAGCATGGCGGCGACCGTGATGTAATTGTAGAAGCGGGTCTCAAACCAGTCGTCCAGCGGGCTGATGATGAGCACCGGGATGGTGGCGGCCACCACCTTGAACCAGAGCTGCCAGACGGCAGGTTTGGAGCAGACGCGGCCATGGCGCAGGCCGAAGGGCCAGAGCTTATTCCAGAACAGCACCACCACAGCCAGAATGGCACCCAGCTGGATGACCACGCGGAACATGGACATGAACTCCTCGCTGGCGTTGAACTTGACCACCTGCTCCACCAGGATCATGTGACCGGTGGACGAGATGGGCAGCCACTCGGTAATGCCCTCCACAATGCCCATCAGGATGGCTTTCAGTATTTCAAGAAACATGGGTTCTCCTCCCTGCAAAGCGGCACAGGCGCTCTGCACACATTCAGATTGGGTTCGCTTTCCAGTATATCATATTCTGAGAGCCTGCGCACGAAAAATCACAAATTTTATATAGGAGCGCTGTCTGCTTTTTCTGTATTTATCTGCCGCCGGAAATATGCTATACTGGACACAACGCTTTTCCCGGTGTTTCCTTCTGACGCGGAATGCCGGGCCAGATAAAAACAGATTTTGAACAATGAGGTGACATCCATGAATATTCTGGTGATCGGCTGCGACCAGGTGGGCGCGGCACTGGTGCGGGATCTGGAACGCATCGGCCATGATATTTCCCTGATCGAAAAGGACCCCGAGCAGCTCAAGCGGCTGGACAGCTTTGATGATTATTCCTTTGGCGGCACGGCCCTTGTGGGCGACCCCACCGATCCCGACATCCTCAAGCAGGGCGGCGTGGAGAACTGCGACGCTGTGGCCGCCGTGAGCGAGGATGACTCCGTGAACCTGATGGCTGCACAGATCGCAAAGAACATCTTCCGGCGCGAAAAGGTCATCTGCCGCGTCTCTGACCCGCATTTGCAGGTGCTCTACCACAAGACCTACGAGCTGGACACGATCTGCCCCACCATCCTGACAGAGCAGGCAGTGTTCCGTGCGCTGGCGAAGTGAGGTTTTATCCCAAAATAGTTTTACCCAAAGTAATACGAGGTGTCAATATGAAAGTTTGTATTGCAGGCGGCGGGCGTGTTGGGCGGTATCTGGCCCAGAGCCTGCTGACGAACCACCATTCGGTGGTCATCATTGAACCCATCGAGGCCCAGTGCCGGATGCTGGCAGATTCGCTGGACATCCCCGTGATCTGCGGCGATTCCATCAGCGTGGACACCCTGCGCACCGCCGATGTTGGCAGCTGCAACGCCTTTGTGGCCGTGACCGGCTCGGATGAGGACAACCTCGTGGCCTGTCAGATCGCCAAGCGGGAGTTCGGCGTGGACCGCACCGTGGCCCGGGCCTCCAACCCGAAAAACCGGGAGCTGCTGCACACCTTAGGCGTGGACACCGTGGTGTGCGGCACCGACAACCTGAGCCACATTCTGGAACGGGAGATCGAGACGGATACCATCCGCCAGCTGCTCAGCCTGGGCGGCGGCACGGCCAGCCTGAACGAGATCCTGCTGCCCGAGAACTTCAAGTTTGCGGGCAAGGCCATCATGGATGTGCCCATTCCCGGCGATGCCATTCTGGTCAGCATCACCCGCGACACCGAGTTCATCATCCCCCACGGCAACACCGTTCTGCTGCCCTGGGACCGCATCCTGGTGCTGACGCAGGACGATACCTTGCACCTGCTGACCGATGCCTGGGAGCTGAACAGCAAGTGACGGAGCGGGAGCTGCGCCGCACGGCGCTCATCATCCCGCCCCGGGGCCGGGCTGTGCTCTGCTGCTGGGCCGCCATCCCGGGCCTGTTGGCGGCTCCCTTTGTGTTCTGGCAGAGCCTGCCTGCCGGGGTGGTGTTCTGCCTGCTCTGGGCCGCACTGGTGGCGGTGGTGTACCAGCGCGCCTGCAGCTATGCCGCCGCGCTGGGCGCGGAGACCCTGACGGTGTACTCCGGCATCGTCTTCCCGCTGCGGCGGGCGATCCGATGCAGGGCCGTAACAGGGCTGTTCCAGCTGCGCACGCCGCTGCTCCGGCTGGCAGGGGTATCGGTGGTCGTCATCACGGCACCGGGCACGCGGCTTATTTTACCGGCGGTCCCGGCAGAGCAGGCCGCTGCCCTCACCCATGCCCTTGCGGAGGAGATCCGATGAATGAACGCCGCCTGCACCCCTTTACCGTCCTGCGGTTTCTGCGCAAGACGCTGGTGGTCTATCTGCTGCCGCTGGTTCAGGTGCTGTTTGAGCGGAACTGGACAGCCCTGCACACGGCTCTGCGGCAGGATGCGCTGCTGTTCCTCTTACTCTGCGCAGTGAGCTGGGGCATCCTGCGTGTGAGCAGCTGGAGCATGGATGACACCGGAGTCTTTCATCTGTACTGGCGGCTGGGCATCCGGCTGGATCGTGCCCTGCGGGGCGAGATGCTGGCGGCACTGACCATCGACCGGCCCCTGCTCTACCGGATGGCCGGGGCAAGCCGCCTGACCCTTTACCCGGTGGGCGCGGTGCAAAAGCACACCCTTTCGGTCTGCCTGCCCAAAGCCGATGCCGAGGCGGTGGCAGACCAGCTGATGCCTCTAGTAAATCCTACCCTGCACCGGCCCGCCGGAGGGGAACGGGCGGCACTGGGCTTTCTGGGGGCCAACGGCCTCTCCACGCTGGCCCTGTTCGTGCTGGCCGTACGCCAGACCCGGGATGTTCCGGACTGGAACCCTGCCGTTTTTGCCCAGATCCAGGTGAACTTTCTGGCCCAATTCGCGGCGCGGTGGCTCCCTGCAGGCGCGGCGTGGCTGCTGGCGGCCGCAGGCTTTCTGCTGGGGGCCAGCCTGATGCGCAGCTTTGCCCAGACCGTGCACTACACTGTCTGGCACACGGCCGACCAGATCGGCAGCCGGGGCGGCTGGCTGGGGCACTTCGAGTGCCGGGTGCGGACAAGCGAGATCAGCTTTGCAGATGTCCGCATCTCCCCCGCCGCCCGGCTGATGAAACGCTGGCCGGTCTTTGTAACCGCGGGCGGCTGCTCCCCCGAGCTGCCGCTGTTCGTCTACCGCAGCGGCGAGGAGGCATTGTTCCGGGAGCTGCTGCCGGAGTTCCGGATGCCGCCTGACCTGCTGGCCCGCACCGAGCAGCGCAGTCTCATCTTTTTTGCACCGGCAGGCATTCCCTTTGCCCTCTGCCTCCTGCTGACGCTGGTCTCGGCCACAGTGCTGCCCCAGCTGACCGTGACCCTGCTCATCCCCACGCTCTTCTTTGGGGCACTGCTGGCCGGGGCCGCGGCCGGCTACCGACGGGAGGGCCTCTGGCTGCGGGAGGGCCGCATGACCCTGCGGCGGCAGCAGGGGCTCTACCTGCACTGCATCTGTGTGTTTCACCCGGATGTCTGCCTGACCGCAGCACAAAGCCCCTGGGCTGCCAGCGTTGGCCGCACCAACCTGACCCTGACCTTTCCCGGCTGGGTAAAGCTCAAGGTGAGGAGCGTGCCGCTGCGGGATGCGGAGAATTTTTTCAGATTTATGGAAACGAATTAAACCTCTCAGCCGCCGATCGGCGACAGCTCTCCCAATAGGGGGAGTCCTTGGCATAAAGATAAAGCTATTTGTTTTTAGGGGAAGTAAAATTGTTATGATTCATACGGTATTATTTGATTTGGACGGCACTTTGCTGAACACCATCGATGACCTGGCCGATGCAGGCAACTGGGTGTGCGCACAGCACGGGTGGCCGGAGTTTACGGTGGAGCAGTTCAAGCACATGGTGGGCAACGGCATCCCGAAGCTCGTGGAGCGGTTTTCGCCCGCCGATGCCCGCACACCGGAGCAGCTGGCCGCTACGCTGGCGGAGTTTACCGCCCGGTACGATGCCCACAAGGAGGACAAGACCGCGCCTTACCCGGGCATTGCTGCCCTCATTGACGCGCTGAACACCGCGGGCGTGCAGTGCGCGGTGTTCTCCAACAAGGCTGACCCGCTGTGCGGCAAGATCATCGAGCATTATTTCGGGGCAGGTCGGTTTGTTCTGGTGCGGGGCAGCCGCCCGGGCGTGCCCACCAAGCCCGACCCCACCGGTGTTTACAGCCTGATGCAGGACCTGCACGCAGACCCTGCCAGCACCCTGTTTGTGGGCGACAGCGATGTAGATATCCTGACCGGGCACAATGCCGGTCTACCTGCCATGGGGGCGCTGTGGGGCTTCCGGGGCCGCGCAGAACTGACTGCTGCCGGAGCCGATGCACTGGCCGGCGTGCCTGAGGATATTTTAGAATACGTTAGAACACATTAAAGGAACGACCCTCTCCGGTGCTGTGAAGCACGGACGGAGAGGGCCGATTTTTATTTGCAGACTGTTCACAGGATGTTTCTTGCATAAATTCCCCTGTTTTCCTATAATATAGTTCCTATTTGAAACAATTGAGAAACGGAGGACTTGCCCCCATGGCAGCTGAAAAGAAAACTTCCCCCAACGTAGAGAGCCGCCTGCGCCACAACATCCTGAAAATGCCCCAGGAGGTGTATGCCGCCAGCGGCATCGTCATCAACGGGCGGCGGCTGAAAAGCTTTGTATTCACCACCGACCTTGCCATCATCCGCAACTGCGACGCGGACGCGGTGTTCGCGGTCTATCCTTTCACGCCACAGCAGGCCATCAGCGATGCCATCATCAAGGCATCCTACATCCCGGTGTTCTGCGGTGTGGGCGGCGGCACCACCCATGGCGTGCGCACCCTGAACCTTGCCCGCGACGTGGAGAGCCAGGGTGCCATGGGCGTGGTGCTCAATTCCCCCATCTCTGACCTGAACCTGCTGGCGGTCTCGCGGGTGGTGGACATCCCGGTCATCATCACAGTAACAAAAGAGAACACCAACATCCAGAGCCGCATTGATTCCGGGTCATCCATCCTGAATGTGGCCTGCAGCACCGACACGCCCCGGGTGGTGGCAAAGATCCGGGAGCAGTTCCCGGATGTGCCCATCATCGCCAGCGGCGGCAAAACCGGCGAGAGCATTTCCGCCACCATTGCGGCGGGTGCCAACGCCATTACCTACACGCCGCCCTCTCCGGCTGTGCTGTTCAAGGAAATGATGGAGAAATATCGGGAATGATTTACGCAAGACGCTGTAACTTTTTTCTGTTACAGCGTCTTTTTTACGCCATGAAAGGAGATATTTCAGAAATTTTTGAATTTTTGCGAAATAATTGTTGACAAATCGCGGTCGATTGGCTATAATAATAAAGCACTGTTCAAGTGCACAAAATAAATATGGCGGTATAGCTCAGTTGGCTAGAGCATTCGGTTCATACCCGAAGTGTCACCGGTTCAAATCCAGTTACCGCTACCACGTTACAGAGTTTCGCTAAGATAAGGGGGACGGTCGTCCGCAGTAGTGGATGATGGATGTCGGAGGTTTTAGCGAAGCTCTGTGTTTTTGAGGCCCGTTGGTCAAGCGGTTAAGACACGGCCCTTTCACGGCTGTAACATGGGTTCGATTCCCGTACGGGTCACCAAACTAAGCTTCTGATTTTCTTCGATGATGCGTTGAAAATTAGGAGCTTTTTTATTACCCTTTTTGCAAGTACCACAATCGTACCACACTTTTAAAATAAACGCAAGCCCTGTAACATGGGAACAGGATTGCCGCGGAGTAAATTATAGCCGTGGCAATCCTGTTTTTTGTTGTTCCTTTAAAAATTATAAAAGCGTGGATTGGAAAATTGTAAAGGAGCTTTTGCGGCATATCCTCGCTTTTTAAAATTATGGCTGCGGTATTCCACAGTCACCTTGACAACTATCCAACCTCACTTTTGTCCGCTAATCGCGGAACAACCCGCAACCCCTTATCCCGGTGGGATAACACGGGCAAAGATTGGGAAAACGAAAGTGAGGACACGAAAATGAAAGAGACTGTTAAGACTTCCCGGACGGCTGGTTACTTGGAGAAAATTTTCCGCGCGTTGAATGTAAAGTATTTCAACGGTGAGTTGGAGGAGCCTATCATCACGATACAGAGCACGCCCAGAGCCTACGGACACGTCACCGTAGCCAAGGCATGGCAGAGAGGAGACACAACCCGCCATGAGCTTAACATCGGCGCTGGGACGCTTGCACGGCCCATAGAAAACGTGGTGGCGACCACCCTCCACGAGTGTGTACACTTGTGGAACCTTCAAAACGGCATACAGGATTGCAGCAGGGGCGGCGCATACCACAACAAAAAATTTAAGGAGGCCGCCGAGGCCCGCGATTTGAAAATCAGTTACGACCCGCGCGTTGGATGGAGCATCACCGAGCCGACCGACGCGCTGTGTGAGTTCATTTTGGAACAAGACTGGCAGGACATCAGCATGAACCGCATTGAAGATTTCTACGCCCCGCGTGGCAAGGGCGCAGGGGACGCCACGGGCAAGCCGACAGGAAGTAACCCCAACAGCCACAGCATCAAGTATGTTTGCCCCTGCTGTCACAACAGCGTGCGAGGGACAAAGGTTGTGCGCATAAAATGTGCCGACTGCGACATGATGATGACCGCACAATAAAGAGAACTGGGAGTGAAAGCTCCCGGCTTTTTGCTGCAAAATTCGGGCCGCAAGCGGCCTTACTCCATTTTGATGTCTACTATTCAAAACGAGTCAACTTTATTCGTGGTGGGGTAACAAGCTGTTACCTCACCGGTTCTTTTCTACGTTTCTACGAGCGAATGCTTTTACAAAAAGAGGACGGTGCAGGTCGTTAAAACGACTGCGCCGTCCCCGTTTTTGAGGTTTTGATGTCAACTTCTCAATTTAGGAACCGTCCCCATTTTTACGCAAACTTCTTTTTCATTTGCTTACTCCCTACCTTATTATAATATATAGATGCTGTTCCTTAGAAAAAAGCAAACCCGTAGCAAGAAGACTTGCCGCTTCTATACTACGGGTTTAATTGCTATTACTTACATGTTTCGATGTGTGGAATTAGCACAGATCACCAGCGTGCTCTTCCGGCGGGCAACCATTATCGGTAGGAGTAGAAATTACGGGACCACCCCACTCCCAACCGCCACTGCCATTAGGCTTGTTTTCTGTACTGCCGCTATCCCCACCGCTCGGCTGAGACGGCTCCGGATTACTGGGCTGCGCGGGCTCAGGGTTACTAGGCTGTGCCGGTGCCGGGTCAGGCTGCGCCGGAGCCGGAGCAGCAGGCTCCGGATTGCTGGGCTGTACCGGCGTAGTGGGAGCGGACGGCGTAACTGGCGCGGTCGGTGTAACAGGTGCCGGGTAGGAAGGCGTCACAGCAGAACTGTTGCTGGAACCGTTCTTGGTATAGGTCTTGTTGCTGGTCGTGACCTTCTTCGGCTGTTCAACCGTCACTTCGTAGTTGGCGCTCTCCTCACCAGCAGTCGCCGTGATGGTTGCATTCCCGGAGGAAACGGCAGTTACCTTCCCATTGGAATCGACAGTAGCAACCTTCTCGTTGCTGGACGACCACTCGATGGTGGTCTCGGCGGCAACCTCTTTGGGGGCAACAGTTGCCTTAATGGTGTGAGAGTTACCGACCGTCAGTTTGCCTTCGTTGGAATCGAGCGTGATGCTTTCAACCTCATAAAACGCTTTCACATGAGTTGTCTTCTCGGTGACCTTTTCGCCATCCTGCAAGAGGGTCGTAGTGATGTCGCACTCACCTGCTTTAAGGACCTTTACCTTGCCGTCCTTATCGACGGTGGCGACTTCCTCATCGCTGGAAGCGAAATCAAACGAAATGTTGGACGCATCTTCCGGCTCGCATTTCGCTTCGATTGCGGCTTCGTCTGTATCGTTGAGTTTGACATCCAGGGTATCGGGAACCTTTAATTCTTTTGCGGACACCTTAACGGTGATGACGCAGACATCCTGCATCTCGGTATCCTTGACCGCTGCGGTAATTTCAGCCTCACCGGTTGCGACTGCTGTAACGGTGCCGGTCTCATCGACCGTAGCGACGCTCTCATCGGAGGAAGTCCACGCGAGCGTCAGCTTCTCAGCCGCCTTGGCAATCTTTTCATCCTGCGCAGCAGTTTCTGCCGTAGCAGACTCACCGGTTGCGATGACAGGCGTTTCTGCAGGCGCATCCTCCGTACCGAAATTCACCGGCAACGTGATGCTCTCGCCCTTTTCGAGGGTCGCAGCATCCGGAACCGAGATGTTCGTGACCTTAACGCCGCATCCTACCAGGCTGAGCGCCATAGCCGCAGTCGCAATAACTGCCAATACGATATTCTTTTTCATAAAAACACTCCTTCTCGGCATCTAGCGCCGAGGCTACTTTTTAATTTTGCCGCCGCCACTCTATTGATAAGTGGCGGCTTTGGATTCTTTTAAATCGGGGACGGGGGAGATCGCTGCGCGACTCACCGTCCCCGATACATCACGCAGTTTCCAGATACTCCCGCAAGGAATCTGCAACTCCTTCCTGTATGGAATTGTCCCAGACTGCGTATTTGTTTTCCGGGTATCCGCCTACAAATATTGAAGCATCCGATAGTTGCCATTTTGACACGGGCTTGCCATCTTCCACCTTGATGATGGTCGGTGCACCGATACGCTTCTCCCCGACATCAATTTCATTTTTCTCCGGGTCGGAGACGGTGTACTCGGCCAGGTAGTCATCCAGCCAGGTTAGCAGTTCGGTGTAGCCTTCCCCCGCTGGTCTGGTTTGCACTGGTGCGGCAGTATCCGAGTTGTAGGTGTATATATCCCGATATAGGTCTACCTGGCAGTAGTCCATCGTGACCCCTTCACTTGTAGCAACAGCGGCAAGCACAGGGAGCAGGTTGCGACAGTAGGGACAGCGCGGATAGGCAAACAAGATATAACCGTCTTTTTTCGCGCGTGCTTCCACCGCGGTCACAGGTGATAGCGGCACCGAGAAGGACAGATTAACATCCCGGTACGTATATTCTGTGTAGCCGGGAACAGCGCGCCCATTATACGCCCGGTAACTGCGGGCAACTATTGCTCCCGGCGAGCTGCCAAGGAGTAGCAGCACAGCCATCCCAGCAGTTGCCACAGCATAGGCTATGTACGGTGCGGTGTGGGATAGTTTTTGCATCCATTTATCACCTTCCTTTTATATTATAGCACATCAGCACGTAAGAGCAAGATTCAAATCGTCTCCAGGTAGACGATTTTTCCCTTAGCAAATCGGTACAATAAATATACTTTATTGTACACGGTGGTGAGGGCAAATGCTACTACAGGAGGCAATTAAGCTGCGCATTTTGGAGCTTGCAGACGAGCGCGGCTACAGTGTCAACAAGCTGGCTGAGCGTTCCGGCATTGCACCATCTGTCCTTAAAAAGACTGTCAAGCCTTATGCTACCACTAAAAATACTTCAACTGAAATAGTTGCACGGATATGTGTGGGGTTAGGAATCCCATTTAAAACTTTTTGGGACAGCCCTTTATTTGACAATATTGAGACTAGACAACAAAAAGAGGACGAGAGCCAATAAAGGCTGTCGTCCTTTTGATGTTTACTTTTCAAACGAGGCAGGGTTAGAAAGGCATAGCGTCCGGTTCCTCAAAATCCTCCGCAGAAATTCCTTCAGGGATTTCCCCATAATCATTATCTTCTTGGGGCGTGCAGTACAACGGTTTTTTTAAGCTGCCGTTATATTGCCAGTGGGTCTTTCCGGCAATGGCAGATTTGGATTCTGCCAGCTCCCCGTAACGATATACTTCATAATGTAAAACTACTTCATCGTCCATAAGGGCGACCTTGTTTTCCTCCCACGCGAAAGTAAGTTTTACTTTAGGAAAAAGAATTGAGAGCGTATGAATAGCCTCACTTGCAGGTGCGCTATGGGTGAGAAATGCAATGCTATTTTCATTACATTCTTCAAAAGATATCACGTTTTCGTCTGTACCCCAGTGTTCCGTGCACCAGCCGGTATAAGTAGGATAGCCGTATTCCTTCCGGTTCAGCACAGCCATTTTTCCCAAAAGGAACCGGCGCTGATCTGCACGGCTAAGAACAGCAAGAAAATTTTCTTCTTCCTCTTCTGTAGGGTAAGGAACTAAATCAAGATAATGGCGGTAAAGCTTTTCGCCGCAAGAAACTTCATCATCGGGGCCAATGTTCAGGTGTACCGGCACAGCACAGATTTTATTCAAATCAATGCTCCCAATGTCATAGATGTCATCGCAGATGTACTTCATTACTTCATTGACCTGTTCCTTCGAACCGCCAATCGTGAGAGTGCTGTAAATAAAGCTTTCTTTCTTCATGGGATTTCTCCTTTGAGAGTTGTATCACCGCTCACAGCAGACGGCGGCGGATGTCTCCGCGTGCCATCCCTGTAAGCCGTGAGAGTTGTGTAATGCTGACGCCCTCTTGTGTTACCAGACGGCGCAGCAGCGGGGTTGCGGTGGATTCGGGGTAAAGCTGGATTTCGTGGCATTCCATGCCTGCCGTTGCACGTACAAAGTCACAAAGCTCAGCATCCGTAAAGGCAGGCAGCGGAGAATCCTCCAGAATGCCGCGGGCATTTAATTCTGGCTGCTGGTGGTAGTGCCGCAGCCAATCTAAATCATGCAGTGCAAGCGCGTAGCTTGTGTCTACATGACATAACGGCTTTTTTCGACTAGCAAAGTAGTCAATGTAGCTGCTCCACGGGTAGTCCTGCATATCCTGCACCATTCCGGCAGCGACCGGGTTGCGGTGGATATAGCGCAGTACCCGCAGGAAGTAGCCTTTGGTTGTGACAGGCTGGGATTTGTAACGGCCCTGGAAGAGCGGGCCTGTCCGCTGGTAGCGGCGGTTGTAGTAGGCAACGTACCGTACCCCGATGGCCTTCATCATGTGTTGCAAGGAATCGTTACAATCCTTCGCGAGCAGATGCAAATGGTTGCCCATCAGGCAGTATGCCATGATGATAAAATTTTCATCTGCGCAAAAATCGAGAATATGTAAAAAGTTCAGATTGTCGGCATCATCATTAAAGATGGTCATGCGGTTAATTCCACGGATCATGATGTGATACACGCCGCAGGACGAAAGTTTACGGGCTTTTCTTGGCATCGTCCTGCACCTCCGAGGGTGTCGTTTGGGGCGTCCATTCTTCCGGCTTGTAGGTCAGCAGTTGTATCGCCCGCGAGGCATCCCCTCGTGTCATTTTATGGGTGTCAATTTTGTAATCCGGGGCCAGCTTGTGGATAAGGGCAATTTGCTCATTGGTGATGGGTTGTCTATCCCACTTATAGCGCTGTTTTTTGTCCCAGATATGTTGATATTTAGCATGCTTCTGTTTCAAGTCCTGATACACATAGTCTAATGCAAATTGTAATGGCACCGCACTCTTGGAGCACGCTTTATTTTTCCGCAGGTACACCATGCCGTTAGTCAGCGGTTTGCTGATGCGGTAGGTTACGGTCGGGATAGGCAGTATATAGCCGCCATCCTTGAGTGTAATCCATGCGACATCATGGGTGGTAACACCTTCGCCAAGTGCCATAACGTCTACCTCCTTCTGATTTTGTATCCAGGTATCGGGAATGTCCGCACCTGTAAGTACCTTTATCGGTTCGGTTTCCTCCGGCAACTTTTCCACCTGCTCCTTTTTAGGTTTGGGAGCTAGCGGTTCCTCGCCGATTAGCGTTGCTGCCGTGCATATCGGCATCCTGGAAATGCCCACGCAATCAATAATCTTGCAGGCACTTTTTCCCGGATGCAACCGCAGGCCGCGACCTACCATCTGCGCATACAGGCCGACATTGGTTGTGGCAACCGGGCGGGCCAGCAGAACGGTTTCTGTCATCGGCAGGTCAACACCTTCCGTCAGGACAGCATAGCAGACAAGTACTTTAATTAGGCCCAAACGGTAGGCCTCCAACAGACGTCCTCTATTTTGAGTAGTGCCATCGATAAAGGCCGCGGTACTGGCACCATGCTGGGAATTGAGCAGTGCTGTCACATTTTTGCCCTCTTCAATGGATGGTGCGAAAATGATGGTCTGCCCACGTGCGTTTGAGGTGTAGGCCTCCGCGATACCCGCTGCTGTGCCAGACATAACGCGTGCTATATCTGCGGCATCATAATCGCCAGTATCCTCACGGTACTGCACTGTCCCCAAGTCATACTTGAGATTAACCTGACAAGCTTCTATAGGACTAAGATACCCGTGCTCAATGCCGTATAGGGTGTTATACTCGCACAAAATGTCGTCAAAAGCCACATCCAGGCCGACACCATCACCGCGGATTGCGGTTGCAGTGAAGCCAAAACGAACGGCATTTTTGAAGTACTCAAAAATTTTGCGGTAGGTCGGTGCAGCACTGTGGTGGGCCTCGTCGATGATGATGGTATCGATACTGTAGGGGTTGTACTTGTCGAGCCGCCCCACAAGGCTTTGCACCGAAGCGCTGATGATGGGTTCCCCGTGTGCATGTGTGGTTCCCTGCTCGATGCCGCAGGGAAGGCCTTTGAGGTATTCCAACGGCTGTATCACGAGTTCTTCCCGGTGAGATAAAATCAGTATGTGGTGGTCATTTTCCAGTACATCACAGCGGATGTACTCAGCAAAAATTCGTGTCTTGCCAAGGCCGGTTGCGATAACGCACAGGGCGGCATTTCCCTCGTAGGATTTCATACGCTGAAGGGTGTCAGCCTGATAAGGACGCAACGGTGGTGCCCGCGGGCCGTCATGGCCCTGTTGTAGAGGTGGATTTTTCATAGTCGACTCCTTGGTCACTGGTGATAGTAGTAAGCCTGAATAATTTCGTCCGACCCACTGCCATTGCGGATGATGAAGCGTCCGGGAATAGCAGGGAGCTTTGCGGCACTGCCGTCATCCAAGATAACAATGGAACTCTGTGCATCGGCAGTGTGGCCGCAAATACGACCGTCAAGCTGTGCTTTAAGACTACCCGGAACAGACCCTACGTCGGGGCGCTGAGTTGCCACAAGCAGATGAATACCGAGCGCACGGCCCAGACGGCCAATGGCGAGGAGCTTGTTCGTAATCGAGGCAACTACTGCCTTGCCATCTTTATCACGTCCAGTTGTATCGAGAATCATCGAGGTTTCATCCAGGATAACGACGATTCGATGCAGTTCTTCTCCGGTCGTCTGGACATATTCCTCAAGATTTGCACAGCCAGCGATAGAAAACTCTGTACGGCGATGGTTAAGCTCATGTACAACACTGTCAAGCATCTGCTCAAGGGCAGCATCATCATCTGCATAATGCCCCGTCTTACGATATTCGGGGCCGAAGTCCACACCTTTATAATCGGCGAGGTAGATGTCGTAGCCTTTTTGCGACAGCTGGTAGAGAATCAACAGTGCCAACTGCGTCTTACCCATGCCGGTGGCAGCAGCCAAAAGCCAATGAGGCAGCTGGCTAAAATCAATGCTAACGGGAATGCCTGCCGCATTGATGCCCAAGACGATTTTTGTGTCGCTATCGTCCATATATGTATCTGCCCACGGGATTAGCCGCCCCATAAGGTTGCACCCGGCAACAACACGAAGGTCAAAGAGCTGGTTGTTGCTGCCCTGAGTGATAGAGAGGACGGTCACATTAAGTGCGGATTCGATTGTTGTCCGATTGTCTTCCCAGTATTCGAGCGGGCAGCCTTTAAGGCTGAAAGTAAGCTGTTGAATATTACCATCCCTGTTGGCCTTAACTAGCAGTGGTGCTTCATGCGCCTGGTTGCAGATACCAGCACGCGAAAAATCGTCGTAATATGACCAACTGTGGGGGATATAACCAAAGAGGTAAATGACGCCAAGGCACTCTGCCAGCCATGCAATTACCCGAATAAAATTAACGAACGGTCTAAATACTACCGAAATCACGTCCTCGCCAGAGCCGCCCGAAACCATAATCAGGGCGGCAACTGCGAGTGCGAGGCACAGCAGCACATATTGCTGTGCGGTCTTTGAATCGGTTTGAATACGTCTAAGCCCATTGTGGAACGTATTCATGATATAATTTTTTTCCGTCTGCCATTGCAGGCGATCAGAATCATTACGCATGATTAAATCTCCTTTCAAAATAAATGCCCGTATAGCCTGATAGCACAGCTTTCATCCGCTAGAACGGACAATCATCAATCTCTATTTGCTCAAATGTCGGTGTGGTGCAAGGGTGAAAATACTCGTGAACCGTATAGTCCTTGTGACTGCCGTCGAGGTCAAAAACCCGAACGCAGTTGATGCGCCGCAAGAGCGCGTCCCAAGCCTCCGGCTTTTCGTGCTGCTCGGAAACATCCTGCTTCTCCAACGGCAAGTTGGAAATGATGTATGCTTCCGTGTAGCAAGCCTGCTTGTTAGCATACCTACAGGGTAATTCCAAAGGATAGCCATCCAGGTATTGCAGCATGCTATTAAGGGGCAAGCTGCTGTGGAACTCATCGAAGAGCATCACTTTCTGCCCCCGGTAGCCATCAAAAGGATGGTGATAGTCAGACACCGCGTAGCAGTTTGAGTATCCGCATCCTTCTTTTACCGACCTAGTTTTTCCTGTGCCAGTAGGGCCAAAGATATAGGTGACTGTCATCTGGCGAAATACATTGCGGTATTTCTCCTCCAGGATGGTCTGCCTTGTCCGGTCAATGTGGGAGATATCTCGCAGGTATTCCGGGTGCTCACCCAGGATTTGCGCATTGTCTGCCCCGGATGCAATCAGTGCATACAGAGTCCGTAAGTCGTTACGGTCGCCCTGCTTGCTGTCAGGGGGTAAACTGCCACTTTCTTCAAACGTGTCAGAGTAGTTTATCCCTTCATGTACTTTTCCCTTGGAGTCGGTATACTTGTAGTGACCGTTTGCATCCTTGTTATACTTAGCACCCTCTTTACGGATGTAAGCATAGTTTTCGGAATTTTTTCCCCATTGAGGCACTTCGATGTGCGCAGTAGGAAACTTGTTCTTTAGGGTTGTGAACATTACAGGATTTTCATATACTAAAAATAAGTGTATGTGATAGGTTTCCTCTTGCCCCACTTCATCAGCCATGCACCAATAAAGGAGCTTGGCTCCTTTTTCAAGAGCAGCCTTGATAACATTATGATCATAGCCATGCTCTTGTGGATTGTTGATTGTCAGCTGGTAACGGCGTGTCGCGTAACCTTTTGCCATATAGTGTACCCAGTACACTACGGACACAAAGCCGCTGTGTACGCTTTAAAGCTTATAGTTATAGGCTTTATGGACTGTACACACAGGTATGGAGGTAATACTAGCTCCATACCTGTGTGGCGGCTTTAAGTCCATAGCGTACGCTTGTCGTTATAAAATTTTCAAGGTGCTGTATGGGTGTTGATTGGTTTACCTCAAAAATGAGACAAGCCCCATTTTTGAGGTGAGGCCGCTAACGCGTCCTACAGTGTGCTTGGAAACCTTAGTCGAGCACCACAATGTTCTCAGGCTTACGGTACTCGTTGTAGAAAATCTTCACTTCGCGTCCCATCAGGTCATGAAGGTTGATTTTAAGTTCGGCCATCTTAGCGTCAGAGAGATACATATCCCTGACGAAGACGCCCTCCCCGTTCTGGGAGGCAATCTCCGTTGCGAGGTAGATGCGGCAGCCGGTGACGGGACGGCCTTCTTTCGTGACAAAGTCACTGCGTCTATAACCAATGATTTTCATGGTTATTTCCTCCTTGGCATTATCGTTATGTTGTTTCCGAAGTACTGTCCTCGCCATTGGTAACTAAGGAATGGTGCCGGATAGATGCAACCAAAAGCAAGTGTGTCGAGCACTGCTGTTGATAGAACCAAACGACATTTCTGTCACCTCCCTTTTCTGATGGAGGAAACGTAAAGCAATATGACAACCGAGAGGATGTATCTTGCTTGTTCGCTCCCTGTGCTTATAATTCTACTCAGTTCGCAAGGGTGGACAATAAAGAAAAGACGAACTTCATTACAAATTTCTTGAATGAAGCTCGTCTTTATAAAGTACTTTTTTATTTGGTTTGGCCGTTAGATAAGAGCATCCGCTTTGCTCTACCTAATGAAAGTCTTTCATCAAGCAAGCTGTCAAGCAGAGCAGGAACGCCGTCCATGTCTCCATCCATCGGGTGCATATAGACACCATTAACACCAGGATGTGTATGACCAACTAACTCCTCGTAAACCCAGTTGCTAAAGTGATTTTTGTAGATTGAGCTAAAGGTATGTCGCAGCTCATACGGCGTAATATAAGGGATACCGTTATACCTGCAATAGATCCCCCAGCGTTTACGGTAGCATAGTTGACCAGTGCTTCCAAAGACCCTCTCATGAGGGTCTAACGGAGTGACTCGATAGACTTGTTGACTTTCTAAAAGCATACGTGTATATCGAGTCTGCGGGAAGTCGCGTGCGGCAAATTCGTTCTTCCCATTTGTAGTGATGCCTTTAGCATTGATGGCACGGCGTATATGTATATAATCATTGTCAATATCGCCCCACTCAAGGCCCATCAATTCACCAGGACGTAACCCTGTAACGACTTGGAATCGATATGCATAGATTAAGCTGTCTTGACAAATCGTACCATTATAAGGCACCTGAGATTCGGTGAATAAGATGTTAAGCGAAGAAACGTCAAGTGCTTGCTTTTGACCTTTTTTGGCGTTTGAGGGAATTTTAATGTTTGATGTACGCAAATCGTTCCGGATATCGGCACAGTCCAAATAATTACAGAATCCAGATAAATCGCCGCGTATATTTTTAAGACTTTTTTGACTAAGATTGTGCTTTCTGTATGCGGTATAGATAACTCGCTTTAAATCCTGCTTAGTTAGTAGCATAACCGGGACTTTGCCAATTATAGGTTTAATGTGGTTGTTATACCTGTTGCGGATGGTGTAGATGTTTGTGGTTTCGAGTGCCTTATCTTGGAGGTAGCGCTCAAACACGGTATCAACCGTTGTACGTTCGCTGACGCTAAATGGGCAAGCTCCAGACAACCACGAGGTTGCATTTTGGGCGCAGATCTTTCGGCCTTTGTCACCCGGGACGCTTGAATAAAAAGACTTTCGGACACCGTTCTTTTGGAGGTTGATTTTCCAAACGTGCTTTTTCTCAACCCAGATTGCGCGAGAAATCATTTTACTTTGTGTGGTATACATGCGGACTCCTTAGAGCCGGCCATTTTATGTAACTGGCTCGATGAAAATAGTGTAGTAATCGTCCTTATTGATATTCAACAACCTTCCGATGCGTGCGATTTCCTCTGCCGAAAAGAGCGAATATCCGTTCATCTTCTGCGACAATGCTTGCGGGGAAATGCCGATGGCCTCCGCGACATTGTAGCAGGTAAAGCCTGCGCGGATGATTTCGGACCGCAAATTCAAATATTTGCCTTTCATGATAATAATCTCCTTTGAGTAATTTTCAGTAGGTGGCTTTATTATCATGATATTCAGTTCGCACGTACTGGCAAGAGGGGTATCACCAACTTTTTTATTTATTCTTGCAAGCAGGTGCTGTACCACACTTTTTATATGAAGAGTACCACACTTTGTACCACACAGATATAAAAATACCCTTTAATGAAATCCATACCAGTGATAAAATTATCGTTAGTACGTATTGCATTAAAGGATATTTGTAGAATGATAGAAGTTCGATTCCCGTACGGGTCACCAAAAAGCACTACTTCATTTGAGGTAGTGCTTTTTTCTTTGTATACGCTTTTTAATAGGTGTCGGGCGTAAAAGGTGACCCGTGCGGGAATCGAACAGCCTGCTGCGGAGGCGACCGCCGCCTGCGGCGGAAACAGGAAGCCGGAGCAGGCGCAGCGGTCGCAGAAGGCAAGCCCCGCCCAAGGGGCGCAGCCTGATGCGGTAACCGCAAGTCGCAGCCCCGCGTCCAGCGTCCCGCGGGGCAAAAACAGCCCCGCGGGCTGTTTTTAGGGCGCGGGAGATGGACGGGAGGGTCACCAAAGGGGCTGTTGTACATCCCCTCGTTTTCTTTTGCCTATTCCTCCGGCCTGACCACCGTTACGGTACACTGCGCTGTAAAACCGCCGCAGTCGGCGGTCAGGGTCGTGGTGCCGTAATTCACGGGGACAAGCCAGGAGCCGTCGAAGCGGGCAATGCGCTCGTCGGCGATGTGATAGGTCACGGCGGGGTGGTCGGTGGTGTCCTCCGGCAGAAGATGGCAGACTGCGCCGACGCGGCTGGCGTAGGCCAGGGTGTGGTGCGCCGTGCCGTCGTAGTCGATGATAACGACATCGCGGTCGTCAAAATACAGCGTGTAGTCGTCCAAAGCAATGCCGCGCAGCGGGCTGGACACCTGCACCGGGCAGCTGGCGGAAATTTTCCCGTCGGCGCTTTGCAGCGTCAGGGTGGTCGAGCCGCCGCGCAGACCGGTCACAATGCCGCTGGGATCGACCTCGGCAATCGTGTCATCGGCCACAGACCAGCGCCACTCGGTCAGGGCGGCGCGGCGGGGGCTGACCTCACGCCCGTCGGCATCCTCGTAGAGGACGGCGGTCTCGGCGGTCTGGGTCTTTTCGACCTGCACGGTGTCGGGCAGGGTCACGGCGGCCACCGGCGCGCCGCAGGCCGTCAGGCCCAGCAGCAGGGCGGGCAGAACAAAAAACAGCGATTTCATGCAAAAGCCCCCTTTTGGCAGTATCATACCACAATGCGCCGCCGCAGGCAACTGTTGCACTTTTGGGCAAATGCGTGTACAATAAGCTATATACTTTTGCAAAAGGGGGGCCGGGCATGGAGCGGACGGCGGGCGGCATCACCTACACGCTGACGCGGCGGCGGGTGCGCAACATCAACCTGCGCGTGCGGGCCGACGGCAGTGTGGCGGCCAGTGCGTCGCCGCGGGTGCCAGCGGCTTATGTGGACGCCTTTGTCACGGCGCGGGCCGACTGGGTGCACACCGCACAGGCGCGTGCCGCGGCCCGGCGCGAACGAGAGGCCGCCGAGGCCCCCGCGCTGCCGCCAAGGGCCGAGGCGCTGGCCTATATGCAGGCGCTGTGCCGGGCATACTATCCGCAATTCGCAGCGACCTGCCCGGGCGGCGCGATGCCCAAAATTGCGGTGCGCGACATGAACACCCGCTGGGGGTCGTGCAGTCTGCGCACCGGCACGCTGGCGTTTGCGCGGCGGCTCTGCACGATGCCGCTGCCCGCGCAGGAGTACGTTGTTGTGCATGAGTTCTGTCACTTTGCCCACCCCGACCACAGCCCGGCATTCTGGGCCGCGGTGGCGGAGGTGCTGCCGGATTATAAGCAGCGGGAACGTATGCTGAAGCTGCGGTGAGAGCAGACGGATGAGGGGGAGTTTGCCGCGATTGCCCGTGAACGGGGTGCCGGCGGAAGGTTTGCCCTCATCCGATCTTCGCGTTCGCTCGGCCACCTTCCCCCGGAGGGGAAGGCTTCATACTCTACAAACAAGGGAGGTTCCCATCTTGCCGTCTCCACAGAAAAAATATACGACGCTGGTCAGCAATACGCTGCTGTTTGCCATCTCCAACTTCAGCTCCAAGCTGCTCAGCTTCTTCATCCGCCCGTATCTGAGCTACGCGCTCGACTCGCCGGACGTTATGGGCGTGTCCAGCCTTTTGCAGCAGGCCACAAACCTGCTGATCCCGGTGGTCAGCCTTGGCGTGGCCTATGCGGTAATCCGGTTCGGGCTGGACAAAGCGACCAACAAATCCAGCGTATTTGTCAACGGCGCGGCGACTATCGGGCTGGGCTTTGTGGTGCTGCTGCTGGCCATGCCGCTGGTGCGGCTCATCCCCAACGCTGCGGAGTACCTGGGCTTTTTGTATCTCTGCGTGCTGGCCAGCTGTATGAGAACGCTGTGTACCCAGTTCATCCGCTCGCGGATGCTGAACCGGCTGGTCGCCATAGACGGTGTGCTGACAACGCTGAGCCTGCTGCTCTACTACCTGCTGTTCCTGAGCGTCTTAAAAATGGGCGCTGCAGGCTTTTTGCTGGCAAACGCGCTGGCAGATTTGACATCCATGGTGTTTGTGTTCATTGCGGGCGGGTGCTGGCGGTACTTCAAGCCCAAGGCGTTTGACAAGGCGCTGTGGAAGGAGATGCTGCGCTACTGCCTGCCGATGATCCCGGCGTCCATCAGCTTTTGGATCATCAACGCCAGCGACATGTTCTTTGTGCAGGGCATGTGCGAGGGCTACGCGGGCCGCAGCGGCAACCACTGGGTCGGGCTGCTGTCGGCGGGGTACTTCCTGCCGCAGATCATCACGATTTTGGGCAGCATCTTCTACGAGGCGTGGCAGCTCTCCGCCGTGACCGAGGAGACGGACCGCGAGGCGTTCTTCTCCAAGATATTCCGCGTGTATGCCAGCGTGCTGTTCTGCTGCGTGGCGGGCATCATCATGCTGTGCCAGCTGCTTATGCGGGTGTTCAAGGCTGAATATTTTGACGCCTGGACGTTTGTTCCGTTCCTGACGCTCTGCTCGATGCTGACCTGCCTGAACCAGTTCCTGAACAGCGTTTACGTCGTGTATAAACGGTCTGCCGGCTCGCTGTTCACAATGCTGGCCGGTGCGGTGCTGAACCTGATTCTGAACTACCTGTTCATTTTGCAGTGGGGCCCGTGGGGCGTAACCCCGGCCAGCTTCCTGGGCCTGATGCTGGTGTTTTTGCTGCGCGCCTACTCGACCCGCGGTCTGCTGGAGATCGACTTCCACCCGGCGTGGCTTGTGCTGAATCTGGCGCTGGTGCTGGCGGAGATCTGGTGCATGATGAACCTGACCCATTGGGCGCTGCCCGTCGTGGGCATCACCGCGGTGGTCTGCGTGCTGAACATCCGCGAGGTGCTGAGCATGCTGGATACGCTGATCGGGAAGTTTTTGAAGAAACGGAAAAGTTAAATAAAACGGCAAAAGGCCCCCTTGTCAAAGGGGGCTGTCCGCGGAGCGGACTGGGGGATTCCGACGGGCGTCGCGGAAGCGGTTTGCTCCCGGAAAGCCCGCCAGAATCCCTCCGGCCGCCTACGGCGTCCACCTCCCTTTGACAAGGGAGGCTTTTGCTATACAAAGGAGCTTATTATGGAAAACAACGCTATCCTCTCCGCCCTCTCCGCCCGCAAAAGCGTGCGGGTATTCACCCACGACCCTGTCACGCCGGACGAGCGGGCGGCCATCCTGAACGCGGCGTTCCAGGCACCGACGGCGGGCAACCAGCAGCTGTACACGATCCTGGACATCACCGACCCGGCGCTGAAGGCCACGCTGGCCGACCTGTGCGACCACCAGCCGTTCATTGCCGGGGCGCCGCTGGTGCTGGTGTTCCTGGCCGACTGCCGCCGCTGGCTCAACGCCTACCACGCCGCGGGCATCACGGACGCCCGCAAGCCCGGGGCAGGGGACTTGATGCTGGCCATGGCCGACACCTGCATTGCCGCCCAGAACGCCGTGGTCGCCGCCGAGTCTCTTGGCATTGGCAGCTGCTACATAGGCGACGTCCTCGAGAATGCTGAGGCCATGCGCGACGCCCTGCACCTGCCGCAGTACGTTGTGCCCGCCTGTATGCTGGTGTTTGGCCGCCCCACGGAGCAGCAGCAGCGCCGCCCCAAGCCCGCCCGCTTTGCCGAGCAGGCCGTCGTCTGCGAAAATGTGTACACGGACCGCACACCCGACGAGCTGCGCGCCGACTTTGCGGCGAAAGCCGCCGCCAACGGCCAGCTCGACTACGACTTTGACAAAGCCGTGCAGGCATTTTGCAAGCGCAAGTACGCGAGCGACTTTTCCCGGGAGATGACGAGAAGCGCAGAGATTTACTGGAAAGAGTTTTTGTGATTGGCAGGGAACGCAGGGGCAAATCCCATATCCGCCCGGGAGTGTTGCCGCTGCCGCCGCACCCCTGCAATCTCTACAAATAAACCACCCCCACCCAACCGTAGATGTTCTGCGGCTGGGTGGGGGCTTTCTTATTGATTGAGGGTGAAATTATATAGCAGACCGTCATTAAATTGCATTCTTGCCTTATTGCGTGCGTAGGGGCGACCATGGGTCGCCCGCCAACTTACCGCAGCAACGCATTTTCCGGGACAGTTTTTTGCAAGGCAAACGGGCACGGGCGAGCAATGCTCGCCCCTACAAGCGTTTTTTGACAGTCTGCTATATTTTGGTTGTATCCTGTAGTTTATGCTCCGGCGTAACGAAGCTGCCGGTATTGTCAGTTTTTAGATTGGCGTTGGATACAGGATTTCCGGCGTTATCAATTTTACGGATATAGACAGTGCAGAGTTAGCGTTTGTTGTTTGTGACATGAAAAGTATCCTGCTCACCAACAGTGCTTTCCAGACTATAACTACCCCATTCTCCACTATTGCCGTTAAAAGCATCAATACGGAACCAGGTTGTATGATGGGGAGTCGGAGTAGAGGGATATTCCTTATAATATAAATGAAACGAACATGCGAAGTCTCCCTTATATCCGGCAGGAGGAGTTTCCGTTATATCATAAGTTTGGCTATTTTGGTCTTCGGCAGTTAGGAAAGCACCAGAATACCCGATGCTATCTCCATCATGCAGTTTGACAGGAATGGAGCATTCTCCGTTACTATCACTGGTGAGTTTGGCAACAGTGTCTGAGCCGTTCGTAATAGCAAAGGTAGCACCGGACAGCGCTTTTCCATCAGGGTCAGTGACGCGCAGCTTCAATTTGGCAATGGGAAAGCGCATAATGGTAAGCTGCCTTTTAGTCATGTCGATAGCAAATGGATTGTTATTTCCGTTATCCTGTATGGAATTGAGATGATAATCGTCCCCATCATTGACAACATTGATATAGATTTTTGTACTGCTGGGAATGACTTGGTAGCCATCAGGAACTTTAGCTTCGGTGATAGTAGTCGGCGTATCCCCGATAACAGTGTTGGGACGAGAGCGTTCCTTAGGAGAAATATCCAACAGAATATCGCCGTTTGCATCAGAGTCCACATCAAAAGAGTTATCGCCGCTCTGAATGTGATATTTTTTGTTTGCAAAAGGCGTAGAGTTTGCAGTTTTAATATCCTGCAAGTGTATAATGAACTGCTTTTCATTTGCTGTAACAGTGCCGCCGGTCGTACCGCCCCCGCCGGTTTCACCGCCGCCGGTCGTTCCACCGCCGCTGTTGCCCGGCTTTGGCGTCGGCACAACAACAGCCTCATCACTGCCGATATTTACACTCGCGGTGGTTCCCGCGTTCGTGTATACGACCTGTATCCCATCGGCGCTGGTATACACTAAGTATAAAACCTGCCCGCTGGCGTTGCAGGTCATCCCCTGCACGGTACCCTTGACCCCGGCATCCGAAGAAATCCCAACAGGCGTAATATTGCCCGCAGGCGGGTTGTTCACATGCAGCAGATACTGCCCGCTGCCCTCGGTAAGTGCTACATCTCCGCCGGTCACGGTGGGAACCTCGTTTGTCAACGTGCCTGCCCAGTTGGTCAAGGCGGCTGCATTTTCGGCGTTCCCGGCTACAGATGCGTTCTGCACCAAGGCGTAGTTCTGCGCACCCTGCCGGGTCGCCGTCATCACACACGCCTGCGCCTCGCTGACGGCCTGCTTTTCCTTGGCGCTGTCAATGTACCCGGTCAGTGCCGGGACGGCAAAGGTCGCCAGCACGCCCAGAATCACCAATACCACGATCAGCTCCACCAGCGTAAAGCCGCCGCGGCTGCGCGGGGTTCGTTTCAGGCCTGTCATAGGGATGCCTCCTCTTTATTCGGCAGGGTCAAAAATGCTCTGGTCGCGCTTGGCGTGCGCGCCGATGTTGTTGTATTCCAGCATCAGATACCCCTTGGCCCACTCGTCCAGCGCGGGGTCTGCACCGTACTCGGCTGTGGTGCCGTCCACCTTCATGTAGTCGTTGGCGGCGGTCACAACGGGGGTGTTGTGCTTCATTTCCAACAAGTACTTGTAGTAGTCGCTCAGGGGCAGACCCGCCTGCTGCAGCAGGGTGGGGGCCAACATGACCATGTCCATGCGGTTCAGCGGGTCGGTGGTGCTGGTGGCTGCTGCCGTGTGCTCCAGCGGGTAGTTGGCCCAGATGAAAAACGGCGTGCTGCGCTCCAAAATCAGCAGCTCGTTGTCGGTTTCGGCAAAGCTGGCATCGGCCACATGGGCCACAAAGCTGGGCGCGTGGTCACCGGCCATGGCAACAATGACCTTGCGGCCCGTCTTTTCGTACTGCGCGGTAAAGTAATCGCACAGCTCCTGCACGGCGGCGTCGGTCATTTTGATGCAGCTCAGGTACTCGTCCATCAGCGCATCGTAGTCGCCGTAGTCGGTGGCGGCGTGGACAATATCCAGCGACGCATCGTTCATATCGTAGTCGCCGTGGCTCTGGATGGAGACCAGGAAGCTGAACCGCGGCTGGTCCTCCGGCATGGCCTCGTACATCGTTTCCCAGTCGCGGTAGGTGGCCGAGTCAGTCTGGTACGGGCGGTCCCCATAGGTCTCCTGCGTGGTAAAATCGCTCTGGAAATGGGTCTCGTCAAAGCCCAGCGCCAGCCAGGCGGAGTCGCGGCGGTAGTTGGAGTTCGTGTAGGGGTGGGCGGCCATCGTGGAGTAGCCCAGACCCTTGAGGTAGCTGACAACGCTGTTGGCGTTGTACAGGTTCAGCCAGTTGAACGGTGTGATGCTGGGCATCAGGATCAGCGAGTTGGAGGTCAGCATCTCGTACTCGGTGGAGTTTGTGCCGCCGCCCACATGGGGGCTGATCGTGTGGCCGTAGACCGAGTTGGGCAGGTTCTTGGTGACCGGCATGATGTCAGTGTCGGCCTGCAGGTCGGTGACAAGGTCAAAGTCGTAGAAGCTCTCGGACAGGATCAGCACAATGTCGGGGTAGTCCTCGGCGCTCTCGGGGCTGGCAGGGGCGATGTAGTCGTCGGCCTTGCGGGCGGTGTTCACCGCCGCGGCGTCGTTGTAGTTCTCCGGCTCAATGATAGGGTCGGCCATCAGGCTGGTGGCCTCAATCGTCCCCGCCAGATAGCCGTAGGTGTAGTAGGTGTTCTGCCACGCCCAGCCGTAGGTCGTCTTGGGCTTGATGGTCACGGGGCCGAAGTAGCCGAAGAACATGACCAGAAACACGCCCAGTGCGCTGCCCGCCGCCCGCACGCCGCGGGCCTTCCAGCCGGCGCGCTTAGGTGCACCTTTGACCAGCTGCGCCTGCACGAACGCAATCGCCAGAATCGGCAGGTAGAGCAGCGCGATCTTCACAACGTCCTGCGTGATTTTCAGGGTGTAGCTGCCCATGACCTCGGCGGCGGTGCCGAGGTTCAAAATGTCCTGGGGCATTAGCGCCGAGCCGTGCAGGTCGCGGGTGTAGTAGTTGATGAGCGCAATGACGGTGAACACCGCGCCCGAAATGCCCGTTGCGCGGCTCCACTTGCCGAGCAGCGCAAACAAAATCAGCGTCAGGCAAAAGGCGGTCAGCGCGTTGAGCGGCGCGTAGAGCGGCCATTGAAGCTGCAAAAAGCTCTCGGCCACGCCGTCGGACAGCTCCAGCTGATAGCGGGAGATGAACCCCACCGCCACCGCCAGCAGGAAGGGGAGCACCCCCTGCAAGAGGAATTTCTTCCAGTTAAAGTTTTTCAAATGCTGCATGGGTGATGAATAAATACCTTTCTCTGTAAATTTTGTACACAACTATACATAATATATTATAACACGACACCACAAAAAAAGAAAGAGGCGCGGGCAGCACCTCTTTGGATATATAATGATGTTTGTCCGGAATACGGATAGTACAATACGCCTGCCAGTAGGGGGCGGCATATATGCCGCCCGCACCTTCCGGCCGGCACCCGCCAACCATCCACCACCCCGTAGGGGCCGGGCATGCCCGGCTCGCAACTTTACGTCGCCGCCTGTTACTGGTTTGCATCGTAGGGAGGGGTCTTGACCCCTCCGCGGGGCGTCGAGAACGCCGCCCCCTACAGGGATGGCCCGCAACCAAAACGTCACTTCCGCGTATTCTTCTTCCAGATCCAATACAGCCCTTCCAGCACCAGCGTCTCGCGGTACACAATATCCGTCGCACACGCCGTGCGCACACTGTCGGGCAGCGTGCCGGTTGCGACCACCGGCGCGTCGGGGACGCCCAGCGCTGCGCGGATCTGCGCGACCATGCCGTCCAGCATGGCCGCCGTGCCGTACACAATGCCGCTGTGCAGACAGTCCGCCGTGTTGGCCCCCAGCAAACGCCGCGGGCGGGCCTCCAGCTCCACCTGGGGCAGCTGCGCCGTGTTGCGCACCAGCGCCGACAGCGAGCACTGCGGCCCCGGCAGGATGCTGCCGCCCACCAGTGCGCCGGTGCTGTCCACAGCCAGCAGGGTAGTGGCGGTATCAAAGTTCACCACCACGCAGGGCGGCGTGCACCGCTGCAGCGCGCCCACGATGGCACACAGCAGCTCGCCGCCCAGCTGGGCCGGGTTGTCCATGCGGATGCGCACCCCGCTTTTCAGCCCGGGGCCGACCTCCATGATCTGGCACTCGCACATCTTGCGCAGGGCCTCGCGCAGCCGCGGCGTCAGTGCCGGCACCACGCTGGAAAAGATGACCGCCGTGATTTGCTGCGGCTCCGCCCCGTACAGCGCCAGCATGTTTACGATTTTGTACAGGAGCTCATCACTGCTCAGCGCCGTGTCCGCAAACAGCCGCGACGAAAACACCAGCTTGCCGTCCGGCGTATACCCGCCAAACGTAATATTGGAGTTGCCGATATTCAATGCCAGGATCATGACAGAACCTCGTTTCAAGTATGTTGACTCTATACTATTATAATAAGGTAGAAATTGCAAGTGTTTTCCACATTCACGTGTGCCGGATGTTGAAAATATACCGCTCCATCCACCATCACCCCCGTAGGGGCCGGGCATGCCCGGCCCGCGCGCTTTCCGCCGCCGCCCGTTACTGCTTTGCACACCCCGTCTCACCCCTACATCGTAGGGAGGGGTCTTGACCCCTCCGCGGCACGTCGAGGACGCCGCCCCCCTACAAAGATGGCCCGAAACCATCCCACACCCGCGCACCTTCCGGCCAGCACCCGCTCACCCTTCCACCACCCCGTAGGGGCCGGGCATGCCCGGCCCGCAACCTTCCCATCGCCTGCCGTCAATCTTCCACCGCCCATCACCCCCCATAATTTGTACCCGACAACCGCCATCACCCCAATATACACCTTGCCCAAACTTCACCCTCAAACTTTGTCGAAAAAATCAAAAAAACTTGCAAAAACCTGTTGACAAAGGTCATACTACTTGCTATAATGATCAAGCTGTCTCGCGAGCCCAGCCCGCGGCGGCAGCCGCTGGAGCCTTTACCTACAGCTTGTACACCGTTTTTTGAAGAAAACTTCTTCAAAAAACTTTCAGAAAACCTCTTGACAAACGAGAGAATCTGATATATAATATACAAGCTGTTACGGAAACGCGACAGCGCAGCAGGACCTTGAAAATTGAACAAAACTGAAACTTGTGGAACCTTGATCGTGGGTTTGGAAACCCACGTTAATCAATTCCAAATTTACAAGTAATTCATACAGGACGCAAGCGATTGTGTCTGAGTGATTACAGAGATTTAACGCTTTTAAATGGCGATTAAATACCATTTATAAAGAGTTTGATCCTGGCTCAGGACGAACGCTGGCGGCGCGCCTAACACATGCAAGTCGAACGAGCGAGAGAGAGCTTGCTTTCTCGAGCGAGTGGCGAACGGGTGAGTAACGCGTGAGGAACCTGCCTCAAAGAGGGGGACAACAGTTGGAAACGACTGCTAATACCGCATAAGCCCACGGCTCGGCATCGAGCAGAGGGAAAAGGAGCAATCCGCTTTGAGATGGCCTCGCGTCCGATTAGCTAGTTGGTGAGGTAATGGCCCACCAAGGCGACGATCGGTAGCCGGACTGAGAGGTTGAACGGCCACATTGGGACTGAGACACGGCCCAGACTCCTACGGGAGGCAGCAGT
>OLDG01000045.1_pt1 | contig 40479 bp, 34 predicted proteins | sample 1609141 | NCBI WGS metagenome assembly OLDG01 (sample SAMN02675049, study PRJEB24791) | human gut metagenome, SKBSTL061 | isolation source: stool | host: Homo sapiens | place: USA | reverse complement strand
AGTTCGGGCTTTGTGATATGTTAAAAGAGGGTGTGCCAATTTTGACACACCCCCTCGTAGGGGGAATACAACCCACTTTCCGAAACGATGATGGCATATTAATCATGAACATTTTTGATTTTTTGCTGAATCGAAAGGAGTGGCAGCTGTGATCGATTGCACTTATTAAAATCCTCCTTAAAATTTGCATATATGTAATTTATAAATTACCTTTGCGATATGAAATACAGACAAGTTGTTGCATATAAAACATACTTTGATGATTTTTTTAAGGATCAAAATGAGAAAGTTCAGAAGAAAATCATTAAGGTACTTGATATTGTGGAGCAAATAGAGCGTATTCCACAAAACTACCTTAAGTATATAGAGGGTACGAATGGCTTGTTTGAAATACGCATACAGCTGGGCAATAACATCTTTCGCATCTTTTGTATTTTTGATGGAAACCAACTTGTAGTCTTGCTAAGTGGCTTTCAAAAGAAAACACAAAAGACGCCAAAGTACGAAATAAAACGTGCTGTAAAAATAATGAACGACTATTATAACGATAAAAAGGAGGTAACGAAATGATGAATAATCTAAAATCACTCGAAAATATAAAGGATCAATATTATGGTGCTGTTGGCACGCCTAAGCGTGATGAGTTAGAGCGCGAATTAGAATCTTTGCGTATAGGATTGAAAATAAGGGAAGCTCGTGAGCGCCTTAATATGACGCAAGAGCAATTAGCCAATCGGATTGATAAGAAACGATCCTTTATATCTAAGGTGGAAAGTAATGGTGAAAATATAACATTAAAAACACTTTTTGATGTGGTAGAACGTGGGTTAGGTGGAAAGCTAAATATTGAAGTTTCTTTCTAATAACGGAGGATTTTAATAAGCCAAAAGTGATTTATCCGTAGATTTGATGTAAATATTTTGTTCTCGCTTTAATTCACGTTCAATTTACGTTTAATTCACGTTTAAATTACGTCTAATTCACGTTCAAAAAAGGCGCGTCGTTTTGACGCGCCCGGCATAATCTAATTCAATATATTATGAAAATTTTGAGAGAAAGAAGCTTCACAGCTTCATGGTGTTTTATTAAACATGATTATTTTTTATAGAAAGTTTAGAAAATTGTCTTCTCATTGTTTCGTCACTGCCGACGACATCTCCGGATGCTCCCTCTTTATGGAGTCGAGGCGTATGGAGTCTGCCTTGGCCATTGACGGCGTTACGGCGTGCTTTGACAGTCCGGTGCTTGCTGCCGGCTGTGGCTTGTCGTTGTTGTTGAACGCCACCTGCGCGGCATTGCCCAGTGTCAGGATTATTGCGACAACGGCTGCTGCCTTGAAAAGAGGCATCATGCGGTGCGTGAGGCTTATTGTGCGTGCCTTCACTGGCTGTTGCTCGCCCACCTTTTCCAGCACTCGCCTGTCGAAGTCGTCGCCGAGGCGGTCTGTGCGCGTCTCCTCCTGCTCGTAGGCGAAAAGCGGTGCATATTTCCGCATCCCCCGTGGCAGGTCTTTCTGGCAGAAGAATGTCCTGAGGATTTTCTCCTCTTCGAGCGATGTCTCGCCCTGCCAGTAACGCTCAAGTAGCTGTTCTATGTATTTGTAATCCATAATTGTCTGCTTTGTCAAATTGTTGTTTTATTGACCGGCGCGCCCTGAAGATGTTCACTTTCACCTGTTCTTCGGTGATTTCAAGTATTTTCGCTATCTCCCTGTAGGGTTTGCCTTCGAAATCCCTCAGTTGCATGCAGGAGCGTTGTTTCTCCGGCAGTCTGTCAACAAGCCGCCGCACCATCTCCATCTTGTCCTTGCGGATCATCTCTTCGTGCGGGTCAGATGTCCTGTCCGGTGTCTCTGTGAGCCTTTTGTCAATCGGCTCGTTGTTGTTGTCCTTTCTCCTTGTTGCGTCGAGGGCGAGGTTGCGGCACACCGTCATGCTGTATGCTTCGATGTTTTCCACCGACTGCCAGTTGTCCCTCTTGTTCCACACCTTTATCAGTGTGTCCTGCACGATGTCTTCAGCCTCTTCACGGCTGAGCGTAATTCTCAGCGCAAGCCGGTAGAGCGCGTTTTTCAGCGGCAATACATCGTTACGGAAACTGACGTTGTTCATCTGTTATCTATATTGACGACGTTTCACAAATGGCAAATGTTACAGTGCCTTTGGGCTTTTTAACTTTTTTTATGTTGTGCAGGTGGCGGAGTTAAGGCAACGCTTTGTTGGATTTTGCTTAAAATGTCTCCATCAAGACCATTGCCTTAACTCCTTGTCTCCTTAGGACTTTGGATTTCCCCGTGTGCCTCACTCGAGATAAGTGTATCCGTAAAGTCCGGAGCGGTAGTTGGATAGGAATTCCTTTCCCTCATCGGGTGATATTTTCCCCTGTTTCACGCTCTTTGCCACCCATGTCTCGAGTTGTCTGACGAGTTTCTTCGGGTTGAACTGCACATAGTCGAGCACATCCTCGATTGTCTCGCCGTCGAACACTTGGTCGATTTGGTATTTGTCGTCCTTCACCGAGATATGCACGGCGTTGGTGTCCCCGAAGAGGTTGTGCATGTCTCCGAGTATCTCCTGGTATGCCCCGACGAGGAACGCTCCGAGGTAATATGGTTCGTTGCCGCGAAGAGTGTGCACCGGCAGGATGTGCGATACATGGCGTTCGGTGACGAAGTTGGTGATCTTGCCGTCGCTGTCGCACGTCACGTCCTGCAGTGTCGCGCTGCGTGTGGGTCGCTCGTTGAGCCGCTGTATCGGCATGATGGGGAAGAGTTGGTCGATGGCCCATGCGTCCGGCAGCGACTGGAATATTGAGAAGTTGCAGAAGTACTTGTCGGCGAGCAGTTTGTCGAGTTGGCGCAGTTCCTCTGGTATGTGTTTCATTCCCTTGGCGAGAACGCTGATCTCCCGGCATACGCTCCAGAACATGCTCTCTATCTCGGCTCGTGTCTTTAGGTCGACCATCCCGTGGCTGAACAGTTCGAGGGCCTCCTCGCGTATCTGCTCGGCATCGTGCCAGTCCTCGAGCATTGTGCGCTGGTTCAGGTTGTCCCAGATCTCATATAGGTCCTTCACGAGCTGGTGTGCGTTCTCCGCCGGCTCGAAGCTCTCCTTCATCTCCGGCAGTGATGCCGTCTCGAGGACATCGATGACAAGCACCGAGTGGTGTGCGGCGAGCGAGCGTCCGCTCTCGGTTATTATGTTCGGGTGGCGTATGCCGTTCTTGTTGGCGGCGTCCACGAACGTGTAGATGCAGTCGTTGACGTATTCCTGTATCGAGTAGTTGACCGAGCTCTCGCTCGACGGCGAGCGTGTGCCGTCGTAGTCAACGCCGAGTCCGCCTCCGCAGTCAACGAAGTCAACGTTGTATCCCATCCTGTGCAGTTGTATGTAGAACTGCGATGCCTCGCGCAGTGCGGTCTGTATGCGCCTTATCTTCGTTATCTGCGACCCTATGTGGAAGTGTATCAGCCGCAGGCAGTCGTGCATTCCTTTCTTGTCGAGAATGTCGAGAGCCTGCAGCAGTTCCGAGCTTGTCAGTCCGAACTTCGACGCGTCGCCGCCGCTGTCCTCCCACTTCCCGCTTCCGCTGGAGGCCAGTTTTATGCGTATTCCCAGGTTCGGCTTCACGTTGAGTTTCTTTGCCGCGCGTGCTATTATCTCCAGTTCGTTGAGTTTCTCCACCACTATGAAGATGCGTTTCCCCATCTTGTGTGCCAGCAGTGCCAGTTCGATGTAGTTCTGGTCCTTGTACCCGTTGCACACGATGAGCGAGTCGCTCTGGCACTGTACGGCTATGACGGCGTGCAGTTCCGGCTTGGAGCCCGCCTCGAGTCCGAGGTTGAACTTCTTGCCGTGGCTTATCACCTCCTCCACAACCGGTTGCATCTGGTTCACCTTTATGGGGTATATGATGAAGTTCTCGCCTTTGTACCCGTATTCCCCGGCGGCTCTCTGGAAGCACGACGCCGTCTTCTCTATCCGGTTGTCGATGATGTCTGGGAAGCGCAGCAGCACGGGCGACGCCACGTCGCGCAGTGCCAGTTCGTTCATCACCTCGTGCAGGTCAATCTTCACATTGTCCTTGCACGGCGACACATACACGTTTCCCTCTTCGTTGATGCCGAAGTATGACGTTCCCCACCCGTTGATGTTGTAGAGTTCCTTAGAGTCCTCGATGGTCCACTTCTTCATTTTGGATTATGCTTGCTTAATGTTATGTTTTTTCACCGGCTGCGCCCGTTATATATTGAGCAGCTTACGCATTGCCGCGACGCTTAGTTTTATCTTCTCGTAGTTGTCCATCAGCGACACGTCCAGATGGTGCTTCGCCATGTTGTAGTAAGGCTCGCGCTGCCGCAGTTGCTCCGTGACGAAGCCGAGCAGTTGCTCCCCGCTCTTGCCCTTTATCAGCGGTCGCTCAACCCGTCCCATCCTCAGGTGCCCGCACAGCACTTCCGGCCTGGCCTTTAGGTACACCGTCTCTCCCTGACGGTTCAGGTAGTCCATGTTGTCGGCGTGGCACGGCGTTCCTCCCCCGCAGCTTATTATCACGTTCTCGAACTCCGCCACCTCGTGCAGCATGTTGTGCTCTATCTTGCGGAAGCCCTGCTCGCCCCTTTCCTCGAATATCTTCGCCACAGATATGTGCATGCGTGTCTCTATGTACCAGTCGAGGTCGTAGAACATCATGCCTGTTTCCCTTGACAGGGCGCGCCCTATCGTCGTCTTTCCCGCCCCCATGTACCCTATGAGGATTATTCGTTTCATTTCTTTGCCTTCTCTATCACCTCGCGGCATTGCTCGAGTGTGAGTTCCGCTGCCTTTGCGTGCAGCGCCTTTGGCAGGCGGTAGTTCTTCCCGTCGTATGCGATGTAAGGCCCGAAGCGGCCGTTCATCACTTCCAGTCCCGGCTCCTCGTCGAATTTCTTCAGGTGCCGCTTCTCCTCCTGGCGGCGTTTCTCCTTTATCAGGCTCACCGCCTCGTCGAGCGTTATCGTCATCGGGTCCTTGTCCTTCGGTATCGAGACATACTTGCGGTTGTTTAGGACGTATGGGCCGAAGCGCCCGGTGCCTACCTTCACCTCCTTGCCCTCGAACTCTCCGAGTGTACGCGGCAGTTTGAACAGTTCGAGAGCCTCGCTGAGCGTTATTGTCTCTATGCTCTTGTCGGCAGGCAGTTGTGCGAAGCGCGGCTTGTCATTGTCGTCGGCTGCTCCAATCTGCACAACCGGCCCGAAGCGTCCTATCTTGACGAGCACCGGCTTGCCGCTGGCGGGTTCCTTGCCGAGCTCGCGCTCGCCGGTCTTGTGCTCCTCTCGTTTCTTCATAGCGGTGTCCACCGCCGGCTCGAAGTCGTCGTAGAACACTTTCATCATGTCCTTCCATTCCTCCTTGCCGTCCGCAATCTTGTCGAATTGCTGTTCCACGCGCGCCGTGAAGTTGTAGTCCATTATCCCGGGGAAGTTCTTCAGCAGGAAATCGTTCACCACGATGCCTATGTCTGTGGGCAGCAGTTTTCCCTTCTCGTTGCCCACCGTCTCTTTCCGGTTCGACTTATTGATCCTGACGCCTTTCAGTGTCAGCACGCTGTACTGCCGCTCCGTCCCTTTGCGGTCGCCCTTCTGCACATATTCCCGCTGCTGTATGGTGGATATTGTAGGCGCGTAGGTAGACGGTCGCCCAATCCCGAGTTCCTCCATCTTATGCACGAGTGAGGCCTCTGTGTATCTCGCCGGTCCCTGGCTGTATCGCTCGGTGGCTGTGATCTCTCGGCGCAGCAGTTCGTCCCCCGTTTTCATTGCCGGCAGCATGTGCGAGAATTCCTCCTGGCTGTTCTCGTCGTCGCCGCTGCTCTCGCGGTAAACTTTTAGGAAGCCGTCGAATTTCACCACCTCGCCTGTTGCTATGAAGATGCGCGTGTCGAGGTCTTTGCCGTCTGTGTTCTTGTCATCCTCGGCTGCGTCGCTTGTCAGCGCGATGCTCACCGTTGTCTTCTCTATCTTAGCGTCCGCCATCTGCGACGCTGCGGTCCGCTTCCATATCAGGTCGTACAGGCGGCGTTCCTGCTGCGTGCCTTCCACGGTCTGGTCGCCCATGCAGGTGGGGCGTATTGCCTCGTGGGCCTCCTGCGCCCCCTTCGAGCTCGTGCGGTACTGCCTTTGTTTGCCGTATTCCTTTCCCCAAAGCCTTTCGATTTCCTCCTTTGCGGTGTTTATGAAAATTGAGGACAGGTTGACCGAGTCGGTTCGCATGTATGTTATGAGTCCATGCTCGTAGAGATGCTGTGCCACCATCATCGTCTGGCTGACGGAGAACCCGAGTTTTCTTGCGGCCTCCTGTTGCAGCGTCGATGTGGTGAATGGCGGTGCCGGGGTGCGTCGGATGGGCTTTTTCTGTATGTCGCTGACGGTGAAACGGGCGTTTTTGCAATTCTCGAGGAATTGCGTCGCCTCCTCCTCCGTCTTGAAGCGCGTGTCCAATTCCGCCTTCACCTCACTCTGTGAGCCATCGGCATTTGTGTGTCCGAAGATTGCGCCCACCCTGAAATACGACTCGCTTCTGAACGCCCTTATCTCCCGCTCGCGCTCCACGATCAGCCTCACTGCCACGCTCTGCACCCTTCCTGCGGACAGGGCGGGCTTCACCTTGCGCCACAGCAGCGGCGACAGTGAGAAGCCCACGATGCGGTCCAAGATCCGCCGTGCCTGCTGCGCGTTGACGAGGTCCATGTTTATGTGCCTCGGGTTTTCTATCGCTGCGAGTATCGCGGGCTTGGTGATCTCGTGGAACACGATGCGGCTTGTCTTTTCCCCATCGAGTCCGAGAACCTCGCACAGGTGCCAGCTGATGGCCTCTCCCTCGCGGTCCTCATCGGATGCGAGCCACACTTTCTCCGCTTTCATGGCGTTGCTGCGCAGCTCGTTTACGACTTTCTTCTTCTCTTCCGGTATTTCGTATTCGGGTTCCAGTGACTTGGTGTCTATGCTCAGTTGCCTTTTCTTCAGGTCGCGAATGTGTCCAAAGCTTGACATTACCTTGAAGTCCTTGCCCAGGAATTTCTCTATCGTCTTTGCCTTGGCAGGACTCTCTACTATCACCAAATTCTTTTGCATATCTAAATTGATGTTTATTTTGGGCGACAAAATTAGAACAAAAAGTTTGCATGTACCTTTTTATATATCCTTATTTTTGCTTTTTTAACCTTTCCCGCGTTTCAAAAGGTTATTTTAATGCCAGTTAAAGCACTGCATTGCGAAAAAAACCATATCTTTGCAATCAGCGAAGGCATGTTCCGTGAAGTCACCGCCGATCGTATGTTCAGGGCTGCGGACTTTTGAAATATGTCCGGACACCAACTTTGCGGAAACGCTTTAGTTATGAAAAAACTCGTGATTGTGTCGCTCCTGCCGATGTGCGTGAAGGGTTGCTTTGCGCGTTGTGGCATATAATTGGAAATCAATAAAACTGAATGGATATGAGAAGAATAACAGTGATGGGCATCATGTTTTTTGCGTTGTTGTCATGCTCGGGTATTGGTGACAGGATAAAGAGTGGCGTGAAAAAAGATGCTGAAGAGGTTGCCGGCGGCAATGATGAAACGGGCGGTTCCCGATTGGCCGGCGTTGACGACGCGTCCTCAGACAAATATCATTTTGACAGCGAGTACCTCGTTGACATTAACGGTGTGGGGAAGCGGGGAATGGTGACTGCGAACCAGCTTTCTGACGGGCTGACAATGGAGTACGACCTTGACGGCGACGGCACCGACGACACTTTCAGGATAGAGCGCGACCACCCGAACGGGGTGCGCATACTGTGGTTGATGACGAGAAGAAATGTCGGGGTGAACCTCTTCATGGAACTTCCCCACGATGACATGAGGGAGGAGTGTTTCGACGAATATGACGAGCCAAAGGATGGCGTGGCGATGGAATTATTTTTTTCGGATGCCAACAATAAAAAAACAAATGCCGCGTTGGTTAGCATTGGCAGGAAAGGAGAATGCTCGCACACCTATGTGTTTGTGTACGACGGCAGCAATCCCTCGCATGTGAGACTGGCTGACGACTTTGATTCGGGTGAGGCATGTGTGTTGTTTCCCGAGGAAGGGGTCTTCTACATAAAGGACGGCGGCAGTGTGAGGAAGCACAATTTCGTGATAGGAGGCGGAAGATAATTATAACAGATAAAATGTTTTTGAAATGAAAAAGATTGTTTTTTTTGTAGTGGCGATGGTTGCCGTTGCCGCGTGTGGCAACATGAAGGGTGATGCCAAGGGATCAGGAAGTGGCACGTTGGCCAAGGACAGCGTCGCCGACTCTGTGCTGTTAGGGGATGGAGAGTCGCAGAGTGAAGTCAGGGTGAGGGTCGTATTCCCAGTGGGAGACGATCTGGTCGCCAAGAACATCAGGGATTTTATCAGGGAACAACTCGACTCCAAAAACAGTGCGGATTCCCGGGACGTAAGGAAGATGGTGCGTGGGTATGTGGAGGAAAGCAAGAAGGAAATGACCGCCATTCATGCCCAATACGAAGGTTCCCAAAAACCAGGATTGTCAGATTTTATGGATATAGATGTGCTGTACGAGGACGAGGATTTCATAACAATGTATGTGTTCTGCTCGGTGTATACCGGGGGAGCGCATGAAAGTCATTTTGTGAGGGGTGTCACTTTCAGCAAGAAAGACGGAGCGAAGGTTGGCGTTGAGATATTGTCAAGAGACAAGATTGGCGACATAAGGAAGGCTGTGGACGACGGCATCACCGATTACTTGCGGAAGTATTTCGACGGCAATTATGACAAGGCGGACAACCCTGCCCTGGAAGGCGAGGATGGCAAGCCGGCCATTGCCGAGCTGCCGCAGGAAGGACTGTACATACAGGGCGACAGCGTGGTGTTCCAGTATCAGGACTACGAGGTGGGACCGTATGCTTTCGGCCGTCCCTGCGTGAAACTATCGCTTGGCGACATGAAGAAGAAAGGCTGGCTAAGCGAGGATTTCGCTAATAAAGTGAAGTGACAATGCGCCGGGCGCGGCGCGCTTTCGGTTTAATCCGCTTGTCAATGAGTTTTTTGGTGTAAATCGTCAACAAGCCGTCTCACCCCATCGCGAATGCTTTGCAGCCCGAATTGTTCGGGCTGCAACTCGTCTATGGCCATCCACTCCGCGTCGGCGGCATCATCCGCCGCCACAACGTTGCCAGGGTCTGCCACCTCGCAACGGAAGAAAAGGTCCATGGTGGGAATGCCAATCCCGCTGTATGTGTAGTTGTTCGGCAGCGAGAACAGAAACTCTGCTGCAACAACCGTCAGTCCCGTTTCCTCCTTCACCTCGCGCCTCACGGCCTCTTCTGCCGTCTCGCCGATGTCGCAGAAGCCGCCTGGCAGGTCGAGTGTCCCCCGTGCCGGTTCCCTGCCGCGCCTCACCACGAGCAGCCTTCCGCCACCGTCGAATATGAATGCCGCCGTCGCCGCCGCCGGGTTCATGAACATCTCGAAGCCGCAGCAGGCGCATCGCTTGCTCTTGGCGGAATTTTCCTCAAACCGCTCCGCTCCGCACACTGGGCAGAACCTGTATTCCCGCAGCGGGTGTTTTCCCGTTTTCACCGGCATCGAAGCAATGCTTTTCAGTCTGTTGTCAGAGAAGTCCGCGCAGTTCGGCCTCGAAGTCCTTCATCTGCGTGTCCCGTTTGTACAACATGCTGTTGCGGTCAACGAGGAAGAACGTCGGCAGTTGCTGAACGTTGTATCTCATAAGAATCTCGTTGGCATCCGCCCCCTCTGCACGGACGCACACCCACGGCAGCGCCGCCGTCTGCTGTTTCCAGAAATGCTCGTCCTCGTCTGTCGACACTTGGTAAATCTCCAGTCCGCTTGCGTGGTATTTGTCATACAGCTCGCGCAGCATCATAATCCTCTTTGTACTGTTCTCCGATGCGAAGACGTGGAAGTCGAGGAACACCACCTTGCCTCGGAGGCTGGTAAGCCGCCGCGTCACCCCGTGGTTGTCCTTCAGTGCGATGTCTATTATGTTTGAGGTGTTGATCCTCGCAGGGTCTATCCCCTCGTTCATGCTGCGCAGTATTCTCTGGTTCTTCATGCCCTCGATGGTGATGTTGTGCAGGTTCTGCCCTCGCAGCGAGTTCGGGTGGAACGTGTCCCAGCTGGTTGCCACTGCCCCGAACACCTTCACGTCGTCGGCATCGGTGCGCGGGTTGAAGATGAACGCGCTGCCCAGTGTCTGGAACAGTGCGAAGTACGAGTATGCCTTCATCGGCTCCTTGAAAATGTAGTTCCGCGTGACGTCCCGCTTGTATGCCTTCACCATTCTCTGTATGGAGTCCTCTGTCGCCGCCACGCCCATTCCCGGGTTCCGGCTCACCTCCCTTGCCTTTTGCTGTAGTGCCATCTGCTTTAGTGTCAGTTCCTTTATCTTCTGGCAGTTCTCCGACCCTTCCACGGTGTATTCCGATGCCATTCCGGGGTAACGCGCCGTCACCGTCACCGTCTCGGTGGAGTCGATGCTTATGTTTATTATCTGTGCGTCGATGCGCAGGCGGTAGAACTCTGGTGCCTCCGGCTTCGCGCCGCTGAACGAGAAAGCCCCGTCCTCGCTGAGTTTCACCGAGTCGGTCTTCACAGGCCCGTCGAGGCTCATGTTCTCGAGATACAGCATGGAGTCCTTGGCGTTGGTGATGTTCCCGGCGATGTGGAATTTCCCCTTGTCGCACGCCGTGAGAGCCACGGCAGCCATTGCGCAGATTACAGTTCTAATAATGTAACGTTTCATATCGCAGTGTGGTTGATTTTCTATTCGGATTGCAAATTTAATGTAAAATGCCGTCAAAGCAAAACAAAACAGCAAATTTTTCATACTGGCCGCGCTTGGTGGCATTTTTTGTGATTTTCGTTGTTTGCCGTACCATTATAAGATTATTAGTGTGAAATAATTGAAATTTTCCATTGCAAATACTTTAAAATTCGTAATAAAGGATTAATTTTGCACCGTCTAAGGTAAAAGTAACATAATTGAAACAGCAGAATAGCGTTCTGTTCTTGATGAAAACGGGGAAATACAATTAAAAACAAAGTATAAAAATGAATGAAAAAATGAATGGCAAGAATGTGTTCTCTGCCGAAAACGTGAAAGCGCAGTTTGGTCAAATAGGGCATTTGTTGACCACGAAGAAATTCTGGGTTGAGTTGTTCATAATGACGGCCGGCATGTTCGTGGCTGCGGTTGGAGTCCATTTCTTTCTCATCCCGAGCAAACTCATCATTGGTTCGATAACCGGACTTTCGCTGGTCATATCCCAGGTACAGAGTCTTGTTTCGGTTGGTACGGTGATTTTCGTCATCAACGCCATACTGCTTGTCATGTCGTTCCTGCTCATTGGCAACGAGTTTGGCGCAAAGACGGTGTACACCGCGCTGATACTTGGCCCGATGGTCGATTTCCTCAACCTCGTGGCACCCATGAGCGAGTCTATGTTCACGCAGCACATAGCCGGGCAGTCTTTCCTCAACCCGTGGTTCGACCTGCTCTGCTTCGTGGTGATACTGAGCGCGTCGCAGAGCATCCTGTTCAGCATAAACGCCTCGACCGGTGGACTTGACATCCTCGCGAAGATAATAAACAAATATACTGGAATAAACCTCGGCACGGCGGTATCCATCTCGGGTGGCGCGATATGCTGCACGGCATTCTACATAAACCCGGTAAACCTTGTGATAGTAGGTCTCATCGGGACGTGGCTCAACGGTCTTATCCTCAACCGTTTCATGGTAGACCTGCACTCGAAGGCCCGCGTGCTGATAATCTCGAACGAGTATGAGAGGATACGCGAATATGCAGTGAACATCCTCAAGAGGGGCGTGACGATGCACGAGGTGATGGGTGGCTACACCCATGAGAAGAAGGTCCAGCTCGAAATCATAATGACAGGCGACGACCTCGGCAAGATGATGGAGTGGATCGGTGACAACAAGATCAACGCTTTCTGCACGACGGACAGCATCCGTGAGGTACACGGGCTGTGGGTGAAGAGGAGAAAGCACTCGATGAAACTGGAAAACAAAGAGGCATGATGAGCATGAAAACACTGGGACACGCAATGAGATATGGAGTTTTGCTGGTGGCGATGATGTTTTTCGCACCGGCGGCACACGCACAGGAGAGAAAGAAGGTAAGCCTCGACTTCGAGGCGCGGGGCGACTTTCAGTACCGCGACATTGACGGGACGAAGATGAAGGACGACTGCGGCTTCAGGGGGAACATAGTGAACGTCATACTAAAGGGCGACATATCGCCGAAGTTCTCTTTTGCTTTCCGCAACCGCCTAAATGGCATTCACCGCGACTACTCGTTCTTCGACGCCACCGACTGGCTGTTCCTGACCTACAAGCCCACGGAGAACATTTCCGTGATGGCGGGGAAACTGATCGTGCAGTTGGCAGGATGGGAACTCTACCCCGCACCGATCGACTGCTACTACCTCTCTGAGTTCTGCTACAACTACCCATGCTACCAGTGGGGTGTGACGGGGCAGTACACCACCGGCAGCGGCAACGATGCCTTCAGCCTGCAAGTGTGCCAGAGCCCATACCAGAAGACATACAAGTCGCTCACGGAGAAAAGTGAGGATATGTATGCCGTCAATGCGCAGTGGATGGGGCGGCACGGCTTCTTCGAGCCGATGTGGTCTGTCAACCTGATGGAATATGCGCCGAACAAGTTCATCAACTACATCTCGCTCGGCAACCGCTTCCACCTTGCCGGCAACGTGCAGGTGGAGCTCGACCTGATGAACCGCGCGGCATCGCACCAGGCGTTCTTCGGCAAGGACTGCTCGGTGGCGTGCCAGGTGTCATACCAGCCCGTGGAGAAACTGAACGTCTTCGCCAAGATGACTTATGAGGTCAACAAGTCAGGCACGGATGCCGACGTGGCAATAATTGACGGCACCGAGATGAAGCGCGTGAGCGGCGGCATCGAGTTCTTCCCGCTGAAGGACAAGAACGTGCGCATACACGGCAACTACAGTTACGCCTTCGGCAAGAACACGAACCCCAACGGCACGGTGCACGACAGGGAGACTGGCGTGAACATCGGTGTCACCTGGAGGGCTAAGGTGCTGTGAGCGTTTAGTGGATTTCTTCCTGTGGTTAAGGAGCCAGTGGGGTGATTGCCCTCTGGCTCCTTGACCTTTATTGTTCAGAATGCCAGCACCGGACGTGCGTAGCAGTCGCCGTTGTACCATTCCGCCATGCACTCGATTAGCGACTTGCCCTTGTGGTTCCCCGAGGTGTATTTCGTGCCGACGTTGAAGGTGTCCATCGCGTTCTCGTCATAGCGCGTGCTTGTCCATAGCGGGCAGTAGTTGTGCGCCTCGCTTTCTGCCTCGAGCAGTTCCTTGTCGCTGTCGGCAACCTTGTCGAGTGTGCTGTTGAAGCGCGCCATCGGGTCATCGTAGATGTATGCCGAGCAACTGTATGTCGCGTCAGTCTCCACCGTCCGCCATCCTTTCATTCTCTGCGCCGTGCTGTTTCCGCACAGGTTTGCCAGCACGTCCCACATCTGTCCCGTCGCTGGTATGAACCACTCGCTCGACGTTGACGGGTGCGGCATTATGTTGGTGTAATAAACCGTCGGGCATTGCGCCACAAGGTTGTCGCCGTAGAACTCCACCACGTTGCGGCAGTGCTGCCTGCCGTCGACGTCGGCATACCACGACTTGCCGGTCTTCTTCACCTTTATGTCGCACTCGAAGTTGTCGTCCCATGTGAACTTCGTCGTCGGGAATGGCTCGTGCGTGACAGTGCTGAGGTTGTTGGGGTCGTGGGCGAACTTGCTGCACACCACATAGCCGTGTGTGAATCCCGCGTCCTTGTCGCCCTGTGCGATGCGCTCCTTGTCGGTGACGGCAACGATGCCGATAACCGTCTTCCCTGCCACCGGCGCCGGTTTCTCGTCGGCCCACACAGGGTTTGTCCCTTCCGGGTCTATGCTCACCAGTCCGCCGTCGCTCCATGTGCCGTCGCTGTAGTAATAGTCGCCCACCTTTGGCGGGGTGCCTGGCAGCACGATGTCCTCTCTCACCTTGCGGAAGACCATCTTCTTGATGTCAGAGAGATAGACGCGCACGCTCGCTCCGTCTTTTCTCTTCAGTTTGACATACTTCTCCACGGGTGTCACCGTCGTGGTGCTGTCTATCATGGCATACTCCAAGCCGTCGGTGTAGAATACCGTGGAGTCGTTGCTGTTGTCAACGAATACAACCTGCCTGCGCTCAACCGTCTGGCTCATCGCGAGGCAACTGATGCCTATGAAAAGGCACGAAAACAAAAACCTTCTCATCGCTTAACGAATTTAGTAACCTTTGTTCCTTTCCTTATTATATATATGCCTGGCTGGAGCGCGCTGCCGTTCATCTTGTGTCCCGACAGGCTGTAGATGTCGCAGCCGTCCGTGCCAGCGGGCTGCGCATCAGGCATGGTGACGCTTTCCACTCCTGCGGGCATGTCGTCGAAGGTTATCTCGGTGATGTCGTCATAGAAGAAAGGCGTTTGCCCGCCGTTCTTCTCCACGAAAGTGATTGTTTCTTCGCCGAAGTTAATTCTGTTGATGTCGTCAATGCCGAAAAGCCTGGTTTCCGTGCCAGTCCTAACTGTGACGACATTGTCTGCCAGCGCTGCTGCGGCAGGCAACATAATAAAGGCAAGTGCCGTTAGTTTTTTTCTCATAGTGATTGCTTTTTATTGATAATGGTTAAAATGAGGCTGTGTCTTAACAGGCGCAGCCTCTTTTCCTCTGTTTGTTTGCAGGGACTTACTTCCCGTAAGTCCTCCCTGCATCTTGTCATTGAAGGCATACTGATTTTGACACACCCTCATTGCGTTTGTTTCCCGGTAAAACCGTATTGTGTCAAAACGCTATCTTCATTGTGCTGCGCTTTCCTGCGGCATTAAGGTTGACTATGTAAACGCCGCCCTTGCAGTTTTCCGGGATGGCAATCTTGCCCTCGGCATCGGTTTTCAGGCCTCTTGCCACGTTCATGCCTGCCGGCGTGTATATGTCGGCGCTGCATGCAGTCCCGCCCGGGACGCGTATCACCCCATTGTCGAAGCATGCCTTTGTTGCCCCGTCGTCCCACTGTGCGGTGGAAATTCCCGTCGTGGTGTCGGTGGTGATGCTCTTGCCGAACACCATGAACGAGTTTGCGAAAAGCGCCGATGTCTCGCTTGTCGGTGGCACGCCGCAGAATGCCATGGTGCGCCCGTCGGCGCTCAGGTATGGGTAGCCCGTAACCACCTGTTTCTCGACTCCCATGTCAGGCCGTTCCACTGTGTAGGCTTCAGAGAAGTCCTTACCCGACCTGTCCTTGAGCCAGTCGGTGAACGGTACTGGGGCGGCGCCGCTTACCGGATAGGCCACGCACGCCGTCGCGAGGTAATACCCTTCGTATGACGTGGGTATCAGTTTCTGCGTCAGCAGCCCGCCGTCCATGAGCAGGTTCAGTGCCTTGTACCCCTTGTATTCGGGGAACGCCTTGCTCTCGCCTGTCCTGAGGTTGAGGTAGTAGGGGTATATTAAAATGCTGTTTTCATTCCCATTGGTTTTGACTGTCTCCTGCAGCGCTCCCATTATTGCCTCTCCTGACGATGATAGCACGAGGTCGAAGGCGTCGAGGGAATATGGCTTCTTACGGTCATTGCATGCCTTCATCCATTTGTTGAAGGCCTCGTTGAAGGCGGCCTCCTGCTCCTCGTAGGCCGGGTCGTTGTAGTCGACGCTCACATAGTCCTCCCACTTGGGCTCCTCGCCTGGTTCCGGCGCGTCGGTGTTGAAGAAGTATGACAGTGTTGGGCGCGTAAGCGTGTATTTCCCGTCGTCTCCCCTGACCCACACAAGCAACTCGAAGTTGTTGCCCAGATTTTCGCAGAGCCTTCCCACGGCATATTTGCCGTCGTCTGTGCAGAAGTGTGCCGTGCACCATTGCGGCTTCAGTCCCAGCCCATCCTTTTCTGGCACGTCCAGTATGTGTGTCTCGAACGTGCCGTCTCCTTTCCTCGTCATTATGAACGGAGCGGTGTCGTATGCGTCGTCGCTGAAGAACCCCACTACGAATGCCCCGTCCGGCGTGATGTATTTGGCTTTCACCATGGGGTGGTCTTCCATGGAAGAGTTGAAGATGTATGGCTCACTGCCGCCGGGGTGTTCCAGCCTTGTCTCGATGCCCTCTGTCACCAAGACATCTCCTGCCGCCGTTATTCCATTCACCTCGGTTTCGCTTCCCTCGCTCCCCATGTACCTGAAAGAGTTCTTTTCGGTGTCGTAAACGAATGCGGTGCCGGTGTAACTGCCGAATATGAACTTGCCGTTAGGGTTGACCCCCAGGATTGGTATTCTGGAGTCGCTTTCCGGAAAGAACACTGGTTCTTTCTCGATACTCACCGTGGCGTTTCCCTGTGCGTTCGCCGCCTGTGTCAATGCCATTGAAAGTATTAATACTGATAATGCTTTTCTCATCTCTGTAATGTTTGTTATTGTAAGATAAAGTTCCTTGTTTATGCACGTCGCTTCCCGCGCCGTGGCTTCATTTCCCGGCGAGCAGGCGTTCCGCCATTGCCTTTCCGAGTGCCTCGCACTGCTCCTTCACAAGTGGTGTCATGGCCTGCTTCATGTCCACGGGCGTTCCCACCGGCTCGAATTTCAGGCGGTTCTCGTTCCACTCGCGTATCTTGTCAACGGCCTTCGATGCCCATCCGTGCGACCCGAACCACCCGATGAGATGGTTCTTTACGTCCTTCTCGGCAATCTCGGAGAGCAGCGCGTCCATCTCGTGGTACAGGCCGGCGTTGTATGTCGGCGCGCCCACGATCAGCCCTCGGTAGCGGAAGATGTCGCGCAGGATGTACGAGTGGTGCGTCTTCGAAACATTGTACATCACGATGTCCCTCACTCCCGCCTTCGAGGCGGCGGCGGCGATTTTCTCAGCCATGCGCTCGGTGTTGCCGTACATCGTGCCGTAGCATATCACGATACCTTCCTCCGTCTCGTAGCGGCTCATGCGGTCGTACTCCTTGACAACGCGGTCTATGTGCTCGTGCCACACCGGGCCGTGCGTCGTGCAGATGTAGTCTATGTCTATGCCTGCGAGTTTCTTCAGCGCGTTCTGCACCGGCACACCGTATTTGCCCACGATGTTGCTGTAGTAGCGCACCATCTCGGGCCATGCCGTGTCGCAGTTCATCTCGGCGTCGATTATCCCTCCGTTCAGCGCGCCGAAGCATCCGAAGGCGTCGCCGCTGAACAATGTCGTGGCGCCGCATCCCGCGCCGTTGCAGCCGCGCCGCTTCTCCTCGCACAGGGTAACCATCGTCTCGGGCCAGTGCACCATCGGCGTCATGACGAACGTCAGCTGATGGCTGCCGAGGTCTATCGTGTCGCCGTTGCGAACCTCGACGTCGTCCTCACGGTGCATCCCGTAGAAGCCCGACAGCATCCCGAATGTCTTCTTGTTGCCCACCACCTTCACGTCGGGGTAGTATTCCCTCACCAGCGCCATCGCGCCGCTGTGGTCCGGCTCCATGTGGTTTATCACGACGTAGTCGATTTTCCTGTCGCCTATCACCTCTCGTATGTTCTCGAGGAACTGCGGGAAGAAGTCCACCTGCACGGCGTCGATGAGGCACACCTTCTCGTCGTCTATAAGGTATGAGTTGTAGCTCACGCCGTTTGGCAGCGGCCATAATCCCTCGAACAGGTTCTTGTTGCGGTCGTTGACCCCAACATAGTAGATGTTGCTTTTTATTTCCTTCATGTCTTGCGTTTGTATTTATCTGCCTACAAAATTACAAAAAAAAAATGGCAGTAATGAAAAAAAAGGAGTATTTTTGTACCCGCGATGGAATATAATACATATACATTTGACAACGGACTGCGCGTGATACACCTTCCGTCGGATGCCGACGTGGTTTACTGCGGCTACCAGATCGCGGCCGGGGCGCGCCACGAGGGGAGGGGCGAGGAGGGGCTCGCGCATTTCTGCGAGCACGTCACCTTCAAGGGGACGGAGCGCAGGAACCCGATTAAGATAATAAACGAGCTGGAGCGTGTCGGAGGGGATGTCAACGCATTCACCAACAAGGAGGACACGGTGTATTACGCCGCCGTGCTGCGCGAGCACCTGCCGCGCGCCATCGACCTGCTCACCGACATAGTGTTCCACAGCACATACCCGCAGGAGGAGATTGACAAGGAGGTGGAGGTTATCTGCGACGAGATAGAGAGTTACAGCGATTCGCCGGCGGAACTGATATACGACGATTTCGAGAACCTGGTCTTCCGTGGGCATCCCCTCGGCCACAACATCCTCGGGACGGCGGAGGGTGTGCGGCGTTTCACCACCGCCGACGCGCTGCGCTTCACCGGGAAGTACTACAGACCGGGCAATGCGGTGCTGTTCGTGTACGGAGGAAAGGGTATTGACTGCAGAACAAGGAAGTTGCTCGGGGGCATTCCGGCGGAAAACCCGTACCGGGATGCACAGGCGCCGCCGCCGGCTGGCAACCCGGAAACAGGCGCCGGCAAAGGGATGCCGGAGGACTGCGGCACTTGCGATGCCGCGAGGAGGGTGTACCGCAGGCATCTTAGCACACACCAGGCGCATGTGATGGTTGGAAACCAGGCGTATTCTGCCGGGGACCCGCGCCGGTGGCCGCTCTATCTCCTGAACAATATCATAGGCGGCCCGGGGATGAACGCGCGCCTTAACATCGTCATGCGCGAGCGTCACGGACTGGTTTACACCGTTGAGAGCTCGATGGCCGCGTATGGCGACACGGGTATATGGTGCGTGTATTTCGGCTGCGATGCCGCCGACGTGAGTAAATGTCTTGGCATGGTGAGGCGCGAGCTCGGCCGCTTCGCGGCAAGGCCGCTGTCGCAGGCGCGGCTGGCGGCTGCCAAAAAACAGTTGAAGGGGCAGCTCGGGGTGGCTTCGGACAACCGCGAGAGTTTCGCGCTTGGCTTCGGCAAGACTTTCCTGCACTGCGGCAGGGCGCGCGGGCTCGTCGAGACTTACCGGCGTATAGACGACGTGACGCCGGACGACATAAGGCAGGCGGCGGAGGAGGTGTTCGCACCCGGAAGCATGACGACGCTCATATACGATTAGCGCTCGCCATGTTTGCTATCTTGCCACGCAGGTATTCCTTGAAACCCTCGCTGCCCGTCACCTCGACGTCGTCGTACAGTCCCAGCACGAAGCGGCCTATGCCGGCATAGCTGCACACGGGCAGCCGTAGCAGCCAGCGGTTCCCAGACACCTTATCTATATATGATGCGGCGTCTGGATATTCCTCCATGATTATGTTGCGCGACAATGGGCCGAGATACATCTCAACCGTTTCCTGCCTTTCGCCGGAGAACATGAATATGTCGGTGTGCATGGCGCGGTGATGTTCCTCGTTGAGCCATTCCTCGTCGAGAACGTCAACAAGGCCTGTTCTCGAGAGTTTGAAGGTCTTGTTCATCTTCGACCTCGGCTCGTAGCATCGCACCTCGTTGTTGTTGTCGAGCAGCATGAACGGCTCCACGAGGCGGTCTTTCTCCGTGCGGCTGTGCGGCGAGTGGTAGTTGCGCAGCACCGCCATCCGCTTCAGTTTTATTGCCTTGTACAGCTGTGACACGTTGTGCGCCATGTTCTCGCGCAGTTTGTTGTCCGCAAGGATGTTGAAATCATAGAACCGGTCGAGTTTTTTCAGCAGGTTGTTTGCCACGGCGTTGCGTTTGTCAGATGCCTCGAGCAGCCTGCGCATGGTGAGTATCTCGTCCTCGGTGAAGCCGATGCACTCCTGAAGGCGCGTGAAGAATGGCGACTGGCGGTCGATGCTGTATATCCCTCCGCGCTTCTCCACTATGAAGCCGCAGTCGCGGAAGAAGTCGAGGTAGTAGTAGAAGTTGCGGCGGCCAATCCCCGTTTTCTCGCATAGTTGCTCGACGGTCAGCCCCCTGTTCTCGGAGAGCAGCAGTAGAAGAGCCAGTTCGTGGTTCAGCTTGTCGTGGCGCATGTCTTTATGATTTCTCTGGAATTTTCTAGTTTTCTAGCACTCTAGTTTTCTAGCACTCTAGATTTCTAGCACTCTAGTTTTCTAGTGATCTGGCATTTCCGGCATCACTGACGCATCCTGAAGCTCCTGCGGTGATAGGGTGTCATCCCGTGCTTCGCTATAGCCTCGCGGTGTTTCTTGGTGGGATAGCCCTTGTTCTTCTTCCAGTCATATTGCGGGTAGTCCTCGGCGAGACGCTCCATATAGTCATCGCGGTAGGTCTTTGCCAGTATGCTGGCGGCGGCAATGGAGAGATATTTCGCGTCGCCCTTCACTATGCAGGTGTGCGGTATGTCGCGGTATGGCCTGAAGCGGTTGCCGTCCACTATTATAGCCCCGGGGCGCACTGCAAGTTTGTCGAGTGCGCGGTGCATGGCGAGTATCGAGGCGTTGAGGATGTTAATCTCGTCAATCTCCTCCGGGGTGGCCACGCCCACGGCCCACGCCACGGCGTCGCGCTCTATCGCCACGCGCAGCTGCCTGCGTTTACGGTCGGTCAGTGCCTTGGAGTCGTTGAGCTCCTCGTTGGCGTAGTCCGGCGGCAGTATCACCGCCGCCGCAAACACGCTGCCGGCAAGACAGCCGCGTCCCGCCTCGTCGCAGCCCGCCTCTGCCGCACATTCTGTGTAATGTTTCTCAAGCATGTCCTTATGTTATTTTTGTTTACTGTTGTTCCGCCCCTGCTCCTAAAAAGGAAAACGCAGGTTCGCTTAACTTATTGTGCGTGCCGCCGCGATAAATTCAGTCAGTTGGAAATGTGAATGCGCGTTCTTCGCGAATTTATGATAATCCACTCCCTCCCTTATATAAAATAAGGTGATTTTGTTAAAAAAGAGCCTCCATGAAACAATTTTGTTATATTTATTTTGCCAGTAAGGAAAAAATATCTTAAATTTGCAATCGGAACGTAAAAAAGTTTATTTTATTAATTAAAAAACACACTGAAAAGTCAACTTTTTATGAAATTAAGGCTTTGTATGATTTTGGTCAGCCTGACATTCTTCTTGGGAATGGCGAAGGCGCAAACGGTTGTTTCCGGTACCATCATCTCATCAGAAGATGGCGAGCCGCTGATTGGTGCCTCCGTAATGGTGAAGGGCACTCAGGTCGGCGCGACAACCGATTTCGATGGTAATTTCTCGATTACCACTCAAGTTAGTAACCCGCAGATCGTGGTCAGCTATATCGGAATGCAGACGGTGACTCTCAAGGGTACGCGTAACATGAAGATAACGATGAACCCCGACAAGGCACAGCAAATCGAGGAAGTCGTGGTCACTGGTATGCAGAAGATGGACAAGCGATTGTTCACCGGTGCCTCAACGAAGGTCGATGCCGAGAAGGCGAAGATCGACGGCGTGTCGGACATCTCACGCTCGCTCGAAGGCCGTGCGGCCGGTGTCAGCGTGCAGAACGTTTCTGGTACGTTCGGTACTGCACCGAAGATCCGCGTGCGTGGCGCGACATCCATCTACGGCTCGTCAAAACCGCTGTGGGTGGTTGACGGTGTCATCATGGAGGACGTGACGGAGGTTGATGCCGACGCACTTTCCTCTGGAGACGCAGCAACGGTTATCTCAAACGCCATCGCAGGTCTGAACGCAGACGACATCGCAAGCTTCGACATCCTGAAAGACGGTTCGGCAACATCAATCTATGGCGCGCGCGCCATGGCTGGTGTGATCGTCGTGACGACAAAACGCGGTAAGGCCGGTTCGTCGCGCATCTCCTACACAGGTGAGTTCACGATGCGTCTCAAACCGAATTACTCGCAGTTCAACATCATGAACTCGCAGGAGCAGATGTCTGTGTACCGCGAGATGATGAGGAACGGTTTCTTCTCGTTCACAAGCGCATACCGCGCATCCAACAGTGGCGTGTTCGGCAAGATGTACCACTTGATGAACACCTACGATCCCGCAACAGGCAAGTTCCTGCTCGAGAACACCCCGGAGGCCATGGCAAGCTACCTGCGCAAGGCAGAGTATCAGAACACCGACTGGTTCGACCGCCTGTTCTCAAACTCGATACAGATGAACCACTCTATCAGCATGAGCGGCGGTACGGACAAGGCACAGTACTACACCTCGTTCTCCATGCTCGACGACCCAGGGTGGACAAAGAAAAGCCGCGTGCAGCGCTACACGGCAAACATCAATGCCAACTACAATATGAACAAGAGGCTCTCCCTCAACATGATTGGCAACGCAAGCTACCGCAAGCAGCAGGCTCCGGGTACGACAAACCAGTCTACCGACGCGGTGTTCGGCGCAGTGTCGCGTGACTTCGACATCAACCCGTACTCCTACTCGCTCAACACTTCGCGCACGCTTGACCCGGACGGATTCTATGTGCGCAGCTACGCTCCGTTCAACATCTTCCACGAATTGGAGAACAACTTCATGGACTACGACGTAATCGACATGAAGTTCCAGGCAGAACTGAAGTACAAGCCCATCACCAAGGTGGAGCTCAGCCTGCTCGGCGCATACAAGGTGTCCACAACAACGCAGAGCCACAAGATTACCGAGAACAGTAACCAGGCAATGGCATTCCGCATGATGGACGACGCAACGATGCGCAACGCCAACCCGTGGCTCTACACCGACCCGGACATGCCTAACACACTGCCGGAGTCTGTGCTGCCAAAGGGCGGCTTCTACCGCGAGACGAAATACAAGATGAACAGCTGGGACATGCGTGCCACTGCATCATACAACGACGTTTACAACGACCGTCACATACTGAACCTTTACGGCGGTATGGAAATCAACGACGTGAAGCGCAGCCGCTCATACTTCAACGGTGTCGGCATGCAGTACGGAATGGGCCTCCTCGGAAGCTACGACTACAAGTTCTTCAAGCAGGCATCTGAAGAGAACTCAATATACTACTCTCTCAACAACGGTTACGGCCGCGAGGTGTCGTTCTTCGGAACAGCAACATACTCTTGGAAGGGACGCTACACGGTGAACGGAACAGTACGCTACGAGGGCAGCAACCGCCTCGGAAAGGCCCGCAGCGCACGCTGGCTGCCTACATGGAACATCTCAGGCGCATGGAACGCACACGAGGAGCCGTGGTTCGAGAAACTCAACCCGTATCTCTCGCACGCGACGCTGAAGACAAGTTACTCGCTCACCGGTGACAAGCCTGCCATCACGAACGCAGAGGTCATCATCTCGAGCTTCAACCAGTGGCGTCCGTTCAGCGAGGACCATGAGTCCGGACTCACCATAGACGATTTCGCGAACCCGAACCTTACATACGAGAAGAAGCACGAGTTCAACCTCGGGCTCGACCTCGGCTTCCTCAACAACAGGCTGAACCTCGAGATGGCTTACTACCATCGTAACAACTACGACCTGATTGGCCCGCAGCGCACAATCGGTGACGACGGCGCGGTAATCAAGTATGCCAACGTGGCATCCATGAAGTCGAGCGGTTTCGAGCTCACCATCTCTTCACGCAACATCGTGAAGAAGGACTTCACATGGAACACCGACTTCATCTTCTCGCACAGCAAGAGTGAGGTTACGAAACTCAACTCACGCACACGCGTGATCGACATGATCAGCGGCTCTGGCTTCACAGGCGAGGGCTACCCGTACCGCGCACTCTTCTCGATGGACTTCCGCGGACTGGACAACAAGGGTCTGCCAACGTTCATAAATCAGGATGGAGAGCTCGTGACCAGCCGCACAGGGTACAAACCAATCGACTTCCAGTCGTACAACCTTGACCACCTGATCTACAACGGGCCGGTTGACCCGACTATCACGGGATCTCTCGGAAACATGTTCACATACAAGGGACTCTCACTCAACGTGTTCATCACATACGCCGCAGGCAACAAGGTGCGCCTCGACCCGACATTCGGGCTTGGCTACTCTGACATGAGCGCGATGCCGAAGGAGTTCCAGAACCGCTGGACCGTTCCTGGCGACGAGGCAAAGACAGACATACCTGCCATATCCGACTTCCGCCAGATGCAGAGCGACCAGTATCTCTCGCGTGCATACGGAGCGTACAACTACTCACAGAACCGCATTGCAAAGGGTGACTTCATACGAATGAAGGAAATATCACTTGGCTACGACATCCCGCAGAGCTTCGTGAAGCATCTCGGACTCTCATCGGCAAGCCTGAAATTCCAGGGAACAAACCTGTTCCTCATCTATTCTGACAAGAAACTGCTCGGACAGGACCCGGAGTTCACAAACGCAGGTGGTGTCGCCATACCTATGGCAAGACAGTTCACATTTACGGTACGTCTTGGAATTTAATAACTATATAACAGAACATAACAGTATGAAATTCAAATATTTAATTTTTGCAGCAGCATCGTTGCTCGCATTGAGTTCTTGCGATGACTATTTGGATAGGCTGCCAGACGACCGTGCGGAGCTGAACACTCCTGAGAAAATAACACAGTTGCTCGTGTCGGCATATCCAACGTGCAACATATCGCTTATCGGAGAGACCAGCTCAGACAACATGGGAAACAACGGTCCCAGTTACTCGTTCGACATAATGCTCGACGAACTCTACCGCTTCAAGGACGTTGACATGACTGACAATGACTCTCCATATTATATATGGAATAATTACTATCGTGCTGTGGCAACCGCCAACCAGGCTCTTGACGCAATCGCCAAGTACGGCAACCAGAGCGAGCTGAAGGCTCAGGCGGCAGAGGCAAAGCTGTGCCGCGCATACGGAATGTTCATGCTCGCAAACGTATTCTGCATGGCGTGGAATCCGGACAAGGCCGACGAGTACCTCGGGCTGCCTTACCCGCACGAGCCGGGAGTGTCGACGGCTAACCGTGGCACGCTGCGCCAACTCTACGAGAACATCAACAAGGACATAGAAGAGGCCCTGCCAGACGTTGACGATGCACTGTACACGCAGCCAAAGTACCACTGGAACATGCGCGCGGCATACGCTTTCGGGGCACGCTTCAACCTCTACTACATGAACTATGACAAGGCAATAGAGTATGCAGACAAGGCTCTCGGCACAAACCCGGAGACGCTGCTGCGCAACTATGCCGCATACGAGAAACTTGGCGCAAGTGATTTCAACAACCTCTACAACCGCTCGTCGGAGCCTGCCAACTTCCTGCTGATACCATCTTACTCGACCGCTGCCCGCTACGTGTTCAGCCAGCGCTACGGACACAACGCGGCCATGTGCAGCTACGAGACATACTGGGCAGACGCGCCATGGGGCTCTGGCTCGGATGTCAACACACTCTACTGGGCTAATAAGCTTTATGGAAACTCATCAGGCGTTGTTGTCCCGAAGATGTATGAGTTCTTCGAATACACAGACAAGGTCGCAGGCATCGGCTACGTCCATGTAATGGATCAGGCATTCACCGCAGACGAGACGCTTCTCGTGCGCGCAGAGGCCTACGCACTGAAGAACAACATTGACGCGGCTCTCGCAGACATGAACACATGGGTGGTGTCACACTGCAAGGAGAAAGCAGGCAACGACGGGCAACTGTTGCGCCCCGTACTCACAACTGCCGTCGTAGACACCTTCATCACTCATCTTGAGTATGCACCGGCAATCCCCGACGGAAACCGCGACCGCTCAATCCGCAAGGAACTCCATCCGCAGGGATTCTCGATCGGCAATGCCGGCGCCAACGGCGTGAACACTCAGGAAAACATAATCCAGTTCATACTCCACATGCGCCGCCTCGAGACACGCCAGCAGGGCTACCGCTTCTACGACGTAAAGCGCTACGGCATCTCGTATGCACACTTCCTGTCGGGAGAGGACCCAGTGGTGTTCCAGCCGGGAGACCTGAGGGGAGCAATACAAATCCCGTCGGACGTAGTCAACGCAGGATTGCAAAAGAACCCAAGATAACTTAAAACAATACTGATATAAAATGAAAAAGATATATTTATTCGCATCCCTTCTTTTCGCTTTTGTCTGCCTTGGGCTTACAAGTTGCGGAAACGATGACGATCTCAGCGGCAGGAGCGTGTTCGACGGAGATGTTTCTCCCGTGAAGAATGAGTTTGACACTTGGCTGGAAAACAATTACCGCATTCCTTACAACATCGACTTCCAGTATCGTTACAACGACCGCCTGACCGACATGGTTTACAATGTCGTGCCGGCGAGGTATGAGAACTCCGTCGCACTCGGAATCCTTTTCAAGCATATATGGCTTGACTCTTACGACGAGGTGCTCGGGCAGATTTTCCTCAAAGAGAACTGTCCGCGCCAGATACAGCTCATCGGCTCGCGCGAGTACGACTCGAGGGGTGAGATGATACTTGGAACTGCCGAGGGCGGACTCAAGATAATGCTCTACGGCGTGAACGAGTTTGACATCGACAACCCGCGAATCAACGTTGACGACCCATACGAGGATGCCAACAAGTCGCCTGCCGACCTCAACCACTGGATGTTCCACACGGTGCATCACGAGTTCTGCCACATCCTCACACAGAAGAAGGATTACTCACAAGACTTCAAGACCATCACTGCCGGGAAATACCACTCGCAGGACTGGGTCAACCTGAAGGACAAGGACGTGCAGAAGCAGGGCTTCGTATCGGCATACGGCTCGAGCGAGTACAACGAGGACTTCGCGGAGATCTTCTCCACATACGTCACGATGTCGCCCGCAGCATGGAAGGCCATAATGGATAATGCCGGCGAGGAAGGCGGCCCGCTGCTACAGAAGAAGCTTGACCTGATGCGCACATACTTCCAGGAAAAGTGGGGACTTGATATGGACAAACTGCGCGAGGTAGTGCTGCGCCGCTCATCAGAGGTCAGCACACTTGACCTGCGAGACTTGTCTAAAAATTAATAGAACGCTTTAACATGATTAAGAAATGAAAAAGTTGAATTATTTCCTTACACTCCTGGTGTCTGTGCTGGCGTTGACGGCATGCACCAGCGAAGTGGAAAATTATTTCTCCGAAAGTTCGTCAGAGCGTTCGGCAAAGGATATCGCCAAGGTGAAGGACATTCTCAAATCAGCGCCCAACGGTTGGAGAATAGAGTACTACGGAGACTTGACGTACGGTGGTTACAACGTGCTGTGCAAGTTTGAAGACGACGGCCATGTGAGTTTCGCTTCAGAGAAGGTGGGCAAGACACACAACGCCGGCCTGGATGAGAACGGAAACCCCATCGGGGTTGACCAGAAGTCTTCGTACAGCGTGTTCCAGAGCATGGGCACCGTGCTGTCTTTCGATGGCAACAACGAAGTGTTCCATTACCTGTCCGACCCGAAGAACAGCGACTATGGAACCGCAGGCGAGGGCTTCCTCGGCGACTTCGAGTTCCGCGTGCTGTCGGCATCGCCGGATAAGATTGAGCTGACGGGACGCAAGCACGGGCATAGGATAATGATGTACGCCATGCCGGCAGACCTCAGTTGGGCAGACTACCTCAAGAGTGTGGAGGAGACCGACAAATATATGTCATCGCGTTCCTACACGCTCATGGGCGAGGGCGTTCCACAGGACACCGAGATCAAGGTGGTGCAGCAGTACCGCACACTGGTGTTCCAGTATGTTGACAAGAAAGGGGAGCGCCAGTCTGTGGCCGCTCCGTTCATCGTCACACCTGAAGGCTTCATACTCTACGACACGCTGACAGTGAATGGCGTAAAGATAGGGAACTTTGCCAAGGGCGACACCTTCGAGCGTTTCTACCTCGCAGGCAACAAGAACGTGTGGCTCGAGACCGCGACGCCGCCGCTGTGGGAATCGCTGCGCGACAACCAGTGGTTCGTCGCATACTCGAAGGTCGGCGAATACCAGATGCCTCTCTGGGACGCATTCCACGAGGCTCTGAAGACCGCAGGGCTTAACAAAAAGGAGAACATCCTTTACAACGTGCTGATAGGAACCTACACCAACAAGACCGGCTTCCATTTCTGGGCCGGGCCAGACTATGGCATCGTCAGGTTCGACTTCGTTGACCCGAACGAGGAGGGCGACGAGATCTCCATCAGGTACTCGAACGACAAGCCCACAAACAAGACAGCGAAGGATTACATGAAGAAGCACGCCCTGAAGCCAATCATAGAGGCCTTCTCAGGTCTGGGAAAAAAGGCACGCCGCTTCAAGCTTACGACAGACAACCTGCGCAAGCCTACAATGATCACGCTCACTGACGTGAACGAGCCGACAAACATTGTCACGCTGTTCTCAGAGCAAGTGAACTATCCATTCGACCATTGATGTCGACAATACCACTCCCCTGCCTCTATCGACAGGTGGGGCAGGGGAGCATAACCAAAAGTTTTTTTATTAACCAATTTAATTTTACCATTATGAGAAAATTATTACTTATGGCTGTTGCAGCCATGGCTTCTTTCTCCGTAAATGCACAGGTTGCACTTACCAAGATTGACACGCAGGAAGCCGTAAAAATGAACGTGACGCGTGCCCAGCTCTTCAAGTCTAACCCTGGCATGAGGCTCTCTTCGCCGATTCTCAAGGCCAGTGGCGCTTATGGCACCTATATTTCCGCTGAGTACAACGAGCAAGACGACATCTACGATTGCAAGGAAGTTCTTATTGAGAGCGTAACGAACGTGGAAGGCGCCAATGTAAAGGTGACTTTCTCAGTCGGCTCAGAATTCAAGGGACATGTGTATGGCACACTCGAGAATGACAACAAGATAACCATACCCGCACAGGATGTCAACGACGGCGAACTGGTGACGGTGTTCGGTCTTAACAACAAGGTCGCCTTCTGTGCCTACAAGGACGCCGACCAGGAAGGTTACATCAATTTCCTGAAAGACAATCCTTTAGTTTTCCAGAAGGATGAAGCAGGCACATGGACTGTCGTTACTTCAGAGCAATTGCCAATCAAGGGTTGGGCAATGGTCATTATTGACTATCCAAAGCAAGGCGAGAACTCAATTTTGGACAGTTCAAGGGAACCCGAGATGCACAAGGCAAATGGTGTCATGACGGGGACACGTATGACCAAACAAGAGACGAAAGAAATCAACCTGCCTGTTTATGTGCAGGATGACGACGCAGAGATTTCAGTGTTCAACCACTATGCTGGAACAAGGATGAAAATAGACATCGTTGACAAGGAGGCAGGCACATTCCAGATTACTACCCCGCAGAACATCATGCTTTCAAGCAAACAAGCACAGGATGACGGTTTTGGCAGGTACATGCGTATCGTTGGTTGCAACAAGGATGGCCAGTTCACAGAAGACGAGCCTGTAAAGGGCAAATGGGCCAACAACGTGCTCACCTTCAATCCGGCGGTATGGAACGGCAAGGGCGATCCCAATAATGACCTGAGCGGCGTTTACGCCATTGGCACAAAAATTGTTAATGGCAGCTGGTACTTCGGAGGCGAATTTGACGACGTTGTCATTTCTTATGGCAGCGATGACCCCACAGGCATCGAGAACGTTGCCACTGAGGCTGTCAAGAAGGACAACCGCATCTTCAACCTCGCAGGCCAGCAGGTAGGCAAGGACTACAAGGGCATCGTTATCAAGAACGGCAAGAAGATGATCCAGAAATAATCTGACTGTATCATCAATCATAAATGACTGTAAGGGGTCGCGGCATTACGTCGCGACCCCGTTTTTTATTAACCCCCAACCGGTCTCCATTGGGTTTATGTTAACCTGCCGTTTGTAGGGACTTACGCCCTGTAAGTCCGCCCTCATTCAGTTGTAAACTGTTTTGTTCCACAATGCGACTTACGCGGACTTACAGAGCGTAAGTCCCTACACTGCGTATATCTGCCTTGCACTGCGCGTATGTATTCCTTTAATTGCGCATGTGCGCCTTGCACCGCGTATTTCCGCCATGATTTGCCTTTGCTGTTTTTGGTTTATGCTAACCTGTATTTTGTAGGGACTTACGCCCTGTAAGTCCGCCCGCATTCAGTTATAAACTGTTTTTCTCCACAATGTGACTTACGCGGACTTACAGGGCGTAAGTCCCTACACTGCGTATGTCCGACGTACACGTATGTACACCCTACCTAAGCAGATTTCTCTGAAAAACATTTGGAGTATCCAAATTAAATGCGTATCTTTGCAGCAACAAATCCCACCACGCCTCTCAACGATGCGTACCACGGTGGGACTTCGCTTTTTATATGGGTATATGAACGGGTCAGTCGTAAAACCCAGTTGCAACCCCTCCCTCTCATGCACATAATTTCATAAGTATTTGTTATCTTTGCATCATGAAGACCGAGCAATTGTTGCGTTGTATCTTTCCGGAGATACTCGCAGATTATTTTGATGTGATAGATATCCAAGAGAGCATTTCCCAGATAGACTTCTGGTTGGATGAGCGTAACTTTATGGAAGAGGCAGACCGCAAGTCGGGCACAGTAAGCAGTTACGGCTTTACCGCCGAACGGGTTGTCCAAGACTTTCCCCTTCGTGGCAAGCCCGTTTACCTTCATGTCCGCCGTCGAAAATGGCGTGACAGTTCCACGGGTGAGATATTCAGTTATTCTTACGATGACCTGACGGCTGAGGGCAGCAAACTATCCCCTGAGTTCGTTTCTTTTTTAAAAGAATAGAATTGAGTCTACTGCGGAGAGCATTACAGGTATCGGCTCTCATTATGGCGTAGACGGTAAGCAGCTTTCCACCCAATACAAGGAGCATTTCAGCGATTATCGCCAGTGGGAGCAGTTGTCGCATGCGGGAGACTGGCTGCTGTTTGATGAGAACCTGGGAGAGAGCCTGAGTATCGATGAGACTTGTCTGAGCAGCGGTGAGGTCTATACATTTCTGACCAACAAGGCTGGCAAAGGTGGCAGGGGTACGCTGGTAGCTGTGGTCAGGGGAACAAAAGCCGAAGATGTGATCCGTGTTCTGGAAAAGATTGACCTTTCCAAAAGAAAGACTGTCAAGGAGATAACGCTCGACTTGTCTTCCTCCATGATGATCATTGCGCGCACGGTGTTCCCCAAGCCACTCATCACCAGTGACAGGTTTCATGTGCAGAAACTTTACTATGACGCTTTGGACGACATGCGCATAGCCTACCGGTGGATGGCAAGGGACAGAGAAAATGAGGAGATGAAGGAAGCCAAAGCCAAGAACGAAACCTACAAGCCATTCAGATATAGCAACGGTGACACACGCAAGCAACTACTTGCCAGGGCGAAGTTTATACTGACTAAACACAAGTCCAAGTGGACGGAATCGCAAAGGCTAAGGGCGGAAATAATCTTTGAAAACTACCCAGAACTCAAAAAAGCCTATGACCTGGCCATGGAACTTACCGATATTTATAATGCCAGAAGCATCAAGGACGCGGCAAGGCTGAAACTGGCAAGGTGGTTTAATAAGGTGGAGAAGTTGGGGGTGGACAACTTCTATACGGTGATTGACACCTTTAAGAACCATTATGATACCATACTCAATTTCTTTGTCAACAGAGCCACAAATGCCAATGCTGAATCCTTCAACGCAAAAGTCAAAGCCTTCAGGGCACAGTTCAGGGGAGTAACGGATATTCCTTTCTTCCTTTACAGGCTTATGAAATTATGTGCATGAGGGGAGAGAGGTTGCAACTGGGTTTTACGACTGACCCGTTAAAATGTATTACTAATATTTTTTTGTTTTTGCAGAAGTTTCACCACATTTTGGGCTTGTAGTAAAAGTGACAGAGGTGGATATTGAAAGTCAATAAGTTATAAATACAATACCTACTTGAAAACGATGCAAAAAAGTTCTTGTAATCAAAACCTGGGTTGAAAATAAATGTGTTATGTTGATAACTTATTCTTCATTTATTTCTGCCGACAATCCCTTTATCATATTTCTGATTTGTGCCTTTCTTGCAGTCATGCTATCTGAAAAATTTTCATAGTAAGACAACGCTGATGTGAAATACTCGAGGGCGTTTGCCTTTTCTTCTTCAAAGAGATAGCAAAAGGCGATGCGGTATAAGGCATCGCCTTTCTCACGGTTGTAGCAGACGATCAGATGCTGTTCGTAATATGGTATCGCCTCTGCGTATTTCTCCTGAAAGAAATAACTTTCGGCGCAATAAAAATAATATAAACTAAGTTCGTGAGGAGCGAGACCACCAAGATGCGGAAGAGCTTCGCTCAGAAACTTTGCGGCATCCTGATAGTTCCATTCATAGTACTGGCACACGCCCATATAGGCATGGAAACGCGGATTAAGGTTGAAATCCTTGTCGAGACGATTGAAGATAAGCAATGCCTCGTGGTATTTCCCCGATGTGAAATATTCGATTGCCACGCCCAACTTCTCCGCCGCCTCGCTTTTCTTTATTTCTTGCGACAATGAACTGGCAGGTGTAATGAAGAGTAACGTGGTCAGTACTATATGAAACAGCCGTGTCATTTCACATAGAAACTAATTAGCCTGTTAATGGCACGCTCACAAACAGGGCAGAAGGACGGGTTCTCGTTTGTACGCATACGGCAGTCAGGCATTGCGCGATAAACTTTTTTTAGGCAATAGCCGGCACCCTCAAACGCGCCAATCTTTTTCTCAAATTCCTTTGTTTCCGGTGTCGGTATAGGTGTCTTGTCGTCAACCATATCCTTCCACTTTGACTGGAAACAAACAAGAGTAGTTATGTTTGGTTCCCAGGGTTCTATATCGGACGGGTAAATTGGTATTGGCTCGTTCTCGTATGCGTATTCGTCTGCCAACCCTGCGAAACTATGGCCAAATTCGTGAACAACGACCGGCAGTGTCTTTGCGTGATGAGCAGCGGAAAGATTGTAGGAATTGAGTATTCCACCACCGCCGTACACGTCTGTATTAACAAGGATTATTATGTGCTCGTATGGCAGTCCTGCAAGAACATCATGCAACTTCTTCAGATGAAGTGTGGTTAGGTATCTGTCGCGATAGAATGTGTCGAAATGTGATCCAAGTGCGGTGTTCTTCCATACTCCAAGACGCGGGACGCTCGTACCGCTGTCTTCCGAGGCTGATTCAACAGCAATAATGTTGAATGCGCTCTTCCTTCTCTTGAATGGCTCGTGTGCGAACAATGCCTCGACAGACCTGTTCACGTCGTTGATGAAAACAGGCATCTCTTTTTCTGTATATCCCTCAGCCACAAATGCGATGTTTATGCAGTTCGACGTGTCAGCAGCCTGTATTACAGTCTTGTATTCTGTCCGGTTTTCTCCAATTTTCCTAATTAGAATATCGTTAGGTTCAATGGTATGTGTCATTGATGTCACTACCTCCCGTCTGTTGTTACGCAATTCCACCGTAACGTCAACGGCTCTCTTTGGCATGGGGATCAGGAACACGTTCTCAAACGCCTTGGTTGTTGTCCTTGCCTCGTCTGTCGCAAGCCATTCCTGAAACAAGGTGGAGAAAGAGTTCTTGTAAATTATTTCAGACGTCGAATGGTCTTTTACAATTATCGCCCCGTTGCCATCTACAGGTACTGTCGATAGGTTATGGCGTTTGCCGTACCACCGTGGTGACTTGTTCAGACCGTCGAGTGATATTTTCTGTGACGATGCGTCGCCAGAGAATATGTAGTCAATCCTCAGTGTATTGTCTTCAAAGAAATCATTGAAGTTTTGTGCAGAAACCATATTCGCAACGAAACACAATAAAATAATTAATGTCTTTTTCATAATATCATTTTTTCTTTTATAATTTCATTTCCAAGCCTTCTGGCCTGCTTTAGCATCTCTATTATGTATCCGCGATTCCAGTCTTTTTTGTGATACCGTATGCCGTCGTATTCGAGGATATCAATGTCCATTTCCACGATATTTTCGCGGCGCTTATCGGAGGAGTCGCCGCATTCCGCCTCGATTTTCTTGAACTCCTCTTTTATTTTTTCGACTGGCAAAGTGGTGTATGCCACGCCTATGCAGTTGGAGAAATCTGGCGACGTTATGCCGATTGGACTGGTCTGTATGATTGGTGTAAAGCGTATGTCTTCGTTGAAAAGGCCGGCCATACGCGTTCTCATACTTGCCATTCTGCCGCTTGCCAACGGCGAGTTTGTGCCTGTTGCAAACAGTATTTTTTTCTTTTCCATTTGTTACGTTTAACATAAAAACAGAATTCTGTTTGCAAAAATATGAAAAATAATTGATAAAGAACTGAGAATGGCAGATAATTAAAATAAAATTAGTAATTTTGCAAACAATGGATAAAGAAAAGATATTTAGCAAACTGGGCATAGAGGAGCTAAACCTTATGCAGAAAGAGACGGCCGACGCTGTCCTGCATTCCTCCAATGATGTAATTGTTCTTTCACCTACGGGTAGTGGCAAGACTCTTGCCTATCTTCTTCCGCTGGCGAAAAGACTGTCTGCTGACGTTGACGAAGTGCAGGCCGTTGTCATTGTCCCCGGGCGCGAACTTGCGATACAATCACAGTCGGTGCTTGCAAACATTGGCACAGGACTGCGCTCTATGGCTCTTTATGGAGGCAGGCCAACGATGGACGAGCACAGGCTTATAAAAAAGAAACTTCCACAAATCATATTTGTCACACCAGGTCGTCTAAATGACCATCTTGACAAGGGTAATTTCGACACAGACAAAATTGAATGGATAATAATTGATGAGTTTGACAAGTGTCTCGAAATGGGCTTCCGGGATGCCATGTCAAAAGCAATCGAAAGGATGAGAAATGCCAAGAGGAGAATACTCCTTTCCGCCACAGAAGCGGAGGAAATCCCGTCTTTTGTGAACATTGGAAAGGCATCAAAACTTAATTTTCTTTTTGATGACGAGCAAGTTTCAGAAAGGGTTGGAATCAATATCGTGAACAGCCCGGTAAAGGATAAACTGAACACGTTGCAGCGTTTGCTGCGAAGTTTCAATGACGAAAGCACGATTGTATTCCTTAATTTCCGTGAAAGCGTTGAGCGCGTGAATGACTACCTGGAAAAACTTGGCTTTTCAACGACAGCCTTTCATGGAGGATTTGAGCAGCCGCAGCGCGAGACATCGTTGAACAAATTCAGCAACGGCTCGTCAAACATACTCGTTGCGACTGATCTCGCATCGCGCGGGCTGGATATTCCAGACGTAAGGAACATAGTGCATTATCATCTTCCGCTCGACGAAGGAGCGTACATACATCGTGTGGGGCGCACGGCACGATGGGAAGCCTCTGGCAGGACATTTTTCATATTGAATCCGGACGAATGTGTCCCGGACTATGTGGAAGGCGAGCAGCACGAGTTTAACATTCCAGACAGGCTGCCATCTCCAGCCCCACCAAAAATGATTACTTTGTATATAGGCAAAGGGAAAAAAGACAAGATATCAAAAGTGGATATTGTAGGATTCCTATGTAAGAAAGGAGGGATTGACAAAAAAGAAATTGGCAGGATTGACATTAAGGAACGATACTGTAATGTTGCTGTTTCACGCCGGTGTGTAAAGGAGGTTCTCGAAAAGACGCAAGGAGAAAAAGTCAAGGGGCTGAAAACGTTGGTTCAAGTTGTCAAATAATACTATAAATATCATTTATTCGTAAATAGTCATAAAATATTTGGCAGTATCATTTATAATGCGTAACTTCGCGCCATTGAAATAATTAACCTAATAAAACCAAATAAAAAAAATGAAAAAGTACAATTTTAACGCAGGTCCTTCGATGCTCCCGCGTGAGGTGATTGAAAACACTGCAAAACAGTGCTTGGAGTTTCAGGACACAGGCCTTTCGCTTATGGAAATAAGCCACCGTGCAAAGTATTTCCAGCCAGTTGTTGACGAGGCAGAAGCATTAATCAAGGAACTCCTCGAGATTCCTGAGGGATATAAAGTTCTGTTCCTTGGTGGCGGTGCGTCGCTTGAGTTCTGCATGCTCCCATATAATTTCTTGATAAAGAAGGCTGCATACCTGAATACAGGTGTTTGGGCAAAGAAAGCAATGAAAGAGGCAAAACTCTTTGGCGAAGTTGTAGAGGTCGCTTCTTCTGCAGACAAGAACTTCACATATATACCAAAAGGTTGGACATGTCCTAAAGACGTTGACTATCTCCACATCACGTCGAACAACACGATCTATGGCACGGAGATTCGCAAAGACCTTGACGCCCCAGTCCCATTGGTTGCAGATATGTCCTCAGACATCTTCAGCCGCCCGGTAGACGTTTCCAAGTATGACGTTATTTACGGTGGCGCACAGAAAAATCTTGCCATGGCAGGTGTCACTCTTGTTATTGTTAAGACTGACAGGCTTGGACGTGCTCCACGCGAGATTCCTACAATGCTCGACTACCGCACACACGTGGAAAAAGGCTCAATGTTCAACACTCCTCCTGTCGTACCTATCTACTGCGCACTCGAGACTCTGCGCTGGCTGAAGTCTCACGGCGGTATGGTGGCAATGGATAAGCTTGCAAAGCAGCGCGCAGAAATCGTTTACAACGAGATTGACCGCAACAAACTGTTCCATGGTACTGTTGCTGAGGAAGACCGCTCACTGATGAACATCTGCTTCGTTATGAACGATGAGTATGCAGAACTTGAAAAGCCGTTCATGGAATTTGCAACAGAGCGTGGCATGGTTGGTATCAAGGGACACCGTTCTGTTGGTGGCTTCCGTGCAAGCTGCTACAACGCACAGACCATCGAGGGTGTTGAGGCACTTGTTAAGTGCATGAAGGATTTTGAAGCAAAACATTAAAATAAAACAAAGATCATGAAAGTTTTAGTTGCTACAGAAAAACCATTCGCAGCAGCAGCCGTTAATGGCATAAGGAAAGAGGTTGAGGCAGCTGGCCACGAACTCGTTGTGCTTGAGAAATACACAGATAAAGCACAGTTGCTTGATGCCGTAAAGGACGCAGACGCTATGATCATACGTTCTGACAAGGCAGACGCAGAAGTTATTGACGCTGCAAAAAATCTGAAGATTATCGTACGTGCTGGTGCTGGATACGACAATATCGATCTGGCTGCCGCAACCGCCAACAAAGTTGTTGCAGAAAACACTCCCGGTCAGAACTCCAATGCTGTTGCCGAACTCGTGTTTGGCCTTTTGGTTTATGCCGTACGCAATTTCTACAATGGAAAGAGCGGCTCTGAACTGAAAGGAAAGAAACTTGGTATCCTTGCATTTGGTAACGTTGGACGCAATGTTGCACGTATAGCAAATGGCTTCGGTATGGAAGTATGCGCTTACGATGCATTCTGCCCGAAAGATGTTATAGAGAAAACTGGTGTAAAGGCTGTTGATTCGCAGGATGCCTTGTTCGAGACCTGCGATATAGTTTCACTGCACATTCCGGCTACTCCGCAGACAAAGGGAAGCATAAACTATGCTCTCGTGAACAAAATGAAAAAAGGCGGTATTCTCATAAATACTGCACGCAAGGAAGTTATAAATGAGCCGGAACTCTTGAAGTTGCTCGGCGAGCGTGAAGACCTTAAGTTTATCACCGACATCAAGCCTGACAATGATTCCGAGTTCGCTAAATTTGAAGGCAGATATTTCACAACTCCTAAGAAGATGGGAGCGCAGACTGCAGAGGCAAACATCAATGCAGGCATAGCAGCAGCAAAGCAAATAAATGCTTTCTTCAAAGATGGTGACACTAAGTATCAGGTAAACAAATAATTTGTCTGAGACAGAACCAAAACCTCCTTCTTGCTTCCCTCAAGGGGGAGGTTTTATATTTATTCGATAATTAGTAAAGAATTTATTTTTCCTTAAATATTTATCATGGCAATAATAAAACCATTCAAAGGCGTTAGACCACCAAAAGAATATGTAGAACAGGTGGAAAGTCGTCCGTATGATGTCCTCAACTCTGAAGAAGCAAGGGAAGAGGCAAAGGGCAATGAGAAATCTCTTTATCACATTATAAAGCCTGAGATTGATTTCCCTGAAGGGACAAGTGAATACGATCCCCGAGTGTATGAAAAGGCCGCCGAGAATTTCAAGAAGTTCCAAGAGAAGGGGTGGCTCGTTCAGGATGACAAAGAGCAATATTACATATATGCTCAGACAATGGGAAACAAGACTCAATTTGGTCTCGTTGTATGTGCACATTGTGACGACTATGCCAAAGGCGTTATAAAAAAGCACGAACTCACACGTCGCGACAAGGAAGAGGACCGCATGAAGCATGTTCGTGTGAATAACGCAAACATAGAACCGGTTTTCTTTGCATATCCTGACAACAAAGTTCTTGACACTTTGATTAAGAAATATGCCGCTTCTGCACCAGAGTATGATTTCATTGCTCCTATAGACGGTTTCCGTCATCAGTTGTGGGTGATTTCTGAAGACAAAGACATTAAGACTGTGACGGAAGAGTTTGCAAAGATGCCTTCATTGTATATAGCCGACGGACACCATCGCTCAGCTGCAGCAGCCCTTGTTGGTGCTGAGAAACAAAAGCAAAACCCGAACCACAAGGGAAATGAGGAATACAACTATTTCATGGCTGTGTGCTTTCAGGCTTCACAACTGACAATTCTTGACTACAATCGTGTTGTTAAAGACTTAAACGGCTTGACATCAGAGCAGTTCATTAATAAACTTAAGAAGAACTTCACTGTTGAGTTGAAAGGTGAGGATATTTACAAACCAACAAAATTGCATGAGTTCTCTCTGTATCTTGACAAAAAGTGGTATGCACTTACCGCAAAGGAAGGCACATACGACAATTCAGATCCTATTGGAGTCCTTGACGTAGATATTTCGAGCCGTCTCATACTTGATGAAATTCTTAATATTAAGGATCTGCGTTCAAGTAACAGGATTGATTTCGTTGGCGGACTGCGTGGCCTCGGAGAGTTGAAGCGTCGTGTTGACAGTGGTGAGATGCGCATGGCACTGGCCCTTTATCCTGTCAGCATGAAGCAGATAATGGACATAGCAGACAGTGGCAAGATAATGCCTCCAAAGGCGACATGGTTCGAGCCGAAACTGCGTTCTGGTCTTATAATACATAAACTCTCCTAATAAAAAGAAAAAAAACGTTTTGGAAGACAGTTTCAAAACAATCATAAAAGGAGGCGAGGGATACTACACCGAGAAACGGAGCAAATTCCTCGCCTTCGCTCATCATGTAAAAAGCGTTGATGAAGTTAAGGAATTAGTCTCACATTACAGAAAAAAGTATTTTGATGCGCGCCATGTATGCTACGCATATATGATTGGAACGGAACGAAATTTGTTCCGAGCAAATGATGATGGAGAGCCGGCCAGCACAGCTGGTAAACCAATACTTGGACAAATAAACAGAAACGGGATAACGGATGTTCTTATAGTGGTAGTAAGGTACTTTGGCGGAGTGAAACTCGGTACTGGATGGTTGATTGTTGCTTACCGGGAGGCCGCAGCAGATGCCATAAGAAATTCAGAAATATCATACAAACTCATTGAAGAGAAAATTGATTACACCTTTCCATATATAATGATGGACAAGGTTATGAAAGTGGTGAAAGAAATGCAACCACGAATATTGTCACAAAGTTATGACAACATTTGTGTCCTTTCTTTGTCAATTAGAAAATCACTTGCCGGACAACTCAAGGCAAAACTTGCAAAACTTTCTTTTGAATAACAATAAAAAAATTTTGAGTTGTCGTTTAAAAGCATTACCTTTGCACTATCAATTTAGGAAGGTTGGCAGAGTGAACGATCGCGCTGGACTCGAAATCCGGTATACCCTTATGGGTATCGGGGGTTTGAATCCCTCACCTTCCGCATAATATTAAACGGAAGTCGTAAAAACGGCTTCCATTTTTTTGTTGTATTTCTGTGAGTTATTGTTACAAGTCAAGCATGGCTCACCCGATAAACCCAAATCTCTAAGTTTGCAATATGAATTGCAATAAATAAAGAGATTGCATAGCATAAGAAGTTTATGAACTTAGAATAGTAAACTTTTATTCTGGGATTAATTTTCTTACCTTTGTTGTAAAAAGGAGAAAATTAACCTGACAAGGAACAAGACAAGAATCCCAAATGGGCTTCAAAGCCCCATGACCGTATCTGCCCCCTTGTCAAAGCTGCACAGACCAGATAGAATGCTTAGTCTTCGAGACTATTTAGAGTTGTTGAGTCAAGCAGCTTCCGGTTAATCTCTCCATTTATAAGTACAAAGATATGATAAAAATTATTATTGGAATTGATTTCTCGAAAGAAACTTTCGATGCGACCTTATTAGACTGTCGCAACTCAGAACTTTCAGCAGCAGTTCAATTTGCCGCCCATGAGAAGTTCACTAACAAGAAAGAGGGTTTTAAGGCCTGTCTCGCATGGATAAAGTCATCCATGAAGAAGATAAGCAATGATGAACTGCTCTTGTGTGGGGAAAAGACTGAGGGTGTGTCAAAACACCCCAAACTCTAAAAAACTCACAAAGCCCTGACTTTCC
>OLDG01000004.1_pt1 | contig 85327 bp, 79 predicted proteins | sample 1609141 | NCBI WGS metagenome assembly OLDG01 (sample SAMN02675049, study PRJEB24791) | human gut metagenome, SKBSTL061 | isolation source: stool | host: Homo sapiens | place: USA | reverse complement strand
ATGAAATTATGTGCATGAGGGGAGAGAGGTTGCAACTGGGTTTTACGACTGACCCATATGAACTACGACAAACAACCGATAAATATAGATGAACAATTAACCTTACTCCAGAACAGAGGACTGTTGATTGAAGATATTGCAACAGCAAAACTACAGCTCCGCAACATCAGTTATTTTCGTATAGCCAGTTATTTTCGATACATGGAGGAAGACAGTCAACATCATCTTTATAAATCGGGCAGCACTTTCGGGCAAGCCATCAATCTTTATATATTTGACAAAGAACTTCGCCAACTTATATTCAAAGCAATCCAAGACATTGAGATTTCCCTTCGTACAAAGATGATTCAGGTGTTCTCCATGGAACATGGGGCATTTTGGTTTATGGACTCATCGTTGTTCAAGAATGACGACTTCTACGATGGCTGTCTTGACAATATAAAGAAAGAGGTTTCTCGCTCAAATGAGGATTTCATTAAGGAACATTACGAGAAATATACTTTTCCTACTCTCCCTCCAGTGTGGAAGACATTGGAGGTAGTATCGTTTGGTACGCTTTCAAAGGTGTTTTGTCTGTTTAAGGACAATCGGTTAAAGAAGCAAGTGGCAAGAGAGTTTGGACTTCCTCAATACACATATTTGGAAAGTTGGATAAGGTGCATTACCGTACTTCGTAATTGTTGTGCTCATCATGCTCGTATATGGAACAGGCGTTTTGCCTTGAAGCCTCAATTGCCGAATCGGCTTCCTCTCCATTGGATTACTCCATGTCAAAAGCCTATCAAACTATACCATCAACTATGCGCCTTATTATATTTGGAGCAAACTATCACACCTTGTATGGACTTGAAAAGTTCTCTACTTAAACTCTTTGCAGAAAACCCTAATGTAGATTTGCATGCAATGGGATTTCCACAAGGATGGGAAAATGAACCATTATGGAGATATTAGGCAGATATTCGGACTTTGCTTATCTGAATACCTGCTGCCATAATGTTTTGTGCTGACTATGATTCTGACATCGGCTTTCATGTACTTTTGCAACATTGATGCATTTTGCCCCTGTGTCGTAATAGTGTCTATAGCCACAAAACAGTTGCCGCCTCTTTACAAGATTATAATATGCCCCTCGCATGGCGGTCAGGGACTTATGGTTGCTTTGCAAATTCGCCGTGTTTGCATTATAAATTCGCCGTGTTTGCATTATAAATTCGCCGTATTTGCGTTGTAAATTCGCCGTGTTTGCCGCCGCGTATGATGCAAATCGCGGGTCTGTTCATGGTTGTCTGGCGATTTTCCAGGCCCTATTTTCGGGGCGGACACACGGGTTCTCCCCTGTGGGACACGTCGTCAATCAAAAAGACCTCCCCGTCGCTGGGGAGGTCTTGCATTATGCCTCAAAGGCATGTGTCCGTTGTTTATTTCACAATCACTTTCTTTCCGTTGATTATGTATATGCCTCTGTGCATATTTTCCCTTGTCACGCGTTGTCCGTTGAGGTTGTATATTTTCTCCTCCGCGTTGTCATTGCTGTCCTGCGTGATGCCGTCAATGCCGGTTGGGTCTGTGCTGATGTGGTAGAGCTGTATCTTCTCAGGGTTTGTCTTCTCGCTGTAGAAATACAGGTTCCCAGTGTCGTAAGATACGTTGCTGGAATATCTTCCCTTGAACTTCACTGTCGCGTCGCCGTTGGCTATTGTTATATTGGCTCTGCTGTTGTCGTTGATGTTCGCTATTGTCCCGAGTCCGTTTCTTGTCATTCCGAGATAGATGTTGTCTGCTTCGATCTTGAACGAGTACACGCCATTGGCGATCTTTAGCGTGAACACCTCGGCATTCGTGTCCGGTGTGACGGTGTTGTCGCCGTTGATCTTTATTGTTGTCGCCGTTCTCTTCCCCTTCAGCACCTTTGTTGTCATCGCCATCTTGGTCTCCTCGTTGACGAAGATCACTTTGTCGCCGTCGTGCAGGCTGTTCACGTCGTTCACCTTTTCAAACTTCTGTGTTCCTGTTGTTTCGTAATTGTCGGGCAGGTTTTTGTTCTTGAAATTGAATGTTATCGACTTGTCCCCGTGCTCAATGACCTTGTATATATTGCAGTTCGAGAGTGTCCCTCCGAAATACAGTTTGAAAAAGTCTTGGTTCGCGTCATTCACTCCGTTGCCGAAGAGTTGGTTCTGCGTGCAGTTTGCGTGATTTATGATTTTGCTTCCGTCCGCCGTTATGATGTGTGCGCGTTTGGCATTCTTGTTGTTATTCGGTCTGTCCCATTGCCATTCTGACTTGCTGAAGGTGAAGTGCGTGAGCATCAGTCCGCTGCCGTAGGATTTCGGATACCAGGTACCCACCTGCCTGTTCTCCACGATGAAATATTCCATCGGGTTCTCCGGGTTTCTTATCACTCTTGCTGGTTTTCCGTCAGGGTTGTTTATGTCGTCAAGCCTCACTGTTCCCTCTGCTTCCAGCACCGGTATGTCCAGCCATCCGAGATAGCTGCGCTCGTATGCCATCATTCCGACCGGCGCGTTTCCATATTTTACCCAGCACCCTGCATCCATCAGCGACCAGTGGCCGAAGGCGTAGTCATCGTCGTAGCTGTGGTCGGTCGAGTAGAAGTCGGGCAGTCCCAGTGCATGTCCGAACTCGTGGCAGAACACTCCGATGCCGGCGATAGACTTTTGGTCGTATCCCAGTTCGTTGCCCACGAAGTATGACTTGAAGTGGTATCCCTCGATGTCAGTCTCGAAGTCCGCCTCTTGTGGCCACACGCATTCCGCAGGCGCGCCAGGGTAAGCCTCGCCCAGTCCTGCGAACACCACCGTGATGTTCTGTATCGAGCCGTTCACGACGAACCTGTCGAAGTAGTTGTCGCCCCTCTGGTCCATGGCAAGCCTGACGGCCTCTTTTATCATTTCCGTCACGCGCAGGTCGCCTCCAGTCGAGCCGCTTCTGTTGCCGCCATAGTATGCTCTGTTCTGCGACAGTTGCACTCTTGCCACGACGTCGAACGTTGGTTTGAATATTCCGTTGCTCTGTGCCTCGTAGTAGTCTTTCACCGAGCCAACGGTCAGCGGCTCGTCGTTGTATCCCTTCTTGTTGAAGTAGTTGTTGTATTTCTCAACGGTGGACGTTGGCTGCAGCTTCACGTCCTTGTACGACACGAGGATTACCGGCACCTTTACCTCGCCGATGCTGTTCACGGCCCCGGAGGCGCTGCTGCCCTTCTTCCCGAGCCCGTCGGCTGTCGATGTGTCGAGAATCCTGTTCGGTTCGTTGCGCATTGCCAGTTTCCTCACCTCTGGTGTGTTGCTGTCGATGTCTATTGATGATATGAAGTCCTTTTCAGCCTGTGACCTCATCTGTGGGTCGTGTGCGATCATTTCCGTCGCCACGAGCTGCCCCCCATCCATCCTTGCATAGCACAGGTCGCCTGCCATGTTGGAGTAGAGCACCTTGCCGTCGAGCGTGGTGAAGTAGGCGCAGAACTGGTCCCCGTGCTTGAACGCCTGTATTGTCGTGCCGTCGCTCTGCTTGATAGTCTCGGCTTTCCTGAGCGGCCGGATAGCCTGTGCATTCCATGCCATAGAGAGCAATGCCAATGCAGTTATTAAGATTTTCTTCATTGATGAAATTTGGATTTAATATTGTTGTAACTGTATTTTGTTGCAAAGTTACGAAATGTTTCTTTATTATCATTGTTTTTTTGTAAAAAGATTATAAAGGGCATCAGGTAGCCGGGATTGTGCTGTGTCAATTTTTTCTCTGTTTCAGACATTTATGCCACGCCGGTCTTTGCCATTGCAGGTTTTCTTTGTAAATTTGCGGTCGGAAATCAATAACAATAAAATAAGGCAAACATGGCAAAGAAAGCATTACTGATTATCCTTGACGGATGGGGAATTGGCAACCACGGCCGTGGGGACGTTATCCACAACACCCCCACACCATATCTCGACTATCTCAACGCGGTGTCGCCCCACTCGCAGCTGCGTGCGTCGGGGGAGGATGTCGGGCTGCCCGGCGGACAGATGGGCAACTCGGAGGTGGGACACCTCAACATCGGTGCAGGCAGGATAGTGTACCAGGACCTCGTGAAGATAAACCGCGCGTGCGATGACGGGTCGATAATGGAGAACGAGGGGATTGTGTCGGCATACACCTACGCGCAGAAGACCGGTAAGCGCCTGCACCTGATGGGTCTGACGAGCGACGGTGGCGTGCATTCCTCGCTCGACCATCTGTTCAAACTGGTTGAGATAGGCAAGGAATACAAACTTGACAAGGTGTTCGTGCATTGCTTCATGGACGGCCGCGACACCGACCCGAAGAGCGGCGCGGGATTTATCCGCCAGTTGCAGGAGCACTGCGAGGCGAACGGTGCGGCAATAGCGAGCATCGTGGGGCGCTTCTACGCCATGGACCGCGACAAGCGATGGCCCCGCATAAAGGAGGCTTACGACCTGCTCGTTGAGGGCAAGGGCAAGCAGTCTGCCGACATGGTGAAGGCTATGGAGGAAAGCTATGCCGACGGCGTGACCGACGAGTTCGTCAAGCCGATCGTCAACTCAAGGGTTGACGGGACGATACAGGAGGGCGACGCGGTCATCTTCTTCAACTTCCGCAACGACCGCGCCAAGGAGCTCACCACCGTGCTGACACAGAAGGACATGCCTGACGAGGGCATGCACACCGTGAAGGGCCTGCGCTATTACTGCATGACACCCTACGACGCATCGTTCACCGGCGTCGGCGTCCTGTTCCCTAAGGAGAACGTGGGGAACACACTCGGGGAGTACCTCTCGAAGATGGGCAAGCGGCAGCTGCACACGGCAGAGACGGAGAAATACGCTCATGTCACGTTCTTCTTCAACGGCGGCCGCGAGGAGCCATACGAGCGTGAGGACCGCATACTCGTGCCGTCGCCGAAGGTTGCCACCTACGACCTGAAGCCGGAGATGTCGGCCCGCGAGGTGAAGGACCGCCTCGCCGGCGCTATAGGCACAAGGCAATATGATTTCATCGTGGTGAACTTCGCCAACGGCGACATGGTGGGCCACACCGGTGTCTATAACGCCATCGCGAAGGCGGTTTGCGTCGTTGACAACTGCGTGCGCGAGGTGGTGGAGGCGGCAAAGGCCAATGGCTATGAGGCAATAATCATAGCCGACCACGGCAATGCCGACAATGCGATAAACGCCGACGGCACACCGAACACCGCGCACTCGCTGAACCCGGTGCCGTTCATATATGTCACCGACAACAACTCGGCGACGGTGAAGGACGGGCGGCTCGCCGACGTTGCTCCGTCGGTGCTCCATATCATGGGACTGGAACAGCCGGAGGAAATGACGGGAGAATGCCTGATTTCAGACTGAGGGGAGCTCGGGGGTTGATTGGGAATTTGGACGTTGACTCCTTTGCTCCTTAAAAACAACAACCAATGGACGTAAGGATAGAACCATCGTGGGCTGCCCATGTCGGGGAAGAGTTTGACAAGCCGTATTTCGCCTCTCTCGTGGATTTCGTGCGCAGGGAATATGCCGGCACGGCCTGCTATCCTCCCGGACGTGAGATATTCAATGCCTTCAACCTGTGTCCGTTCGACAAGGTGAAGGTCGTGATAATAGGGCAGGACCCGTACCACGAGCCGGGACAGGCAGAGGGCCTTTGCTTCTCGGTAAAGGAAGGTGTCGTGCCGCCGCCGTCGCTTGTCAACATCTTCAAGGAGATTGCGAGCGACCTCGGCTCCCCGATGCCGGCAAACGGCAGCCTGCGGCGGTGGGCCTGTCAGGGCGTGCTGTTGCTCAACGCCACCCTGACGGTGCGCGCCCATCAGGCGGCCTCGCACCAGAGGCATGGCTGGGAGGAGTTCACCGACGCCTGCATCCGCGCGCTGTCGCGCGGCCGCCGGCATGTGGTGTATATGCTGTGGGGCGGCTTTGCCCGCAGCAAGGCGAAACTCATTGATGGGCGCGACAACCTTGTGCTGCAGTGTGCCCACCCTTCGCCGCTCAGTGCAAACCGTGGCGGATGGTTCGGCAACCGTCATTTCTCGCGCTGCAACGAGTACCTGCGCAAAAATGGATACAGTGAAATAATATGGTGACGGCATCCTCTGTCCGCCGGAGGGACGAGGGTGTGTGAAGTGCATACATGGCAACAATTGGGTAAAGCGTTATGAAAGACAATAGATATGCCGGCATTCTCGACATTTCGGGGGTGCTGGTGTCAAGTGACATAATCTTTGAGCGGTTCTGCTGCGATCTTGGCAAATGCAGGGGGCAGTGCTGCGTGGAAGGCGATGCCGGCGCACCGGTGACAATGGATGAGGTGATGGAGATTGAGAACATGCTTGATGCCGTTTTCGATGATCTCTCGGAGAAGGCGCAGGAAGTGATCGTTGACCAGGGCGTGGCCTGCACTGACATGGAAGGCGAGCTCGTGACGAGCATCGTTGAGGGGCGCGACTGCGTGTTCACCTGCTATGATGACATTGATGTTGACGGCACGAAGGTGAGCGGCTGCTGCCTGTGCCGCCTGGAGAAGGCCTATCGCTGCGGACAGTCCTCGTTCTGCAAGCCCGCCAGCTGCGCTCTCTACCCAATCCGCATGAAGACATTCGGCGATGGGGTCGTCGCCTTGAACTATGACCGCTGGGATGTCTGCGAGAGTGCGCGGGAGAAGGGCAGGCTGCTCAACATTCCCGTCTACTCTTTCCTTCGCGGCCCGCTTGTAAGGCAGTTCGGCGAAGTGTGGTACCATGAACTGGAGAGCGTTGCCGCACAGATTGACCCGCCGGAAATGAGGACGGCGTCATAGTCTCCTGTACCTTGATGGCGAGACGCCGACGCGTTCCTTGAAGAATTTGCCCAGGAACGACTGGTTGGGGAAATGCAGGTACTGCGAAATCTCCTTTATGCTCATGTTGGTGTTCTTCAGCATCACGCGTATCTCGAGCGTTACGTAGTTGTCAATCCACGCTATCGGTGTGCGCTTGCTCACCGTCTTCACTGTCTCGGAAAGGTATTTCGGTGTTATGCACAGTTGTTCGGCATACCATCCCACGCGTCTCTCTTTCCGGAAATTGTCCTCCACAAGTTTTATGAACGATGTGAATATGGCCTCCGCGCGTGTCTGGCGCCTGCTGCTTGCCGCCTGCAGGCGGTATATCACGTTGCTGACGTCGTATATCATTGTCATCATCATCGACCTCACGACATCCGTCCTGAAATGGTGGTCCTTGTCACCAATCTTTATTTCTATGGCTTTGTAGTATGCCTTTATTGCCGTTATCTCCTTTTGCGTGAGTGCGAAAACCGGGTGTGTGCGGCTGAACAGGAACAGTTGTGACAGTTCGTGCATGCCCTTTATCGTCTCGCGCAGGAATTCGTTGGAAATCAGTATGCAGATGCCCTTGCTGTCATCGGACAGCGTGTAGTCGGCTATCACGTTTCCCTCGTTTATGATTATCATGTCGCCTGCGTTCACGACATGTTCCTTCGTGTCAAGGCTGTAGCGCGCGTATCCCTGCGTGAATATGCCCATCATCATGCACTTCATCCTGCGCGGGCCGTCCGGCAGCGGCAGTTCCTCAATGTCGTCGATGAGCAGCAGCTCGTCGTCTATGTGGCATCCGTCGTGCAAAGCCCTCACGCTCTTTATCGTTATCTCGTTGATGTTCAGTTTTTCCATATTCATGTCGTTGTGGCATGTCGTTCATGCGTCGATGTTGGCGTATGTGGCGTTCTTCTCTATGAAAAGCCGCCGTGGCTCCACGTCGTCGCCCATCAGCATCGAGAACACCTCGTCTGCCGCCGCCGCGTCTTCCACGGTGACCTGTTTCAGCAGTCTTGTCTTCGGGTCCATCGTGGTTTCCCACAGTTGCTCGGGGTTCATCTCTCCCAGACCCTTGTACCGCTGCGTGTGAAGCTGGCTGCTGTTCTCGTCGCCGGCGACATACCTGTCGATGAACTGCTGCCTCTGTTGTTCGGTGTAGCAGTACTCGCTCACTTTCTTGAACGTGCATTTGTACAGCGGCGGCGTTGCTATATACAGGTGTCCCTCCTGTATCACGCGCGGCATGAAACGGTAGAAGAGTGTCATTATCAGCGTGTCGATGTGCGAGCCATCGACGTCGGCATCGGTCATTATTATTATTTTGTCGTAGCGCAGTTTGTCGATGTTGGCCTCCTTGTCGTCCTCGCCGTCAACTCCGAAGCGCACCCCGATGCTCTGTATTATGTTCATCACCGACTCTGCCTCGAACACTTTGTGCCACTGCACCTTCTCCACGTTGAGTATCTTTCCGCGCAGCGGCAGTATTGCCTGTGTGTAGCGGTCGCGTCCCTGTTTTGCCGAGCCGCCTGCGGAGTCGCCCTCCACGAGGAATATCTCGCTCGTCTTGGGGTCTTTGTTCGAGCAGTCGGCCAGTTTCCCGGGCAGTCCACCGCCCGTCATGGGGTTCTTTCGCTGCACGCTCTCCCTTGCCTTGCGTGCCGCTATGCGCGCCGTTGCCGCCAGCACGACCTTGTCGCAAATCAGTTTCGCCTCTTTCGGGTGTTCCTCGAGGTAGTTTGCCAGTGCCTCGCCCACGGCCTGCTGCACTGCTCCTGACACCTCCGAGTTCCCGAGTTTCGTCTTTGTCTGTCCCTCAAACTGCGGCTCTGCCACCTTGATGGAAATCACCGCCGTCAGTCCTTCGCGGAAGTCCTCGCCCGCGATCTCAATCTTTGCCTTCTCAATCTGCTTTGCTATCTGTGGCTCTGCGTCGGCGTATGACTTCAGCGTGCGTGTCAGCGCCATGCGGAAGCCGGTGAGGTGTGTGCCTCCCTCGATTGTGTTTATGTTGTTTACGTATGAGTGTATGTTCTCGTTGTAGTCGGTGTTGTACATCACAGCCACCTCTATCGGTATGCCCTGTTTCTCGGTTTTCAGGTAGATCACGTCGTCGAACAGGTGTGTCCTGTGTCGGTCAACGTATCTGACGAACTCCTTCAGCCCGTCTTTCGCGTGGAACACCTCTTGCTTCGTTTTGCCGTCCTCGTCGGGGCGCAGGTCTGTCAGGGTGATTGTTATGCCGGCGTTGAGGTATGCCAGCTCGCGCATGCGCTTGGCGATTATGTCATATTTGTATGTCGTCGTCGTGAATATCGTCGGGTCTGGCCAGAACTGCTGCCGCGTGCCGGTCTTGTCGGTCTCGCCGACCACCTTCACCGGATACATCGGTTTGCCCTTTCTGTACTCCTGCTGGTATATCTTTCCGTTGCGGAACACCTGCGACATCATGTGTCCCGACAGGGCGTTCACGCAGCTCACGCCCACTCCGTGGAGTCCTCCGCTCACCTTGTATGAGCCTTTGTCGAACTTTCCTCCGGCGTGCAGCACGGTCATCACCACCTCGAGTGCCGACTTGTGCAGTTTCTCGTGCTCGTCGACCGGTATTCCGCGGCCGTTGTCCTGCACGGTTATCGAGTTGTCCTCGTTTATCGTCACCTCTATGTGCGTGCAGAACCCGGCCATCGCCTCGTCGATGGAGTTGTCCACTGTCTCGTTCACCAAATGGTGCAGTCCCTTTTCCGATATGTCTCCGATATACATTGCCGGACGCTTGCGCACAGCCTCGAGTCCCTCCAGGACCTGAATGTTGCTGGCGGAATAGTTGTTCCGGTCATTATGATTTTCTGCCATTCTATGTATTTATATTATAGTTTGCAAAGTTAGCAAATTATGTCCGAACTACGAAATGCGAATTGCTAAAAATAATAAAATAAAAAGACCACTACCCTCACGGGCAATGGTCCCAGTCTAATCCTATGAAAAATTTATTTATTATTTTGCCTTTTAATCCAATCCGTTGATATGCTTGATGAGACCTGACTTCAGGTTCGCAGCCTTATTCTTGTGAATAATGTGCTTCGTTGCCAGTTTGTCAATCAACTTCTGAACGTAGGGGAACTGCTTCAGTGCCTCGTCCTTGTCTGTCATCGCGCGCAGCTTGCGCACGGCGTTGCGCATTGTCTTAGCGTAGTACTTGTTGTGCAGAGTGCGTGTCTTTGTCTGACGAATTCTTTTCTCTGCCGACTTGTGGTTTGCCATTTCTTTTGTTGTTTTGAAAGTTTTTTTGATAGCCTTTGGGTCTTGCGCCACTACGGCTGCCCTGGGCGGATTTTTGCGGTTTCCCGCAGTTTGAAAATCCTCTGCCACCGTTTCGCCCCGCACCCCGCCTGGTGGCGTGGAAGCATGGCTACCGCATCGCTGCGCAGATGACAGAATATTCCTGGTAGTCCCTAGGAGAGTCGAACTCCTCTTTAGAGAATGAAAATCTCTCGTCCTAACCGATAGACGAAGGGACCGTCACTTTTAGCGGATGCAAAGGTACTCATTTTATTCGTCCCTCGCAAATTTTGCACAATGTTTTTTCGTTTTGATTGCTTTTTTTGTTTATTATTAGTAATTTTGCATTCCGTATTATGAATGAGAAGACCAGGGCCATTGTGCTGCACACGCTGAAATACGGCGACAGCAAGGTAATCGTTGACCTTCTGTGCCGCGCCACGGGGCGCACGGCGTGCATCGTCTCTGTGCCGAGGACACGGAAGGGCAGGGTGCAGTTGCAGGCGCTGCAGCCGCTCACGCTGCTCGACGCGGAGCTCAGCGTGCGCCCTGGCGCACGGCTTCAGCGTATCCGCGACATGCGCATGCCGCACCCGTTCGCCTCCATACCGTTCTCGCCCGGCAAGATGTCGATAGCACTGTTCCTTGCCGAGTTCCTCTACCATGCCACCCGGGGCGAGCAGCGCAACGAGGCGCTCTTCGACTATGTTGAGAAAAGCATATCATGGCTCGACGGTTGCCTCCCGCCGTATGCCAGTTTCCATCTCGTATTCATGATGCACGTCGCGCGTTTCATCGGCTTCTATCCCAACGTGGACGACTACCGCGATGGCGACCTGTTCGACCTGCGCGATGCAGTGTTCACCAGCGACGTGCCGTGTCATCCCGACTGCCTCTCGCCCGAAGACGCCGCACGCCTGCACCGCCTTGTCCGCATGGACTATGCAACGATGCGCCTGTTCGCCATGTCGCACGACGACCGCAACCGCATAGCCGAAGGCATACTAAGGTACTACCGCCTCCACGTTGACGGTTTCCCCGAGATGCGGTCGCTCGCCGTGCTGCGCGAACTGTGGAAATGAGCCTGCCCGGCTAACCTTTCCGCACTAATTCAAGGCCATCTAGCCTCATCTATGTTTTTTAGTCCTGTATACATTGATGCCACTTGTCCGTAACTTAAAAACTTCACACGCTTCACTATCGGGGAAAGCATGGAAACATCGACCTTTTCATCGAATTCTTTTCGCCGTCTGATGTCCGCGACGATATAAAACCTTGCGAAGAAGTCTTGCAACTCATAGAACTTCGAGAGCGAATTTTTAATGTCTGTCGTATGCTCCACTTCATAGAAATCCGTTGGCATGCCACGCTCATTAAACCATATAACGTCAACGGTCCTTGCTTTTCTCAACAGTTTTTCGTAAGTGAAACTGGGCAGCACGGTTGTATCTGCGACATCACCCAAACGAGCGTCTATAAACATCCTGCCCTTGTCTTGTGCAGGAACATACGTGGACTTGTTGCTGTACTTGCCAATCTCGACCAGCAATCCCTGGTAATAGCCGTGGCTGAATTGCTCCTCGCTGTGTTTGTCACCACCCTTCAGGTTAAACCTTCCGAGTACGGTTTTGCGGCAACTTTCCAAAGCCCACAGGCCTGGTTGTATCCGGAAGAACTCTTTGCTTTCCTGAACTATGCGCCTCACCGTTGCCTCCGGGGTCTTTGTTCTCCACGCAGAAAAGTCGACTACTTCGTTAAGCCTGCGCAGTGTTGCAAAGCCACCAGCTTTTTTCATTGCCTCAACTACCTGGCGTTCTTGTGTGCAACCTTGTTTCATAATAATCCATATTGTTGTTTTTCCCGTAAATGACAAAACTTTTCGCCGGGTAAATTGGGCGGTTTTACTTTACGGATCGCCTTGTAACGGGAAGCCGTTCCACGCAAGCGGGGAAATCCCCGATGCCGTTTTGGGAATGCATTGCCTTGAGGCAAGGAGGCTGCTTCATGCCAGCAGGCTCCGCACGATGGCCGAGATCCTGCCGCCCTCGGCGCGTCCCGCCATCTGCCTGCTTGCCACGCCCATCACCTTGCCCATGTCCTTCAGCGACGACGCGCCGGTCTGTGCGATTATCTCCTTCACCTCTTTCCCTATTTCCTCGTCGGAGAGTTGCTTGGGCAGGTACTCCTCCATCACCTCCACCTGCGCCAGTTCCGCGCCGGCGAGGTCCCCGCGCCCTGCGGCGTTGTACGTTTCGGCGGTTTCCTTGCCCTGCTTGGCGAGTTTCGCTATTATCCTCAGGGCGTCCGCGTCGGCGAGGGTGTCGCCTGCCCCTGGCGCCGTCTTTGCCTCGAGGAACACTTTCTTTATGTTGCGCAGGGTCTCGAGCCGCACCTTGTCGCGCGCCTTCATTGCGGCCTTGATGTCTTCACTGATTTTGTCGAATAACATATTTTTGATTTTTATTGGAAAACTATTTTGCCTGTCATGTCAACCTTCTGGTCGTCGCCCTCGTCCGTTTCGCTTTTCACGCCGGCAGCCTGCGAGCGTATGTTCTCCAGGATTTGCTTCGTGCGCTTGTATGTCGGTGTCTGCTCCACGGCGGAAATGACGTTGTCGTTGTCAAGGTCCTCTGGCTGGAAGATGAATATGTGCGGGCGGCGCTTGTACTGTGTTGTATTCCCGTCCTTGCCGTAGTATGTGTCCCGCCTGATCTGCAGTTTGGTGTTTCTCTCCTCTTCCTCTGCGATGCGGTTTTGTTCCTCCATTGTGCGTTTCCTGAAGTGCGCGTCCATTCCGTCGACGTTTTTTATGCCGAAGCCCGTTGCGAGTATTGTCACCTTCACCTTTGCCCCCAGTTCCGGGTCGGTAGCGAGGCCCCATTTCAGTTCGAAGCCCGTCTGGAAGCGCGCCATGAACTCGTTCACGTCGTTCATCTCCTCCATCGTTAGGCTCGCGTTGCTCTGCTTGTCTGGGCTGAATGATATTGACAGCAGTATTTTCTTCGAGTTGAACACGTCGTTGTCGTTGAGCAGCGGTGAGTTCAGCGCGTCCTCTATTGCCATCTTGACGCGTCCCTCGCCCTCGCCGTATCCTGTTGACATTATTGCCACACCCCCGTCTTTCAGCACCGTCTTCACGTCGTTGAAGTCGAGGTTCATCAGTCCGTGTGTGGTTATTATCTCCGCTATCGACTTTGCCGCGACGCTCAGTGTGTCGTCGGCCTTTGCGAAGGCGTCGAGCACTGTCAATCCCGGATATATCTCGCGCAGGCGCTCGTTGTTTATCACGAGCAGCGCGTCGACGTGCTTTGCCATCTCCTCCACGCCGTCGAGAGCCTGGTCAATCTTCATGTCGCCCTCGAAGCGGAACGGTATCGTGACGATGCCCACTGTGAGTATTCCCAGTTCCTTGCTCGTGCGTGCTATGACCGGTGCCGCTCCCGTTCCCGTTCCTCCGCCCATTCCTGCGGTGATGAAGGCCATCCTCGTCCCGTCGTCGAGCATGTTCTTCACGTCGTTTATGCTCTCCTCTGCAGCCACCCTTGCCTTCTCCGGCTTGTTTCCTGCTCCGAGGCCCTCCTTGCCGAGCTGCAGGTGCACCGGCACCGGCGAGTCGTTGAGGGCCTGGCGGTCGGTGTTGCACAGCACGAATGTCACGTCGTGTATTCCCTCGCGGTACATGTGGTTGACGGCGTTGCCGCCTCCTCCGCCCACGCCAATCACCTTTATTATGCTGTTGTTTTTCTCGTTGTCCCCGAAATCCAGTATCTTGTGGTCTTCCATGTCATTCATTTTTTTAGATTTTATACTAACCGAATATCTTCCTTGTCACGTTTTCCAGCTCTCACTCCTGCTCGTCCTCATCCGAGAGCAGGCTCTTGACGATTGTCTTTGTCTTCGTAAACAGGTTCTTTATCCCTCCGATTCCTTTTTTCTTCTTCTCCTCTTCATTTTTCAGGCGTTCCTCTTCCTCGCGCTTGCGCCTCTCTTCCTCCTCCTGCATCTCGCGCATTTTCCTTGCTTTTTCCTTCTCCTCTTCTGTCTGCACGACTCCCTCGGCGAGTTCCCCTGGCTGGCGCGGTTCGCGTTGCATTTTCGGTGGTGTTGCTGTCGCCGTGTTGCTGTCGTCGAAAAGTCCCTTTTCCGGGTCTATTTCGTTGCCGGCGCAGTTCATGTCGCCCTTTGCCAGCAGGCCGAGTATGGTGTTCATCATTGCGTTGTGCGATGTGATGAGCGTTTCCTTTGATTTTATTGAAAGGTTGACGAACTTCGCCGTGCGTATCTTGTCAATGTTTGTGTAGTTGACGAATGCCCTCTCTATTCCCGGCATGTTGACGCAGCCGCCGGTTATTATGATGCCCCCGAGCAGTCTGTTGGCGTATTCCATTGGCACCTGGTACCACACGTTCTCTATTATCTCGTTGAGTCTTCCCTCCACTATGTCAACGAACTTGCGCTGATCGACCTTCCTGTCCGCATCGAGGTCGTAATTGGTGTTCGGGTCGATGTCGCCGTTCTCGGTGAAGGCCGAAGCGTGGTCTAATTTCAGTTTCTCTGCCACGTCCTCCTCCACCTGCAGCGACGTGATGTCCTTGGTGATGTTGCTGCCGCCGAGCGGGATTACGGCAAGATGCCTCAGTATGTTCTTGTAGTATACAGACACTGTCGTGGTGTCTGCCCCGAGGTCCACCAGCACGCAGCCCGACCGCTTCTCCGCGTCGGTCAGCACGGCATCGGCGAGAGCCAGCGGTGCGAGGTACATCTCGGCGATTGCCACGCCTGCCATGTCGAAGCACTTGTTCAGCCGGCGGTAGAAGTCATATCTCCACAGGATGTTCAGGAAATTCCCCTCCAGTCGTTCGCACTGTATGCCCACCGGGTCGAGCTGCATTTGGTTGTCAACCATGTATTCCTGCGTTGCCGCGTCGAGTATCTCCTGGTCCTGGTAGCTCATGTTGCGGTTGGCGTCCATCAGTTCGTTCACCATCGCCTGCGTTACGATGGTGTCCGGTGGGAGTGTCTTTATGATGTTGTTCTTCACGCTCCTTATGGACTGTCCGCCCACTCCAACATAGACATGGGTTATTCCCCGCTTCAGTGTGGCGGATAGTTTCTTCACGATTTCTGCTACGCACTGTGCCGTCTTGTCCATGTTATACACCACTCCCTTGTGAATGAACGACGCGGAGTCTTCCTTCACCAAGGCGAGTACTGATATGCTGCCGTCGAGATTCTTCTTTCCGGCGATGCCGGTGATCTTTGACGACCCCAATTCGATTGCTACGATAAATTCACTTGCTGCCATACCATTATCAATTTATTTTGTTTTTCCTTTTGCTTTGTTCTTGCTGCCCGCGGCTTTTTCCTTTTCCCGTGGCTTGCTGTCCTTTCCTTTCGTGTCCTTTCTCTTCTCCGTCTTCTCTGTCCGCTTATTCTCCTTCCGCGCTGCCTCATCCTTCTTCGCTGCCTTTGCCGCTGCTTCCGGTTCTTTCTTCTGCGGTGCGGTGGTTTCCGCTTCCGCTGGGGCGACGCCCGTGTTGTCCGTGCTTTCTGTCGCCGTGTTGCGTGCCTGTCGCCGTTTGTGGCATATTATCTGGTTGTCGAACTCGAGGTTGATGTAGTCATACCTGTTCCACCCAGTCTTGCTCAGTCCGTGGCGGTAGAATTTCTCAAGTCGTGTCAGTTTCGTCCCGAGCATCTTGTTTATCGCCAAGGCGCGCTCTGCCGCTGTCCTGGCTGTCGGCAGGCTGCCGATGAACACTATGTGGTCGCCCACCCTTGGCACCAGTTCGATGCCCATTTCCTCGGTGACGTGTATCTGCTCGAACAGGTTGTTCCACAGTTCGTTGCCCATGATTGCCTCTGCCAACGGCATGAGGTATTCCGTGGCATACCGCCTGTTGATCCGTCCTGTGGCGATGATGAGGTCTGAGACATAGTTCGAGTTTGGCATCACCCCTCCGCGCTCGTCGATGTAGTAGTCATCTCCCGTCTCGCTCTTTATCCTCAGCAGCGGCAGCCTCTGCGTGATGTTTATTGTCACGTCGCCGTTTTCCGCCATGAAGCACTGTGCCGTCTTTACGAAAGCCATGCTTTTCAGTTTCTCCTCTATGTTTCGCGTGCTTATCTTGCCGGCTTGCTTGTTTGTCGGCATCAGGCCCGACGATTTCAGAATCCGTGTCACATCATCCGCCTTCAGGAAGCCGTTCGTGTTGTCGTCTGCTATCGTGATGTTGCACCTGCGGCACACCACGCCTGTCCTGTCCGGCTTGTTGAACGAGGTTACGGCAAGTGCGAGATACACTGCGAGCAGTGCATCTATGGTTGCGATGGCGGTTTTTTTCCAGTTGATGTGAATCATTTTCCCTTCTTGCTGTTATGTTGCAGGCGTCGTCGTCGTGCGTCCCCTGCCGTTGTCTCATGGTCTTTTGTCGTCTGGCGCGCCGTATTTCTCCCGCAGTATTTTCTCAATCTCCGGCACCAGGTTGTCGATGTCGCCTGCCCCGAGCACAATAAGCACCTCGAAGTCGTGCTGGCGGACGAACTCCAGCACGCTGTCCTTGCTGATGAGGTGCTTCTCGACCCCTGCGGCGAGGTCGTCGTATATAAGTCTTGACGATACCCCCTTGATGGGCAGTTCCCTCGCGGGGTAAATCTCGGTCAGCACAACCTCGTCGAGCAGGCTCAGCGCATCGGCGAACTCCTTGTGGAAGTCGCGCGTGCGGGTGAACAGGTGCGGCTGGAATATCGCCGTGATGCGGCGTTCGCTGTACAGTTGCCTTATGCTTCTCGCGCTTTGCAGTATTTCCTTCGGGTGGTGTGCGTAGTCGCTCAGTAGCACGATGCGTCTGTTCTTTATCTTGAAGTCGAACCGCCTGTCAACACCCTTGTAAGTGCTCATGCCGTAGCGCAGTTCCTCGGCCGTGCATCCGTTGAGCTGCGCCATTGCCATCGCCGCCACGCCGTTCTCGATGTTTATCGGCACCGGCTGCCCGAGGCGCACGTCCCTGACGCACTCCAGTGGCGATATGAAGTCGAACGTGATTTCCCCGTCGCTGATGCGTATGTTCTCTGCGTGGAAGTCGCCCCCGTCCCGGCTGTAGTCATACACCCGCACGCTTTCGGCGGTCTCCGGCCTCATCTCCAGTCCCTGGTGTATTATCAGTGCGCCGCCTGGCTTTATCAGCGTGGTGTAGTGCCGGAAACTTTCGAGGTAGGCCTCTTTCGTGCCGTAGATGTCGAGGTGGTCTGCGTCGGTGCTCGTTATCACGCTCATCCACGGCCTCAGCCAGTGGAACGAGCGGTCGAACTCGTCTGCCTCGATGACCACATAGTCGCTATGCTTGCTTAGGATGTAGTTTGTAGAGTAGTTTTTCGATATTCCCCCGAGGAATGCGTTGCAGTCGGTCTGGCTCTGGTGCATGATGTGTGCGCACATCGCGGATGTCGTTGTCTTGCCGTGCGTCCCGGCGAAGCACAGTCCCCGGTGCGTCTCCGTCAGTATGCCGAGCACCTGCGCGCGTTTCATCACGGTGAAGTTGTTCTCGCGGAAGAACACGAGCTCGCGGTGTCTCTCGGGTATCGCTGGCGTGAACACCACGAGTGTCGTCTCCCTGTTGCGGCAGGCATGAGGTATCTGCTCCACGTCCTCCTCGTAGTGCAGCAGTATTCCCTCTCTTTCCAGTTGCGCCGTCAGTGCCGACGGTGTCCTGTCGTAGCCGGCCACGACGACCCCACGGCTTGCGAAATAGCGTGCCAAGGCACTCATCCCGATGCCTCCGGCACCGATGAAATATACCGATTTTATGTCTTTTGTCGTCATGTCTTATTTCCCTGATGCAAGTTTTATCACCTCGTCGGCAATGATGTCGGCAGAGTTGGGCAGAGCCATCTTTGCGGCGTTCTCCCCCAGTGTCACGTATTTGCGGTCCGCGCTGGTCAGTGTCTCCACCGCCAGCGGTATGAGTTTCTGCCGTGCCTCGTCGTCCCTGACCATCATGGCGGCCTGCTTGTTGACGAGAGCCATCGCGTTGTGCGTCTGGTGATCCTCGGCGACGTTTGGCGATGGCACGAGTATCGACGGCTTGCCGAGCAGGCACAGTTCGCTTATGCTGCTCGCCCCGGCGCGGCTGATGACGAGGTCGGCGGCGCGGTAAGCCACGTCCATGCTGCTGATGAAGTCCGTGGGCTTCAGGTTGGCGGGACACCCCTTCTCGTCGAGGGTCCTCTTTATCTCGTCGTGGTAGAAGCTGCCTGTCTGCCACACGAACTGTATGCCGCTTTCCGCAATCACGCCGAGGTTCGCGAGGACGCTCTCATTGATTGTCCTTGCCCCGAGGCTTCCGCCTATTATCAGCACCACGGGTTGTTCCGGCTTGAGCCCCATCTTGGCTATTGCCTCCTCCCTCGTGAGCTTGCAGTCGAGCAGTTGCTGGCGCACGGGGTTTCCCGTCACCATTATCTTCGCGGCGGGGAAGAAGCGCTCCATGCCCTCGTATGCCACGCATATCTTGTCGGCCTTCCTCGCGAGCAGCTTGTTTGTCACGCCGGCGTAAGAGTTCTGCTCCTGTATGAGGCACGGTATGCCCATCGCCGCGCATTTGTTGAGTGTCGGGCCGCTGGCATATCCGCCCACGCCCACGGCGGCCATGGGGCGGAACTGCCTGATTATCTGTTTCGCCATGCGCTGGCTCTTCCATATTTTGAACAGCACCTTGACGTTGCGCAGCATGTTCTTTCGGTCGAAGCCGCATATCGGCAGCCCCTTTATCTCGTAGCCTGCCACCGGCACTCTCTGCATCTCCATGCGCCCCTCTGCTCCCACGAACAGGATTTTTGCATCGGGACGCTTGCGCCGTATGGCGTTTGCGATTGACACGGCCGGGAAGATGTGTCCCCCCGTTCCGCCTCCGCTGATTATTATTCTAAGTTCTTCGTCCATATATATATGTCATTTTTAGCGGGTCGCTTTCATTCATCGCAGCCTGCCGTTTTCACCTTGCAGCATTCCTCTCTCTTCTTTGCCTTGCAGCTCACGCTCATAATCACGCCGATGTAAACGCAGTTGATTATGGTTGATGTGCCGCCCTTGCTTATCAGCGGCAGCGGCTGTCCCGTAACCGGCGCAAGCCCCACTGCCACCATCATGTTGAATATGGCCTGCGTCACCATGAGCAGCGCGAGCCCCATAATGAGCAGCGCCGGGAACGAGTAGGCGCATTGGTTTGCGATCTTGGCGGTGCGGAAGAGCAGTATCAGGTATAGCAGGCATACGCCCACGGCTCCCCACAGTCCCATCTCCTCGATGATGATGGCGTAGATGAAGTCGCTGAATGCCTGCGGCAGCCAGTCGCGCTGCACCGAGTTGCCCGGTCCCTTGCCCACGAGGTTGCTCGATGCTATGGCTATGTTGGCGTGTGCCACCTGTCCGTCCTTGTCAAGGTCGAACTGTGACGGCGGCACCTCCTTGTGGTCGGCGAATTTCCTGATGCGGCTCTTCCACGTCCCGAAGCGGTGCAGTATGCCGCCGTTTTTCTTCTCCACGTTGTTCACGGTCTCCGTTCTCACGCGGGGGTCGTTATTTGCGGGCGCGTCTTCGTCGGCTCCCGCGCCAAGGGCCCATATCGCGGCGAAGCCAAGCATGCCCGTGAGCATTATCACGCCGAGCAGCTTGCCAATCTGTTTCATAGGCACGCGGCCGATGAACATCATCATTATCACCACCAGTGCGAGCAGTGCTGCGGTGGAGAAGTTCTCGCGAAAGATAAGTATCACGAACGGCGTTGCCACCCACAGGATGTACTTGAACGCCCGTTTGTCAACGGTGTCGCCGTCCTGCAGCGCGCTGAGTATCATCACCTCGGCGAGTATCACGGCTCCCTTGGCAAACTCCGACGGCTGGAACTGCACCCCGCCGATGTCGAACCACCGCGCCGCGCCGTTCACCTCGCCGCCCGCGATGCTTGTTATGACCAGCATTATGAATGACAGGAGCAGCGCGAATGGGGTTATTATCTTGAAATAGCGGCAGTCGATGTTCATGGTTATCACGAGGAGCACCACTCCCACGGCGAGCAGCATGGAGTGCTTGAGAACCGGCCCGACGTAACTGGTGTTGCTGGTCAGCTCGCTCGTCGCACTGAACACCTCGACGATGCTCACAATGCACAGGAAGAAGAAGACGGTCCATATAATGGTGTCTCCCTTCATTCTCCCCTTCTTTTTCTTTATTTCATCTTCCATGTCCGTTTTGCTTTATTGGTGCCGTTGGCATTGTTTCACCGCATCCCTTCCGCCGCCGCCAGGCTCTCAGAGCGCGCGCACGAGTTGCTTGAACTGGTTTCCCCGGTCTTCCATGTTCCTGAACAGGTCGAAGCTTGCGCAGCACGGTGACAGCAGCACGGTCATCCCCGGCTCTGACATCTCGTAGCAGGCCTGCACGCAGTCCTTCATCGAGTGTGTGTCGCGCACCGGGATGCCCAGCTGGTCGAAGTTGTCGTGCAGCTTGCTGTTGTCCGCGCCGAGATACACCAGCCCCGCGCACTTCTCCCTTACGAGTTCCTTTATCGGCCCGTAGTCGTTTCCCTTGTCCTTTCCTCCTAATATGAGTATTGTCGGGTTCTTCATGCTCTCGAGCGCGTACCAGCACGCGTCGACGTTTGTCGCCTTCGAGTCGTTGACATATTCCACTCCTGCCACGCGCGTCACCTTCTCCAGCCGGTGCTCTACGCCGGGGAAGTCGCCGAGGCTCTTGCGTATCACGTCCTTCCTGATGCCAGCCACCGCCGACGCCAGTCCTGCCGCGAGCGAGTTGTAGAGGTTGTGCTTTCCGGTGAGCGAGAGATACTCCTGCTCCATGTTGAACGGCACCGGCTCCTCCAGTTTGTACATGCCTTCCTCGATGTATGCTATTGATCCCTTCTCCTTCAGTTCCGAGAAAGGCAGGCACACGGCCTTTATGTCATATTTGCTGAGCTCGCGCTTTATCACCGGGTCGTCGTTCCAGTAAATGAAGGCGTCGTCGGAGGTCTGGTTCCGCAATATCCTCATCTTGGCGTCGACGTAGTTCTGCATACAGTTGTTGTAGCGGTCGAGATGGTCTGGGGTGATGTTCAGCAGCACCGCGATGTTCGCCCGGAAGTCATACATGTTGTCGAGCTGGAACGAGCTGAGTTCTATTATGTAGTACTCGTGCGGGTCTTCAGCCACCTGCAGCGCCAGTGAGTTGCCGATGTTGCCTGCCAGTCCTGCATCATATCCGGCCGTCTTGAATATGTGGTATATCAGTGACGTCGTCGTGGTCTTGCCGTTCGAGCCGGTTATGCAAATCATCTTGGAGTGGGTGTAGCGTCCGGCAAACTCAATCTCGCTGATTATGGGTATGCCCTTTGCCTTGATTTTCCTTATCATCGGGGCCTCGTCGGGGATGCCGGGGCTTTTTATCACCTCGCAGGCAGACAGTATCTTGTCCTCCGAGTGATGTCCTTCCTCCCATTCTATGCCGTGGCTGTCGAGCATCTTCTTGTAGCGGTCCTTTATCATGCCCATGTCTGACACGAACACGTCGAACCCTTCTTTCTTGGCCAGTACCGCTGCCCCCGCGCCGCTTTCGCCCGCGCCGAGAGCCACGATGCGTCTCTTCTCGTCTTTCATCTCGTGCTTATCTTATCTTCAGTGTTATTATTGTTATCGCCGCGAGGATAATCGTTGCTATCCAGAAGCGGAACGTTATCTTCGACTCATGGAACTGCCGCCTGGGCCAGTTGCGGAACACATAGCGGCTGGTCTTGTCCAGCTGTTCGTCGAGTTTGCGGAAGTTGTCGTGTATCGGCGTCGCGCGGAACACGCGGACGCGCTGCCCCTTGCGCTTCATCCTCTTGAACCAGAACGTCTGTATCATCACGCTGAGGCTCTCGACGAGGAATATGCCGCAGAGTATCGGCACGAGCAGCTCCTTGTGTATTATCACTGCGCACACGCCGATGATGCCGCCGATGGTTAGCGAGCCGGTGTCTCCCATGAAAACCTGTGCCGGGAAGGCGTTGTACCACAGGAAGCCTATCATGGCGCCGACGAACGCGCAGAGGAACACCACAAGTTCCTGCGACCCCGGTATGTACATTATGTTGAGGTAGGAGGCGTACTCCAAGTGTGAGCTGACGTATGCGAAGATGCCCAGCGCGACACCGATGATGGCGGAGTTGCCGGCGCACATGCCGTCCATGCCGTCGTTGAGGTTGGCGCCGTTGCTCACTGCCGTGACCACCACTATGGTCATTATAACGAACAGTATCCATCCGGCGGCAGTGGCGTATTCGCCCATGAAGCCCATCACCTTGGAGTAGTCAAGGTTGTGGTTCTTGACGAACGGGATTGTTGTTATCAGCGACTTCTCAAGTTCCGACTTGTGCGTCACCACAAGTTCCTGACCCTGCTTCTGCGTGCCGATGTTCTCGCGTATCTTAGCGTCGGGGCTTGCCCACAGCACGAGGCCGACAATCAGCCCTATGCTCACCTGCCCGACAATCTTGTACTTGCCCTTCAGCCCGGCCTTGTTCTTGCGGAATATCTTGATGTAGTCGTCCATGAAGCCGAGGAAGCCGAGCCAGACAGTGGTCACCATCATCAGTATGAGATATATGTTGCGCATACGCCCAAGCAGTATGACCGGCACCATGATGGCAACGATGATTATAATCCCGCCCATCGTCGGCACCCCCTTCTTCTCTACGCCGAACGGGTCGATGCTGGCGTCGCGCTGCGTCTCGGCGATTTTCCTGCGCCTCATCCATTTTATGAACTTCTCGCCGAACCATGCCGAGATGAGCAGCGATAGTATCAGCGTGAGCAGGGCGCGGAACGAAATATACGACCACAGGTGCGCCCCGGGTATGTCGAACTGTTCGAGAAACCTGAATATATAGTATAGCATAATCCGACTTTTTTTTATTCCTTTATGAACTCGCGCACCACCTCCTTGTCATCGAAGTGGTGTTTCACTCCCTTTATCTCCTGGTAGTCCTCATGCCCCTTGCCGGCAATGAGTATCACGTCGCCCTTCTGCGCCATCATACACGCCGTGCGTATTGCCTCGCGGCGGTCGGCGATTGCCACCGTCTTCTTCATCTGCTGCCGGTCGAGGCCCGCGAGCATGTCGTTGATGATGTCCTGCGGGTCCTCGAAGCGCGGGTTGTCGCTCGTTATTATCACGCGGTCGCTTCGTTCCGCCGCCTCGCTTGCCATCAGCGGCCGCTTGCCCTTGTCGCGGTTCCCGCCTGCGCCGCACACCGTGATCACCCTTCCGCGCCCGTTCATCACCTCGTGGATGGCGTTCAGCGCGTTGGCGAGTGCGTCGGGGGTGTGGGCATAGTCGATGACGGCGGTGAAACCGTCTGCCGAGCGAACCGGCTCGAGCCGCCCGCTGACACTGCCAAGCGTGCTCATCGCCACGAGAATGTCCTCCGGCTCCTCACCGAGCACGCGTGCCGTGCCATACACGGCGAGCAGGTTGCTGACGTTGAACTTGCCTATGAACTGCACGCCGACCTCATGCCCGTCAATATCGAGATACATCCCCTCGAAGTGGCACTCGATGATGCGTGCGCGGAAATTTGCCAACTGCCTCATGGAATATGTCTTCACCCTCGCCCTGGTGTTCTGGACCATCACGCTGCCGTTCTTGTCGTCGGCGTTGATTATCGCGAAACTGTCCTTGGGCAGCATGTCGAAGAACGCTTTTTTGGCGTTCCGGTAGTTCTCGAAAGTCTTGTGATAGTCGAGGTGGTCGCGCGTGAGATTGGTGAAGATGCCCACTGCGAACTTCAGCCCCCCTATGCGTTTCTGCGCTATGGCGTGGCTCGAGCACTCCATGAAGACATACTGGCAGCCGGCATCCGCCATGCGTGCGAGCAGCATGTTCAGTTCCACGGGATCCGGGGTAGTGTGGTCTGCCGGCACCGCCTCGTCCTCGATGTAGTTGCACACGGTGGAGAGCAGTCCGCACTTGTATCCCAGTTTGCGGTACATATTATATAATAATGTGGCTACGGTGGTCTTTCCGTTGGTTCCCGTGACGCCCACCAGTTTCAGTTTTTCTGATGGCTTGCCGTAGAAAGCGGTTGCGACGGGGCCAGCGGCATCCTCGGTTGACTCCACCCTGACGTATGTCACGCCGTCGGCGAGCGTGTCCGGCAGTTCCTCGCACAGCACTGCCGCCGCTCCCTGTTCCACGGCCTTTGCTATGAATTTGTGTCCGTCCACCTGCGTCCCCCTCATAGCCACGAACAAGTTTCCCGTGGCAATGCGCCGCGAGTCGATGTTCACTCCGGTAATCTCCACGCCGTCGTCACCCTTCACGGCCGCGTCCCTGATGTCTCTTAGCAACTCTCTGAGTATCATATATATGCCTTTCTTTTTCCTTCTTTTGATAAATCCTGTCATTTCGCGCTTGCGGCTGTGGCTTTTCAGCCCATCCGCAGCATACAAGCCTCGCCTTTCCTTATCTTGTGTCCCACTGGCAGGCTCTGCGAGATCACCTTGCCCCTGCCCGAGATGGAAACCCTCAGGCCGCGTTTCTCGAGCATGAAGACGGCGTCGCGCGCCCCCATTCCGGTGACGTCCGGCACCACGTCCTTGCCGTACTTCGGCGTCTCGACCATTTCGATGCGGTTGTTCCGCTGCGTGGCCTTGCCCCAGATGGGGTTGCCGTTGGCGTAGCTGCCGTCCCAGGAGGTGTTCGCCGCTATGCCCAGTTTCTCCAGCACGAGCAGTGCGGCGAGCATGTTGCCGTTCTTCACGTCAGGCACCAGGACAGACATTGCGTCCCTCGAGTCGCTCGCGTCGAGTTTCAGGTCCTTCGCCATCACGCCTTCAGATATTTTATGGAACACCTTGGCGCTCATTCCTCCTGACGCTGGATGTCCGCTCTTCTGTATGCACACGATGCAGCTGTACCTCGGCTGGTCCGACGGGAAGAAGCCCACGAAACTCAGCAGGTATCTCATCCCGCCGCTCTTGTAGCCCGACTTGCCGTGCGATATCTGCGCCGTGCCGGTCTTGCCTGCCACGCTGAACAACTGCGACCGTGCTGACTTTCCGGTCCCACGGCTCACCACATGCTCGAGCATTGTCTTTATCTTTGCCAGCGTTGCGCTGCCGCATATCTGCGGCTTCAGCACAACAGGGTCGTAGTTCGCCAACACCTCTCCGTCTTTCACCACCTGCTTGACGAACCTCGGGCGCATCATCTTGCCGCCGTTGGCTATGGCATTGTAGAATGTCAGGGTGGATATTGGCGGTATCTGCGACTCGTAGCCGATGCTCATCCACGGCAGGGCAGTCTTGCTCCAGTTGACATACTGCCCCCTGGCGTTCTTCCTCGGCATCCTGATTCGTGGCGGGGTCGCCCCGACGAGTGGTATCCCGAGGTCGCTCGCAATCCCTATCCTGCGCAGTCCCTCGACATATCTCTCCGGACGGCTGCCGTAGCACCCGTCGATCATGCGGCTGATGCCGATGTTCGAACTCACCTCGAGGGCGCGTGCCAGTGATATTGTCCCGTAGCCCCCCTTGTGCCAGTTGTGGTCTCTCATCTTCGCCCCGTGCATGTCAACGATGCCACTCCCGGTGTTTATCAGTTTCGTCGTGTCAACCAGCCCGTCGTCGAGTGCCACCATCACCGATGCCGTCTTGAAAACCGACCCCGGCTCGAGCAAGTCGCTCACGGCGTTGTTCTTCACCTCGCGGTACTGTCCGTCGGCGCAGCGTGTCATGTTCACTATTGCCTTTATGTCGCCCGTCGGCACGTCCATCACAATCGCCACGCCCACCTGTCCGTTGATTTCTTTCAGCTCGTCGATTACCGCGCGTTCGGCTATGTCCTGCATCTGCACGTCAATCGTGGTCACGATGTCGGAGCCGTCGATGGCCTCCTTCTGCATCAGCCCTATGAAGCGGCGTTTCACTTTCTGCTTCTGCATCTTCCCCGACTCGCCGCGCAGGACCGAGTCGAACGACAGTTCCAGCCCGAAGCGCGCCGAGTCCTTGGCGCCGTAGAGGTCGCCCACCGTCCTCGAGGCGAGCGACGTGAACGGGTGCTGGCGTGCGTTGAACTCCTCCTTGTGGAAACCGCCCTTGTTGCCCGGCAGGCGGAACACCGGCAGGCTTGCCACCCGTGTGTATGTGTTGTAGTCAACGCGGTATTTCCATATAGGCCAGTGGCGTGATTTCTTTGCCCTGCCTTTTTCCAGTTCGTTGCGGAACTGCGTGGCTGATTGCTCCGGGAAAATCTCGTGCAGCCCGTTGCAGATGCTGTCCATGTTCTCCACGAGCAGCGAGTCCTTGTGTTCCCCTCCTGCCTGGAAGTCCATGTATAGCTTGAACTCGGGCAGCGAGCTCGCCATGAGCTGCCCGTCGCTGCTCAGAATATTCCCCCTCACCGGCTTCACCTCCACGCTGTCCTTCTTCAGCCTGTCTGCCACCGCCATCCAGTAGTCGCGCTTCACCGTGCCGATGTACGCCGCCTTGGCTATCACGGCGAGGCTCGCCAGCACTATGAGATATGCTATTATCTTGTAGCGCGGCAGTATTTTCTTATGGTTGAACTTGCTCATTTGTTTTCTACGTTAATTATATAAGGTGGCTGGCTGGATTGCTTGAGCAGTGTGTCCTTGTTGTTCTTCAGCCTCTCCAGGACATTCGTCTCGCGGCATTTCTCCGTCAGTTCGCTTGCCGACGACAGAGCCTTGTATTTCGAGTCCTGCAGCTCCTTTGTCAGCCTGTCAATCTCCAGCAGGTCGCTCTGGCAACTGTACCTGTTGGCCACATATAGCATCGTGAACGCTACGACGAGCAATATCACCCCCACGTTGCGTTTCATGAAGTCGGCAGTGAAGAAGTCGCCTCCGAGGATTTTCCTCAGCGACAGCACTTTCGACAGCGGCTCCTCGTCCTCGCGCGCCTGTTTGCGTATCGTCAGCGCAAGTTCTTCCACTTGCTCCTCCTCCTTTTCCTTTTCCTTTTCTTTCTTCTCCCTTTCCCTTTCCTTTTCTTCTTTGTCCTTTTCCCCGTTGTCTTCCTCTTCCGTTTCCTTTTCCCACTTTACGTTTTCCTCCATCTGGCTGTCCACGCCTTCCACGGCAGACTGCGCCCCGCCGTGCTGCGTGCCGCCGTCTGTCATTTCCGTCTCCTCCGTCCCGGCATGGCCTGTGTCATCTACGGCCTCCGCGAGGATTTTGCTCTCCTTGTCTTCGTTGCTCATATCTTTTCCGCAATTCTCAGTTTCGCGCTTCTGCTGCGTGGGTTGCGCTCGGTCTCTTCTTCCCGTGGCGTTATCACCTTGTTGTTGACGAGTGCGAAGGGCGTTTCCGTGCGCCCGAAGAAATCCTGCCTGACCCTGCCCTCGGCGTTGCCTGTCTTCATAACGTTCTTCACGATGCGGTCCTCCAGCGAGTGGTAGGTGATGACCGACAGCCGCCCGCCCGGCGCAATCAGTTCGGTGGCAGCCTTCAGCATGTCCCTCAGCGCGTCCATCTCGTGGTTCACCTCGATGCGCAGCGCCTGGAACAGCCGCGCCATGTCTTTCCTCGCCCGTTCTTTCCTCATCTCCGGCCCGACTGCCTCAAGCAGGTCGCCCGTCGTTTCTATTGGCCTCTGGCTGCGGCTGCTTGCTATCGCCGCCGCTATGCGCCGCGAGTTCTTCATCTCGCCGTATATGCGGAGAATGCCGGCGAGTTCATCCTCGTCCGCGCTGTTCACGATGTCGGCGGCTGTCCTGCCTGCCCGCTTGTTCATCCTCATGTCGAGCGGCGAGTCGAAGCGGAACGAGAAGCCGCGTGTCTCGTCGTCGAAATGGTGGCTCGAGACGCCGAGGTCGGCTATCAGGCCGTCTATCGCCTCCACCCCGTAGTATCTCATCCAGTTCTTGAGAAACCTGAAGTTGCTTCTCACGAACGTGAACCGCGACGTGTCGAGACCCGCTGCGTTCCTCTCCGCGTCGGCATCCTGGTCAAAGCCGTACAGGTGCTCGCCCCCGGTGAAGCGCGACAGTATCTCGCGGCTGTGTCCTCCTCCGCCGAAAGTCACATCCACATAGATGCCACCCCGGTGTATGTTCAGCCCGTCAATGCTTTCGGCAAGCAGCACGGGGGTGTGATAGCCTGACGCCTGCACGACGGCCTTGTCCTTTCCGGCGAATGCCTCATTTATGCCTTTCCTCTCTTTACGCATCGGCGTTGCTGTTTTTATTGTCGTCCGCTGTTTCTTTCCCCTCCGGCGACGCGTGGCGCGCGTATATTGCCGCTTGCCTGCCGCACCTGCCTTGCCGGCTGTCATTCCGCAGCGTTTATCTCCTTCCCTGACATCATCTTGCCGAACAGTTGCGAGAACTCCTCCGGCTCTACGAACTGACTTTCAAGCTCTGCCACGTCCCACATCTCGATGGTGTTGCGCACGCCGATGAACCTGACGCTCTGGCTGATGCCTGCCATCTGAAGGTAGCGCCTCGGCACGAGGAAACGGCCGTTGCCGTCAAGTGTCACAACTTCCACCATCGACACGAACTGACGGTAAATCTGTTGCTCCGCCCTGTCCCATCTCCCGAGGCGGCTTTCCATGGCATCCATCTCCGCGTTCCAAACGCTCTCGGGGTACAGCACGATGCACTTCTGGTGAGGGTCCATGCGCATGACGAGGCTCTCATCGCCGGATGACTGAAGCACCCTGCGGAAAACGGCCGGCAGGAAGGCTCTGCCCTTCGCGTCGACCTTTGCCTCTATGTTGCCCAAAAATCTCATGCGTTCTTATTTATAATTACCTCGGGGCAAAGATACACATTTTACTCCACTTTCCGCCACTTTCCGCCACAAATGTGATAAAATGTTTTTATTTTAGTATTTGTTAACAAACGCTTGCCTCGTGCTTGTGTGTTTGAAAACAGCCTCCGTTTGTTTGCATGAGTATTAAATATCCTTTAAGTTAATGTTTTTTTTTCATTTTTCCCTTGCAAAAGTAATGCCCGTTCAAAAAAAAAACGTATTTTTGCAAATAGTTTTTATGAAAATGGGAGAGGTAACAGAGAAAACCATAGACGTAGGTGAAATACTAAAGGGCAAGATGGGAGCGAAAGCGAAACTCGTCCCACGCCCTTTGGTCTCGTGGTTGAGGAAAATAATTCACCAGGACGAGGTGAACAAATTCCTCTGGGACAGCCGCGGGCTCACCGGGACGCCGTGGCTTGATGCGGTCGTGCGCTACCTTGACATGACCCTTGAGACCGAAGGGGAGGAAAACCTGCCACCGAAAGACGACGGGAAACTTTACACCTTCGTCAGCAACCACCCACTCGGGGGCATCGACGGCGTGGCGCTCGGCTCCATAATCGGGCGGAGATACGACGGCCGCTTCCGCTATCTCGTCAACGACCTGCTGATGAACCTGCCGGGACTCGCGCCACTGTGCATACCCATAAACAAGACCGGGAGCCAGGCCCGCAGCTTCCCGGAGATGGTGGAGGCTGGCTTCAGCAGCGACAACCACATACTCATGTTCCCCGCCGGGCTGTGCTCGCGCAGGATAAACGGGCAGATAAGGGATCTCAGGTGGAAAAAGACATTCATATCGAAGAGCGTGGAATACAAACGCGACGTGGTGCCGATACACTTCGGGGGGCAAAACTCCGCCTTCTTCTACCGCCTCGCCAACTTCAGCGACAAGTATGTGAAGAAAGTAAACATCGCGATGCTGTTCCTCGTTGACGAGATGTACAAGAACGTCCATGGCAAATTCCTTGTCAAGTTTGGCAAGCCAATACCCTGGCAGACCTTCGACAAGTCAAAAACACCGATGGAATGGGCAAAATACGTCTATGAACGCGTATATGAGCTATGAAATAATTTTCAATGGAAATGGAGCAAGACATCATCAGCCCTGTGAGCCGCGAACTACTGAAGGCGGAGCTGACGCACGACAGGCAACTCAGAATGACAAACAAGAGCCATAATGAAATATACATCATAACGGCTCACGACTCACCGAACACAATGACGGAGATCGGGCGTTTGCGCGAGATCGCTTTCCGGGAAGCTGGCGGGGGAACGGGAAAAAGCATGGATGTCGACGAGTTCGACACCTGCGAAAACTGTTACAAGCAGCTGATTGTGTGGAACCCGGAGGCAGAGGAGATAATCGGAGGATACCGATACATGTGCGGGACCGACTGGGTGCTCGACGGCGACGGGCAGCCGCTGCTCGCAACGAGCCACATGTTCCATTTCTCCGACCGATTCCTAAACGAATACATGCCGTACACAATCGAGCTGGGGCGGTCGTTCGTGTCGCTCGAATATCAGAACGTGCAGCGGAACAGCAAGAGCATCTTCGCGCTCGACAACCTGTGGGACGGGCTCGGAGCACTGACGGTGATTATGCCGGACGTGAGGTATTTCTTCGGCAAGATGACCATGTACCCATCATACATACGACGCGGGAGGGACATGATACTGTATTTCCTGAGAAAGCATTTCAGCGACAAGGAACATCTCATAACACCGATGAAACCGCTCGTTATCGAGACTGACGAGGCGGAACTGGCGACCCTCTTCTGCGAGAAGAACTTCAAGGCAGACTACAGGATTCTCAACAGGGAGGTCAGGAAAATGGGCTACAACATACCGCCGCTCGTCAACGCATACATGAACCTCAGCCCGACGATGAAACTTTTCGGCACGGCGATAAACAACGGCTTCGGCGACGTGGAGGAGACAGGCATACTCATCGCGGTGGACGAAATACTCGAGGATAAGCGCATACGCCACATCGACTCGTTCATAAGGGAACACCCCGAGGCTCTGAAAATAACGAGCGGCGCAAACAACATAATCTACAAGAGCAGCAAGGCGTGACCCGATGAAATGCGCCTCCGTGCTACAATTGACGGCCTTTGGCTGACCAATCACGCCGTGTTTGCTGACCAATCACGGCGTATTTGCTGACCAATCACGCCGTATTTGCACCGCAATCACGCCGAATTTGCGATGATGTTCAGGGTGGGCCGCAGCGCCGCATCATACCAGCGGCAGTGCCATCCCGTTTATCTTCTGGTATATTTCGAGGGCATAAACATCGGTCATGCCGCTGACGTAGTCTAAAACGGCCATGATGCGTTTCTCGAGGTCGGGCGAGTTGATGTCGTACTGGCTGCCCACGCGGTTCAGCAGTTGCCGCGAGTAGAAGCGGTCAGGGTATATAGCGGCCTCTGTGAATGTCCCCATCAGTGTGTCGATAATCTTGTAGCCGCTCAACTCCACATCCAGCACGGGCTTGCTGTTGTATATCTTCCCGCACGATGTCTCGTTGCATTTCATGTATGCCGCGCGCTGCTTTTCGCTGATTCCATCGATGAGAGAACCTCTGAAAGAACCTTCCATTATCTTATCCTCGTTGGCCATGAAAGTGTCAACGCAGCATTTCTCAAGCAGCCCTATGACCCTTGCGCGCATATACACCACCTTTTCGTTGTCGTCTGTTATGCCATCGTCCCTCACCCGCTGCCTTATCCTGTCCTGCGTCTCGCCGTCGAAGAACCCGAGCAGCAGTTCGCTCGTCTCCTCGAAAGTGAGTATCTTCAGTTTGTGCGCGTCCTCAATGTCCATCACCTCGTAGCAGATGTCGTCGGCCGCCTCGACGAGATATACCAACGGGTGGCGCGCATACGACACACCTTCTGCGCCATTCCCGCCGCCATCTTGCCGCATGCCGTTTGCCGGCAGTTGCGGAATGCCGAGTTCGGCGGCAATCTTGCGGTAGGTGGGCATCTCCTCATGGAAGAACCCGAACTTGCCTTTCCTTCCCGCGCGTGTCGATGAAACGGGGTATTTCACTATCGATGCCAGTGTGGTGTATGTCATCACGAAGCCGCCCTCGCGCCGTCCGCAGTATCTGTGGGCGAGCAGCCGGAACGCGTTGGCATTCCCCTCGAAGTGGGTCAAGTCTGCCCATGCCTCCGGCGACACCATGTCGCGTATGTGTTTTCCTCCCCCCTCGGTGAAGAAAGCCTGAATGGCCTTCTCGCCGGAGTGGCCGAACGGCGGGTTTCCCATGTCGTGGGCAAGACACGCCGTGCTGACTATGGTGCCTATTTCCGGCAGCATCGTGCCGGTGAAATGGCTGTTTCCTGCGATTATGCGGGCTGCGACGTCGTTGCCGAGCGACATTCCCACGCTTGCCACCTCGAGCGAGTGGGTGAGGCGGTTGTGTACGAAGATGCTGCCCGGCAGCGGGAACACCTGCGTCTTGTTCTGCAGTCGGCGGAACGGGGCGGAGAAGATGAGCCGGTCGTAGTCGCGCTTGAACTCCGTCCTGTCGTCATATCTCTCCCTGTGGCATTGCTCCTGCCCGAGCCTCTTGTTGGTTATAAGTTTTGTCCATTCCATAATTTTATTGCCTTGCAAATGACTCATGCACATGCAAAAGTAATATAAAATGCAGTAAATTCGAATAAAATAGCATTTAAAATTTCACAATGCAATCTTTATTTTGTATTTTTGCACGTTAATAGCGCATAGGAGGCGATACTCCGCGAATTAAGGAAATTATACAGTTAAGATGACAAAGGTAAGAGTCTTGAACAAGGGGCGGCAGCCGCTCCCCGCTTATGCCACACCGCAGAGCGCCGGTATGGATTTGCGTGCAGACATTGATGAGCCGGTGACGCTGCGCCCTATGGAGCGGCGGCTTATCCCGACGGGGCTGCACATCGCGCTCCCGGCGGGCTTCGAGGCGCAGATACGTCCGCGCAGCGGGCTGGCGCTGAAGCACGGCGTTACGGTGCTCAACACCCCCGGCACGGTGGATGCCGATTACCGTGGCGAGCTGATGGTACTGCTGATAAACCTCGGCGACCGCGACTTCGTGGTGAACGCCGGTGAGCGTATTGCCCAGATGGTGATAACAAGGCACGAAAATGCCGATTTCATCATAGTTGAGGAACTCGACGAGACGGAACGCGGCGAGGGCGGTTACGGTCATACTGGAGTGAGGTGAATGATGGGAAGACACATTGCTGACAAATTGCGTGTGGCGCGGCGCGCGGCGGTTGTTGCCGCCGTGGCTGCGTTTGCCGCCGCCGCCGTTTCGTGCGGCTCGCCGCAGACAATATCCGTGAGGCAGGCCATGGGACGTGGAAAGAGCGTGGTGGCGCCGGCGCTGAGTCACAACGACCAGATGCGCCTCAAGTATTTCTACTTCGAGGCAATGTCGCAGCAGGCAATGGGCAACTATGACGCCGCCTTCGACCTGCTGGGCCATTGCCTCACGATAGACCCCAATGCCGCAGAGGTGTATTTCTCCATCTCTTCCTACTATGCCGGACTGGGACGCGACAGCATGGCGATGCAGGCGATGGAGCGTGCCGTGGTGCTGAACCCGGAGAACGAGGTGTATATAGAGCGGCTCGCCGTGTCGTACATCAACACCCGCAACTATGACAGGGCGGCTGACGCCTACGAGCGGCTCTATGCCGCCAGCCGCAGCCGCACCGACGTGCTCGGGATCCTGGCGCAGCTCTACAACCAGCAGAAGAAATATGACAAGATGGTCGGCGCGCTCGAAAGGCTGGAACAGGCGGAGGGCAGCAACGAGCAGATAACGCTGTCGAAGATGTATGCCTTCTCGATGAAAGGGGACAAAAAAGCCGAATTCAACGCGCTGAAACAGCTCGCTGACAAATACCCCAACGACCTGAACTACCGCGTTATGATGGGCAACTGGCTGCTCAAGAACGGGCGCGAGGACGAGGCTCTCGACGAATATGACTCGGTGCTGGAACAGGAGCCGGACAACGTGTCGGCGCAGATGTCGATGCTCGACTACTATAAGAAACAGGGCGAGGACTCCCTGGCGCAGGCAATGGTGGAGCGCGTGCTCGTGAGCAACAAGACACCGGCGAAAAGCAAGATACAACTGCTGCGGCAGGTGGTTGACGAGAACGAGCGGGCCGGGGCGGGAAGCATGGAGATAATACGCCTCTTCAAGCGGGTGCTCGCCGAGCCGCAGGAGACACCGGACATGGCGGAGCTGTATGCCGGCTACCTGAAACTGAAGGAATATCCGCAGGATTCGGTTGACGCGGTGCTGCGGAAGGTCTTGGACATAGCGCCCGACGAGAAGGGCGCGAGGACACAGCTGATTATGTCGGCATGGGAAAAGAAAGACTACGACCGCGTGCTTGACCTGTGCCGCACGGCGCAGCAGTATAGTCCTGACGAAGTGATGTTCTTCTATTTCATGGCGATGGCATACAACCAGCAGGACAGTATTGACGAGGCTCTCGGGACGGCAAGCCGTGGAGTGGCGGTGGCGGACGATGGCAGCAACAAGGAACTGGTGTCCGACCTCTACGGGCTTATGGGCGAACTGTATCATGTGAAAGGCATGGAAAGGGAGGCCTTCGAGGCGTATGACAAGTGCCTTGAGTGGAACGGCGAGAACACGGGATGCCTTAACAACTACGCGTATTATCTCAGCCTCACCGGGAAAGACCTGAAGAGGGCGGAGCAGATGAGCTACAAGACGCTGAAGGCGGAGCCGAACAACGGCATATTCCTCGACACCTACGCATGGATTCTGTTCATGGAGGGACGCTACGGTGAGGCAAAGGAGTATATCAAACGGGCAATGGAGAACTACGACGCGCCGAGCGCCGACGTGATCGAGCATGCCGGTGACATATTCTGGAAGTGCGGGGAGCACGCCGCCGCCGTGGAATACTGGCAGAAGGCCGTTGATGCCGGGGGGGACGGCCCGGCGCTGATAAAGAAACTGAAACAGAAAAAATATTTTGAGAAATGAAGATAAAGGCAATTGCGCTCAACACCATCGCGGCAGCGGCCATAATGGCCATGGCTGCCTGCGGGACGACAAAGACAATAACCGGCACGCCGGCGAAACCCGTGACGAATGCTGTCGCGGACACCGAGGCGGCGCGGCTGAATTTCGTGCGCAGCGTGTCTGACCGTGCCGTGGCGCAGAGGAACATCACCGCAAAACTGAAGTTCAGGGTGAGGAAAGGGGCAAGGGACGTGTCGGTGGGCGGCTCGCTCTATATGCGCCGCGACGACGTGATACGCATACAGCTGACACCGATGGGACTGTTCGAGGCAGGGCGCATAGAACTCACAAAGGACTATGTGCTGATTGTGGACAGAGTCAACAAGCAGTACCTGAAGGCCGGTTACGACAAAGTGGAGTTCCTGAGGCGCAACGGACTGAATTTCTATTCGCTGCAGGCTCTCTTCTGGAACCAGCTGTTCATCCCGGGCAGTGACCACCTGCGCGACTCGGAACTCAAGGCGTTTGGCGTGAAAATCCTCCCGCAGGCCGTTTGCAGCATAATAGAATTGGGAAGGGACCGCATGGAATATAAATGGCAGGCCGACAACAGGTCGTTCGAGATCAGGCAGGCCGACGTGGCATACTCGAGCGGAGACAAGGGAAAGACCTTGCTGCAGTGGAAATACGAAACGTTCCGGAACTTCGCAGGGCGCACCTTCCCGTCGCAGATAACGATAACCGGAACGTCGCCGGCGCTGAGGGGCGGGCAGAGCATCAGCATAGAACTGTCGCTCGACAGGCTGAACAACAACAGCAACTGGGAGCCACGCACGCAACTGTCTTCCAAGTACGAGGCAGTGACGGCAGAGGAAGTGTTGAACAAAATAATGAGCATGTGATGAAAAGACTGATACTCGTTTTCGCCATGGCGGCGCTCGCGCTCGCCCCGCACGCACAGCAGAGGAAAGGCACGCAGGGTGCGAAACCGCGCACGCAGCAGACAAGGCGCGCAACGGCGCGGCAGCGGCAGCAGGGGAGCGCGAGGAAACAGACGGGGAACAAGAAGAACGCCAGGCAGCGGAAAAGGCAGGGAAAAGCCAACAAGCAGAACTACAGCACGAAGGAAATCCGGGGGCTGCAGGACCAGCGGTCGCAGGTGAGGAAGAACATAAGGGAACAGGAGAAGAAACTGCAGGCCAACAAGACCGACGTGAAGAACAGGCTGGACAACCTCGTGAGGCTGAACAGCGAGATAGAGACGCGGAAGCGCAGCATCGACGACATACAGGGCGAGATAACGAAGATCAACGGCAACATGGATCTTCTGCGCTCGCAGCTTGCAACGCTCAACCTGCAACTGGAGGAGCGCAAGCAGAAATACATCAACCTGATGAGGTATGTGGCACGCCACCGTGGAGTGCAGGACCAGTTGATGTTCATCTTCAGCGCGGGCAGCCTGCCGCAGATGTACCGCCGCCTGCGCTTCGTGCGCGAATATGCCGCTTACCAGCGGGCGCAGGGCGAGATGGTGAAGGAGAAACAAGACCAGATAACGGGCAAGCAGCGGGAACTGGCAAAGCATAAGAGCGACAAGAATTTACTCCTGTACAAAGGCAGGAAGGAGCACGCCGCGCTCGAGGGACAGCAACAGGAGCAGCAGAAGGTCGTCGCCTCGCTGCAGCAACAGCAGAAAACGATACAGTCGGTGCTGGCAGACCAGAGGCAGAAAGACGCGCAGCTGAACGCCATGATCGACCGGCTCGTGGCCATAGAGGTGGCAAAGGCCAAGGCAAGGGCAGAGGAGGAGGCCCGCAGGAAAGCCGCCGCAGCCGCCGCCGAAAAGAAGAGGCGCGAGGAGGAACTGGCACGCAAGAAGGCTGCGGCAGAGGCTGCCGCGCGCGAGAACGCGCGTCGCCTGGCGGAGGCGAAGGCCGCCGAGGAGAGGGCGAGGGCAGAGCAGAGGGCGGCAGAAAGCAAGAGCGCCGAGGAGAAGGCAAGGGCTGAGCACGCGGCGCGTGTCGCCGGGGAGAACCGCCGCGCGATAGAACGCAAGGCGCGGGCAGACGAGGAACGCTCGGCAAGGGAGGTGGCACGCGCAGACCGTGAGAGCAAGGCTGCCGCGACAATGGCGACGGCAGACCGCAGGCTGAGCAGCAATTTCGAGCAGAACCGTGGGCGGCTGCCAATGCCGCTGTCCGGACGCTGCCGCATAGTCAGCCGTTTCGGGCAATATAATGTTGAGGGACTGCGCAACGTGACGCTCGACAACAAGGGCATCAACATACAGGGACAGCCGGGGGCTGCGGTGCGAAGCGTGTTCAACGGGGAGGTGAGCGCCGTGTTCAGTTTCGGCGGGACGAATGTCGTCATGGTGCGCCACGGAAACTACATATCGGTGTATTGCAACCTGCGGTCGGTGAGCGTGAGCCGTGGCCAGCAGGTCAGGACCGGGCAGTCGCTCGGCACCGTCGGCGCGGACAACATACTTCAGTTCCAGTTGCGCAGGGAAACCACAAAACTGAACCCCGAGTCATGGCTCGGCAGGTGATGCCACCGGCGTGCGCGCCGCTTGCCGCGCGCACCTGGCGGCACGGCAAGTCAAATTGACACCTGTGCCGTGAGGTATATCTCGCGTGGGCGGAGCTGGTAGCGTGAGGTTGACGACGACACCCCGCCATACGAGGTGATGATGTATTCGCGGCGGTCGAACATGTTGCGCAACTCCGCCGACAGCCGCACCTTTTTCATCCTCCACACCACCGAGGCGTCGGCAAGCAGCGTGTTGAGCGTCGGCGAGGACTGCAGCTCGTTGTGGTAGTGAACGCCAGACAACGAAAGGTCAACCGCGCCTATCGTCGCCGTCAGCGACAGGCTCTGCCGCCAGTTCCACAGCGTCTGCAACGATATGTCATCCGTCCTGGTGTGTGATGCCGAGAATGATGCGTCGTAACTCACCTGACACCACGATGGCGAGAATATCAGGCTCGGCATCATCCTCACCGTACTGCTTCTGTAGCCGGTGGCTCTGTCGGCAGACAGTTGTTTCCCCCTTGCGTCGGTGTAGTCCACGTTCAGCCCTGCCTTCAGGTGCAGGTCGAACCATCCCTTTGACAATCCGGCGTTCATGTTGAGTGTGCCGTTGTCGCTTCTCCTCTCCACGATCCTGTAAACATATTCCCCGTTTTCTATCTGCATGTCGCTCATAGTGTTGAGCCATGCGTGGGAATAGTTCGCGCCAAGCGTGCAGAAGAACTCCGTTATCGGTCGCTTGTATGTGTAGCTTAGGCCTGATGCCATGACCGTTGTGCGAGGTATCGTGCCGTCGTTGACCGTCACTGTGCGGTAGTCGCTGCGGTGTCTCGTCATGGCGAATGAGGCCAGGTCGCCCGTGGTTCTTGATGCCGTGACGTATGCAAACATGTTTGACCGGTTGCCTTTCTTCACGTTGAGGCTTATGTTGGGCGACGTGTCCATGAATGACCGGTGGCGGCTGGCATAAAGTTCCCACGACACGGGTACGGAGAACCGCCATGTGGCAATTCCCCTGCGTATCTCGTGGTAGGGGCTGGCGTATATTGAGAAGCGCGTGTTGCCGCCGTCAGCGTTGAGATAGTAAGCCTTGAAGCCGGCATCCACCGATGATGTGGTTAGCGAGCGGTTTCTCGTCAGTTTCGCGCTGTTGTTGGTGTAGCACACTGTCGTGTTGATTTTGTCCTCCACGCCGTTCACCGTCAGCCTTGACGGCGAGTGCAGAAATTCCGCCACGGAGGAAATGCCGAGCGAAAAGCGTTCGTTGGCAAACGTCTGTCCGAAGGAGTGCAGCAGGCTCACCTCGGGCGTTTTCACCTCTTGCCGCAGAGGCTTCCCGTTTGAGGTGTCAAGCGTCGCGTTGCCCCTGCTCTGCGACACGCAGGCTCTCATGTAGTGGTTTCCGTAGGTCTTATCCTCGTTAATGTTCCTGTCATAGTCGACATACACCCTGTCGCTGCTTATGTGCGTGCGCTTTTCCTCGCTTGTCGTTGCCGGGGTGTCCTCGTTGAGGTAGTAGTTCGCCACGTTGGACGTCGTCTGACGTTCCGTCGTGTGCAGGTAGCCTGCCGACATACGCGTCTCTCCGTCCCTCTTGTTCTTCCTCACACGGTTAATGTTCCAGTCGTGCGAGTTGTTGAACCTCAGCCTCTCGTCGTCTATGGGCGCGCTCAGTGACGGGGTGTGGAACCATTGCGGCATGCTCGTCTCTGGCTCGTGCGTCATCATTGACATCCTTGCCAGGAGATTGCCTGACACGCTCAGGTCTTTGCCCGTGTGGTCATATTCCATGTCATACATCAGCTGCCGCTTCTTCCCAATCTGCATCACATGGGCCTTTACGCCCGCCGTAGACTCCTTCATGGGAAACCGCGCGAGCGCCGCCGGCGTGATGGTGGGCAGCAGTTTGTCGCGTGCCTCGTCCTTCAGGTTGATGTTCATCGCCACGTCGTCCGAGTAAACCTTGCCCTGCAGCGCCTTCACGGGCTGGTCGTGCTCTATCACGTCCGCGCTCTTCACGTCCTTCGCCTTTATGTTCTCGTTGAGCTTGTCGTATTTCCCGCCTGTGAGGTCGAGCCCCTCCACGGTGAAGCGGCTCACCGCCTTTCCGTTGACGCTCACCTCGCCGTTCTTTGCCACCGACACCCCGGGCAGTTTCTTCAGCACGTCCTTCAGCGAGTTGTCGCGCCCGTCGGCAAACCGCGTCAGGTCGTAGGTCATGGTGTCTGCCATGTTCGTTATTGGCCTGCCGCTGACGAATACCTCCTCCAACTTGAACTCATCCTGCGTCATGTCCACCGTCACCTCCCTCGCGCCGCCTGTCGGCACCACGCGCTTGCCATAGCCGAGGTAGGACACCGACAGGCGGTCGTCCTTCTCGATGCTGTTCGCTTTGAGGTGGAAGCGTCCCTTTGCGTCAGTCTTGGTGAAAGTCAGCGGCTTGCCGTGGCGCAGCAGCGTGACGCTCGCCATCCCGAGGCCCGCCTTTGTCAGCGAATCCCTCACCGTGCCGCTCACGGTGGTCTGCGCGCTGACTGCCGTGAGGCACGCCAGGAAAATGCACAGCGCGGCAAAACGTCTCGTGCTCATCTCTCAATCGGGTTGTATGGTATCGCCGGCATCTTGTCGAGTTTGTTCCCGTGCTCGTCCTGAATGGTTATCGTGCCGTTCGGGACTGTCGCCATGAAGAAGGCGAGCGGGTCGTCGTGGTACCGCTTGTAGAGTTTGTTCAGCGACTTCTTGTCTATCTTCTCGTGTTTCTTTCCCGTATAGACGAGCGGCTCGCCCGGCCGTCCTTTCCTTATGCCGGTTATCTCGAAGCGGTATTGCTGCTCAGAGTCGCAGGCGCGGAGTATGAGTCCCGGCAGTCCGCACAGTTTCCACGGGCCCTCGCCGAGCGGTATGTCCCCGGCATACCATGCCCGCCACTTGCGCCCACGGAAGTCGGCTTCCGCCATGTTGCACTGATGCCCCATGATGGTCGCCGTGCTGTCCGGCACCAGCTGCCATGCCGGCTCCTCCACCTTCTCCATGCAGGCATACTTGTCTGACATGACCTTTTCAAGGAGAGTATATTGCCCTGCACTGGGGTAGTTCTTGTATAGTTTCCACGATGTTGCGTTGTTTCCGCTGAACTCAGTGCCGTTCCGCTTCAGCACCTCGATGTTTGCCGAGTCCGCCAGATACTTGTCGAAACTGTAGAAGAGTGTCGCCTTGCCGCCTATTTGCAGCATCATGTGGTCTGTGGTGTACTTGTACGGGGTCTTGTCCACGTTTTTCACAAACTCCATGTTGTAGTTAACCACATAGTTTACGACGTCGCAGGTGTCCCAGTCCGTGTAGTCGTCAGCACTGAAAATCGAAATCTGCGCGCTTGCGGTTGTTCCCACGGCAAGAAGCACGATGGCAGTAAAAAAATTTCTCATAAATGATACGTTTGAAAGATTAATGCCACAAAAGTAGTTGAAAGGCAGGCAAGCGCCGCATCCGCAGTGCAAAAAGATATTAATTTTATGTTTCCTTTGCACGCGCAGCGCGCAGCAACACTTTTATTAACACACATCCTATGCCGCCGGCAAAAATTATTTTGCCAGCCAATATCTTGCATCTTTGACAAATTATTCTTAATTTTGCGGAGTAATAACAGGAGGAGTATATAATAATAAAGGAATTGCGTCATGAACAAAAGATACCATCTTTCGGCACTCATACACCGCCAGGCCGAGAAATACGGCGACCGTCAGGTGCTGATATACCGCGACTTCGGCAGCCTCAAGTGGAAGTCGATGTCGTGGAACAGTCTGTCGCAGCGCGTCAGGCAGGTGTCAAACGCGATGCTGAACCTTGGCATCGGCGTGCAGGAGAATGTCGGCGTGTTCTCGCAGAACTGCGTGCAGTACCTGTACACCGACTTCGGCGCGTTCGGCATCCGCGCCGTCACGGTGCCTTTCTATGCCACGAGCAGCGAGCAGCAGATACAGTATATCGTAAGCGACGCGCAAATCCGCGTGCTGTTCGTCGGCGAGCAGGAGCAGTATGACAAGGCACAGCGCGTGCTGCCGCTTTGCCCCTCGCTCGAGCGTCTCGTCATTTTCGACCGCTCTGTGAGGATAAGGCAGCACGACGCGAGCGCGATTTATTTCGACGACTTTATGAAGCTGGGCGAGAACTGCCCGCGTCAGCCGGAGGTGGACAACCTCTACCGGCAGGCCAACGACGACGACCTCGCCAACATACTCTACACCAGCGGCACGACGGGCGACTCCAAGGGCGTGATGCTTTCGCACGGACAATATGCCGCAGCCATCGAGGCAAACTCGAAGGCGGTGCCGGTGGGCGAGGATGACCGCGTGATGATGTTCCTGCCGATCACGCACATCTTCGAGCGGGGATGGGACTTCTACTGCCTCAGCCGTGGCGCGACAATCATCGTCAACACATACCCCAGGGAGGTGCAGCAGTCCATGAAGGAGACACATCCCACCTGCATGTCGGCAGTGCCGCGCTTCTGGGAGAAGGTGTATATCGGCGTAAGGGAGAAGGTGGAGACCTCCGGGGGGGTGAGGCGCAGGCTGTTCAAGAAGGCACTGGCCGTCGGGAGGAAACACAACATCGAATATATCAGCCGGGGGAAGAAGCCACCGCTCGCGCTGTCGGCACAGTACAAACTGTTCGACAAGGCAATATTCTCACTCGTCAGAAAGCAACTCGGCCTCGAGAACGCCCACTTCTTCCCCACCGCAGGCTCGTATGTCAGCACCGAGGTGGAGGAATTCGTACACTCGGTAGGGCTGTGGATGATGGTGGGATACGGCCTCACCGAGAGCCTCGCCACCGTGTCTAACGACCATCTCGGGATGCCGTACACCATAGGCAGCGTGGGCAGGCCCATAGAAGGGCTCGAGATAAAGATCGGGGAGAACGACGAGATACTGCTCAAGGGCCCGACGATAACAAAGGGCTACTACAAGCGCGACGCGCTGAACCGCGAGTCGTTCACCGGGGACGGCTTCTTCAGGACAGGCGACGCAGGGTATCTCAAGGACGGGGAACTCTTCCTAAAGGAACGCATCAAGGAACTGTTCAAGACATCGAACGGCAAGTACATCTCGCCGCAGATGGTAGAGTCGAAACTGCTCGTGGACAAGTACATCGACCAGATAGCAGTCATCGCCGACCAGCGCAAGTATGTGTCCGCCCTCATCGTGCCAGACTTCGTGCTGCTGGAGGAGTACGCGCGGGAATACGACATACCGTTCAAAAAACGCGGAGACCTGTGCCGCAACCCGAAGATAATGAATATGATTAAGGAGCGCATAGACACTCTGCAGCAGCAGCTGGCCGGCTACGAGCAGATAAAACGCTTCACACTCATCCCGCACAACTTCACAATGGAGGCCGGCGAACTCACCAACACGCTGAAAATCAAGCGCAGGGTGCTTGCCAGGAACTATGCGGCGGAGATAGAACAAATGTACGAGGAGTGATTTTTTTGTAACAGATAACATGTAACATTGCCCCGTGGCGGCGCATCGAGTGCGCGGCAGGGGCGCACAGACAATATGATAACAGCAGAGCAACTGAAAGACGTGTTGCGGAGAGCCGATGACCTGAACCGTTACCTCGACATCGACCGCAAGAGGATAGAATATGAGGAGGAGGAACTGCGCACGCAGGCTCCCGACTTCTGGGAGGACCCGAAGCGCGCGCAGGCGCAGATGAAGAAGGTAAAGGACATCAAGCGGTGGCTGGACGACTACCAGCAGGCGCGCAGCATGGCAGACGAACTGAGGCTGGCGGTGGACTTCTACCACGAGGAGATGGTAACGGAGCAGGAGGTTGACGAGGACTACCGCAAGGCGATAGAGGCCATCGAGAACCTCGAGCTGAAGAACATGCTGCGCCAGAAGGAAGACCCGATGGACTGCGTGCTGAAAATCAACTCGGGGGCAGGCGGCACCGAGAGCCAGGACTGGGCCGCCATGCTGATGCGCATGTACATGCGGTGGGCCGAGGCTAACGGATACAAGGTGACAATCTCAAACTTGCAGGACGGCGACGAGGCAGGCATCAAGAGCGTGACGATGGAGATAGAGGGGGGCGAATATGCCTACGGATACCTCAAGAGCGAGAACGGGGTGCACCGACTCGTGAGGGTGTCGCCGTTCAACGCGCAGGGCAAGCGCATGACGTCGTTCGCGTCGGTGTTCGTCACGCCGCTCGTCGATGACACCATCGAGGTGTATGTCGATCCGGCAAAACTGTCGTGGGACACGTTCCGCAGCAGCGGCGCGGGAGGGCAGAACGTCAACAAGGTGGAGTCGGGGGTGCGCCTGCGCTACTGGTACACAGACCCCGACACAGGCGAGGAGGAGGAAATACTCATCGAGAACACCGAGACGCGCGACCAGCCGAAGAACAAGGAGAAGGCACTCGTGCTGCTCAAGTCGCAACTCTACGACCGCGCGATGAAGAAACGCATGGAGGCGCAGGCAAAGATAGAGGCCGGCAAGAAGAAGATAGAGTGGGGGTCGCAGATACGCAGCTATGTCTTCGACGACCGCCGCGTGAAGGATCACCGAACCAACTACCAGACATCTGACGTTGACGGCGTGATGGACGGCAAGATCGACGGCTTCATCAAGGCATACCTGATGGAGTTCCACGAGACCGGGGGCGACTGAAAGCCGGTGGGCGCAGCGCGTGCCGAAGCGACATGAGATTGATGACAAAACCTTAAAACAGATACAACTATGAGCCAGAAAAGAAAAATGCAGCGTGCCGCACGCAGGGAAAGGGAGGAGAAGCAGGCAAAGAACGTGGTGAAATGGATTTTCGGAGTGTTCGTGCTTGTTGCCGTGGCAGCACTCATTTATGTCGCCTTAATGTAAGTGACACAGTATGAGTGGGTTTGAGATAGAGCGCAAGTTCCTCGTCAGGGGCGACGGCTTCAAGATGCAGGCAGAGTCGAGCAGCCATATAAGGCAGGGCTACATACTCAGCGGCGACGGGCGCACAGTGAGGGTGAGGACGCGCGACGGGCGCGGTTTCCTCACCATAAAGGGCCCCGCGGGCAACGGAGGGCTGGCGCGATATGAGTTCGAGAAGGAGATAACAGCCGACGAGGCGGAGCACCTCATGCAGATGTGTGAGCCGGGAGTGGTTGACAAGCGGCGGTACATCGTGCCGTTCCACGGGCATGTGTTCGAGGTTGACGAGTTCTTCGGCGACAACGACGGGCTGGTGTTCGCCGAGGTGGAGCTGGGCAGCGAGGACGAGGCCTTCGACAAGCCCGACTTCATCGGGCCGGAGGTGACGGGCGACAGGCATTTCTACAACTCAAACCTCAGACGTATGCCTTACCGGCTCTGGTGCGCCGCCATGCCAGAAGAGTACCGGCACAGGCGGCAAGGATGACACCTGCGGCATCGGCGGCAAAGTCGAGCCATTCGCCGCTGCGCCGTCCGCCGGTGCAGTATGCCTGGAGCAACTCGATGACACCGCCCATTATTATCGGTGCCGCGAAGGCAAAGGCGAACAGCCGGCGCGGAGAGATGCGCCGGTGCCTTAAAAGGTATTCAAGCCATATCACGCCGCAAGTCACGCCATACATTGCCACATGGGTCCACTTGTCTATAAGCGACACGTCGTCGAGCGGCGTTTCCGGGACATCTATGAAACAGAGAACCCATATCGCGGCGATGAGAAGCAGCGATACGGGATATTTCTTTGGATAAGCCTTGATCATTTGGAATTGTTGTAACTTCATGGCGCAAAATTACGAAAATATATCCGCATGACGGATTATTGTGCCATGTTTTATTTTGAGCATCAGATTATTTTTGTAAATTTGTACTCGTAATTCCGTACAGCATTAACGACGCTACGCACGCTGGTGAAATGCCGCCGCGCGCGCGTAGCAATGGAAAATGATGCGATGAAACCATCAAGAAACGACAATCTCATACTGCTTGTCATTGCGGTTGCCGTCATCGCGTTCCTCGTGGGAAGGGGACTGCGTGACGGTGGCGACGCCGTGACGCTGCCGGCAGGCGACACGATCGCCGGCGGCGGGGCGCGCGGTCACGGCTACTATGGCGGCAGCCTGCGGCAGGGCGAGTATTACGATGACGGCGGGCGGCGCGTGGAGCGTTTCTTCTTCGACCCGAACACGGCAGACAGCACGCAGTTGCTGAGGCTCGGGCTGCGTCCGTGGATGGTGCGCAACATATACAAGTACCGCTCGCGCGGCGGAGTGTTCCGCCGCCCGGAGGACTTCGCGCGCATCTATGGGCTGACCGCCGGGGAGTACAAGAGCATATCACCTTATATAAGAATCTCGGCGGACTACGGCCCGGCATCCGCACTCGTCGCGCCGACGGCGGGGCCGCGCCACGCGAGGGACTCGTTGCGCTATCCCGTGAAGCTTTCCCCGGGCGAGCATGTAGCGCTGAACACTGCCGACACTTCCGCGCTGAAACGCATCCCGGGGATAGGCAGCGGCTATGCGCGCGCCATAGTGAACTACCGCGACCGGCTCGGCGGATATGCCGACGTGAGACAGTTGCTCGACATTGACGGGCTGCCGGAAACCGCACTGCAGTATGTCGAACTGGGTGCCGCCGACCTGCGAGGGATCGACGTGAACCACCTCACGCTCAACCAGTTGAAACGCCATCCGTACATCAACTTCTATCAGGCACGCGCCATCGTGGAGCAACGCCGCCTGCACGGGCCGCTGCATTCCGCCGCAGATCTCAGGATGCTGCCCGATTTCTCGGCAGCCGATGTGAAACGACTGCTTCCGTATGTCAGGTTCTGATGTTTTTACGCTTGCCGAGGCTTGTTTTGGCGAATGATACAGAAAAAAAACGGCCTTGTCGCAGATTTTTTCAAAAATATTCTTTGTTAACAGAGAAAATTGTTATCTTTGCAAGCGCAATTAATAGTAATTACAAGAATCATCGTGGTATGATTTGTGAAACGTATAATTTGTTGGCAATATTAGATATCATTGATAATAGTTAATAGTTTTTTAGAACATTGTTCGTTTTTTAGGTTTCTGTCTTGAGACAATCTCGTGAGAGCGACATCGATGGACGAACTTTTATAGAAAAGAGGCTTAAGGAATGGAACGAAAAATTTGCCCGAAATCCGTGAGGACTGCGGGCAAATTCTGTTTTTGTCATTACTCCTTGGCTTGTCAGTTCCTTTTTCCCACTATTTGCCTTGCCCGTAAATGAATGATTTCGTCACCATCCCGTCGTATGTGTTTATGCCGATTGTTATCTCGTCGCCCGCTGCCGGCGCCACAGGCAGGCGGTAGTCGGCTATGCAGAGGAACAGTTCCGCGCTGTAGTATTCCGGCACTCCGTTCTGGCGGTGCAGCAGTTTGAGGTAGAAGCGCCTCTGCCCGCCGTCGCCAGTCGTAATGCTGTCGCACATCAGGCCAATCTCCTGTTTCTTGTCCAGGCCGTCTTTGCTGCCCGTCTTTATGGCGAGGCCGAGGTTGACGTAGCGTCCTCTCCGGCTCGCCCACGCGCTGCGCAGCATCACGGGGTCGACGGCTGGTTTTTTCACCGCATTCTTCCCGTGAATCTTCGGCACGGCAATGCCCATTGTGAACAGCGGCTTCACTTCGTTTCCCGTTTCCGGCACGTTGTAGTATATCAATGCCCGGTATAGCGAGTCGGGTGTGGTGGCCCATTCCGTCTTTGGTCTCGGTGACAGCACGAGCGAGTCGCCGTCGTCGGTGACGGCGCAGAACAACTCCCCCGAGGCGTTTGTGCGCGCCTCTGCGAAGTCGGCTCTCATGTTGCTGTACTTACCGTCGCCTGTGGTGTATGTCTCGGAGGTGCAAGCCGTCAGCAGCGGCAGTGCGAGGACAGTGATTGCCAGGAGTGTTTTTCTTGTGCTCATCTTCTATGTGTGTTATGGCTCTTGTGGAATGTTTCCCGCGTGTTCCCCTTCCGTGCGGCGGCATGTCATTGCTGTGCCGCGATGTGGTTGCGCAGCGGGTTGGCATACATTGTCAGTATGCACTTGCGCAGGTACGCCATGTCCGCGTTGGGCAGCTCTATCTTTGCGAGTTGCCCCCTCAGGTAATCCTCGAAGAAGCCGCGTTCGTCCTGTGTGTATCCGCCGCCTGCTGCCGTGGTGTTGTCGCCGAGCAAGTCGGCTGCGATGATGTTGGCGGGGAAGATGCGGTAGTTGCGGTGTATCTCGCGGTCAATGTGTGCAGCCACGGTGCTGAATAGTTCCGCCTTCGGCGTGTTCTCGGGCAGCTGTCCGAGGAATCCGTCGATGCACGGTGCGCAGTGGTAGTGGATGCGTCCCTTGAAGCCCGTTATTCCGGTGCGCATGCTCTCTATGTCGTCGTTTTTCCCCTTGCTCCACCCGGGGTTGTCGCGCCTCAGCTGGAACTCGCGCGCCTTGAGGAAGTCGCATGGGTCGAACTCGTAGCTTATCGCCAGCGGCACTATGTGCAGTTGCCGCAGCCGCTCGATGGGTGTGCCGGTCCCTCCCATGGCCATCATCTTCAGTATTGCCGGCTGCGTGCGGTCGTCGCTGTCCTTTGCCCTGCCTTCGCGCTGCGCGATCCACACGTTGTCGTTCTTCTCGCTTATCACATAGTGCATGTATTCCGCCAGCCGCTTGCTTGCCGTGAGCATCTCGCGCGGCTGCAGCGAGCGTTCCACTATGAACGACTTGTTGATGCGCACGAGGTCCCTCACCCACGGCAGCGAGAGCAGGTTGTCGCCGATGGCTATCTCGCACGTCGTCTTGAAGCCGGCGTCCACCAGCAGTTTGTCGAGCAGTGCCGAGTCCAGCACTATGTCGCGGTGGTTGCTCACGAAGGTATACCGTCCGTTGGTGTCAACGGCCGAGGCGTCGAAGTCAATTCCCCGGCTCGCCTTCGCCAGCAGCCGCTCGAGGAAGTCGTAGCAGAACGCCATCTGGAAGTCGAGGCTCGTCTTGCACGCCCTCATCTTCTTCTCGACCGTCGCGAACGGCACTTGCGGGTAAAGCATTGCGATGACGGCCCGGAACTGCGGGTCGGCGGTAAGTCGGTCGTATGCAGCCGGCAGTTCGTCTGGTTCGAACGGGCGTATTGCGTCAAAGTCGGATAGGTTCATTTGTCTTTTCTTTTTCCGGGCATTGTGTTTTCCCCGGGCGTTAGCAATGTCATTTGAACTGGTTCTCCACAATCTCTGTGAGAACGTCGGTGATGTTCAGCCCGGCGGCCCTCACCTGCTGCGGTATGAAGCTTGTCGCGGTCATCCCCGGCGTGGTGTTCACCTCGAGCATCGATATTTTCTGTTCCTTGCTGATGATGTAGTCGATGCGGATTATGCCGTTGCAGCGCAGTATGTCGTAGATTTGGCTTGTCAGTTCCGCCACGCGCCTGGCTGTTTCCTCCGGGATGCGTGCCGGCGTTATCTCCTGCACCTGCCCGTTGTACTTCGCGTCGTAGTCGAAGAACTCGTTGGATGTCACCACCTCTGTCGCCGGGAGCACGACGCTCTTCTCCCTTGTCTTGTAGCATCCGATGGAAATCTCCGTGCCTTCGAGCATACTCTCCACCATCACGTCCTCGCACGTCATCAGGGCTTTCTGTATCGCCGGGCCAAGTTGGTCCTTGTTCTTCACCTTTGACACGCCGAACGACGATCCGTCGGCGGCGGGCTTGACGAAGCACGGCATGCCTATCGTCTTCTCTATCTCGTCGTCGGACACGATTTCCTCGTAGCCCTTCCTTATCAGCATCGACTCCGCCACGCTCACGCCGTAGCTGCGCAGGTACTGGTTGAGCACGAACTTGTCGAATGTCATTGCCTCGACCAGCACGCCGCTCGTGGAGTAGGGCAGGTGTATCAGTTCGAAATATCCTTGCAGTATGCCGTTCTCGCCCGGTGTCCCGTGAATTGTTATGTATGCGTAGTCGAACATCACGAGTTGCCCGTTCTCCTTGAACGAGAAATCGTTGCGGTCAATCTGCGTGCGTGTCCCGTCATTCAGGTTGACATGCCAGTCGAGCCCCCTCATGTCCACTATCCACACGTTGTAGCGCTCTTTGTCGAAGAAAGAGTATAGTCCCTGCGCCGACCTCATCGACACTGCATATTCAGATGAGTCGCCGCCGCAGACTATGGCTATGTTTCTTTTAAGGTTTTTCATTCCTAATGTTTTGTTATCTCGATCCTTTTTTTTACTGTGTTTGATGTCCCGCGCGCGCCCGCCATTTGTCAATGAGTTGCTGCATGTCATGCGGCAGCGTGCTGCTGAAGTCCATCTGCCTGCCTGTCGCCGGGTGCCTGAAGCCGAGTGTGCGTGCGTGCAGCGCCTGCCGTGGGCATAGGGCCATGCAGTTGCGTATGTAGGCCCTGTATGCTGCGGTCCGCTCCCCCCTCAGTATCTCGCAGCCGCCGTATCTCTCGTCGCCGAACAGCGGATGCCCTATGTGCTTCATGTGCGCGCGAATCTGGTGCGTGCGTCCCGTCTCGAGGATACATTCCACGAGCGTGGTGTAGCCGTATCGCTCCATCACGCGGTAGTGTGTCACTGCATGTTTCCCTATGCCGGAGTCCACGGGGAATACATCCATCCGCAGCCGGTCTCTCCTGTCGCGCCCGATGTTGCCCGTTATCGTTCCCCCGTCGTCTGCGAGGTTGCCCCACACGAGGGCGTTGTACGAGCGGTGCGTCGTCTTGTTGAAGAACTGCGCGCCGAGGTCGCTTTTCGCCTCCGGCGTCTTTGCCACCACGAGCAGCCCGCTGGTGTCCTTGTCGATGCGGTGAACCAGTCCCACCTCCGGGTCGTTTGGGTCGTAGTCCGGTATGTTGCGCATGTGCCATGCCACGGCGTTGACGAGTGTGCCGTGGTAGTTTCCGCATCCCGGGTGCACCACCATCCCTGCCGGCTTGTTTACCACCAGCAGGCATTCGTCCTCATACACTATGTCGAGCGGTATGTCCTCTGCCTCTATGGCGTCGTCGTGCCTCGGGCGGTTCAGCATGAGTGTCACCACGTCGCCCGGCCTCACCTTGTGGTTGCTTTTCACCGGACGGTCGTTGACGTGTATGAAGCCGGCCTCCGCCGCCTTCTGTAACCTGTTCCGGCTGCTGTGCTGCATTCTCTCGGTGAGGAACTTGTCTATTCGCACGGGCGTCAGCCCCGCTTCCGCCACTATGCGGAAGTGCTCGTAGAGCGTGCCGTCCTGCTCCTCGTCGTCTGCCGCCGCCTCGCCGCCGTCAGCGGTGAAGTCCGCAGTGATGTTGTCGCCAGCCGTTTCCTCTGGCTCCGCCATATACTCAGGTCCTCTATTCATCCGGGATTGAAATCTCTTTGAACTCGTCTTTGCCGCCGCCCGTGGCGTGCGGTTCTTTGCCGTGGTCTATCTCGCCGTTGTTGATGTATGAGGAGTCCTTCGTGTCGTATTCGTAGTTGTAGTCATAGTACGAGTCGTCAACCATCACCTCGTCGTTCTCGTCGCGCATCCCGTCGCCCACCTGTATTATCAGTATGTCGTCGACGGACACCCGCTGGCCGTTTGTCAGGCTCTTGCCCTTGCACCTCACGCCGTACACCCAGTCGCGCTCGCCCGGCACATACATCGGGTCGCCCACCTTGAATCCCATCGAGACGAGTTTCGCCCTTGCCGCGCGGTATGAGCTGTTGTCTATTATGTCCGGCAGCGACAGCATCGGCGTGTCGGAGTTCATAACGAGATATACGACGTGTCCCGACTTGACGATTTTCCCGGCGGCCGGTGTCTGTTCGAGTATGCAGTCCGGCGGCAGGCTCTTGACATACCCCGAGTCGCTCACCACCACGGTCAGCCCCGCGCCCTCGAGGATGTGCTCGGCGTCGGCGAACGACTTGTGTGTCACGTCAGGGATGGCGATTTTCTCACCGTGGTGCGTGTAGAGGTCGAGGCCGTAGCGCGCTCCTAACGCGACAAGCACCACCACGGCAGCCATCGCGGAGAGGTTTCCCCAAAGGTAGCGGCTGAATATCTTTTTGAAAAACGTTGATACCTCCATTTGAATGTATTTCGAGAGCAAAGGTAGAAAATAAAGACGAAAGTAACAAATTATTCAAAAAAAAACAGGAAGGTGCAGCATAATAATGCCTGCACGCAGAGTCAACCAGCAAGTGCAAAATTACGAGACTTGTTTGAAGAATTCGCACTTTGGTGTAGAAAAGTTTAATTTTTCCCTCGGTCTTTCGTTCAATTTCTTTTGTATCGACATAATTCTCTTGTCTGTATAATGTTCAAACGAATCCTTTTTCGGTATATATTGTCTGATTAGTTTATTTGTGTTCTCTCTGCGATCAGGTCCATCTCAAAATCCCCGAACCTCTTCCCGTCAGCTTCCTTGCTTCTTTCATGGATACTCAACCTGTCTTTGATTGGAATATGTCCGCCCCTGGGATGATGCCTGTATTTCATCTTATGCCTTGTGTGCCTGGCAAGTTCCCCTGTTGTGTCATTGTGGATGATGTTATAAATGGACTGATGGGACACCTTTATACCCTCATTCCTGCGCAGATATCCTGATATTTGTCTTGGAGACCACTGGTCGTTGATAATATACTCCTTGATTCTCCAGACCAATCCGTCGGAGAGTTTGGCGTTCGTTACCGTTCTCTTCCTGCGCCGCATAGCCATATCGTGCGCCTTTATCCAGATATACTTTCCCGATGGCGTGCTGTTGCGTCTGATTTCACGTGAGAGTGTTGCCTGACTGGTGCCGACGATGCCGGCAATTTCTTTTCCCAGTGTTCTTTTTTTATTTGTATTGCTGGTTGTCTATTTTCCCTCGCCGAGAGATGCAGACTTTCTCGAAGCGTAGCGAGAGGTTGTCTGCATCTCTCGGCGAGGGGTACTCTTTTATTGCACTTCGTTTTGGAACTTACAGCCGTGGCGTGAAAACCATGCTGTTTCCCTGTTGTGCGGTAGGTGGGAAACGCGTGTTTCAACACGGGGGCACTTCCCTGTTGTGCCTTACAGGAAAGCAAATTCGGCGTATTTGCTCACCAAACTCGGCGTATTTGCAATGTAATTACGGCGTGTTTGCAATGTAATTACGGCGTGTTTGCCTCACAAATCCGGCGTATTTGCTTTACCGTCCGCACTCAAGTGGAAAACGCTTTGCTGTCGGATGCAGGTTATATGTGCGGCGATGGTGAGGCGATGCGCGCGACGCGCCAATCGTTTCAATTTCGGGAAACAGGGGGCGCAAAACGTAAAAAACGTCCGTGCCGTTTCTTTTTCTCATTTTTATTTCCTAATTTTGCATCTGTATATGGCAGAACCTTTGGCAGAAAGAATGCGGCCGCGCACGCTCGGTGAGTTCATCGGGCAGAGACATCTGGTGGGCGAGGGTGCTGTCCTGCGTCGGATGATAGACGCGGGGCGAATATCATCGTTCATATTGTGGGGGCCGCCGGGGGTGGGGAAGACAACCCTCGCGCAGATAATAGCCAAAATGCTGAAGACGCCTTTCCACACACTGAGTGCCGTGACGAGCGGCGTGAAGGACGTGCGTGAGGTGATAGGGAAGGCAAGGCAGGAGCGATTTTTCAACACCGTGAGCCCGATATTGTTCATCGACGAGATACACCGTTTCAGCAAGAGCCAGCAGGACTCGCTGCTCGGGGCGGTGGAGAAGGGCGTGGTGACGCTCATCGGCGCGACGACGGAGAACCCGTCGTTCGAGGTGATACGGCCTCTGCTTTCGCGCTGCCAGCTTTACGTCCTCAAGCCTCTCGGCAAGGACGACATGACGCAACTGCTGATGCGGGCCGTGGAGAACGATGTGGAGATGAGGAAACGCCGCATAGAGCTGCGCGAGACGGCGGCGATGATGCGCTACAGCGGCGGTGACGCTCGCAAGTTGCTCAACATACTCGAACTCGTGGTGGAGGCGTCGCCGGAGGGTGAGGATGTCGTTGTCACCGATGAGGTGGTGGCTGACCGCCTGCAGCAGAACCCCCTCGCATACGACAAGGAGGGCGAGATGCACTACGACATCGTGTCAGCTTTCATAAAAAGCATTCGCGGAAGCGACCCCGACGCCGCGCTCTACTGGATGGCGCGTATGATAGAGGGCGGCGAGGACCCGCAGTTCGTTGCGCGCCGCATGGTGATAAGCGCCGCCGAGGACATAGGGCTTGCCAACCCAAACGCCCTGCTGCTTGCCAACGCTGCCTTCGATGCGGTGATGAAGATTGGCTGGCCGGAGGGGCGCATACCGCTTGCCGAGTGTGCCGTGTATCTCGCGACATCGCCGAAGAGCAACTCTTCGTATTTGGGAATAGGGCGTGCCTTGGAGGTGGTGAGGGAGACGGGAAACCTGCCCGTGCCGCTCCACCTGCGCAATGCGCCGACGAAACTGATGGCGGAACTGGGTTACGCCGACGGGTACAAGTATGCACACGACTATCCAGACAATTTCGTCGAGCAGCAATTCCTGCCCGATGAACTGCGCGGCGAGCGCCTGTGGCACGCACAGCACTCACCTATGGAGGAAAAACAATACCAGAGAATGCTTAAGTGCTGGGGAGAAAGGTTCAGGGATTAGGCCATGTCCTGCGATTGCTCATCGCCTCATCTACTTACGTTGGCCGCATATCCCCTTCCTGAACATGCGGCGGTTGAAGCGGTGCTGCGCCCTCAGTGCATCATACACCTTGCTTGCAGGCAGCACTTTCAACATGCGGTTGTGATACTGCTGCTGAAGTTCCTTTATCTGTATTTCGAGCACGTCACGCTTCCTCACCGCCTCCGCGCAGCCCTGCTCGGTCGCGGGCTTCACCCTGCGAAGTGCCGAGATGTGGTTGCGCAACGTCCTTTCCTTGCGTTTCATCTCATCGAAAATTGGGAAGAACACAGATGCCTCCTGCGGCGTGAGACATGCTTCGCGTACGATGAACTGCTCCATTTCGGCCTTGTACCTTGCTGGGTCGAAATTCTTTCCGCCATTATGCCGCTGAGCATTCAGCGGCAAAAAAGACATGAGCAGCAGTAAGGATATGATGAGTTGTTGCTTCATTTCCTGTTTTTGTGTCTTTTTATTCGTTCGCGATATATGAGTACAGGTCGTCATCGTCCATCATAATGTCGTCAACGGCCATGTCCATGTAGTATTCGTCATCGGTCACGGCTATGCCGGCATCGTCAGTTTGTGTCGCCGCTGCCGGGTCTGCTTTGTGATGGATCACGTAGCCAGCCAGCAGCCCGGCGAAACATGCCGCTGCGGCATACCCGCCTATGCGTCTCCACAGGCGAAGACGCTTCACCTTGCCATCCTGCAATGGCTTGTTGCAGTCTGGCAGGCCGTCCATAACCTGCTTCTCTATCGATGCGAAATAACCGTCTGGAACTCTGAAATGGTTTTCTCTGCCGGAATTAGTTGCGATGTTGTTTTCCACTGCCATTGATTTTCTCTCTTTTAGTCTTTAGACGGCAGTTTGTTGCCATGGTTTAATACGTATTTTGATATTTTCTTTACGGCAATGTGGTATGATGCTTTCAGTGCTCCCTCGGATGTCCCGAGGACTTCGCTTATGTCGCTGTATTTCATTTCTTCATAATACCGCATCGTGAACACAGTGCGCTGCACGTCGGGCAGCATGGCGACGGCCTCCTGCAGCAATGCCTCTGCGGCGTCGCCGTCGAAATACTCGTCTGCCATGAGCCGGCTGGCCACGGGAACGCAGGTGTCGGTGCTTATCTTGTTTCTTGAGCGTCTGACATGGTCGAGCGATTCGTTTATTGCTATCCGGTGGAGCCACGTCGATATTTTTGACGTGCCTTTGAAGTTGTCGAGCGCCGCCCACGCTTTCATAAATGTGTTCTGGAGAACGTCGTCGGCATCCTCGTGTGTGAGCACTATGCGCCTTATCTGCCAGTAGATGCGCTCGCCGTACAGCCTCACCACCTTTGCAAATGCCTCTCTACGCGTGTTCTTGTCGGCCAACTGCGAGATAAGGTAACTTTCTTCCTTCGTCATCTCCCGTCCGTTTTTATCTGCGCGTGGCGAATTGCTTCAGTTGTTTGATGATGCGCTTGTCGTATCCATATACGTCGCGGAATTTGACCATGTTGCCGTTCTTGTCGGGATAAATGGTGTAGTATGTGATGAACACCGGGACGTGCGGCGTTACCTTCACGTTCCTCACTATGCTGTCCTTTTTTATTTTTGGACCGATGACATTCCCCTCGCTGTCTTTCCTCACCTCGTATGTCATCGAGTATCTTATCTTCCGTGCGAGGTCCATGTCCTTGTCTTTCATAAGGAACACGGCAAGCTCGTATGGTTTCTCAACCCTCACGCAGCCATGTGATATGGCGCGGTTTGCGCTTTGGAAAGCCCACGGGGTTGAGGTGTGGTGCAGATATACGGAGAAATTGTTGTTGAACCTGAAGATTATGCGTCCGAGCGCATTGCCGTTCCCGCCCTCCTGCACGATGCGCTGCTTTCCGTCCAGTATCAGTTCGCGCGATGCCTCGCTTGCGGGCAGCACGCCTTTCTTCACGTCGTAGATGAACATGTTGTTGCGCTCCATATACCCGATGCTTCCGGCTATGTTCTTTGCAATCGAATGGGGTACGTTCCACATCGGGTTGAGATCGATCCTTATTATCTCGCTCGTCAGCAATGGTGTTTTTGTCTTGTTAGCCCCACAGCACATCCTCATCGTCAGTGTACTGTCGCCGTCCACGGCATTCAGCACGAACGACGGAATGTTAACGAATACATATTTGCCGCAGTCTTCCTCCGTCATTTTCTCCCTCCATCTGCACCTTTCCATGTTGCACAGCGTTGCGAGCCACTCGCTTTCTGACAGGTTTCCACTGTTGAGATGCTCCTGGAGCTGCTTGTATAGTTTGCGTTTCGGCTGCACCCCGCGCAGGAATTCCCCGAGGTTTCCGCCTCCTGCCGTGGCGATGGCGTTGTTGTAGAATGATTCCGTCGGGTGTTCGATTCTTATATCAAACTGGTGCTTGTACACCATCCGCGCCCCTTCGCTGTCGTCTTCCGGCTCGCGGTTGAGTATCACCGAGGGGTTAACGAAACCGAATTTCTGTCCTGCTGAATATCTCATGAATGCCCGCGACAGGTTATATTCCAGTCTTGCGAACACTTTGTTTACCGTGTTCGCCGGCTTGTCGAAATCGAGTTGCCGCACGCGCCGAAGGTCTTCCTCAATCTGCGCGACCCTGAATATTTCTTTCCTGAACCCCATTTCCCCTACCCGTGAAATGAAAGACAGCAGCGTGTCTGCGCGTGGGTTTATGCCGTGGCGGTCTATCCAGATGAATTGGTTGCCGCCGGAATAGTATCCGCGCACAAACCTCACGGCGGCCGAAGAGGATGTCTCGCTCTTTGTCAGCCGTATTATCTGCCCGCGTATCTTTTCATTGTTGAGCTCATATTCAGGCACTTTCATCATGGAGAGTGCCTCGGGCGTTATGTCCTGGTATGGCTGTCTGTCTCCATCTGTGCATGACAGCAGTGCCAAAAGCACAATGAAGCAGACGAAAATCTGCTTTTGCAAACCCGTTGGTTGGTTTAATTTAGTCTGGCAGTGTTATTTTATTGATATTTTCCTTACCGTCTTGCCTACTTTTACTATGTAGCACCCTTTGCTCAGGTTCAGCTCATAGCGTCTGTCGTTTCCTTCCACCTTTATGCTCTTGACCATCACTCCGGCAACATTATATATCTGGAGAACCTGCCCGTTGGCGCCAGTGACGTGCAGCACAGACTCCTGTACGGAGATCGTAACACTCTGATAGTCATTGTCTATAATCTCTATCGCGGTCTCGGCATGACTCATTACTGGAATTGCAGAAATAAGTATCGAGGCCATTGAGAATATCAGTATATTCTTTATCATACGCGCATCATGTTGATTAACCGTTGCAAATATAGTGCTTTTCTTTGAGACATGCAAATTTTTGTCGATATTTATATATCGAAAATGTCTTTTTCATTCGTCAGGTAACTTTCGGGGAACACCTCCCTTGCCTGTCGTAGCAGAATGCTCTCGTCATCATACCTCGAGCTGTAATGCCCAAGCAGCAGCCGTCGCACCCCGGCGGCGCGCGCCACGAGTGCGGCTTGCCTCGCAGTGCTGTGGCAGAATTTCTCCGCCAACTGCGCGTCGTCGTCCCCGTATGTGCTCTCGTGGTAAAGCGTGTCTATGCCTTCCATGCGTTCGTGCAGCGTGGGGACGTAGCGCGTGTCGGAGCAGTAGGCGTATGCCCGCGGCCTGTCTGCCGGCGACACGAGACGCTTGTTTGGCACGACAGTCCCGTCTTCGCGCACCCAGTCGGCTCCCGACTTGATGTTGCTTATCTGGCTTACAGGGATTTTCAGGTAGTCGATCATGTCGCGTCGTATATGCGGCAGCGTTGGCTTCTCGCGGAAGATGTAGCCGCAGCACGGCATACGGTGTTGCAGTGGTATGGTCTCCACCTGCAGGCTGTTGTCCTCATACACCACATTCTGTGCCGACGGGTCGACGGCATGGAAAGTCACCTCATAGTCAAGGTGCGCGCAGAACAGCCGCAGTTGTGTGTCAAGCACTTCACCGAGTTCCTTGGGGGCATATATTTGCAGCGGCGCGGTGCGTCCCTGCAGGCCGAATGTGCTTATCATCCCAATCAGTCCGAAGCAGTGGTCGCCGTGTATGTGCGATATGAACACCGCCCTTATGCTGTTGAAGCCAATCCTTGCGCGGCGCAGCTGCATCTGCGTTCCCTCGCCGCAGTCAACCATGAATTTCTTGTCGCGCAGTTCCACGACTTGCGACGAGGCACAGTGCCGCAGAGTGGGTAGCGCGCTCCCGCACCCGAGAATGGATACTCTGAAAGGAGTCATGGCGTCATGCTATTTCACTCTCTTGTAGGCGAATATGCCCACTTTGTTCTCGAGATACAGCGAGTCGGCGCCCAGTTCGTATATGCTGAACGTGTCGGCGCTCAGTACAAGTTTGCCGTTGACGATTTTCCACGAGGTGTAAGGCTTCTGTTCGTTTACGGTAGTCTTTACCACCCCTCCTTCCTTGATCTCAAACGCACGTTCGAGGCTCTGCCATTTGCCGAGCAGTGTGGTAAGGTTTATCACGCTCGCGGCGATTTTTTCGCCATATTCGTCATTGCCGAGCGTCACCGCCACCCTGTCGCCCACGGCGATTCCCCCGCGCACTGGCGACATGTCCGCGTCCGGGTCATAGCCGAGGTATAGCGTGTCGCCATTGTCGGTTATGAGTTGCAGCGTGTTCATGGCGCAGCCATCCCCACACCGTCCGTACAGGGAGCTGTCCTGCTCGGCTGTGCTGTCAGTCCGTAGAGAGTCGCTGCCTCCGGCATCCTTTGTCTTGCCCCCGCTGCAACCGGCAATCACGGCTGCGGCAATGGCAGAGACACATAAAAAAAATAGTTTCCTCATATCATTTACATTCTTTTTCCTTTGCTTCGTTCCATAGTCTGTCCATCTCCCCCAAGGTCATTTCCGTCAGTGGCTTGCCTGCTTTTATCGAGTGTTCCTCGATATAGTTGAACCTCCTGATGAACTTGCGGTTGGTGTGCTCCAGCGCGTTGTCTGGGTTCAGGTGGTAGAGCCGCGCGGCGTTGATCACCGAGAACAGGAAGTCGCCGAGCTCGCGCGTCGCCTTGTCCCCGTCGTCGTTTTTCAGTTCCTCCTCCAGTTCTCCCAGTTCCTCGCGCACCTTGTCCCACACGTCCTGGCGGTCTTGCCAGTCGAAGCCCACGTTGCGCGCCTTGTCCTGTATGCGGTAGGCCTTTATCAGCGACGGCAGCGCGTCTGGCACTCCGGAGAGAACGCTCTTGTTGCCGTCCTTCTCGCGCAGTTTTATCTGCTCCCAGTTCTCGAGCACCTGTCCCGTGTCAAGTTCCTTGCCTGCCTCGGCGTGTATCAGCGGCGAGTGTTTCAGCGACTCCGCCTCGCCATATACATGCGGGTGACGGAAAATCAGCTTGTCGGCCTCCTTCTCGCACACGTCTGCAATGTCGAACTTTCCCTGCTCCTCGCCGATTTTCGCGTAGAACATAACGTGCATTATCACGTCGCCCAGTTCCTTGCAGATGTCCTTTGCGTCGTCCTTCATCAGCGCGTCGCACAGTTCGAAGGTCTCCTCTATTGTGTTCGGTCGCAGGCTCTCGTTGGTCTGCTTGCGGTCCCACGGACATTCCTTCCGCAGCCTGTCAAGCACGTCGAGCAGTCTCCCGAAGGCTTCCAGTTTTTCTTCCCTTGTATGCATTGCTCCTTCTATTTTGATGCAAAAGTAACAAATAAATCTGACATACAGCAACATCACTGGTGAAATTTATTCAATTTAAACAGGTGTTATATTCCACGAAGTTCGTTAAAACTTGAGATAATTGCCAAGCAACTTTCCGCTGCCATACAGATAGTTCCTTGATGGTATGACTTGTTAACTTTCGGTTCGCTGCGCTCCGACACTTGTCGAAATTTAATTTTGCGATGTATGTGCTCGCAATGAGTTCCTTGAAAGAAGCCATGTAATACGGCAGGCTGTTTCCATTCATCATCACCTCCGCGACATAATGTGACGCGAATGACGCGTTGTGGGAGAAGTCTGGATGGTTCTTGTGTCTTGTCTGGCAATGCGCGGTCCGCTATATTGCCTGGCATCGCGGAAACAGAACTCGGTTTGGAATATTAAGCGGCATTTGCGCAAGACATCCTAACACGGCATTTAACTTTTGATGGCATATATGCAGATTTCCTTATATTGGTTGAGTGCTTCTGATGTCATTCACTTTAAGTCTTGTAAAATGTAAAGTTACGGACAATCAGCCATTTAACCAAAATTCATTGGTTATATATGGTTATCTAATTTTCTCATTTTCAAACGGTTGCATTATAATTAACAGAGTGTTGTTATGTAAGAAATGAGAATAATTCAAGTGTAAGCATGAAAAAAGAGAAATTTATGAGAAAAAGGTTGTACCTTTGCAAAGCATTTTATGCGTTGTTTTAATTAAATCGAGTATTAACTTAAAAAAATGAATAGAATAAAGAAGAAATAGAGTTTTTTGACATCCTTGACTCAACTGATACACCCAAACTTGCACTTCACGAAACGTCAGTTTAGTTAAGACAACGGATGTCTGCGCTCTCAATGTATGGGCGTGGAGAGAAGGATTGTTGTCTGACGTGAGCTGTGCAAGGCTTTGGTGTAGCACAAGAATTCCGCCACGCCCTTTTTTCTTTTTAGAAGAGGGCTTTTGGCTCTCATAGCATATTCATAACCTATATAGCTATGAGCAAAATTGGATATCATACTAATTATGACAAATATGTTGAGATGATTGTGGCGCATCCCAACTATAAAGGTCTGTACTACGATCGTGACAAATATGGCAAGGTAAACTGGGTTGTAACTGGTAAATCCCCTAAGGGTCAAATGAGACAAACGTGGTGGGATGCAACTTGCAAAAAACTTGGCATTCCCATCCAAAAGGGTTGTTATGCCAAAGCTGCAAGATTGATACATCCTACAGGAATTCATGTTTGTCAATGCTGTGGAGAAGAAAGAAGTATATTCTATGAATATCCCACACTTAGAACATTAAAAAAACTGAATAAAGAATTTGGATTAGAATTAGAGCAAACCGACTATACAATTCGCGAATTTGTTCGTGAGTTTTGTACTTCGGAAGCCCTTTTGGACAAATTATCTCGCTTGCTTAAAATTCCTACAGCTGCTAACGCAGATAAACTCATTGAATATATCAAAGCAGAACTTATTGACAAGGAAAGTTCTTTGTTCTCTCCTGGAGTTATGTGTAATCCTCCTGACCGATACAATGGTTTCCATTCTTATGCTTTATGTTGCCGCAAAACTAAGGATACTGGCCGTCGCGATGATAACATGAAGACCTATGTACAAGATAGAAGAGCATATGAAGATTGGTCAGATGGAGATTATAATTTAGCAAATCGTTTGATGGGAGAATTCCACAAACAACCTCCTATGGCTTGTCCCGTATGTGGAAACGTGGAAAATATGTCAGCTGATCATATAGGACCAGTTTCTCTTGGTTTCTGTCACAGTCGGCATTTCACGCCAATGTGTAAAAGTTGTAATAGTTCAAAGAACAATCGATTCACTAAGGCAGATGTGGATACTTTGATAGCATTAGAAAAGAAAGGCTATCAGGTCGTAAGTTGGCATTCTAAGTATATTTGGGATATTGTGAAAAACAATATTACTAACGATATAGAAGCAAAGAAGGCAAGTTCTATCATGGCAAAATGCCATCAGAATATACTCAATATCTTGGCAATCATTCATCAGGAAACAGGTAAAGATTTCTTAATGCGTTATCTTCATCCTGAATTTTCTATGATGGATTATCGCTTTGAAAATTTTGACCTTAGGCACTTAGACCGAATGGTTATTGTAGCCAATCCTCTCGATAGCAAGAACAAAAGAAAGAATCAAGAGCGTTATGTACGAATTGCTTTCGAAAGCCTTGAAGATTTTCTTACCAAACAAAATCGCAAGAATTACTTTTTGATAAACGAGGATTCTTATGAACTCCGACCAATTCTTGCTGCAATCATATTAAAAGATTATGATGTAGCAGATAAAAGATTGAAGTCGTTAATCGAAGAAATCTCAAAAAAAATCTTTCGCATAGAGAACGGACTCAAGACTTATAGTATTGAAGAATTTGAAGGTTATACTAGTATGGCTGCAGATAGTTCAGATAATGAGTATAAGTAAAAAAGGATGGATGCCCAATCCTTTTTATTGTATCCATCCAACAAAGTTGTATGAATCAAGATGTGTTTCAATTAGTGTTGAAACAAACTTACTTAAGAGAGGTGGCGTCAAATTTCCTATTTGCTTGAACTTAGAAACTTTTGATCCACAAAAAACACCCTAAATCTAAAGATAGGAAAGAGTTACCTACTACATATCCTATTTACATTTCATTAAGTTTAATCTGATAGAACTCTTCAAAAGTAATTTCTTTTGCCATAAGCCTATCATAAGCAGAAGGATTCTCAAACGTTACCTCAATCTCGTTTTCACCACCACCATCAGGAATTGGAGGAAAAGAACCGATTGCTTCTCTGACGGAAACATACTGAGGAAGAGGAAAGAATCCTTCTGACCTGTCCGTAAACAATGGTGCTGGCTGATTGATTGTAATGTTCTCGCGACAACCAATCAAAATGACCCTTTTACGCTTTTGCGGTACACCAAAATCAGCCGCAGTCAGTTTTAATGGAGTACCTACATGGTAGCCAGCATCTGCAAATGCTTGAATTATTTCCTTTATGGCTTCACCCTTTCTCATAGTGAGAATACCAGGAACATTCTCCATGACAAAGAACTTTGGATACAAAGTGGTAACTATGTCGACGAAATCTCTAAAGAGCCGATTTCTTTGATCATTTGGATCTCTCCAGCCAGCATATGAGAAGCCCTGGCATGGAGGGCCACCAAGAATAACATCTACTTGTTTGTCACCACAGGCATCGTAAACCCTTTGTTTGGTTTCATCCTTTGTAATGTCACCGAGGATAAATTTGTCTTCACTCGCATACTTAGAGTGGTTGAACTTATTTGTTTCAAACACACTGGCATCAAACTCATTTGCTGCAAGGAGATTGAACCCATTCTGAATAAAGCCTTCAGAGAGTCCACCGCAGCCAGCAAATAGGTCTACTATGTTATATCTGTCCAAGTGAGGCTTGATCAAGGCAGAGATCATTCTTGCCAGCAACGGTGGTACTGCATTACCTATTTGCTTGTAGATTCCAGCCTTCTTTCCCACGAAAATGAAATCGTCCGGAAATGACTGGAAACGAGCAGCTTCTCTTGTAGACATCACACGCATCTGGTCAGGATGCAAGTTGCATCCGTTTGGAACACGATTAAAGAACGTGTTAATTGTATAGCTGGGTTTATCCCATTTGAGACGTCCATAGTATGTTGTTCTGCCACCGCCATCACGAATGTTGGCCAAGCGGTTGTCGGTTATTTCTTCTGGTATATCTTTCCAATTACCGCCTGCTGGAATATGCTGAGCCATATCCCTTTCGTGCTGGCACATTTTGTAAGCAACGTGATTATATAATATCATATTGTTGATTGATTATGAAATTCACTTCTTCTTTCTCTAAGCCATAGAGATAACATATCTTCTTGTTTCTACTAATTTCATCCAAGTCAATAATATCGGATGTAACGGAGTCCAAGTCAATGATTGGCAGTTCATCTAATTCATAATTATTGATGTGGTTGTTTGTACTAGTAATTTTGAATCTCCAATTTAATAATGCACTGTTTAACAGTGCTTTCATTTTAGGAATATTCTCTTCTGCAACGGTGATATAGTTGCATGAATTTCCAAGTATATCATTGCTTTCGCATACGACAAATCTCAGTCTGACTTTTTGAGACATGTTTGAAATTTGCTGGCAAACCAATCTCTTTCTACCTTTATCTTGGGAAAGATAGTCTTGAGATTTTTTCTCAAGAAACTCCGGTTTGACATACTCGTGGTTGATGTCAACTATAGAATCTCCAGAAATCATATTTCCTCTTACCAATCTTAATGATGTGGGGTCTGAGGTAATATAGTCCTTAGACAAAGAAATATCAAGTTCACCACGTTTATTGCGTATCTGAGGTCGATTTTTAATGGCTGGAATGGAAAGCAACTTTCTGAGAATATCCCATTCAACCTTTTCAATGGAAGGTATTTCCCAATTTGCTGCAAAAACATGCTTTACATCGTCTAAGGCAATTTGGTAATTTCTTTGTCCTTGAACAATATCAATTAGGGAACTTTCTCCCACCTTTGTAAGGTGGAAGATACAGGTCGCTTGAGTGACATTATCAAACAACGGATCATCCTCAGAGAAGTATTTAATATACGACACCTTATGTTTTGCAAGAAGATGCTTTCTTAGTGTAGATGCTGAAACATCTGCAAAAAGAGTGGACGGGCATATTATTCCCATTTCACCTCCAACTTTAAGCATTCCAAGCATAGCCTCCAATGACAACTGATATAAATTGAGCATTCCTTCGATAGAATACTTATAGTCACTTGAGCTTCTGAAATATTTTGCCATATTGTTGATGTTCTCAACAGTTTTCGCATCCATCTTATTTTTGTTTGGTTTAAGTACTAAATATGGTGGATTGGAAACTATTGCATCAAAGCCATTATAGAAGAGTCCTCCAAGATCATTATGACTAATAGTCATTTTATTTTCAAACAAACCTCCTTTCATCAAGGCATTCTTGAGAATTAGGTGCTCAGACACGATCTTCGCTTTGTCAATGTTCAATGCGTCCAGCAAACATAAAACATTCATTCTGCATACGTTAAGCGCGACAGGATCAATGTCTACAGCATATATATTATTCAAGATAGAATAGTCTGGAACTATTCCGAAAACCTCATACATGCACTTTACAATCTGTCGGCAAAACCTGCCTGTACCTGTGGCAAAGTCAAGTATTTTAATATCTTTAGGCTTATCGATGGAAGACATATTAGACAAAGTTCTATGCACTATATCATAGGCAATTTGATCTTGTGTGTAAACTGCACCAACTTCTAAAAGATTGTTTTTTGACTTCTTTCTATAAATCTTTCCTTGGGAATAGGAGAAGAGGGAGTTGAGAAAAGAAACATGCAACTTTTCACATAATTGCGGAATGTTTTCTACCTCAAGGTTGTCAGGAAGAGTTGGGTCATCTGATAGAGTTCCTTCAAACAAAGAATAAAAAGCGGATGGGGCATACCCCTTACATGACACCAACATAAATTTGTTAATCAGATTGTTAACAAGAGAAGTGTGCACTTGCTTGAAAGTACTATTGATTGCTTTTTCAGATGGCACCCCTGGCATCAATGAGTCACAAGGATAGCATTCTGATAATTTCTTTATCAGTTGTTGTCCTTCTAATTCAAGGAAATATTCGATATTATATTTCATACTATTCTGTTTCAATTTCTCCTTGGTCTGCAATCAAATCTTTCATATCCACTTTCAATATCTTGGATATCTTAAGGAGTGTTTCAAGATTGGGTTGTGACCGATTACACACATATGAATTTACCGAATTGAAGCTCTTGTCCAACTTCTTTGCAAGCCATGTCTGAGAAATTCCTTTTTCCTCAAGTATATCTTTTATGCGGTTTAACTTCATGAATATATCTCATTTTATTGTGCAAATTTACAAAAAACATTGGACAAACATAGAAAAATAAGAGTTTCTTTAGAATTTTCTTTATTTTAGGGAGGTCTTTCTACGAGTTTTTTTTCATTTTCTTTCCATTTGTCGTATCAACAGTTCATTAAAACTTGAGATAATTGCCAAGCAACTTTCCGCTGCCATACAGATAGTTCCTTGATGGTATGACTTGTTAACTTTCGGTTCGCTGCGCTCCGGCACTTGTCGAAAATTAATTTTGCTATGTGTCAACACATACCTATAATTATGCCACAAAGCTAATTTCGTACACAAACTTATGCTGCATGTTGCATTTTTTTTATAACTTTGCAGCGTTTTTATATTATAATGAATACAACGAGATAAAACGATATAGCAAATGGAATTAGCAACGAAGTACGACCCGCGCGAGGTGGAGTCGAAATGGTATCAATACTGGCTTGACAACAAACTGTTCAGCTCTAAGCCCGACGGGCGCGAACCATACACGGTGGTCATACCGCCGCCAAACGTAACGGGCGTGCTGCACATGGGACACATGCTCAACAACACGATACAGGACATCCTTGTGCGGAGGGCGCGCATGGAGGGCAAGAACGCTTGCTGGGTGCCGGGGACCGACCATGCCTCGATTGCTACCGAAGCGAAGGTGGTGAGGAAACTCGCGGGGCAGGGCATAAAAAAGCACGACCTGTCGCGCGACGAGTTCCTGCGCCACGCATGGGACTGGACGAACGAGCACGGCGGGATCATCCTGAAGCAACTGCGCAGGATCGGCGCGTCGTGCGACTGGGACCGCACCGCGTTCACCATGGACGGGAAACGCTCGGAGAGCGTGAAGCGCGTCTTCATCGACTTGTACAACAAGGGACTGATATACCGCGGCCTGCGCATGGTGAACTGGGACCCCAAGGCACTCACCGCGCTCAGCAACGAGGAGGTCGTCTACAGGGAGGAGCAGTCGAAACTGTACTATCTCAAATATTATGTCGATGGGAATTGCTGCGCGGGCATTGATGAATACACCGGGGAGGAGGGGAATGTGATGCACAGGGACGAGCGCGGATATTATGCCGTGGTCGCCACGACGCGCCCCGAGACGATAATGGGGGACACCGCCATGTGCATCAACCCGAAAGACCCGAAGAACCGCTGGCTGCACGGAAGGAAAGTGATCGTGCCGCTCGTGGGCAGGGTCGTCCCGGTCATCGAGGACAGGTATGTGGACATAGAGTTCGGGACGGGCTGCCTGAAGGTCACCCCGGCGCACGACACCAACGACCACATGCTGGGCAAGACGCACAACCTCGAGACGATAGACATATTCAACGCCGACGGCACCATATCGGAGCAGTCGCCGCTGTATGTCGGCATGGACCGCTTCGAATGCCGCAGGCAGATTGTCAAGGACATCGAGAAGGCAGGGCTGATGGAGCGCGTGGAGGACTACACCAACAAGGTGGGCTACTCCGAGCGCAACCCGGACACCGCCATCGAGCCGCGCCTGTCGCTGCAGTGGTTCCTGCGCATGCAGCACTTCGCCGACATCGCGCTGCCGCCGGTGGTGAACGGCGAGATGCACTTCTATCCTTCGAAATATGTCAACACATACAAAAACTGGCTCGAGAACATTCAGGACTGGTGCATATCGAGGCAACTGTGGTGGGGGCACCGCATCCCGGCATACTACTACACCACGCCAGGCAAGGCAGGCGATGGCAAGTCAGGCGGGGAGGAGCATTTCGTGGTGGCGGAATCGCCGGAGAAGGCACTCGGGATGGCACGCAGGGAGAGCGGCTGCGAGAACCTGCAACCCGGCGACCTGCGCCAGGACGAGGACGCGCTCGACACATGGTTCAGCTCGTGGCTGTGGCCCATCTCGCTCTTCGACGGCATCAACAACCCGGGGAATGAGGAGATAAAGTACTATTACCCCACATCCGACCTCGTGACCGCTCCCGACATAATATTCTTCTGGGTGGCGCGGATGATAATGGCAGGAGAGGAATACATGGGCAAATTCCCGTTCAAAAACGTGTATTTCACGGGTATCGTGAGGGACAAGCTCGGGCGCAAGATGTCGAAGAGCCTTGGCAACTCGCCAGACCCGCTGGAACTGATAGACAAGTACGGGGCCGACGGCGTGCGCATGGGAATGATGCTATCGGCGCCGGCCGGCAACGACATCCTGTTCGACGAGAGCCTCTGCGAGCAGGGACGCAACTTCAACAACAAGATATGGAACGCCTTCCGCCTCGTCAAGGGGTGGGAAACGGCTGACGTGGAGCAGCCGGAGGAAAACAGGATTGCCGTGGAGTGGTTCGGAGCAATGCTGCGCACCGTCAACGGGGAACTCAGCGAGCTGTTCTCGAAGTACCGCATCTCAGAGGCTCTGATGACCGTCTACAGACTCTTCTGGGACGAGTTCTCGAGCTGGTATCTCGAAATGGTGAAGCCGGAATACCGGAAGCCAATCGACCGAAGGACATACGAGGCAACGCTCGGATTCTTCGAGACACTGCTCAAGATGCTGCACCCGTTCATGCCGTTCATAACGGAGGAACTGTGGCAGCACATACATGAGCGTTCCGCAGGCGACAGCATAATGCGCGAGGAACTTTCGCTGGGCAGCCCCGCCGATGGTGACAAGAGGCTCGTGGCTGACATAGGGAACGTGAAGCAGATAGTGTCTGGCGTGCGCACCGTGCGCAACCAGAAGAACATCCCTAACAAGGAGCGTATGACGTTGCAGTCCGTTGGCGAGGATGCGTATGCAGGCTATGCGGCAGTGGTGACCAAGATGGCAAACCTGAAGGGGATAGAGACGGTGGCGGAGAAGCACGCCGACGCCTCGCAGTTCATGGTGGGAACGCACGAGTATGCCGTGCCACTGGGCGAGCTGATCGACGTCGCGGCGGAGATCGAGAAGCAGGAGGCGCAGCTGAAACACCTTGAGGGCTTCCTCGCCGGGGTGATGAAGAAACTGGCCAACGGGAAATTCGTTGCCAACGCACCGGAGGCAGTCGTTGCGATGGAACGCAAGAAACAGAGCGACTCGGAGGAGAAGATCGCTTCTCTGAAACAGTCTATTGCGGAACTTAGGAAGAAGGCTTGATGCCATAGTTGTTATGAGGAAAATCATATTGCTGCTGTTGGCCGTGATCGCCTTCGCCTCGTGTCACGACGACACACCGGAGGAGAAACCCGAGGCGAAGTTCGTGCAGACCGTAATAATGTACCTCCCCTGGTCGGGCAGCGACATGATCACTCCTTTCCATAACAACATAGATGGCATGGAGCGCGCCATAGCCGGCATGAAGGGCGCCGAGGGCCGCCGCTTCCTCGTGTTCATGGCATCAGGCGAGAGGGAGGCGTCGCTCACGGAGATCGCATACCGCAACGGGAAGTGCGAGCGCGACACGCTGAGGAAATACACGTTTGCAGGCAACGAATACACCACGCCCGGCGGCATTGCCGGCATCATGAGCGACATAAGGGCGTTGTCGGAAACGCCGCACTATGCAATGATAATAGGATGTCACGGCATGGCGTGGATTCCAAAGGGAACGAAATTGCAGAACAAACATGCCATTGCAAGAAAGAATGGCGCGACAGAGGAGGACGAATGGAAACGGACACGTTTCTTCGGACATTCAGGCGACGTGAAGTATCAGACCGACATCACCGACCTGTCGCTGGCAATGGGCATGGCAGGCGTGCACCTTGACTATATACTTTTCGATGATTGCTACATGGCAAACGTCGAGACGGCATACGAGCTGCGGCGCGTGACGGATTATATCGTCGCCTCGCCGACGGAGATAATGCTATACGGGATGCCGTATGACAAGATGGGGAAATCAATAGTGTCGATGGACTGGAGCGCGGCGTGCAGCGAGTTCCTCACATTCTACAAGGGCTATAAATACCCCTACGGGACGATTTCGGCAATACGCTGCGACGAGTTGGGGAACATGGCGGCGGTGATGCGCGACATCAACGCCTCGCATTCGTTTGATGACGGAATGCTTGACCGGTTGCAGGCCTACGACGGACTGAGCACGCACATATTCTTCGACTTCGATAACTATGTCAGGTTGCTGTGCGACGGTGACGAGGCCATGTATTCGCGCTTCACGCAGTCGCTCGCAAGACTTGTGCCGGCAAAGGCGGCGACCGCCGCATTCTATTCCGCATACAACGGCACGGAGAACCCAATAACTGACTATTCCGGGATTTCCGTCAGTGACCCTTCGGCGAACAAGGCGGCAGCGACGAAGACAAAAACGGCATGGTGGAAGGCAACACACAGGGAATAGGCATCATTTGATTGCAAAGCGGTTGCATAATCCATAGATACTCAATGGAAACTTACTTTGTCACAAATGCACTTCCCGTCCGTTGCTGACCATATTGTAAACTCGCCGTATTTGCCGTGCAAACTCGCCGTATTTGCCGTGCAATTACGCCGTATTTGGTGAGCAATTACGCCGTATTTGCTTCGCCGTATGAAGTCAACCGCAAATCAGTCACTGTAAAATCTTCTTTTCATTGTGTCATAACCCCCAAACCGGTCATTGTGGCCCTAACTGACAGTATAGTCGGCTGCCCGGGCATATCGTTTGTTCCTCGCAGGCGTATCGGGCTGCCATTTATGTTTTTTTATTTCAGTACATTGCCGTTTTCTTTGGAGTTTTATCAATAAATGCGTAATTTTGCCGACGGAAACACACATATTAATAATGATAACCCCAGAAGAGTATTCCCGGATGAAATCCTGCTCGCTCACAGACGGAGCGCGTGTCGGCGTGGTGTGGGCGGCCAGTTTCGCATGCATGATAGCCGGTTTCAGCGATACGTTGTGGTCCTTTGCCTCGATGATCATTGCCATGGCATCACCGTTCTATGCCTTGTCGCGCATGAGGACGTTCCGCAGAAGGGAGTTGGGCGACAGCATGGGATTCCGCCAAGCGCTCGGATACGCGATAATGATGCTCATCTGCGCTACGCTGATGTTCGCCGGCATACAGTTGGTGTATTTCCAGTTCATGGATCACGGATACTTCATCGAGCGTTACGGAGCTTTGCTGCGCTCGCCGGAGATGGCTGCCACGGTTGGGAGCTACGGCCTGACGGCACAGGACATAGATTCAACGATAGAAGTAATATCAGAGATGCGTCCTGTGGAGGTGGTGATACAGTTCCTCGCCGGTAATGTGCTGCTCAGCGCGCTGCTCAGCCTGCCGCTGGCACTTTTCGCAAAGAAGAGCGGCGGACACGGCATCCGTGGCGGCGAAGGCGGCGGGTCTCCGCGTTGAAATAGAAATCTTAGAAAAACAAGACATGGATATTTCTGTTGTAATACCTTTATATAATGAGGAGGAGTCGCTGCCCGAACTGTTCGCGTGGATAGAGCGCGTGATGCGCGTGAACAACTTCTCCTACGAGGTGATTTTCGTGAACGACGGATCGCGTGACCGTTCGTGGGAAGTGATATGCGACCTGAAGTCCAAGCACCCGGAGGTGAGGGGCATAAGGTTCCGCCGCAACTACGGCAAGAGCCCGGCGTTGTACTGCGGCTTCGAGGAGGCATCCGGCGACGTGGTGATAACAATGGACGCAGACCTGCAGGACTCGCCTGACGAGATCCCGGAACTATACCGCATGATCACCGAGGAAGGCTACGACCTCGTCTCGGGCTACAAGCAGAAGCGATACGACCCACTGTCGAAAACAATTCCCACGAAACTGTTCAATGCCACGGCACGGAAGATAAGCGGTATAAAGAACCTGCACGACTTCAACTGCGGGCTGAAGGCGTACCGCCGCGAGGTGGTTAAGAACATCGAGGTTTACGGGGAGATGCACCGCTACATCCCTTACCTCGCCAAGAACGCGGGCTTCAACAAGATTGGCGAGAAGGTGGTGCGCCACCAGGCACGCAAGTACGGCGCGACGAAGTTCGGGCTGAACCGCTTCTTCAATGGCTATCTCGACCTCATAACACTATGGTTCCTCAGCAGTTTCGGGCGCAAGCCCATGCATGTGTTCGGCTTCCTCGGCACGCTGGTGTTCATCGTTGGATTCCTGTCTGCGGCATATATCGGTGCCGACAAACTGTGGTGTCTTGCCAATGGTGTCAGACAGAGGCTCGTCACCGACTCGCCGTTCTTCTACATCTCGCTGACGATGATGATGATCGGTACGCAGTTGTTCCTCACCGGCTTCATCGGCGACCTGATAAGCCGGTCGTCGCAGGGACGGAATGAGTATCAGGTGGCGGAGAAAATATGACGCGGGAGTCCCGCGACGGTTAGTGGGTAAAAGTGTAAAGTAGTGTATTTGTAAATGAAAAAACTGTCAGTTGTAATAGCCGCAGCCGCCATGCTCGTGGCCTGCACCACGATAGACTGTCCGCTGAACAATGCCGTTTATGCCAATTACGGCCTGTATGGCGCCGATGGCAAACCGTTCGCTCTGGAAGACACGCTTACGGTGATCACGAGGCGCGTCGACGGCAGCGACACAATACTTCTGAACCGCAGTGTAGGGAAAAAGGCGTTCAGCCTGCCGGTGAGCTATGCCGGCGATACCGACCGCTTCGTGCTTGAGATGCGCGACTCGCTGGGCGGCATAGTGTGCGACACCATAGCGGTGAGCAAGACGAACGTACCGCATTTCGAATCCACGGACTGCGGCCCGTCGTTCTTCCACACGATAAAGGATGTGACGGCGACGCACAACAAGATAGAATCTGTCAGTATAAACGATAGTGAGGTGAACTATGATGCAGCGAAAGAGCATATACGCATTTATTTCATGTCTGGCAATTAGCCTGCTTTTAGTGTCGCAGAATGCTTCCGCGCAGCGCAGGAAAGTGGCAGAGGTGCCGGACACGCTGCCGTTCTACCGTGGCACTGCCGTATCCGCCGACCTGCTGGGTGCAGGCATGGCGGCATTTGCCGACTACGGACAGTATGAGGGCGCGGCGCGGGTCAATCTGCGCGGCAGGTATTTCCCCGTCGTCGAAATAGGTTTCGGCAGGGCCGACCACACCGACGACGTAACCGGCACGAGATACAAGACCGGCGCGCCATACGGCAGGGTGGGCATCGACTTCAACATACTGAGGAACAAGAACGACATCTACCGCCTGTACTGTGGCGTGCGCTATGCCTACACGGCGTGGAAGTATGACTTGGAGCACCCCGCGCTGACAGACCCCGTGTGGGGCGGCACGGCGGAATATGGCGGCACTGACATCAAGTGCCACTACCACTGGGCGGAGGCGGTGTTCGGCGTTGAGGCCAAGATATGGGGCCCGCTGCACTTGGGATGGAGCGTGCGTTACCGACAGCGCATCAGTTTTGACAACGGCGAACTTGGCAACTCGTGGTATGTGCCGGGCTATGGTAAAAACGGCAGCTCGCGCCTCGGCGGCACATTCAACTTAATATTGGAAATATGAAGACGAAACGCTTTTTTCAAATCCTTTTCCTCGTAGTGCTTGTTGTCGGCACGGTGCTGATAATCAAGCAACAGCAGACAATGCCTTACCAGCACGACTCGGGCGAGGTGTTCGGCACGTTCTACAACGTGACATACCAGTCTGACAACGACCTGAAGAGCGAGATCGAGGCCGCGCTGAAGACTGTCGACGACGAGTTCTCGATGTATAACCCAAGCTCAACGGTGTCGAAAATCAACCGTGGCGAGAAACCCGAACTGAGCGGGATGTTCATGGAGGTGTATGAGCTTTCACAGACGGTGAACAAGGAGAGCGGCGGGGCATTCGACATAACGGTGGCACCGCTTGTCAATGCGTGGGGCTTCGGCTTCAAGACAAAGCAGATGCCGGACAAGCGCCAGGTGGACAGTTTGAGGGCATTCGTCGGCAACGACAAGTTCAGCGTGGTGAATGACGGCAAAAAATGCTTCCCGAGGAAAAAGGACCGGCGCACGATGCTCGACTTCAGTGCGATAGCGAAGGGCTACGGATGTGACGTGGTGGCGCGTCTGCTGCGCGGCAAGGACATCAAGAACTTCATGATAGAGATTGGGGGGGAGATTGTGACGAGCGGCAACAGCGAGAAAAGGCTGCCATGGAAAATTGGCGTAACGAAGCCTGTTGACGACCCTCTGGGCGGTGACGGGGAACTGCAGACCGTGCTCAACATCACAGACAAGGCGATGGCGACGAGCGGTAACTACCGCAAGTTCTACTACAAGAACGGCAGGAAATACGCGCACACGATAGACCCCAAGACCGGACGCCCGGTGCAGCACAGCATACTCTCTGCAACGGTAATCGCAAAGGACTGCGCCACCGCCGACGCATACGCCACGGCTTTCATGGTTCTCGGCGTGGACGGGACGAAGCGCGTGCTTGAGAATCATCCCGAACTGATGGCCTATCTGATATATTCCGGCAGGGACGGAAAGAACAAGGTGTGGTTCTCCCCGTCACTTGAGGGGAAGATAGAAAAATGACGGTATGGGCATGCTGCGCCTGCGTGACCAACTACTAATGCTCCCCCTGTTTCAGGGAATGAGCCGCAGCGACATAGAAAACGTCGTGGCGCACACACGGCTTGGCTTCGCGAAATATGGAAAGAACAGGGTGGTGATCGGCGAGGGGGACACATGCACAAACCTGTGTTTCCTGATGCAGGGCGAGATGGAGTCGGTGATGAGTGCGGACGATGGCAGTTACACTGTTTTCGAGACGATAAAGGCGCCTTCAATGATACAGCCAGAACGCCTCTTCGGTATGGAACAGCGTTACACCAAGACATTCAGGGCGGCGACGGATTGCGGCATGGTGTGCATCGGGAAGAGCGGGGTGGCCAGGCTTATGGCGGATTTCGGCATCTTCAGGATCAACATGCTCAACATTCTTTGCACGAATGCCCAGAGGCAGTCGCACTTGCAATGGCGGAAAACCCCGGAGGACATACGCGGGAAGATATTCGCCTTCGTGGAGAGCCGGTGCCAGACACCGGCGGGACACAAAACCGTCAAGATAAAGATGGACACGCTCGCCGCGATGATCGGCGAGAGCAGGATCAACGTTTCGCGCACACTCGCCGCCCTTGAGGAGGACGGCGTGCTCACGCACAGCCGCGCGACGATGGACATTCCTGCGCTTGAGCGGCTGAAGGAGTGAAATATTAGTTAAATTTTCAGGCGTTAAGTGCCAAACGGAATTATTTTATTATCTTTGCACGTTGAAGAAAATTTATGAGAGAAAGAATATTCGCATGACTACGGACAACGTGAGCAAGGAGTGCGGGGATCGCGTGAACCCTTTCTTGCTGAAATATAACACGCCGCACGAGACTGTGCCGTTCAACGAGATAAGGCTTGAGGACTATGAGGAGGCATTCGCCGAGGGCATCAGGCGGGAAGACGAGCAAATCGACAGGATAATAAACAACCCCGAAAGGCCGACGTTCGACAACACCCTGATCACCAAGGAAGACGATGACGATTACTATGGCCTGCTCGGCAAGGTGAGCACGGTGTTCTTCAACCTGCTCAGCGCCGAGACCAACGACGATATGGACGCGCTGGCGCAGAAAGTGCAGCCGATGCTGACGAAACATGCCAACGACATGATGCTCAACGGGAAACTCTTCGAGAGAGTGAGGTATGTGCATAGGCACCACCGCAGGCTTTCCGTTGAGGAGAAACAACTGCTGGAGAACACCTACCAGGGCTTCGTGCGCTCTGGGGCATTGCTCGATGAGGCCGGGAAGGAACGGCTGCGGCGGCTGACGGAGGAGGCCTCGATGCTCTCGCTGCAATTCTCGCAGAACCTGCTGAAGGAAAACAAGGCCTTCATACTGCACCTCACCGACGAGAAAGACCTCGACGGGCTGCCCAACACGGCACGCGAGGCTGCGGCGATGGCTGCCAGGGAACGCGGAATGGAGGGATGGGTGGTGACGCTCGACTATCCGAGCTACGGCCCGTTTATGACATACAGCGCACGGCGCGACCTGCGCGAGAAACTATACATGGCGCGCAACTCCGTCTGCATACACGACAACAATGAGAACAACACCGGGATTTGCAAACGTCTCGTGAACCTGCGCCGCGAGGTGGCGCAGCTGCTTGGCTACAAGACATACGCCGACTATGTGCTGAAACGCCGAATGGCAGGCAGCACGCGCAACGTGTACCGGCTGCTGAACCAACTCATCGATGCTTACAGGCCTGCCGCAGAGAAGGAACTTGACGAACTGGAAAAACTTGCAAGGCGCACCGGGGGGAAGGACTTCGAGATGATGCCTTGGGACAATGCGTTCTACTCTCACAAGTTGCAGATGAGGAAATACAACCTCGACAGCGAGATGCTGAGGCCGTATTTCGAACTGAAGCGCGTCATCGACGGAGTGTTCGGGCTTGCCAACAGGCTGTATGGGATAACATTCAAGGAAAACAAGGATATACCGGTGTATCACCCCGACGTGAAGGCTTACGAGGTGTCCGACCGTGACGGCTCGTTCCTTGCTGTGTTCTACGCCGATTTCCATCCGCGCAAGGGCAAACAGGGCGGGGCATGGATGACGGAGTACCAGGGGCAGTTCATCGACCGTAAGGGTGAGAACATACGGCCACACGTCAGCGTGGTGATGAACCTCACCAAGCCTACCGATGAGAAGCCGGCGCTGCTTACGCTATCGGAGGTGGAGACATTCCTGCACGAGTTCGGACACTCGCTGCACGGGATGTTCGCCAACAGCCGGTTCGAGAGCCTGTCGGGAACCAACGTGCTGTGGGATTTCGTGGAACTACCGTCGCAGTTTATGGAGAATTTCTCTGTGGAGAAGGAGTTCCTGAGCACCTTCGCATTCCACTACAAGACGGGCGAGGCGATACCCGGAGAGCTGATAGACCGCATCGTGCGGAGCAGGAATTTCATGGCTGCGATGGCCTGCATGAGGCAGGTGAGCCTCGGGCTGCTCGACATGGCATACTACACCAGGAGTGACGAGTTCGACGAAGATATACAGACGTTTGAGCGCAAGGCGTGGGCAAAGGCCATTGTCGCGAAGAAACGGCATGATCTGAACACCTGCATGACGGTGCAGTTCTCGCACATCATGGCAGGCGGGTATGCCGCCGGGTATTACAGTTACAAGTGGGCGGAGGTGCTGGATGCCGATGCTTTCAGCGTGTTCAGGAAGAACGGGATATTCGACAGGCAGACGGCGCAGAGTTTCCGTGACAACATCCTGTCGCGCGGCGGCACGGAACACCCGATGGTTCTCTACAAGCGTTTCCGTGGGGGAGAGCCAACCATTGATGCCCTCCTGCGCCGGAACGGCATAAAGAAGGCCGGGGCAAAGGGCGACAAAAAGAAATAACATAACAATACCGCTATGGACGAGAAACAGGAAAGACTTGACTCGCGGTATCTGCGGATGGCGCGTATATGGGCGGAGAACAGTTACTGCCAGCGACGCAAGGTGGGCGCACTCGTGGTGAAGGACAAGATGATTATCAGCGACGGATACAACGGGACACCGAGCGGGTTCGAGAACGTGTGCGAGGACGAGGACAACGTCACCAAGCCGTATGTGCTTCACGCTGAGGCAAACGCCATTACGAAACTGGCGCGGAGCTCGAACAACAGTGACGGATCGACACTCTACGTCACGGCATCACCGTGCATCGAATGTTCGAAACTGATAATACAGGCCGGCATAAAGCGAGTGGTGTATGGGGAGAAATACAGGCTCGAGGACGGTATAAACCTGTTGAGGCGCGCCGGGATTGAGGTGGTGCTGCACGAACTGGACTGATTGACACCATTGTAAATAATGAACAACAAATCACTCATCGCAACAATATGAAGCAAAGCAAGAATAACCGGTATATGCCCATGCTGATGGCGGCATGTGTGATGGCGGGAATATTAATCGGCACGTTTTTCACCAGCAGGTTCTCTGGGAACAGGCTGAACATCGTGAACAACGGGAGCAACAGGCTGAGCAACCTGCTGCACATAATCGACGACCAATATGTTGACAAGGTTGACATCGATTCGCTCGTGGAAAAGGCAATGCCGCTCATACTCGCCGAGCTTGACCCGCACTCGGTGTACATCAGCGCAAGGGAAGTACAGATGGCAACGGACGACCTGAAAGGCTCGTTCTTCGGCGTCGGTATCGAGTTCGTGATACGCGGTGACACGCTGCATGTGCAGAGGGTGATACCCAACGGACCGGCGGAAAAGGCAGGGGTGATTGCCGGCGACAAGATTGTGAGCATCGACGGCAAGCCTTTCGTGGGCAAGGCGGCGACCAACGACGAGGCGATGAGACGGCTGAAGGGACAGAAAGACACGAAGGTGAGAATCGGGGTCGTGAGATATGGTGACAAGAAACCAAAGTATTTCACCATCGTGCGCGGGGAAATACCGATGAAGAGCGTCACGGCGGCATATATGATCAATGACGAGACGGGATATATAAAGGTGAGGAACTTCGGCGAGCATACATACGACGAGATGACGATCGCGCTGGCAAAGCTGTCCAACGAGGGCATGTCGAACATCATCCTCGACCTGCGAGACAACACTGGCGGACTGCTCAAGTCGGCAGTCCTCATGGCGCAGGAGTTCCTGCCCGCAAACAGACTCATCGTATATACCGAGGGACGTAAGTCGCCGAGAAAGGACTACAAGAGTGACGGGCGCGGCGCGTTCCAGAGGATGCCGCTCGTCGTGCTTATCAACGAGTCGTCGGCATCGGCGTCTGAAATCCTCGCCGGGGCGATACAGGACAACGATCGCGGCACGATAATCGGCAGGAGGTCGTTCGGCAAGGGACTCGTGCAGGAGCAAATACCGTTCAGCGACGGGTCGATGATACGGCTCACGGTTGCCAGGTATTACACTCCCTCGGGCAGGTGCATCCAGAAGCCTTACAGCATCGGTGATGACGGGGACTACGAGCATGACCTGATAAACAGATACGAGCACGGCGAGTTCTTCTCGCAGGACAGCATAAAGCATGTGGGCAAGCCGTACAAGACAAGCTCCGGGAGACTCGTATATGGCGGCGGCGGCATCACGCCTGACATCTTCGTGCCGGAGGACACGCTGGGCATAACGTCATATTACAAGGAGGCCGCGATGAGTGGGCTAATTCTCCAGTTCGCATTCACATATACAGACGACAACCGCCTGAAACTGAACAACTTCAAGGAGATGATGCAACTGTCTGACTATCTGCAAAGCCAGAACCTCGTTAACCAGTTTGCAAACTACGCGTCTAACCACGGGCTGCAGCGTCGCAACCTTATGATACGCAAGAGCCATAACCTGCTCAACCGGTATATCAACAGCCGCATAATATATAACATCCTAAACGAGCAGGCCTGGACGCAGTATCTCAACCAGGACGACCCGGTGATAAGGAAAGCACTCGAGGTGTTTGAAAAAGGCGAGGCTTTCCCCAGGAAACCCGTGCCCAAGAAGAAAGCGGGCGGCAAACAGAAAGTCGCGTGCGCAGGGTCGTGTGGCAGCAGGATTTTTATGAACGGTAACATGAACTCCATTGCAATGTGCTGAAGATGGAAAAGAAGGATTTAAGAAAGTACATAAGGTCTAAGAAAGGGCAGTTCAGTCCTCGCGAACTGTCTGAAATGTCGGCCGTGATAATAGGCAGGCTAATGGCAAGTCCCAGGATGAAGGCGGCGAAGACGGTGCTGATGTATTATTCGTTAGGCGACGAGGTGGATACACACGATGCCGTTGACCGCGTGCTGAAGCAGGGAAAGGCGGTTCTGCTGCCTAAGGTGATAAGCGACACGGAGATGGAACTGCGCCGATACACAGGCCCGGAGGACTTGCAGAATGGTTTCTTCAACATCATGGAGCCGTCGGGCGAGTTGTTTGATGACTATGCAGCCATCGACCTTGCCGTGGTGCCCGGCATGGCGTTCGACATACAGAACAACCGCCTCGGACGTGGAAAAGGCTACTACGACCGCATGTTGCCGAAACTCGTCAATGCCTACAAAATCGGTGTGTGCTTCAGTTTTCAGCGTCTGCCGGGCATACCTGCCGAAGGCAACGACGTCAAGATGGACGAGGTGATATAGGACTCAGCGGCGGGGCTTGCCGCCCGCGCGCGGTGGTGTCAGTATATGCGTATGTCGGTAATCAGCCGTGTCCCGACACACTGGTTCAGCCGTGCCACGATTTGGGTGCGCATCATGTTCAGGTCGGCGCGCAGTGCGGGGTTGGTTATCTTTACGAACAGCGTCTGGTTGCGTATGAATTTTTCTGAGGTATAGCGCGATGCATTATGCCCGACCACCGTTTCCCACGAGCCGATGAGCCTTGTTTGCAGCATTGGTGTCTCCATCCCGTTATGCCGCAGTGTCTTGTTCAACACCTCTGATAATGCCTGCACTTCCCTTCTGAACATTATTTTAGCGAATTAAAAACAGCAGGTCAGGCCTGTTGCTGTTGCGTTTCCATTTCTCCGCCGCCATTCCCGCCTTGCAGTTTGCATATATTTCCGCCCTCCACGCAGAACAGGCAATAGTCGGCCCCGCTGCCTTCGAGTATCTTGTCGATATGGCTGCGGTTGGTGTCTGTTATGAAAATCTGCCCGAAGTCCTCCGTACCCACGAGCTTTATTATCTGTTCCACGCGCCCGGCGTCAAGTTTGTCGAAAATGTCGTCCAGCAGTATCATCGGCGGCGTTCCCGTCTTTTCTTTCAGGAACAGCAGTTGTGCAAGTTTCAGCGCGGTGACAAATGTCTTGCTCTGCCCCTGGCTTCCCACGCGCCTCATTTGGTATTCGCCGAGCAGCATCTCTATGTCATCGCGGTGGACACCATGCAGCGAATACCCCATGATGCGGTCTTTGGCGCGGTCTCGCCGTATCACATCGAGCAACGGGCCGCGCTGGCAGTGAGACACATAGCGCAGGCCAGCCTGCTCCTTGCCCTGCGATATGCGCTGATATATATGCCGGAAAACAGGCGAAATAGACTCGATGAAGTCATTTCTCTTTTCATACAGAAACTCACCCTCGCTCGCCATCTGCTCCTCCAGTATGTCAAGCAGCGCGGTGTCCGGCTCCGTTTCGAGTTTCAGCAGTGAGTTCCGCTGCATGAGAGCCTTGCCGTACCTGCTGAGCGACACAAGGTAGTTGTGGTCATACTGCGATATGACAACGTCCATGAGCCGCCGGCGTTCCTCGCTGCCACCGTCAATCAGCGCAGTGTCTGCCGGCGAAACCATTATCAGCGGCAGCAGGCCGATGTGCTCGGACAGTTTCCGGTATTCCTTCTTGTTGCGCTTGAAGTGCTTCTTCGCGCCGCGCTTCATCCCGCAGTAAACCAGTTCCTCATCGCCGTTCTCCCGCTCATATACTCCCTGAAGCATGAAAAAGTCCTCGCCGTGGCGTATCACTTGCGAGTCGATGTTGGTGCTTGCGCTGCGGCAGAACGACAGGTAATACACCGCATCGAGCAGGTTGGTCTTCCCCTCGCCGTTGTTGCCCGCAAGGCAGTTCATCTTCGGCGACAGTTCTATTTCTGCCTCCGCGATGTTCTTGTAGTTGAGTATTGAGAGTCTCTTGAGTATCATAAGCGAAACGGTTCGTTTTGCAAATTTCGGAATTATTTCTTAGATAGGGAAAAAAACACATCAAAAGTTTCAGTATGTTAGATAAAATCACTAATTTTGCAACCCAAATAGGGTAAGATTAAACAAAACAAAATTATAATGGCAAAAAAAGATGTTAAGAAGAACGTCGTAGAAAATGACGCTCTCAACAAGAAGGAGGCTTTGTTCATAAAGTATCGCAAGCCAATCCTGATTGCGGTGGCAGCCGTGGTCGTGGTGGTGCTCGGCTTCTTCCTTTTCAAGAATTTCTATCTCGTGCCGCGCGCCAACAAGGCAAGCACCGAACTGGCAAAGGGGCAGCAGTACCTCGAGGCGGAACAGTATGACAAGGCTCTCAATGGTGACAAGGCTTCGTATGCCGGTTTCATAAGGATTGCAGACGAGTACAGTGGCACTGATGCCGGCAACCTCGCCAGACTGTATGCCGGGATATGCTACGCACAGCAGAAGAAATGGAACGAGGCCCTGAAGAGTCTCGAGGCCTATTCCACATCGGGCGACGCCCTCGTGGCTCCGGCGGCAGTGAATGCCCTTGCTGCGGCGTATGCAAACACGAACCAGCTGGACAAGGCCGTGGAAACATACAAGAAAGCGGCCGAGATGGCGGACAGCCGTGCGGAGGACGGCGTGAACAACTCCCTGTCGCCGCAGTTCCTGCTCTATGCAGGTGACATTCTCACTCAGCAGGGCAAGGACGACGAGGCTCTCAAGATTTACCAGGACATAAAGAAAAAATATGTCAACTCAATGGTTTACCAGGAAATTGACAAGTACATAGAAAGGGCATCGAGGAAATAGAATGGCTACAGCACTTCACAACCTCTCTGACTATGACTCCGGCAAGGTGCCAGACGCGTCCAACATGTGTTTCGGGATTGTCGTTTCAGAGTGGAATCCCGAGATAACCGGCGCATTGCTCGATGGCGCAGTGAGTACACTGGAGAAGCATGGCGCGCTGCCGGAGAACATACATGTAAAGAAGGTTCCGGGCAGTTTCGAACTCATATACGGAGCACACCAGATGACACTTAATGACGGCTATGATGCCGTGATAATCCTCGGTAGCGTAATACGCGGCGAGACGCCGCATTTCGACTACATCTGCCAGGGCGTCACACTGGGAATATCACAACTCAATGCGACAAACCAGATTCCGGTGATATATGGACTGCTGACAACCAACGACATTCAGCAGGCGAGGGAACGCGCAGGAGGCAAGTTGGGGAACAAAGGCTGCGAGTGTGCCGTGGTGGCAATTAAGATGGCAAAGTTCTGAACAATACAACAAGTTAATTGTTTGGCGGCAAGGCTGTGACAAGCGGTCTTGCCGCTGTTGTTTTTTGCAGGCATAGCGGGCTAAGGCGGGGAAAAACGACAGGCAATATGCCGTCAAGCGGCCGCGCAGCCGGGGAAAAGGGACTGCCAAGATGAAATGGGGAAAATCGGTTTTGCAATGACCGGTTTGGTTTTATATGTTAAACGTTCTAAACAAAAATACCAACACGTTGTTTTTTGAGTTATATTTGTGAGTGTATTAATTATTTTATAACCTCTAAAAAAACATGATTATGAAGAAAGTGATGTTTATGGCAGTTGCTGCCGCTGCAATCTCGTTTGCAAGCTGCACGTCGAACACAAACAAGGGGACTGCCAGTGACGCGGATTCCGTGAAAACACCTGTCGTTGAAACGCAGGAGGTTGATGTCACAAAAGACCTCAGTGCGAAACTCGATGCCAAGGACGCCGCAGGTTTGCAGGATGCCCTCAATTCTGTTAATGAAAAGATAAAATCTCTCAAGGAAGAGGGCAAGCTTGATGAGGCTAAGGCTATGTTGAAGCAGGTTCAGGACTTCCTCGCCACAAACTCCGAAAAGGTGAAGGAAGTGGCAGGAAACAGCGAGGCACTGAACAAAATCATTGAAGGAGTTAAGGCCATACCCTCCGAAGCAGTGGAGGCCGGAAAGGAGGCCACTGAGAATGTGAAGGAGGACGTGAAGACCGCTACAGACAAGGCCGGCAAGAAGGCCGGAGAGACTGCAGACAAGGCGAAGAAGGAAGCAAAGGACAAGGCCAACAAAGCCAACAAAGCCATAGACAAGGCAGCAAAGGGACTTGGATTGTAAAACAATGATGCCGTAAAGCAGCATCGTGATAGTGTGAAATGAAACTGTGCCAGGCTATACTGATGTAAGCCTGGCACAGTTTTTTCGTTGTTGTCGTGGTTATTTCTTGAATGGATTGTAGTAATACACCAACTTCTTGAGATTGCCTATGTATTTCACTCTCGAGCGGTTGCAGCGCAACTCATACTTGTAGCAAAGGCCACGGACGTTTTGAATCTTCGTGTAGTAATATGTGTCGGTTGCTTTGCCATGATTGCTTATGTATCCGGAGAACACGTAGGCGTTGTTGTTTATCTTTGTCATATTAACACCGTTCGGGAAGGAATCGAAGAAACGTGTCACCGGTCCTCCGGGGAGAACGGAAACTGACAACGACACGTCTTTGTATGTGTAGTCGCGGAAATTGCAGGTTGCCGGATGTGGCTCTGCTTCCATGAATGACGGTTCTTTGACGTATATCCCTAAATATTTGTCGTAATAACTGCCTATTGTGTATTTCGCGGGGAGTGGCTGTGCGAATGCTGTGCCTTGCATTCCGAAAAGTGCCACGAGCATGGTGATGATAATTCTGTTTTTCATGTTGCTTTGATTAGAATGACATTGACGACCATTTGAACTGGCTTCTAAGGACAAATCCTATTTTGCCAGATTCTGTTTCAATCTTGTAATATGCGTTTACGACTCCTCTGCAGTGGTACATTTCTGGCATGTCACCATACATATAGCCAACGTAGTCTATGATTTTCGAATTGGCCGGCTTGAGATAAACAGGTTTGTTGCCGGAAGTTGCTGGATAGATAAACCCTTGCCCCTTTGCTGCGCTGCGGAACTCCACACGCGCGTTTTTCTTGAGAATCCAAGAGGCGCCGTTCCCCGCAATATGGTATTTGGTTTTGGTCTCGCCCAAATATCTGTGTTCGTTACCATTACCGTCAATCACGACCTTTGCTGATTGTGCCGACATGCCGTGGAACGACAGCGACATGAACAGCACCATCAATGCTTTAACAATAGTTTTCTTTTTCATGTTCAATAAGTTTTTTTGTTATAATGATTGTTTGATGTTATTCTGCAACCTTGCAGCCACCTTTGTCTCGTAATCCTGCGGCTCTGTGTGCTTTTCCGAATTTGCCGTGAAACCTATTTGCCTGGTTTTTGTCGTTTCCTGTTCCTCGTTGATGGAGGAGTAAACCTTGGAAAACTCACCAATAGCGTTGGCAATCTCTTCGAAGTGAATGGCAAACAGGTCAAGCAGCATGTGCTTGCTGTTGAAGTAGAACGACGTGGAGACGTGGACAACTTCTTCCAACGCATATGTTGTCGTGTGGTTTGCCATCACCGCGTTGACGTTGGCAGCGATAAGAGCCTTGCATTCGTCTTCAAGTCGCTCGTACCTGTCTTCAGTACATTGATAGATTATTGTGCATTCCCCATATCCAAATTCGTTGATGGAAAGTATTGTGTGAAATGTGTTGTCGTTGTACACGAATTGGATATGCCCGTTCTTGACCTCACATTCCAATCCCTCTTCCTGAAGATAAGCAATGAGTGACTTGCGCATCTTGCAGACGTTTCCCATGAAGAATAAACTCTTCCAGAAACCTGTCACTTTCCTAAGTCTTAATGCTCCCATATCGTTGTTGTTTTATCTTTTCAATAAACTTGATGCAAAGATAAATACTATTTGCAAGACGGCATACAATAAGTAGCAATTAAATATTATGGAACGTGGAATATGTCGGCTATATGTAATATGATACCCCAGTTCGGGATAAGAAATAGTTCATAAAAAAGTTGATAGTCTCACAAATAT
>OLDG01000001.1_pt1 | contig 100589 bp, 93 predicted proteins | sample 1609141 | NCBI WGS metagenome assembly OLDG01 (sample SAMN02675049, study PRJEB24791) | human gut metagenome, SKBSTL061 | isolation source: stool | host: Homo sapiens | place: USA | reverse complement strand
AGGACAGCTTCTTCTACAATGCCGGACAAGACTATTACGTATGTCCAATGGGGCAGCACATGGAACGCATTGGCACCAAACGCGACAAGACAGCGAATGGATACCAGACGGAAAGCGCAAGGTACAGAGCCCAAAACTGCGAAGGATGCCCGCTTAGAGGATCTTGTTTCAGGGCTAAAGGCAACAGAGTCATAGAAGTCAATCACCGCTTGAAGGAATACAAGCGCAAAGCATCAGAAAGGCTGACATCTGAGGTCGGAATAAAGCATCGGGGTCGCAGGTGCATCGAACCAGAGGCGGTCTTTGGACAGATTAAGGCTGACTACGGCTACAAACGATTCAGACATTTTGGAAAAGACAAGGTCGAAATGGACTTTGCCTTCTTTGCCATTGCCTTCAATCTGAAGAAAATGTGTGGAAAGTCGAAAAAGGCGGCATAATGGACCTGTGTTTACCATATTTTCAGTGTCGTGGAAAGTCTGGATGGCAATTTTAAGCCAATGGGACACCATATAACAAAAATCAATAAATAACTTTGTTTTTGCTTTCGCTAAACGATATACAGAAAGAGGGTGCGCCATAAATGACCATAGTCAATTATGACACACCCTCTTTGGTTTATAACTGATGCCTTACCTGACGATGTCAAGGAAGTAACTGTGCAGCGAGGGGTCGTCATCGAGTTCCGGGTGGAACGCCGTGACGAGCTGGCTGCCCTGCCGTGCGGCGACAATCTTTCCGCCAACCTCTGCGAGTATGCTCACCCCGCTGCCCGCTTCCTCGATGTATGGCGCGCGGATGAAGGTCATTGGTATCTCGCCTTCTATCCCCCTGAACGCCCCAGTCGTATGGAAACTGCCGAGTTGCCTGCCGTAGGCGTTGCGCCGCGCGAGGATGTCCATCGTGCCGATATGCTCGCGGTCGAGCAGTATCAGCCCGGCGCACGTCCCCATGACAGGCAGCCCGCGCTTTATGGCTTCGCGTATGGGTTCGATCATCTGCTGGCGCTTGAGCAGCAGCATCATCGTGGTGCTCTCTCCGCCCGGTATCACCAGCGCGTCCTTAGGCTGGTCCCAGTCGCTCAGTTTCCTCACCTCGAAGGTCTCGACGCCGAGCCTGCCGAGCATACGCTCGTGTTCTATGAAAGCACCCTGTAGTGCGAGGACTGCAATTCTCATACGCCGTTTACTTTCCCCTTTCGGCCATCAGCAGTTTTATCTCCTGCTCGTTGATGCCCACCATTGCCTCGCCGAGATCCTCGGAGAGTTCGGCAATCATCTTGGCATCGGTGTAGTTTGTCGTGGCCTGCACGATCGCGCGTGCGCGCTTCTCCGGGTTTCCGCTCTTGAATATGCCGCTGCCGACGAACACGCCTTCCGCCCCGAGCTGCATCATCAGCGCGGCGTCTGCCGGCGTTGCTATGCCACCTGCCGCGAAGTTCACCACCGGCAGCTTGCCGTTGTCGTGGACATAGCGCACCAGTTCGTATGGGGCGCGCAGTTCCTTTGCCTTCTCGTAGAGTTCATCCTCGCTCATGTTTGCAATCAGCCGCATCTCTGCCTGCATCATCCGCATGTGTGTCACGGCCTGGATTACGTCGCCCGTGCCCGGCTCTCCCTTGGTGCGTATCATCGTCGCGCCCTCGCTGATGCGGCGGAGTGCCTCGCCGAGGTTTTTCGCGCCGCACACGAACGGCACCTCGAACTTGTTCTTGTCGATGTGGTACACGTCGTCTGCCGGCGACAGCACCTCGCTCTCGTCGATGTAGTCTATCTCTATCGCCTGCAGCAACTGTGCCTCGACGAAGTGGCCGATGCGGCACTTTGCCATCACCGGTATGCTAACGGCCTGCTGTATGCCCTTTATCATCTTTGGGTCGCTCATGCGCGACACGCCGCCTGCCGCCCTGATGTCGGCAGGGATGCGCTCGAGCGCCATGACGGCACATGCCCCGGCAGCCTCTGCGATGCGTGCCTGCTCGGGTGTCGTAACGTCCATTATCACTCCGCCCTTGAGCATCTGTGCCAGCTGGCGGTTCAGTTGTTGTCTGTTCTCTTTCATTTTTATTTTTAGTTTTATAATTTATTATGTATTTAGAAGTTTGTGCAAAGGAACAAAAAAACGGGCAGTCTGCCAAATGGTGTTCCCTTATTGACAAAGACAACTCGCTTTTGTTCAACAAATCATGCTGCGCGGCGCGTCATCCGCGCCACGACAGGCGCCATGCGGTCATTCCTGCCTGCCCCGGTATTCGGTTGGTGTCTCTCCCGCCATCTTCTTGAAGAACTTGGTGAAGTGTGACTGCGAGGTGAAGCCGAACTGCCACGCTATCTCCTGTATGGTGCGGTGCGTGCCCTGCAGTGCTATCTTGACTTGCTTCAGCAGGTACTCGTCTATGAGCGACTTGGGTGATATTCCTGCCATGCGCTTGGTCACCTGGGCGAGGTATCGGCTGCTGACGTTCATCCTGTCGGCATAGTACTGCACGTCGCTGTGTCTCTCGTGATGCTCGGCAATCAGGTTGAGCAGCTCGTTGTATAGTTCAGCTCCGCGCCCCTCGATGTTCCCCGCCAGCGCCGCCTGCCTGTTGACGTATGCAGCGGCCTCGCCGACGGCAGCCTCCTTTGTCATTCCCTGCGCGAGATATGCCGCTATCGACGCGGAGAAGATGCTGCGCACGCCGTGCCTTTCCCAGTCGACGAGGCTCTGCACGTTGAGGTCGCGCACCACGATGTGGCATACCGGGAGCAGCGTGCCGGTTATTTCGGCAGACAGTTCCTCCGAATACAGCCGCTCGCCACGGGTGGTGGTGTCCACCGGGTCATACACTATCCACTGCGGGGAATACTTCCTCATCATCCGCACGACGGCCTTCACCTGCCCCTCGTTGCGCAGCATCCCGACCTTGACGACGGCAGGGCAGATGTCGTCCATTATCGCCTCTACCTGCTGCTCGAGCACGTTCGCTGGAAGGTCGAAGAACTCCTGTATGCCGAGCGTGTTCTGCATTGTCACCGTTGTGATGGCTGTGAGCGGCAGCCCTCCCAGCTGTGCGATTGTCTTTATGTCGCTCTGTATGCCGGCGCCGCCCGTCCCGTCGCTGCCGGTGATGGTCAGCACATGTCTGTCAACTTTCCTTTTGTCCATAAAACATGCTATTATTTGTGCAAAGGAAACAAAAAAAACGGGAATGACCAAATTGTATCCCCGTTTTTACACCTTGTCGCCAAAATCGCAATATGCCGTTTTATTCCGTGCGGCCGCTAATCCCAGTCGCGCGGGTAGGTGGCGACCACGGAGAGCGACTTGCCGTCATCGCCGCGCACCACGGAAAGCATGTAGTCTGGCTCGCCGTCTTTCGTCTCGTCAACGATGTACAGTTTTGCCCCAGGCATCTCCTCGTCGTCATCGCACTCTATGATGCTGCCCGTGCCGATTATCCGCTTCTGCAGCGCGGCGGCCTCCGCTATGTCGCCGACATCCGCCCCGAGCGTGATTGTCGACAATTCGCCGTCGTCGTCAAACTGCAAAACGAGGAGGTCATATTCTATGCCGCCTCGCTCAACGTTGATTATCAGCAGCGAATTGGTTTCCTCGTCAAGCGCTATGCTGTCACACTCCACTTCCACACCGGAGGCCTCCTCCATGGTCATCCCGAAGTTGAACCCCAGAATGTTCTGTGCGCTCATGGCCACACCCGTGGCGATGAATGCCATAAAAAACAGTATCCTCTTCATTTAACAGTGAATATGGCTGCAAATTTAAGCGAATTGTCATTTACAGCCAAAACTATCATAACATTTTTTCGGCGCCACACCGAATTATTTGCTTTTCCCGTGCGCCGGCGCCGCCTGGCATGGCGCCATGAAAGCGATAATGCCGCAGCGCGACCACTGTATGTCACACTGCGGCATTTTCTGTTCAGATTAATTGTCGTCTCAAGAATACCAGATTACAGAATTGGAATAATCCTTGTACATTTCGTCCTCATCGTCATTATAAACATTGTCGAGTTCGAAATCTTCCTGATTGTGGCATTTCGGCTTAATTTTCATGGCAAAACCTCCTTATAAAATTTTCATTCCGGCGACCACTTTCCGAACTTGGTTGAACATTCCCGACTCGGGTCATAGTCGGATAACAATTATCTCCTGATGCAAATATACAAAAAAATCCGCTAACCTGCAAGTCCCGGCACGTTTTTTAACCTAAAATAAACAACTCTCTTTCCGTTTTTTTTAATTGATTAACATTGTGTTTCGACAATATAAATCTTTTTTTTATTAACTTTGCACCTTGATTAAAAACCTTAACAACTGCAAATGAACTTCCTGAAGGCCTTGTTCGGAGGCAAGACAAGAACTCCCGAAGAGGAAAAGAATGATTCGGAAGCGCGCGATTTCGACGTGCTGAAATACGATGGAAAACAGGCGCTGAGGCAGGGCGAGGCTGACTATGCCGTGAAATGCCTGACACACGCGCTGAAGATAAAGGACGACCCGGAGACACGCGACTACCTCAGCCAGGCACTGGTTGCAAAGGGCGACCTGATCATGGCATACGAGCACCTGCGAAAACTGTCGGAAACCGAGCCTGACAACGTTAAGATTTACATGAGGATGGCCAACGTGGCTTATATGATGGAAGACTACAACGCGATGGCAGACTCATGCGAGAAGGCGATGCTTATAGACAAGGACATGCCGGAGCTGGTGTATCTATACGCACAGGCCTGCATAGGACAGGGCGACGCCACGAACGCGACGGCAATGCTGACAAAGGCAATCTGCCTGCGGAACGATTACGGGGACGCCTACCTGCTGCGCGGGGAGACGCTGCTCGGCGAGGGGAAGATTGACGAGGCCTCGGAGGACGCGGAGTGGCTTATGGAGCGGCATGCGGACATCGAGGAGGTGCTGATGCTGAAGGCAAGGATCGAAAGGGCGAGGGGAAACAACGAAAACGCCATCGAGGCATACGGCAAGGTGATTGACACCAACCCGTTCTCGGCGGAAGCATACAGGGAGCGCGCTGCCGTGAGACTTGCGATAGGCGACAAGGAAGGACATGACGAAGACATGCGGAAGGCAAACGAGATTTTGCCCACAGAGGACAAAGAGGACATCGGACAGAAAGTGGAACAGAAATACAAGGATATGAATCCATACGGCTTTTGAATGAAAAATCACACTCACACAATTTATAACAATGATTTCAAATTACCATTTTATTATTTATGATTAAGAGATCTCACTCTATTATTGCCGCGTTGCTCATATGCGTAGCGGCAATTGCAGGACCGGTGACACAGCAGCAGGCACGCCAGAAGGCTCTTCAGTTTATGAACAAGGACGGCAAGAGAACTGTCAGGGCTGTCAAGATGGCTGGCAACATGAGTAAAGGCGCGGCAAACGATGCCGCCGCGTTGCAGGACTATTATATATTCAACGCCGAGGAAAGCAACAGTTTCGTCATCATCGGCGGCGAAGACCGGCTGCCTGACGTGTTCGGCTACGGCGAGAACGGCTGCCTCGACACGGAGAGCATGCCGGATAACATGAAGACGGTGCTCGGCATGTACGCACGGCTGGTGAAGCACGTGGCAAGCATGCCGGAAGATTGCACGCCGAGGAACATACCACTTGCGGCACGACAGGCAAAGGGCGAAATAACAAAACTCTTGAAATCACAGTGGAGTCAAGAATACCCCTACAACTCACTATGCCCATACGACGGTTACAAACGCTCCGCAACCGGATGCGCGGCCACATCAATGGCACAGGTGATGTACTACCACAAATGGCCTGAAGCAGAGTGCGAGCCCATACCGGGATACTACTCCAGAGCGCTGGAAAAGAACTTGGATGGCCTTGATGGGACGACTTTCAAATGGAACAAGATGAAAGACACATACGGCTGGTATGACACTGACACGGAAAAATCCGTGGCAACGCTCATGCAATACTGCGGATACAGCATCGAGATGAGTTACTCATCGCAAGGCTCTGGCGCATTCTCATTCATGCAGCCGTATGCCCTGAAGAAATATTTTGGGTACGACAAGAGAACACGAACGCTCTACAGGGACAACTTCCCACTCGATGTGTGGAACAACATCATTTACAATGAACTCGCAGAGGGCCGCCCGGTGGTTTACAGCGGACTTACGCCAAAACAAGAAGGACACTCGTTCGTCATCGACGGCTACCGCAGCAGAGATGGCTTCTATCATGTCAACTGGGGATGGAACGGCACAAGTGACGGCTACTTCGACATCACGATACTCAACCCGGAAAACACCACAAGCACCGGGTCGGCGTCAACGGACGACGGATTCTCAATCGGACAGGACGCGATAATCGGCATGCAGAAGCCCACAGGGGAGCAAGGAATGTTCGAGGCCTACCTGAATGCTGACATACTTTCTCTCAGAAACAACATCCTCGAATGCACATTCGGAAACTACTCGCCGGAAAGCAACACATTCGATTTCGGTATAGGATGCTACGGCAATGACGGAAACATCGTTGCACTGCAGACCGAAAGTAATAATGATTTTAAAAGGCTGACATATGTAAAGAGCGTAAAATTCAACCTCGCGTCCATAATAAGCACACCGGGAAAATACAAGGTGTTCCCGATCAGCAAACTAAGTTCGGCGCAGGAGTGGCAACCCGGCGATGCGGCAGACTACATCTACGCGGAGGCAACGCTCGATGCAAACGGCAACCTGACGAGCGTGATGTACCCACTTGCGGAAATGCACGCAGAGAAAATGTCACTAAGCGACACAACGCTGGTAAACGAAGAGATGACCGCAACCTACTCCATCGTCAACGAGAAGAACGAGCCAAGGGAATGTAAACTGTATTTCATGGCAAAGAGCGAGGACAACAATGACGTTATTCGAAAGGACGCGGACCTCAAAATAGACGCGAACGGTAAAAAGGAAGTGACATTCAAGTTCACGCCCAAGCGCAGCCAGAACTACAGGTTCCTGCTCGCGTGCGACAACCAATTCAACTCGTGCATATCAGACGAGACACACAGGCTCGGCGGTGAAGCGCCAAAACTGGAGGCGGAGTTCAACCTCAATGGGAGTGAAAACAAGAATAAAGGAAACGTCGTGTACTCAAAAGTTGCGGAAGGCACTCTCAACATAAAGAACATTGACGAAAGACCATACACCGGGAATGTACGAATACAACTTGCGCACAAGAGCAGTAGCGGTTCGAACATTGTGGAGAAGACAAGGAATACGGCAGTAAGCATAGGCACGAACGAAACCGAGGAAGTCGCGTTTAGGTTTCCTGGTATTAAAAAGGGCAAGAAATACGCACTTATTTTCTCATACGAGTTCAACGATTTCATAAAGGCAGGAGAATATGTATTCACCGTAAAGGATCCTGAAACGAACGCCATCAATGTGACAGAAACAGATGTGCAGGAGAACGGCAACGCGCCGGCATACGACATAACGGGGCGGAAGGTCAGTGCCAACGAGGGCAGCCTGCAGCGCGGCATATACATCAGGAACGGCAAGAAATACGTTCGCAAGTGATTGGCAACCGGCGTTCGTGACAGCCGCAGGCGGCAAAAGACGAAACGAAGGATACGTTCAAGTCCCGCTTCAAACATGTTGAGGCGGGACTTTCAAATAACAAGGCGTGGTTGGAAAACGACAAAGGATTTGCAAGAAACAAGGAGGACAGACAATGGAAATTGACTTGGAGAGGCTGAAATTGCCGGAAGACACGAAACGGCCATTCGTAATAGCGGGCCCGTGCAGCGCGGAAACAGAAGAGCAGGTTATGACAACTGCCATGCAACTGGAACAACACGGTTTCACGATATTCCGCGCGGGAGCGTGGAAGCCGCGCACGAAACCGGGCGGATTCGAGGGACATGGCGAACCAGCGCTGGCATGGCTGAAACGAGTGAAGGAAGAGACGGGGATGATGGTGACAACCGAAGTGGCGACACCGGAACACGCAGAACTGGCTATGAAATATGGCATCGACATGCTGTGGGTGGGCGCAAGGACAACGGCAAACCCATTCGCGATGCAAGCGCTGGCTGACTCGCTGCGCGGAACCGACATCACAGTATTGGTGAAAAACCCGGTCAACCCGGACATCGAACTGTGGATCGGCGCGCTCGAGCGTCTCAACCGTGCCGGGATCAAACGCCTCGCGGCGATACACCGGGGATTCTCAAGCTACGAAAAGACGATATACCGCAACCGTCCCATGTGGCAGATACCCATCGAACTGAGGCGGCGCATCCCCGAGCTGCCCGTAATCTTCGACCCGTCGCACATCGGGGGGAGGCGCGACCTTGTGGCGCCGCTGTGCCAACAGGCAATGGACATCGGCGCCGACGGACTTATAATAGAGAGCCACTGCAACCCCGGCGAGGCATGGAGCGACGCCGCACAACAGGTGACACCGGACGTTCTGAGCAGCATCATTGCAAACCTGAAAATACGCGACACATCCGATGACGCAGAGGAAATATTGAAATTGCGAAGGCAGATAGACGAACTCGACGAGCAAGTGATGGATGTTCTCGCAAAGAGAATGAGTGTGTGCCGGGAAATCGGGCAATACAAGAAGGAACACAACATCACGGTGCTTCAGGCGCGGAGATACAACGAAATACTTGACAAACTGGGGGCGCAGGGCGCCGTGTGCGGGATGAGCGCCAACTTCGTGAAGAAAATATATGCAGAGATACACGAGGAGAGCGTCCGGCAGCAGATTGAGGTGATAAACAAATGAGCAAAAAGGTCTTGCGTGAAATTGCGACGGCGCTCTGTCTCACCGCCATGTCACTCACAGCAGCAGCACAGCAGAGCGGCCGCGAATGCCGCCATTTCACTTTCGTTGAGCTGAACTGCGAGAACCTGTTCGACACCTCGCACGACTCACTAAAGCAGGACACCGAATGGCTCGAGGACAGTCCGCGACACTGGACACGCAAACGCTACTGGCACAAACTGAACAACACCGGCAAGGAAATCATCGCGTGCGGCGGCGGCGGTGACGGATGGCGGTTGCCGGACATCGTGGTGCTCTGCGAGGTGGAGAACGACAGCGTGATGAGAGACCTCACAAAGCGGTCGCTGCTGCGCAATGCACGCTACGAATATATTATCACCGAGAGCCCAGATGTCCGTGGCATAGACGTGGCGATGATGTACTGTCCGTCGTCGTTCCACATAATATCACACCACAACATACGTGTCGCGCCACTGAAAAACATGCGCCCCACGCGCGACATTCTCTATGCCTGCGGCACAATCATCAGCGGCGACACACTGCATGTGTTTGCGGTCCACGCGCCGAGCAGGTACGGGGGCGAACGCTCCACACGGCCGAACCGCATCCAGGTGGCAAAGACGCTCGCGGCGGCAATAGACTCGGTTTATGCCGTTTCGCCGGATGCAGCGATACTCGTGGCGGGCGACTTCAACGACTGTCACGACGACCCCGCACCGATGTTGCTCTACAAGAGTGGCATTGAGAACGTCACGCGTAATGCAACGGGCAGCAACGGAGCAAAAGGCTCGTACAAGTTCAAAGGCGAATGGCAGAGCATAGACCACATAATGGCATCGCCGAGGATGGCCGCAACACTGGACGGCGCGCACATTGCCGACCTCCCTTTTCTCCTCGAAGACGACGAGAGATACGGCGGCAAGACACCGCTGCGCACCTACTACGGGTTCAAGTATAAAGGTGGCTACAGCGACCACCTGCCGCTCGTGGTGCGGTTCTGCATGGAAGTGCCTGAAGAATAAGCGGTCACGTCACGGCAGCCAAGCGCTCACGCATTGATGAGTATGCTGACGATGCGCTCCGCCGAGCGTCCGTCCCAACGCTCGGGAATGGCAGACGGCTTCCACCTGCCAGCCACGAGTTTTTCGAGTGACGCCGCCAGTTGTCCGGCATCCTCGCCCACAAGTACGTTGGACCCCACCTTCACTGTCTCGATGTGCTCGGTATAGCTGTTGAGTGTTATGCACGGCACTCCGTTGAACGTCGCTTCCTCCGCCACGTTGCCGGAGTCTGTGATTACCCCCTTGGCGTGCGACGTGAGGTAGCCGAACTCAAGATAGCCCATAGGCGGCACTACAGCCACACGCTCCCCACCATCAATGCTGCCAAGCAAATCAGCCACGACGGTCTTCGCCGCGCCGCGCAAAGGCGCTATGACGGGTGTCCCGCCAGCCCTCGCCACTATCGCCGCGAGCATCTCCCTAAGGTTGTCGCGGTCGGAGATGAGTGCCTTGCGGTTGAGGGTGAACACTATGTACTCGCCATCTTGCAACTGCAACTCATTGAAAACTGCGGGCCGCACCCATCTGCCGTGGTTGAAGCGGAGGTTGTCAACCAGAATGTTACCAACCATATACACCCTGCTCTGCTCCGTTCCCTCGCGATTAGTGATGCTGTTGTTGCTCATCCCCGCAGTGAAAAGCAGGTCTGACAGGCCATCAATCACGAGGCGGTTTATCTCCTTAGGCATGTTTATATCGAACGAGCGCGTGCCGGCAACGAGGTGTGCCAGTTTTGCGCCCTGCTTCTTTGCCACTATCGCGGCAGCCATCGTCGATGCGAGGTCGTCAACGACAATAACCACGTCGGCAGGGTTTTGCGCCAGGTAATGCTCGAAGGCGCTCATCACCTTGCCGGTCATTTCGTTAAGGCTATCGCTGTCTGCATTGAGGAATGCATCGGGACGCGGAATGTTCAGGTCATCGAACAGCGAGTCCTCGAGTGTCTCGTCGTCGCTTCTCCCGGCATAAACGAGCCTGTAGCATATACCCTCAGTCTTGTCGATGGCACGGATAAGCGGCGCCACCTTTATGAAATTCGGCCTTGCCCCGGCCACTATACAGATTTTCTTCATAAAAATGAATTTATTTTTTCCGAGAGTGGTTTTGCTCTTGGGTTGTGGTTAAGTGTCAAACTCCTTAACTCCTCTGCTACTAATTCCCCCCTTCCTTGAACAACTCCTTTATACCTCCTATCGAGCCGAGCATGTTCGTCGCCTCGTAAGGCAGGTAAACGGTCCTTGCCTGCGGTCCCTGTGCCAGCTGCTCCATCATCTGGATGTACTTCTGTGCGAGCAGGTAGTTTGCCGGGTTGGTGCTCTTCCCCACCGCCTCCGTAATCTTCTCTATTGCGATGGCCTCGGCCTCGGCCTTGCGTATCCTTGCCGTCGCCTCGCCCTCGGCGCGCAGTATGGCCTGCTGCTTGTCAGCCTCGGCACGGTTGATGGTGGATGTCTTCTCGCCCTCCGACTGCAGTATGGCGGCCTGCTTCTGCCCCTCGCTGGTTAGTATGGTCGCGCGCTTGTTGCGCTCCGCCTGCATCTGCTTCTCCATAGCGTTCAGCACGCTCTCCGGCGGCGTTATGTCCTGCAGTTCCACGCGGTTCACCTTGATGCCCCACTTGTTTGTTGCGTCGTCGAGTACGGCACGCAGCTTGGTGTTTATCGTGTCGCGCGATGTCAGGGTCTGGTCAAGTTCCAGCTCGCCGATGATGTTTCGCAGCGTTGTCTGCGTCAGTTTCTCTATCGCGTTAGGCAGGTTGTTTATCTCATACACCGCCTTGAACGGGTCAACAATCTGGAAATACAGAAGTGCGTTGATTTTCATCTGTATGTTGTCCTTGGTGATGACGTTCTGCTTGTCGAAGTCATACACCTGTTCGCGCAGGTCAATCGTCTTGCTGTAGAAATACCGCCCGCCCTTCATGGTGACGATTTCCTTCGTCTGGTCGAAAAACGGTATTATGACGTTGATGCCAGGCTGCAGCGTGGCATGGTAACGTCCGAGACGCTCCACGATTTTTGTCTCGCTCTGTGATATTATCACGAGGCTCTTCTTCACCAGCAACAGTGCGAGCAGCACCATCACGAGGGTGACAATAAGTGTTATTGACATAGTGATTTGTTTTTATTGTTATGTTAACATTCTGATAATCATGGTATATGTGCGTATGTGGCATGCCTTGGCAATCACCATTTCTCCACGGTGATGATGATGCTCTCGCGCCCCACGACGCGCACATTCTCGCCCTTTGCAATCTCGCTGCTGTCTGCCGAGACAGCCTTCCAGTCGTCGCCGTCGATTGCCACGCGGCCGTGTCCGTCGGCCTTTATCGTCTCGCTCACCCTGCCACGCCTGCCAATCAGGGCATCGGCGTTGCTCTTGCGCCCCGGGTCGCTGCGGTGGAAATATTTCAGCATCACAGGGCGGACGAAGAAAAGGCATAGCACCGACAGCACCGCGAAAACGATCAACTGCCACAGGAACGACATTCCCGTTAGTGACAGCACTGCCGTGACACCGGCACCGATGGCGAAGCACATTATGAAGAAATCGCCGCTCGTCAGTTCGAGGATAAGCAGCAGGAAGGCAGCCGTCGCCCACAACTGCCACAGGTTTTGTGTGAAATACTCGTATATTCCCATATATATCTATGTTTTGTTTGACGTACCTTTATTCCTCAAATCAGGTATTTTCCCGCCCTTTCTCATCAGTTTGTAACGTTCGGGGAACGTCATGCGGCGGTATTCGCGCCATCCCGCCGCACCGGCTTCCGCCGCGCCGAGGTAGTGCATGTCGCGCTCGTTGATGTAGGCCTCCATCTCGAACGGGTTGAGATAGTATGCCAGCCGCCTGCCCCTGCGGTCGAGACATATCCCCCGGAGCCATTGCATGAGGTACAGCAGATAGAAGATCAGCCAACTGTCTCCTGTGTCCTGTGCCTGCCTGAGATGTATCATCTCATGGTTTTTCATCACCGGGCGCCCATGGTTGAGCGCGTCGGCAACTTCCTGACTGTCAGTATATATCCGCCCGAAGAACGTTATCCCGGCAAAGCCTTCCCTGCAAAGGAACGTACTTACCTTCGCCGGCATGTCCTTTATGCGGCTCGGTCGCCTGGCTGTGAGCACGTCACGTAACAAATTCATAAGCGGGCGTTGCTTTATCACACATCCCCAGCCGCTGCGATTTACTGGCACGCGGGGGGCGGTCTTATACGGTGCAAATATATCAAAAAGAATTAGAACCGCCAAATTATAACTTATATCATGGACGGTGTTGCGAAAAAAAAAGGTTAATAAAACAAAAAACTGTTGTTTTTTCCTGCCAAAAGCGGTGCCGTGTCAAATTATTTCACTATCTTCGCAACGACAAGAACACCATCCTACAGTTGGTGCGCAACCAAGTAATAATAATAAAAACAGAATTGGCTTATGAAAAAACTACTGGCAATCGCAGCAATGGTGCTGATCCCCATGATTTCGTTCGGACAGAGTTTGTATGACCGTTCCGGGTCTTACAAGGGCAAAGTGGAGAGCAACGGGAGTATATATGACCGCAGCGGGTCGTACATAGGGAAAGTTGACAGGGGCAGTTTCTACGACCGCACGGGGTCTTATATAGGAAAGACCGATGGGAAAAGTTTCTATGACCGCAGTGGGTCGTACATCGGCAGGATTGAAAGCGACGGAAGAGTGTATGACCGCAGTGGGTCGTACATAGGGAAAGTTGATGGCAACGGGACTATTTACGACCGCACAGGGTCGTACAAGGGAAAGGCGCAGAACGTTCCACAGGTAACGGCTGCCGCAATGACTTTCTTCTATATATTCAATTAACCCAAACCTGTCGGTAAACACGCCGTGATTGGTCAGTAAACACGCCGAATTTACTGAGCAAACACGCCGTGATTGGTCAGCAAACACGCCGAATTTACTGAGCAAACACGCCGAATTTGCATCCCTGTCAGGCATGAACGGGAGGCTTGGAGCGGTTTAACCGCCGATGACGAACACATGCCCCATGATGCCGAACGACAGTTGCTCGCCGAGTATGCTGCCCGTGCTGCACACCACATAGTCATGGTAGTCAAGGGCATACACCAGCACCACCCTTGAATACGAGCGCGCGCCGGCGGTCAGTTGTTTGCCGTTGCCGCGTTTCGCGGCATCAATTTCCGCTGCATAGTGACTCTCTATGGCATCAATATGCTTCTCCTTGTTGGGATTGAAGAAATAACATGCCACGGCAAGGATTGCCAGTGCAGTGGCTATAATCCTGAAAAACCTCTTCATTTACAGAAGGGGGCGTGTCAGCAAAGACAGCGCCCCCGTTATTCGTTTCGTACTTGTCCTTATTGCTTCACGTTCCTGAAAGGAGCGATGGAGTATGCGTTCATCTTATCGAGCTCTCCTATCACATACGCGCCTGCTATGCCTGCGTATGCCTTGAATGCCCATTCGCTCTTTTTGGGGTCTGGCGTCGAGGTCCACAGGTTGGCGTCTGTTCCTTTTCCATATACATTCCCCACGGGGTCTCCGTTCTCGTCAGTGACGACGTAGACTCCAGACATTGGGATGTATCTCACGATGTCCTTCTCGCTGTTTTTGTTCCAGAACTCGTCGCTTGAAATGTCGTCCAGCGTCATGTCCTTGTTGGCGCTGCCAAGATAGCGTGCCCGTATCTCGAGCCTGCTGCCATTGTTGCCAACCACGAGGTCACCGACAACCTTGTATCTGAAGGCCTGCAGGAGAGAGTAGGTTGTCTCGTTGGGGAACTCGTCGCTTCCATTCTTTGCTGGCTTGAACCTCAGTCCGTAGCCAGTGGCCTCGTTTTCGAAAGAACGGTAGTCGGCAGTGAATGTTTTCTTAACCCCGCCGTATTCTATTTCCTCCTGGCAATTTAGCGACTCCTCGTTGCCCGTGAATGTGATGTTGTAGCCGTCGTTGCGGTCGGGGAACACGCCCCTCATCTCTTCAAGGCTCGGCATGTGGTAATCATTCAGGAAATCCTGTGCGAAAAGGCTTTTGCCGTTTTTGTTATACTGTATGTCCTCCACTCCGTTTGCGACATACCAGTTGAAGAGCCCCTGCGCATCGTTGTCGTAAGACGTGGAAAAGCCCGTGCCTTCCTTGTTTATGTAATGATCCGCCATATATTCAATGGGCAGTGTGGATGGCGCATTATTCTCGACAGTCTCAAACCTCACATGGTCAATGTCACTTACCATGAAAGTTGTCTCCTGACCGTCCTTCATGTGAACCACCATCTTCGTCTGGTCCGCTTCGCTTTGTGCAAGGCTTGCCCCGCATGACAAAGCGGCGAATATAACAACACACAGCATCCTCGACGCTACATTGCTAAAACTTTTCATTTCTTGATGAATTTGATAGATTTGTTATTAATATTTATAATGTAAATTCCTGATTTTAATCCGCCTGTGTAGAAGCCCGAGCTTGCCGAATATGCCTCCTCGCATACAAGTGCGCCCATGACGTTATAGACCCTTAGCGTCTGTCCGTCGTGGTCTTTCCCGGAGATGAATACATAGTCGCCGCTTATCCTTACCGGCTGCGTGTCTGGCTCTGACACATTGCCAATCCCCGCAGGAACGTCACCGTAAGGGAAGGTCCACTTGAGGACATCAACATAACTTACAGCAGGCATGGAGGCACCGTTCTTCTCCCTGACAATGAAGACATTGTCAGAGAAATCAATGCGGTTAATATCCTTTATTGCGATTTTTTTGACAGGCTTCCCGTTACGGAATTCTATCTGCAACACCCGTGTACCTGCCTGCTGCCCCACGGCCGACAATGCCGGACAGCATAAAGCGATACCAAAAAGTAGTCTTCTGATAGTCATTTGGCTTTTTAATTTCTTTTAGTTACAAACAATGAGTTTGATTGAATGATAGAATAAATAAAGATATATACATGCGACTGCAAATTTATAATTTATTTTCATAACAACACGCTTCTGAGTGTTAAAATTTAGTTTTTTTGCAATTATACGGGCAAATAGCAAACTTAGGGCCATCCTCACGGACAGCCCTAAACTATTATACAAAAAACATTATGAATTTTATTTAGCGAACAAGATTATAAAAAGTTTACCTTATATTCCAATTAAGTCTTGTTTCAATTAATATTCCATGTCATTGCTCCCTGTGGCATGGCCGGCATTTGCGCACGCAGTATCGTTCGCACTGTGCGCAGATGTCATAGCCGAGCATCGCGCCGAGAATGAAATCCTCTTCCGGTGATAATTGGTTGAGGGGGCGTGTCACCATCAATCTTATGGCGTCAAGGCACTCTCTCTTGCCGAAGAACAGGTTCAGGCAGTCATTGCCGACAGGCTGGATGATGTAGCCAATGCCCTGGCTGTCCAAACGCCGTATGGCAAACTCCTCATACCTTCGGTTAAGGGTATAAAGCACCATATTGCGCACCCCTTTCCTGTACTCATAGATATGGTTCATGAGCACTTTCATGTCTGCAGGCATCGCTTCGGCTCTCATATCCATGGGTTCTTATTTAAGACTGCTTCTTATCTGACCGAGCCACGCGTCGATGCGGCTGTCGGTCATGTCGTCCTCATTGACATCATCGAGGGCGAGGCCAACAAACTTGCCATCCACTATGGCATCCGAGTCGTCGAAGGTGTAACCTTCTGTGGAAACCTCGCCGACGAGCGTGGCTCCGCCGGCCTTGGCAGCATCGTAGAGTTCCCTCATGCCACCGCAGAAAGTGTCGCTGTAACCAGCAGAGTCGCCGCAGCCAAACACGGCAACCACCTTTCCAGCAAGGTCGGCGCCCTTGAGGAGGTCAACCCCGTCGTACCAGTCGTCCTGCAATTCACCAGCACCCCAGGTGGAAGTACCGATTAGAAGGTTGTCGTTCCCTGCCAGCACATCAGCATTGAGGTCGGTCACATTGATTGCGCTGACACTTAATTTCGATGCTATCTTACCGGCGATTTCCTCACACATACCAGTCGAGGAGCCATAAACAACTACTGTTTTTCCCATTTCCTTATACCGTTAAATACTTTATTGTTTTATCATTACGGTTGCAAAGGTAGTGCAAAGAAATCAGACCTGCAATACCTAAAAATGATGGTTTTGTGCCATACGCTGTGTTGTCATTATGAGAATTGCTCATTTCACCGTCCTGACGAGCGTTGAGCCGCACACTGCCATGTCCGCAGATGTCAGCTGGACAACATACACGCCAGACGGGAATGTATTCATGCCTACCTCCGCCGTCTCTGCCCCTGCCGGGATATTCCCTCTGTAAACTATGCCACCGGACACATTATATATATATATCCGCGTGGGGAATTGTGACGGACAGGCGAAACCGACATGCAGCATTGACGAACCGTCGAGCCGGAAATCAACGCCCGACGGCTGCCTGTCGGATACTCCATCTATGCGGTCTATTCCGAGTATGCGCAGAAGGCCACGGTATGCGTCTATCTCGCCGTAGCCGTAAAGGTTGTTGGGATAGTCGAGCGACGGGTCTATACGATTGCATGTCCCGCTGAAAATGGAAAGTATGTCATCTGGGGTGAGTGTGGGGTCCGCCTCCAGCCACAGCGCGATGCAGCCGGCTACCATAGGCGTTGAGAACGATGTGCCGAGCGTTGCCTGCCAGGGATATTTGCGTCCCCGGAACTCGCTGATGCCCACCATCGAGTTGGGGTATGGGTGATTGTCATACACGAAACTGCTCGAAGTGGTGATGATGTTGGACCCCGGTGCTACGACATCGGGCTTTGTGCGCCCGTCATACGTTGGGCCGCGACTGGAATAGTAGGCCAGCACGCCCTCCTCGGTATCCACGTTGCCACACTCCTCGCCCTTGTAGTTGATGTATTTCGCGCGGTAACTCGTCGCACCGACACATATAACGGCTGGGGCGCTGCCTGGAGAATATATCGTGTGGCTCTTCTCCGCATCAAGTAGTGAACTGTCTATCACGCTGCCCACGAACAATCCGGAAACGCGGTAGAGCTCTACGTCAGACTCTGCGCCAATCAACTGTACAGACACCGGCTGCCCCACGCCAAGACGTTCGGCCGCCGCCTTTATAACGACATCAACCATCACACGACTGCCATCGAAGACATCCGGATAGGCTCTGAGGGTCAATACATACCGCATGCCGTGCAACATCACCGTGTCTTCGAGAACAGAGTCTTTGCTGGCTGTCACTGAAGACAGGGCATAGTCCGCACCCGCAGCGGTTCCGCCACCATCGTAGGCATTAAGGCGGAACGTGAACTCACCGCCGGCGGAGACGCGCAGGACTGCCGTGTTGTCAAAACCCTGAAGGAACATGCCCGCACTCTGCCGCCCGGCAGGCTTGTGGATGTAAGTGTGGTAATGCCCCTCGTTGCCGGCGGACGCCACAATAATCCTGCCCGGGCCGGTCATCTGCCGCAGCACTTCATAGAATAGTTGCTCGTCGGCGTCCTGCGTCTGGTGACTTCCCTCGCTGAACGACACCACGCATGGCTTGCCCTGCGAACGCGCGTAGTCAAGAGAATACTTGAAACCAAGCGCGTCCGTGGCGGATGTGTATTTGTAAAGGTCTTCATCGTCTATGAATACCGTGTCGCCCGTCACGGCATTGCTCACCGCCACGATGTCGCTCTCGAAGGCCATCCCGCGGTATGGTGTGCCATAGCCAGTGCCTGCCAGTACGCCGAGCGTGAATGTGCCATGACTCTCATCCATGCCGTCGCGCGAGTGACGGTAGCCGAGTATCGCCTCCTCCGTTGTATAGTCGGCGCCGACGTAGAGCGCGCTTCCGACGGTGTCGGTTGAGAGCATGTCCCAGAACCGCTTTATGCGGTACCGCGACTGGTCGCCGTTATAGAAGTTGGGGTTGGTGAGGTCGAAGCCTATGTCCTGTATTCCCACGACAACGCCCTTGCCCGTGAAAGCCTGCGGCAGGCGCGTCCCGGCATGAACCTTGTCCGCGCCAATCACGGTCGCTGACTTGTCGAGCAACGCCGTGTGCGACGGCGAGGCCTCGATACGCACCACATCAGGCTCACAAGCCATACCGCGAAGGCTGCCCATGGGAATGTCGGCAATGTATATATCGCCGAAGGAAGCAAGACACCGGCAGCCGTACCTCTCCATAACGGCGCCTGCATCACCCTCAATACGCACAAAAGCGCATATACCGGCATTGTCACCACGACATGAGGCTCCGGCGCCAACATTTGTCCTTGCGGCTTTTTCAACAACAGACTGCGCCAACATACGCACCATTGGTGACATCTTTTTCAGTGCGCCAGACTGTGCTGCGGCAAAAACGGAAACAGCCGCAAGAAAGAACAACAGCATCCCTCGTTTCATATCCAATCGCTTTTCGTTGATGCAAAGTAAATGAAAAAAAACGACATAACCTAAGCCACACAATATTTTTTATTCAATTTCAAACTAATCTCGGATAAAAACACTATCTTTGCAGCCATAAGAATAAAACAAAACAAATGGAAGAAAAGACCAATAACATGTTCATATCTGTGGCATACAAACTATATGCCATCGAGGAAGGAAAGGAAGAGTTCATCGAAGAGGCCACGACGGAGATGCCATACACGTTCATGACAGGCTTCGGCATGGTGCTGCCGGCATTCGAGGAGGCCTTGGCGGGGAAACAGAAAGATGAGAAATTCGAGATAACACTTGACAAGGAACAGGCATACGGCGACCACAACGACGACGCCGTGATAGAACTCGGGCGCGACGTGTTCTGCATCGACGGGAAATTTGACGAGAAGAGAATATTCCCCGGAGCATCGGTGCCGCTGCAAAACGAAGATGGACGGCGGTTCCAGGGCATGGTATTGAGCGTTGACGACGCGCAGGTGACGGTTGACCTGAACTACCCTCTGGCGGGCAAGTCGCTGAAATTCACAGGCCATGTCATCGAGAACCGCGAGGCGACGAACGCCGAGATAGAATCGTTCGTGAAGCAGATGAGCGGTGGATGCGGCTGTGGATGCGGCGGCGGATGCAACAGCGGAGAAGATGGATGCGGCAGTGATGGCTGTGGATGCGGCAGCTGCAAATGACACAACAATCAAACACATAACCCTATGCCCAACACCTTCGGCAACATATTCACCCTCACCACATTCGGGGAGAGCCACGGCGAGGCCATCGGGGGCATCGTCGACGGCATGCCGTCGGGAATAGACATTGACACAGGCTTCATTCAAAGCGAACTGAACAGGCGGCGGCCGGGTCAGAGCCGCATTACCACCGGTAGGAGGGAAGAAGACAAGGTGGAACTGCTGAGCGGCGTGTTCGAGGGGAAATCAACGGGAACGCCGATAGGGTTCATTGTGCGCAACGACAACCAGAAGCCGAAGGACTACGAGAACATCAGATGCCTCTTCCGCCCATCCCATGCCGACTACACATATTACAACAAATATGGTCTGCGAGACTATCGCGGAGGTGGGCGTTCGTCGGCACGCATCACGATAAGCAGGTGCGTGGCAGGTGCTCTGGCGAAACTGGCATTGAGGAAAATCGGGATAAGCATAACGGCATACACGTCACAGGTGGCAGACATCGCGCTCGACAAAGACTACACGAAATATGACCTCTCGCTGACAGAGGCAAACGCAGTGAGATGCCCAGATGAGGACAAGGCCAGGCTGATGGAACGGCTCATAGAGCAGGTAAAGGACGAAGGCGACACCGTGGGAGGAATCGTGACATGCGTCATAAAAGGCTGTCCGGCAGGACTGGGAGAACCGGAGTTCGGCAAACTGCACGCCGACCTCGGGGCTGCAATGCTGAGCATAAACGCGGCAAAGGGCTTCGAATACGGCGACGGCTTCGGCTGCGCGACGGCACGCGGCAGCAGCAGCAACGACATTTTCACCGGCGGCAGCGACAAGGACAGAAGTATCGGCACGGCGACAAACCACAGCGGCGGCATACAGGGCGGGATAAGCAACGGACAGGACATTTTCTTCCGCGTGGCATTCAAGCCTGTGGCAACGATAATGATGGAACAGCACACGGTGGATGTTGAAGGAAACGAAACAACAATCAAGGCAAAGGGAAGGCACGACCCATGCGTCGTGCCGCGAGCAGTGCCGATAGTGGAGGCTATGGCCGCAATCACCATTCTCGACCACTATCTGATATCAAAAACTGTGAAAATTTGTCCTTAATTAAATATTAATCAAAAAAACATGGAAAAAATTTGCAGATAAAGAAAAATGTAGTAACTTTGCATTCAGACATCGGAGGTTTGCGAAAATCACGATTGTCGATTAAGTCTAATTTAGTTTTTGTGTTGGTTGAGGGCGGCTGTTTGGCCGCCCTCTTTTGTTGCGCGGCCATTATACATGGCTGCGGAAATACACAAGACACAGTTGGCATGCAGGACCTGCCGTGCCTCAATCCTCCAACGCCCCTATTATCTCACTCACATCGCGGCAGCCGTGCGCATCCAACCATTCGTCTATGCCACGCGCGACCTTCACCGTGACCTGCGGATCAATGAAATTGGCTGTGCCGATCTCAACCGCCGTGGCACCGGCCATGAGGAACTCTATGGCATCACGGGCATTGCTGATGCCGCCGAGACCGATGACGGGTATGCCAACAGCCTTTGCCACCTGCCACACCATGCGCAGCGCGACGGGCTTTACGGCAGGCCCGCTCAGTCCTCCCGTGCCGATGCTAAGCACAGGGCGACGTTTCTCTATGTCGATCGCCATGCCCATTATGGTGTTGATGAGCGACACGCTGTCGGCTCCCTCCGCCTCAACGGCACGCGCTATATCGGCAATGTCGGTGACGTTTGGCGACAATTTCACTATCAACGTCTTGCCGTAACGCCTGCGCACGGCACGCACGACACTGGCGGCGGCGGCGCACGTCACCCCGAATGACATGCCTCCCTGCTTCACGTTGGGACACGATATGTTCAGCTCTATTGCCGGGATATGCTCCAAGGCATCTATCCTCGCGGCGCACTCGGCATAGTCGTCAACGCCGGAACCGCTCACGTTCACTATTATGTTTGTTCCGACCTTGCTCACCTCGGGATATATATGTTCGCAGAAATAATCAACACCCTTGTTCTGCAACCCCACGCAATTGAGCATACCGCACGCCGTCTCCGCCATTCTCGGGTAGGGGTTGCCCTGCCGTGGGTGCAACGTGGTGCCCTTGACAATTATACCGCCAATCTCATCCAGAGGAACGAAATCGGCAAACTCCGGTCCGTAGCCAAACGTCCCCGATGCCGTCATCACCGGGTTCTTCATCTGCAAATTGCCTATTTTTACACTTATATTTGACATAATTTATATTGTTATGGAGTTAAGAAGAGTACCGTAACTACTGTTTTTCTACCTGTCTAACCACTTCAGTTGCTTTGTATTGAACACTGGTCCCTCCGTACACACACAGACATTTCCGCCGGTGGTGTCCTCAACGCAGCAAAGGCACGCGCCGACGCCGCAGGCCATTCTGTTCTCCAGGCTCGCCTCACACTCTATCCCCTCGGCGGCGGCATAGCGTGCCACGGCAATCATCATCGGCTTCGGCCCGCATGTGCCTATCATCGTGAAACGCTCGCTGCGCAATATGCTGTGGTCGGTTACAAAGCCACGCTCGCCATACGAACCGTCCTCCGTGGTGACAAACACCCTGCCGTACTTTCGGAACTCGTCAATGAGCAGCAGGTCAGCGGCACTGCGCGCGCCGAGCAGGAACGTTGGCTCCATGCCTCGCCCGCACATCACCATGCCCATATACAGCAACGGGGCCACGCCGACACCTCCGCCGACAAGCAGGACGCGGTCGTCGGCACTCGCCGGCATAGTGAAACCGCGTCCCAGAGGCAGCACGCAGTTCAGCGCGTCGCCCTTTTTCAACATGGCAATACGGCGCGTACCATCGCCAATGGCAGCCACGAGAAGCCACAGTTCGTTGCGTTCGCGGTCAACAAGATTTATCGAGATGGGGCGGCGCAGGTAGGTCGTGGGCGAGCCATCCACCCGCACCTCCACAAACTGTCCAGGCTGCATGGACGGCAGTTTCTCGCTGTGTGTCAGCTTCAAGAGCACGTATTTCTCATTAATCCTGCACACACCGGAAACTGTCATGTCAAGAACATATTTCTTCATTCGACAAAAAGTTTTCGGCAAAATTAGATAAAAAAAACGAGAAATAAGTAGGTCGCGTGGAACTAATTATCCATATTTTCATGTTTCGCGCACACGAAAACATCCGTATTCTATTTCCCAGGCACAAGACACAAGCGCCGCCTACTTGCTCTTTGGCACAAAGGTCTCGTAGGTGAGGTCGTCAAAATAGACCCTAATCTCGGTTATCTGTCTCGGCGGACGCTCCACATATCTCACATCAGGTTTCACGGCCTGTCTCTGCGTCGACTGCTGCTGCACGCGAGCGCCGGCGTTGACATCCGGCGACTGGCCGGCCATCGCAGCACCGTCAGCCTCGCCGTCCCCGAAATCGAGCATCGGCTCTCCCTGCGTCTGCCTGTCCCCGGCATTCACGTTGTCACCCGGCTCATCGTCATCATACATTTTACCTTTCCCGAAAATGAGCCAGTCGCTGTTCAGTGCCGGCAGCCTCGACTTTATGGCCTCCACGGTGTTTAGCGTCGCATTGGTGCGACCGTTGAATATGCTGCTCAGTGCTGCCGGCGATATTCCTATGAACTGTGCGAACATCTGCTGGGTCATGTGCTGACTCTCCATTATCTGTCTTATCCTGTCTTTCATCTGCTTATAGAGCTGTTTTTTGCCATTTTCGGCGTTTTCCCATTTGGTTTACAAAGGTAAAGCGAATTATTTAATTATCCAAATATATTGAAATGAATTTTATTCTTTGAACTTCGTGTTTATAAATCAAAATTTCTAAACTTCAACTTTATGAATTTGTATTTGTAGATTTGAATTTACAAACATATATTTACATGATTAAACCGCCTCTAACCCATTGTTTACAGGCATTACGCAAGATATTGGTTGCTATTTGGTTATTTATATACCATAATCTTCATTTATAGCATTTATACGGTGTTTACCGACAAAATACACGATATAATATGTAATATACTGGCGTGATTTATTGTAAATCACTGATTAACACGTATTTATATGTTCATTTGGATATATGGATATATATTTCGTTTATATATCAACAATTTTGATATTGATATTGAAATGTATAATCAGGGGGTTGTTTTTACGTTTTAGAATATTAAATACATTCTTTTGAATTGTAAATAATAGGATACTTACCTATCCTTTCGTATTTGTAAATTCACAATACTAAATGCTAAAGTTTGTGAATTGTAAATATCGCGTTGGTAACAAAGCACTTTTTCGCTAAAAACAAGTGTTTTCCGAACCAATGGCAAAGTGGATGATTTCATGCCCCAAAATGAGGAGGAGTTTTTCGCCAAACGCCCTGAAAGTGATGGGAGTTACACTAAAAAAACACGTTATGTTGGTTTGGCATTACAGAAAAAAAATGCCCTTTTTTTAGGGCATTTTTCAGTGTAGAATGAAATAAACGAGTTCCTGCATCAGGTCAGAATCGGTTGCATTTCCCTTCCCTATGCCCTTTATTCTGGCATCTGTCTCTCTTATCTTTGAAATGATTTCGAGCACCTTTTTTCCCTGATAATTTCTTATCCCTGTTATGTAGTCGCGTGCCGCCCACCCGCTTCTCAGTCCGAGATGCCGTGCCATCGCCTCCTCGTTGTTCCTGTCCGGGGCATAGTATGCAATCATCATGTTTTGGAAAAATGAGAAGAGTTGCGGCATGAGGACATACGGCCCGCCCGACTTGGGGTTGCTGCAAAAATACTTCATGATGCGGTTTGCCTTCATCACATTTTTCTGCACGACGGCATTCCGCAGTTCGTATGGGTTATAGTCCTTGCTTATGCCGATGTTCCTCTCAACGAGTTCCGGCGTGACGTATTTCTCCTCCCCCGTCATCGACAGTCTCAGTTTGTCGAGTTCGCCCGCTATCCTGCTGATGTCAGAACCGATGTGGTCGGCGATCATCTGCGCAGCCTTGTGGTCTATGCCCACCCCATACTGCCGCAGGTATGTCTCTATGAATGGTGGCAGATCGCGCTCACGCTTCTTGTTGCTCGTGAACACCACCCCGTTTTTCTGCGCGAGCGCGACTATTTTCTTCCGTCCGTCAATTGTGCCGTTCTTGTGACATATCACGAGCACCGTCGTCGGCTGTGGTTTTTCGAGGTAACGCTCCACCCCGTCCCAATGCTTCACTGCCTGCGCCTCCTTCACCACGACGACCTGCCGCTCTGCCATCATCGGATACCTGCGTGCCATGTCGGCAATCTTCGCCGCCGTGGTGTCAGCCCCGAAGACCACCGTCTGGTTGAAATCGCGTTCCTCCTCGCCCAGCGCGTTTTCTGAAATGAAATTGCATATAAGGTCGATGTAATACGGTTCGTCTCCCATCAGGATATATACGGGCGAATATTTCCCGGCCTTCAGGTCGCGCATCACGCTGTCGAAAGACACTGCCGACTTCTTTTCTGCCATATTCTTCGTTTCTTTCGGTTTAAATAAGTACCTTTGCGCCGTGCCATGTCCGGTATGCAAGGATTTGGGTTACAAAGTTAATAAAATGTTTCGACTAAACCTACCCGATTACGAAATAAAAATAAAAGAGAAGGACGGCAGGCCGCACATCTTCGATTTCCTGCGGCGCAGGTTTGTCGCACTGACACCCGAAGAGTGGGTGCGGCAGCATTTCGTGCATTTCCTTGCAGACCACAAGGGCTATCCTGCCGGACTGATTGCCAACGAGGTGGAACTGCACATCGGCGGGAAAAAACTGCGCTGCGACTCCATTATATATAACAAGGAGGCGAAACCGGTGATGATTGTGGAGTACAAGGCGCCAACGATACCAATCACGCAGCAGGTCTTCGACCAGATAACGGCATACAACATGCTGCTGCACGTGGACTATCTGACAATCTCAAACGGGATGCAGCATGTGTGCTGCAAGATGGACTACGGGCAACACCGCTATGGCTTCCTTAAGGAGATACCTGCATACGCGGAGTTGTGACACAGGCCGCAACGCCCTGTGAGAAAGGCGGATGTGGCAAAAATGAAAAAAACATGGAATATTGAGTTATGAAAAAGGCTACAATGAAGAACATAATAACGGGCGAGGAGAAGCGCGTTACACTGACTACCGAGCACCCCGCAGCGCGGTGCGGAATAGCCGTATGGGTGGATGGCGACGGAAAGGCATATTTCCCTGAAGACGTGCAGAACCCTTTCTACGAACTGAAAGAGGTGACAGACGACTGACAGCACAACAATCAATCCGCCATGCTGAAATTCCTGAAAGACTGGACGCTGCCTGTGGCCATCGCCACGGGAACGTTTTTCTACCTGCTGTTCTACTGCGTCCCGGCGCTCGACGACGCCGCAAACTGGTTCGGGCCGGTGTTCGACTTCATCTTCCCGTTCTTCGTGTTCCTCACCCTGCTCGTCACTTTCTGCAAGGTGGACTTCCACCAAATGCGCCCACACCGGTGGCACGCATGGGTAATGGCGGCGCAGGTGGCGCTCGTGGCGACAAACCTGGCAATCATTTTCTTTGTCGGCGACAGCGTCGAGCAGAAAATAATGTGGGAGGGAGTGCTTACCTGCATAATCGGCCCGTCCGCATCAGCCGCCCCCGTCGTCACCGGCAAGCTGGGAGGAAACATCAGCACGATGACCACCTTCACGCTTATTTCATCAATCGCCTCGGCGTTCATGATACCACTCGTGTTCCCAATGCTCGAGCACGATGCACAGATAACGTTCATGGCGGCCTTCCTCGTCATTCTCGAGAAACTGGCAATGGTGCTTGTCCTGCCGCTCGTCCTGGGCTATCTCATACGCCACTTCGCGCGCCCACTGCACCGCTGGATAGTGTCGCGACCCAACCTCGGGTTCTATTTCTGGGGCGTATCGCTATCGATAACCACTGGCATCACAGTGAAGAACATAGTTCACTCCGACGCATCACTCACCCTGCTACTGATGATTGCTGCCCTATCGCTAATAGTATGTTTCGTTCAGTTTGGGATCGGGCGCGCCATCGGCAGTCGCTTCGGCGAGAAGATAAACTCCGGGCAGGCCATGTTCCAGAAAAACACGTCACTGAGCATCTGGGTGGCATACATGTACCTCAATCCCGTGGCATCCATCGGGGCCGGCTGCTATGTGCTGTGGCAGAACATCATCAACTCGCTGGAACTGTGGGAATACAGGAAAAGGAATGCGAAATGACATGTCACGCCGCCCCACGGCAAATGTCCGCGTCAACAACAATCAACAAAAGACTGGCTTGCGGTTAGCTTCTTATAGTCATGCGACACATGGCAAACAGGAAGGCAAAACCGCCGAAATTGCAGTGCAAAGCCGCCGAAATTGATGAACAAAACCGCCGAATTTGCAGTACAAAACCGCCGAAATTGGTATGTAAACAGTCGTCCATTGAAAAGTATTTGACTTATTGATAATAAATAATACAATTACTTTACAAGGGGCGGCTACCTATGATTCCTGTATGAAAAAACGTAAAGTGATATTTCTACAAGGTTTTTTAGGGTTTGGCAAAGTATGGATAAGGCATCATGGGCAGGTGCCACGAATTCAAACCACACCTGCTCTGTAATGGTTCTGTTGGAAAACTGTCGTTTCATACTATAAAGGTACGAAAAGTAAGTTGTTTGCCACCTTTATTTTCGTTTGTGTAACTGTATTTATTACATTTTGATAATCATTTCTCAGAATGATCCGTTTCCATGAAATAATGACGAGTCTTATTGGCAATCCTTACCAACATCAACATAACCGGAACTTCCACCAGCACGCCCACCACCGTAGCCAATGCAGCCCCGGATTGTAAACCAAAAAGAGAAATAGCCACAGCAACCGACAATTCAAAGAAATTACTTGCCCCTATCATTCCAGCAGGTGCGGCAACATCATGGGGTAATTTCCACCATTTCGCCCAACCGTAAGCAACGAAGAATATCATAACCGTTTGCAACACAAGCGGAACTGCAATCAATAAGATATGCAGGGGATTGTTCAGTATCGTTTCTCCCTGAAATGAAAACAGTATAATAAGCGTTAATAGCAAACCACCTACTGTATAATTATCAAATTTCTTAATAAATACGTTATTGAAATATTCCACACCTTTGCGGCGGATAACCATTATGCGGGTAATGACCCCGGCAGCAAGTGGTATCACAACAAACAGCCCTACGGACAACAACATAGTGTCCCACGGGATCGATACGCCGCCAACTCCCAGCAAGAAAGCAACGATAGGAGCAAACGCTACCAATATGATTAAATCGTTCACTGCCACTTGTACCAGTGTATAAGCGGCATCCCCTTTAGTAAGGTAACTCCACACGAACACCATAGCTGTACAAGGTGCAGCCCCCAATAACACCGCCCCAGCCAAATATTCCTCGGCTAATCCAGCAGGTATAAAGGCTTTGAAAACCACATAGAAGAATAAATAGGCTATTCCGAACATGGTAAATGGCTTTATCAGCCAATTTGTAACACAGGTAACTATTATTCCTTTCGGACGCTTGCCTACATTCTTAACACTTTGAAAATCAACTTTTAGCATCATCGGATAAATCATTAACCAAATCAGGATTGCCACGGGTATAGACACGTTGGCATATTCAAATTTGCTTAATGTTTGCGGAATTGCCGGAAGCCATTGTCCTACGGCAATTCCAATAATGATGCATAAGGCAACCCAGATAGTCAGGTATTTTTCAAAAAATCCAATTCCTTTTTTCTTTTCCATAACAATAATTATTTAGCTTAATTGTGGTTTTAATTCGTTCAGGTAGAAGTCATAGAAACGGGCTTTTATTTCATCCCGTACCCGATGAAATTCACTGTTTATAAACTCTGGCGTTCCGATTGCTTCCGAGGGGTCGTCAAATCCCATGTGCAGTCTCTTTCCGACTTTACCAGTAAACACTGGGCAGCTTTCATTCGCCCCACCGCAGACCGTAATCACATAATCCCATTCCTGCCTTATATATAGGTTTACACTTTTAGGGATATGGTGGACTAAATCTATACCCATTTCATCCATAACCTTTACCGCCATCGGATTAACCTTTTCAGCAGGTTTTGTTCCTGCTGAAAAGACATCCAGTTTATGGTCAAATGATTGTAGAAAGCCATGTGCCATTTGGCTGCGGCAGCTATTCCCCGTACAAAGAATTAAAATCTTCATGTTTTTAATTATTTTTCCAAGCTATCAGGGCAGCATTTCCCTTTGACAATTCTTCTACTTTCTTAATCCAAACCAATTCATTTTGCGCCTTTGCCCGCAAGAAAGAATTTTCGGTGTCAGTTAATGACAAGCAAGCATTCACGATCCACCATTTATTATTAATCCCGGCACGTTGTAAATCCATTTGCAAACGTTCGGCTTCAAATACGGGTGTTGCTTAGGGCAGGGTCACAATAACGACTTCTGTTTCCTGCTGGTTTCTCAAACGTGGTAACAGCTTTCTTACGGAGGCGGGAGTGTCGCCATGTGTACGTTGTACTTCTTTATGGTAACTTTCCGTTGCATCCAGCAACAACAAAGTGTGTCCAGTAGGTGCGGTGTCAATGACTACGACTTCATTTTCTGCCTTATCGACAATTTCAGCAAAAGCCCTAAATACTGCAATTTCCTGCGTACACGGTGAACGTAAATCTTCCTCAATATATTCCATATCTTCGGCTGTCATTGTTTCCGCAGCTTTACTGCGAACCTCGTTTTTATAGGCTTCCAACACTTCCGCTTCGTCAATACGGCTTACCGTAATGCCAGCCTGAACAGCAAGGCTATAATTCAGATGGTTTGCCGGGTCAGTGGTGGTAAGATGCACCTTTGCGCCCAGTTTTGTTAATTTCAGGGCTATTTCAGTGGCTATAGTGGTTTTTCCCACGCCGCCTTTCCCCATAGTAAAAACAACCCTTTTACCTGATTGATAGAGGTCGTTTACCAGTTCATCCATCCCTTTGGCATCGGTAATCGGCTGATAGTTCGCATCATTTGTCAAATCATCATTGTAAAGCATCCGGCGGATATTCGCAATATTAGATAAATTGTATGACCGTAAAGGGACATAATAAGACGGATATTCCAGCAGTTCCGCAGGAATCTGTTTCAGGGCATTTTGCTGCCTGTCATATATCTGTTTCGATATGTTATCGGCTTCATCTAATTGCAGCAAAAGCCCGTTGATTACCAATAGCTGGTTTTTAATTCCCAGTAATTGCAATTCATGTGAAGAACGGGCGGCTTCTTTTAATGGTGCAATTTCAGGACGGCTAACCAATACTAAGCGGGTTGCGTTTGCATCCGAAAGTGTTTCAACTGCCTGCTTATAGATACCTTTCCGTTCTTCCAAACCGGATAATTGACCTAAGCAAGATGCACCGTGCGTACTCTCACTAATGAATGTACTCCACGCTGATGGTAGTTGTAACATTCGTAACGTGTGCCCCGTGGGGGCTGTATCAAAGATAATATGGTCGTATTCTTTTGCTTTGTTAGCATCCGTGATAAAATCGGAAAACTGGTTGAAAGCCGCAATTTCTACCGTACAAGAGCCTGAAAGTTGTTCTTCCATATTCTGAATTACACTTTCGGGCAGTTGTCCCCGGAAAGGAGCAATAACGCTTTCCCTGTATTCGGCTGCGGCTTGTTCCGGGTCGAGATTAACGACCGTTAAGCCGGGTACTTCTTGAATATCCGTGCCGTGTCCGTTCAGTGTTTGATTAAACACATCTTGCAGGTTTGAAGCCGGGTCTGTACTGATAAGAAGTATTTTCTTTCCATTATCTGCTAAGCCTACCGCAGTAGCACAAGCAATCGAAGTTTTTCCAACACCGCCCTTTCCGGTGAAGAAAAGATACTTAGTCAAGCCTGTATCTGACAAATTGAATGTTTCCATTTTTATATAATTGTCTGGTGAAAACTTATTTTACTGGCATAAAATCCAAATTGACACCCGTCCATTCACTCATTTGTTTTGTGGTAGGATAGGTTTTTGAAACAGCGATTTCGCCATCCACTAAAGTAATAGGCAGTGCATCTGCCCCATGTTTTTTCAGATGCTCGTTTACTGTTTTATTACTAACATACACTTGCGGTTCGTCACGTAAATTGTGACGGGTAACGATGATACCCTGTTTCTTCAATTTTTCAATAACAACCGCAATACGCATTAATTCAGGATCGATATTTGTTCCACAAAGACCCGTGGGGCAACACATTGCCGGGTCGAAAATTTCAATCTTTTTCATACTGTTATTATTTAAAATGATACTCCATGTTTAATTATAGATAAAAGACTACTGCATAATAAATTCCTACCGCAATAAAGAGGATGGCAACTATTTTACGAAACCATTTCTCGAATATTTGCATCCGGTTATAAAACTTACCCAATCCGGCAACGCTGTACGCTATAATCCATGCGACAAGTATCACGGGTAATCCCGTAGCAATAGCAAAAATTACAGGTAAGAGATACCCGCCCGTGTGTGCTGCTGACAAAGGCATAAGCATACCGAAATAAAATACTCCACTGGTAGGACAAAAAGCAAGGGCGAATAAAATACCCAACAGCATAGCCCCCCAACCGCCTTTAGTCCTCTTTTTCAAACTTTCACCGCCGATATTGACTTTCGGTAGATTGTGTTTTATTACATCGAGCATAAATATTCCAATGATGATTAACGCCGGAGCAATCAGCATTTCCCCGTACTTGCTTACAGCTTTTTGAACCATAAACATGCTTGCTCCCTCACGGAGAATAGGGATAAGGATAAAGCCAAGAACCGTATAACTTACTATTCTGCCGAAAGTATAAAGCAATCCGTTTATGAATATCCGGTGATGGTTTTCTATGTCCTTACTAATAAATCCTATCGCCGTTATGTTCGTAGCTAACGGACACGGGCTGACCGCCGTTAAGATCCCCAATAGAAAAGCTGTAATAGCAGGAATAGAACTGTTGTCTAATAGCGATTGAAGAAAGTCCATCTTACAACTGTTTTAACAATTCGTCAATCTTGCTTTTAATTCCCTCTTTAAACTTGTCCGGTGCATTTTTCGCATTGGAAAAACCAAACTCGGTCATATTGTTTACATTCTCTTTGCCGTCTTTCCAGCCGTTTACAAACAAAGACGACCATGTAACTTCGTACTTGTCTGCAATCGCTTCATTCTCTTTCTTTGAAATATCTATCACTTTATAGATAATTTTACCGTCTGCTTTTTCTTTTGAATAAAGGCTATCCAAAAGGGCAACTGTATTTGTTTCTATCGCCCGGCAAGTGATACACCGTTGCGCTCCATGAAAATAAAGAACCTCTATACGGTTAGACTGTACTCCTTCCGCTTGGTTTTCTCCGGTCTTTTTCTCTGAACCATTACCACAGGAAACCAAGACCAGTGTTGCAATCAGTAGATAAAATAATTTTCTCATAGTTCATTTTTATTTGGTTATCAACTCTTTCACTTCTGCAAGGGATAACTTCTTCCCGGCTGATACGACTTTGTCGTCAATCACCAAGGCCGGAAGCCCTAAAATGTTATACTCCATGATTTTCAACAAATCTTCCTCTTTGATAAGGGTTGCATCGCAACCTAATTCTGAAATAGCCTGTTTGGTAGTTTCGTACAAGGCTTTACAGCTTGAACACCCAGTTCCTAATACTTTAATTTCCATTGTCATTCCACTTTATAGTTAATATTATAATCGTAGTTCGTAGAACTGCGAACAATTATTCCAAAAAAAAGGTACTGCTATTCACAGCACGATGTACCTTTATATTTACAGTCCCCTAAAAAAGCTGCAAACAGTTTTCGGGCAAGTTCCCAGTTCTCCCGGTTTATGCAATACCGGACTTTGGGCGTTTCTATTTCTCCCTGAATTAAGCCAGCTTCTTTCAATTCTTTCAAATGCTGCGAAACGGTTGCTTTGGCAATGGGCAGTTCTTCGTGAATGTCACCGAAGAAGCAACTCTCTTGTTTTGCCAAGAAAGCAAGAATAGCCATACGCGTCGGATGTCCCATTGCTTTGGCAAAACGGGATATCTGTTCCAAATTTGTTGTGTACTTTTTATCTTCCATTATTCTATATGTAATATTGTTTGTCGTTCGCAAAATTACAAACAATATATGACATATGCAAGTAATATCGTTTTTTATGTCTAAGAAAAATATTAGGAGCAATTCTATATTGCGGTTTCAGGTCTAAGTTATTAATAATTCCATGTGAGAGCATCTTATGATTCCAGAATTCAAATGAATAGATGCTTCTGTCTCGCAGAGCACTTGCAAAATCACAAGTTGAGACCTTTGCAAAACGACGCTCCTTAAATCACATTTTCAAGAATCTCATCATTTTTTGTGCGAATTTGGAAAAATATAGGTTATATTGGCTCACATATATTGCTACGCCTCCAGTAAACCACATTTTAATGGAACTGGAGGCGCGAACGGCAATCAATGGCATACAAGTTGGCGGCAAGCGCCAATGCCTCATGGCACTTATGCCTCCTTTTTCTCGTCTGCCGCCTTCTTCGTGCGGCGTATCGCGCGCTTGCGCTTCGGCTTCTCATCCGCTGCCGGTTTGTCTGTCTTAACTCCGGCGAGTTCAGGATCTATCATTATGCGTCCGCAATATTCGCAGACGATGATTTTCTTGTGCATCTTTATGTCGAGCTGTCTCTGCGGCGGTATTTTGTTGAAGCAGCCGCCGCATGCGTCCCTGTTGACATAGACTATGCCGAGACCGTTGCGGACGTTCTTGCGTATGCGCTTGAAACTTGTCAGCAGGCGTTGCTCTATCTTCTGCTCGAGGTCCTTTGCCCTGACCTTCAGCCGGTCTTCCTCGGCGCGTGTCTCTTCCACGATTTCATCGAGTTCGCCCTTCTTCTCCTCGAGAGCCATATTGCGGTCTTCCATCACCTCCTTGTTCTTGCCGAGCTCGGCTTTCTTCTCCTCGATTTTCTCCAAAGCCTCGCGTATCTTCTTGTTGCACAGTTGCACTTCCAATTCCTGGAACTCTATCTCCTTGCTCAGCGTGTCATACTCCCGGTTGTTGCGCACATCGTCGAGTTGATGCTTGTAGCGCTCGATGCTCTGCTCCGCCTCCGCAATATCCTGCCTGCGCTGCGAGATGGCGTCCTGAAACTCCTGGATTTCATTCTCTATGCGCTCCACGCGGGTGTTGAGGCCGATGATTTCGTCCTCGAGCTCTTCCACCTCGAGTGGCAGCTCGCCCCTGATGGCACGCTTCTCGTCGATTGACGACAGTGTGGTCTGCAGTTGGTAGAGAGTCTTCAGTTTCTCCTCAACCGACAAATCTGTTGGATCTTTCTTTGCCATAAAACAATGTTCCCCCCTCTTTATCCCCTTCCGGGGAGGCCGCAACGGGGGCGAGGGCCATTCGTTAGTATTATTTTTACTTGTTTTCTCTTCTCCGCGTACTAAAAGTACAGTATCGGGTTGGTGCAGACCCTGCTCATCACAGTTCTCACCCCGGGACATTCCATCCCGATAATCTCCCTGAAAATTTCATTCGTGAAGCGTTCGCTCTGGTAGTGCCCTATCACCGCAATCTGTATTTCCTGCTCGTGGCCAAAATACTCATGGTACCGCATCTCGCCCGTGACGAAGGCATCCGCGCCGGCTCTCACCGCATCGCCGAGCAGGAACGAGCCAGCCCCTCCGCACACCGCGACGCGTTCTATGCTGCGCCGCAGCAGTTGGTTGGCCTGCACGCACTCAACGTCAAACACCGACTTAAGCATCTTTGTGAAATCGTCGGCAGCCATTGGCTCCGGCAGCGCGCCAATCACTCCGCTGCCTCCCCTCACCTCCGTTCCGTCGGTTGCCGTGGCACACTTCCCCTCGCCGAAGAAAGCCGTGGCCTGCAGCCCCATCTTCTCCGCCATCCTGAAATTCACGCCACCGCAGGCATTGTCCATGTTGGTGTGCATACTCACCACGGCAATGTCCTTCTTTATAGCCGCAATCACAGCCCTCTGCACGTCGTTCTCGCCGGCAATGCGCCGCAATGGACGGAAAATCAGCGGGTGGTGGCTCACTATCAGGTTGCACCCAGCTGCGGCAGCCTCTGCCACCACAGCCTCCGTAACGTCTATACACAATAATGCCCCTGATACTTCCGTCTCTGTCAATCCCAGTTGCAGGCCAGCATTGTCGTAGCTTTCCTGCAAGGGCAGAGGCGCGAAACGTTCAAGGGCGCACAGCACTTCTCTTACTTTCACGTCTTGTGAGTTTAGGGTGCAAAGATAGTGAAAAATAACGAGATACACGGTGCATACACAATGCAGCCCGCGTTATTTATCATTTTTTAACCGTCTGGGCAAATGTAATTATGTTATTTCTGATGTCTCCTGTTTTCAATGGCGACATTGCCGCCTTAAAGTCACCTATAGGGAAAATCCCACGACAAGTAGGGAAAATCCTTTGCCGAGGTGATTTTTTTTGTGTTCCTTTGTATCGTAAAAACAAAATATGAACAATTAAAACATAAGGATATGAAAAGATTTATCATCGCTCTTGCAGCACTTTTGACAATGGCAATCAATGCCGAAGCCATGAGCTATGAGCAGGCTCGCAGAGAGGCGCTGTTCCTTACAGACAAAATGGCTTACGAACTTAACCTGTCAGAGGATCAGTACGAAGCGGCTTACGAAGTCAACCTCGACTATCTTCTCAGCATTGACACAAGCGACGACCTTTACGGAGTCTACTGGACTCGGCGTAACCTCGACCTGAGTTACATCTTGTTCGACTGGCAGTACAGCACATTCTGCGCCGCAACCTATTTCTACCGTCCGCTATACTGGAACGCCGGCTACTGGCACCTCGGCATCTATGCACGATACCCACGGCGCACATATTTCTATTATGGCTATCCTGACTTCTGGTACACTTACCGTGGAGGACACAGCTGGAGATACAATGGCGGAAGAAGCTGGTACAGAGGACGCAACTGGGGACGCAGCCACGGATATGGGCGCGGAGGAGGATGGCGCGGCATGCGCGACGGCTTCGACCGTGGAGACTACCGGAACCGCAGGCCGGATGGTTACAGCGGACGTGGACGCGGCAATGGAAACTCTGGACACAACGGGAACTTCGGGAACAGGAGAGACTTCGGGAACAGGAGAGACTTCGGGGACAGGAGAGACTTCGGGAACAACCGCGACCGTGGAAAATTCAATAACGGCGGGACGGGACGTTTAGACCCCAACAGGAGCGTTGACATTTCAAACAGGATACGATTGGATGACAACTCTGAAAAAATCAGGCAAGACAGATTCTCAACCAGAACGCGCAGCGAAGGCACAATGTCAAGGAGACGGCCAGAAAGCGACACATACCGCCGCAGCAGCACACGCTCAACAGTGACACGCAGCAACGGTGCATTCGAAAGGAGCAACAACGACCGCGTCACAACAACCAGAAAACCTTCAAGCACGTTCACCCCAAGCCGCAGAAGCAGTTCGTTTGAACGCTCTGACCGAAGCAGCACGAGGAGCAGCACGACGTTCAGCCGGCCAAACGGCAGCAGCACGAGGAGCAGCGGGACGTTCAGCAGCGGCTCACGCGGAGGAGGCTCTCGTGGCGGCGGTGGTCACTTCGGTGGCCGCAGGTAGGAAACCGATTTAGAATAATTAATCTCCAAAGGTAAGCAAAAGTAATAATGATTGTTAGGAAAAGGAAATGACCTAAGTTAGGGATAACAAGACAGTCATATTGAATAGTCAACACGCCTCGCGATGTGAATTGCCGGGCGTGTTTTTTCGTTCATCATAATGCGCAAGATATGCGAGTCAGGAATAAGACTGTATGGAAATATGAATGTGAAAGTCAGTTAGTCAATACGATGGTGCGCACCTCCGCATTGCCCATACGCTCTATTTCCTTAATCTGCTTGTTGTGGTAGCGTGCCAGTATGGCCTTGTTTATTATCCCGTGCCCAACGGCGAACACCACCTTGCCACGGTAATTCTCACTTATGAAATCAAGGAAACGGGCGGCGCGCAGCAGTAGGCAGTCAAGTGACTCGACGTCTTCGGGGAAGGCCTCGCCCTTCAAGTCTGGTATAAACCGACCCGTGAACGCTCCCCAGTCACGCTCGCGCAGCAATGCGGTCGTCTCAACAGGCAGCCCACGCCGTTCTGCCACGATCCTGCATGTCTCAACGGCGCGGTCCAGGTCGCTCGACACGAAGGCGTCAATGTGCCTGCCGCTCATTTTATCTGCCAGCCTCCTTGCCTGCGCAATTCCCTTTTCGTTCAGTCTGCCATGCGTCTGTCCCTGCATTATCTGGTTCTCGTTGTCAAACGTCTCACCATGCCGTGCAAGTAATATGGTGGTCCTTTCGCCAGTCATTCACATTCTTTTACATTGTTGTTAGTTGCTGAAAAGCCGTGTTCAAGTGCCGCTTACACAAGTTCAAGCCCGAGCCTCTCCTGCATCTTGGCAATGGCCTCGTTATTCTTCACCAGTTCAACATACTGCTCCCGCCGTGTCATCACTTTTCCCACCTCGCTTTCTTCAGCTATCCGGTATGACACGGTTATGTCGTCGTTCTTCAGGTCGCGCACGAGTGTTGCACGTATATTTCCCTCAATTTTCGTTATCTCGTCAAGCAAAAGTTGGTTTTCCACCACCACCTCCACTTGTGGGAACTCCTTTATGTGCGGGATCAAGTTACTTATGCGTGCCGAGACACCGGCGAGTTGCTGCGGCATACGCTTGCACATGCCATACCACACCGACTGAAGTTCGTCTTCAGTGAAAGGCTTGTGTTCTCCAGTATCGGCATTTTCTTCCTTCTCACTGACATATTGGACGTTCTCGCCGGCTCTTTTCAGCCTTCGGAACGAGTAGCCGAGTTCATTCAGTTTGAAAGTCTTTCTTGGCCTCGCCACATCCTTGGGTGCTGCCACCGCCGGCCGGCCATCGACGGGTTTATTCTCCTCTCGCCCTGTCGCAGCCACCTGCTCTGCCGCGTGTTCTGACAAGGGTCGGTTGAATATCTTTCGGAACAGGGATTTCAATCTTCGGGGCTTCCGCCCCGCGTCAGGAACGTCGTCGTCCTGCTGTGTTATCTGCGCCACCTCTATGAGCGTGATTTCCACCAGCAGGCGTTTGTTGGTGCTCTGCTTATAGTTCACGTCGCACCGGTTCATTATCTTCAGAGCCCTGAAGAGGAAATCCGCCGTGCAGCGGCTGGCCTGCCCTGCATACCTTTCTGACAGACGCTGGCTCGTCTCGAGCAGTTCCACCGTCTGCGGGTCTTTAGCCATCAGCACGTTCCTCACATGCTTCGCAAGTCCCGTTATGAAGTTCCCCCCGTCGAACCCATTTGCCAGCACGCTGTTCAGCAGCACCATTATGTCCGCTGCCTTATTGTCGAGCGCGAGGTCTATGACGCGGAAATAGTTGTCGGAATCAAGAACGTTGAGATCCTCTATCACCTTCTTGTACGTCATGTCGCCCTGGCAGAACGATGCCGCCTGGTCGAAAATGCTGAGTGCGTCGCGCATACCTCCGTCGGCCTTCTCGGCAATCACCTCCAGAGCCTCCTCCTCGTATTTTATGCCCTCCTTCTCTGCCACCATCTTCAGGTGCGCCACGGTGTTCCTTACGGTCATCCGCTCGAAGTCGAATATCTGGCAGCGCGATATGATTGTAGGCAGTATTTTGTGTTTCTCCGTTGTCGCGAGTATGAATATGACATGTGCCGGCGGCTCCTCGAGTGTCTTGAGGAACGCGTTGAATGCCGCCGTTGACAGCATGTGCACCTCGTCGATTATGAACACCTTGTATTTTCCCACCTGCGGCGGTATGCGCGTCTGCTCCATCAGGGCCTTGATGTTCTCCACCGAGTTGTTGCTTGCCGCATCGAGTTCGAATATGTTGTAGGACCGTTGCTCCATGAACGACTTGCAACTCTCGCACTCCCCGCACGCCTCGCCTTCGGATGTCGGGTTACTGCAGTTTATTGCCTTTGCGAAAATCCTCGCACACGTCGTCTTCCCCACTCCGCGCGGCCCGCAGAACAGGTAGGCGTGTGCAAGTTTGCCGCTTTTCACCGCGTTCTTAAGCGTCGTGGTGAGAGCCTGCTGCCCCACAACGGTGTCAAACGTCATCGGACGGTATTTCCTTGCAGAAACGATATATTCCATTTTATCTATCTGTTTTAACTTCCTTCATAAGTCAAGAAGTTAAGACAGCACCCTTGCCTTAACCATTCTTTAATACAGCCTCCTTTCTCAACTTCCCCTCATTTTTTCCATCAACAAAATCTCCGGGCGATACTCGAAGTGCATGGTGTCGTAGTGATACCACCGTCCGCCCCATATAAAGCCGTGTTTCTCGAAAATCTCGACTATCTCATGCGGCATCTTGTTCCTGTATGGCACTTTGTCAGTCTCCTTTGCACCGGGCCTTGCCCACTGCCAATAGGTCTTGTAGTTGCCGCCAATGTCTATCGTCATGCCGTAGGAGTGCGCGCTCTGCCGCTTCGCCCCGCGCACCTGCCGCCAGTAGAACGACCCTTCCGACTTCAAGTAAGCCCTCATACCGTGTAGTTTTGCCAGTTCGTCGCGCACTGCCTTGAGATGTTCTGCCGCACCGTTCACCGTTGTGAACAGCACGCTTTGCCCGAACCAAGGCACACTTACAAGATGTTTACGCACCTCTGCCGCCGAGCGGCCGTACATCTTCTTGAACAGTGCCTCGTTGCGGCTGCGCCCTGCGTCCTGCAGGAATTCCGGTATCCACGAACTCGTGTCGTAACGGAACGAAAACATATCCTCGATGTCGGCGTCGTCGAGTTTCTGCACGAACGACTTGTCCCTGCCGTCATCATAAATCATCTCGCTGCCGTCCCTGAAGATAATCCTGTTGTCGCGGTAGCCCTTTATGAAATCGGGATAAGCCTCAATCAATGCCCTCGCACCGGCAGGTATTCCACCAGCACCGTCCGTTTCGTCCACTCCACCGCTCCTGGCGGCAGACGGCAACGCGGACACCTCTTTCCTGCCGGTTATGTCCGTCCTTTCCTTACACCCCAATCCAACAGCAAACACTGATGCCATCACCAGTGTTGCTGTCACTATTGAAAATATCTTCCTCACCATACAACCACTCTATTCGTACCTGTGCAGGAATGTAATGTTGTAGTTCTCATACTTGTTGAACTCGCGCGCCGGCACCTCATTGCGCCACGGACTGTACCATGACTGCGAATTGAAGTAGTCACGCAGTTCCTCATCATTGAAGCGCCTGCCGTGGCGTGCGTATATTGAGTTCTTCAGGACCCTTATCTGTCCCTTGTCCATGTTGTAGATGTCATCGTAGGTCACATAACTTGATGACAGCCAGTCATACTGCGTCCCCCATACCGTATTCCTGCTGGTGTTTTTCCTGTTGCGTTTCACAGTGCGGTTTTTGCGTGGAATAGACGGGATCTGTGCCTTTGCCTCATATACTCCCGGCAAGGCCATCATTGCAGTAAGCAGGATGACCGTCAAAACTCTTTTGCTCTTAAAAATTCTCATAGTCATTAATTTTAAAGGATTTGTGTAATGAAGTAATATTATTGCATACAAAGATACGAAAATTTTTATTATCGCACAACTTCTTTATCATTAATTAACACATAATATACCTTGGGCGAATTACGTAAGCAAGTGCAAGGTTACGATTTTTCCCTGAATTGACTAACTTGTTTCTGCAACTTGAGACATTAACTTAGTTTCAATTCCATAAACTTCCAAATGCCTGCAATCTTTTACCTTTTGTGGAACAATAATCACTGAATACAGACTTTACCCAACAAAACAGTCATATTCTGAACAGTAAAACAAAGAAAAATTAGTTTGCTGTTCATTTTTTCACTATCTTTGCAGCATGATTATGGACTTAGAACATATCGGCAACATTCCAGTAAGCACTTCTGCAATATCCTCATTGTTTCCCGGGGTGAAGGCTGGCAATCACAAGGTGCGTAACCTTGAATTGAGTGGAAAGATTATCAGGCTAAAGAGGGGACTCTATGTCGTTGACCCCTCCATATCACATGTCGCGCTATCCACAGAGTTGATAGCCAACCATATCTACGCGCCATCGTATATATCCATGTTGTCGGCTCTGCGATATTATGGACTGACACCCGAAACTGTATATACCACACAGTCAATGACAATCAAGCACTCACGCAGTTTTGACACCCCCGTAGGTCGCTTTGACTACCATTTCATGAACCGCGACGCATTTCACATCGGAGTCACCATCATAAACAAGCAAAACTACTCATTCCTGATGGCAACCCCGGAAAAGGCTCTCTGCGACCTCATTGCCAATTCGGCCCAAGTGAACCTGCGATACACGAAGGATGTTGAGGTGTATCTTGAAGAAGACATACGTATGGGAATTGACGGCCTTCTCAATATGGACATAAACATATTCGAACAATACGTCAAGGCCGGAAAGAAGCCAAAATCTATTCAGACAATTATTAATTATTTGAAGCGATGAACGATACATACAATCAGATGTTGTCAAAGTACAACCAGACAACCGAGCAACAAAGGCGTAACGCCATATTCGAAGTTAACCAACAGATAATACTCGCAGGTCTATACAGTGGTGGGTTCTTTGACGTGGCAGCCTTTTATGGCGGCACATGCCTGCGCATATTCCATGGCCTTCAACGTTTTTCGGAGGACATGGACTTCTCTCTTCTTGCACCAAACGACAACTTTGACTTCACACAATACTTCCAGCCCATAATAGATGAATTTGCATTGGTTGGCAGAGAAGTTGAAATAAAGAAGAAAGACAAAAGGAACTTTGGAAAGGTGGAATCCGCCTTCATAAAAGACAACACCGATGTATATGACATTACTTTTAACACGGAAAAGTCTGTTAAGATCAAGATTGAAGTTGACACGCAGCCACCATTGAAATTCAATACGGAACAGAAACTTGTCCTCATGCCAAAGTCGTTTATGGTTCGTTGTTTCACCTTGCCCGACCTATATGCAGGAAAGATGCACGCCTTGGTGTATCGCGCATGGAAAAACCGGGTGAAAGGCCGTGACTGGTATGATTTCGAATGGTATGTACGCCACAGCATCCCGCTCGGTTTCACTCACTTGCATGAACGTGCCATCCTGTTCAATCAAGAAGACATAAGCAAAGAAACGTTCATTGAGAAACTAAAGGAACGGCTCTCGAAAGCCGACATCAATCAAGTAAAGGCGGATGTCATGCCGTTTGTAAGCAATACAAAGGAACTCGACATTTGGTCGAAAGAGTATTTCCTTGAGCTGGCAGACATGATAAAATTTGAATAGGCATATATTGAAAATCAGCGCAACTGGCATGCAATGCCTAATTGCACATGCTGGCGGTGTCCTCATTTTTCTCGTTTTCAGCACTTTTTCTTTGGTGTTAAATGACAAATGAGTAACTTTGTGCAATGAAAAAACGAAACGACACGAACCACGACAGGACAATCTTGCCTGCCGAGTGGGAGCCGCAGGGCGCGGTGATGATGACATGGCCGCACGCCGCAACCGACTGGCTGCCATACCTTGACGAGATAACAGGGACATACCTGCAAATGGCCGAGGCGATCGCAAGGCACGAGAAACTGATAGTGGTGTCGCCCGACAAGAAAGACACTGAGGCGAAACTGCGCGCAAGACTCGGCGAGGAACTCGTGGCAAACATAATCATTGTTGAACTGCCAACAAACGACACATGGGCGCGGGACCACGGCTTCATCACGCTTCGCGGCAGCGACGGCAGCGCGGTGCTGCTCGATTTCCGTTTCAACGGATGGGGAGAGAAGTTCGAGGCAGGGCTTGACAACGAAATAAACCGTGGATTGCTGGAGGCACTGAAGGCCGGCGCCGCGCTACGAAACGAAAAGCCATTCAGATACGAAAGCCACCTCGACTTCGTTCTCGAGGGCGGATCAGTCGAGAGCGACGGACGCGGAACGATTTTCACCACCGCCTCATGCCTGCTCGCGCCGCGCCGCAACCAGCCGCTGACGCGCAGGGAGATTGACCGGAAACTGCGCGAGACGCTTCGCGCCGACAGGATAATATGGCTCGAGCACGGACAACTCGCGGGCGACGACACCGACGGACACATCGACACCATCGTGCGCCCATGCCCAGACGACACCATATTATATATAAGGTGTGACGACCCGTCGGACGGGCATTACGCCGACTTCAAGGAAATGGAAAGGGAACTGCAAGACCTGAGAACACTGGACGGCAAGCCTTACAGGCTGCGGCCACTGCCTTTCCCAGACCCGATATTCCACGATGGCGAGCGGCTGCCGGCAACCTACGCCAACTTCCTCGTTATCAACGGGGCGGTGCTCGCGCCGACATACGGACAGCCGGAGAACGACGCGAAGGCGATTGAGACACTGCAGGAGGCGTTCCCCGACCGCGAGATCATACCGATAGACAGCACCATCATCGCACGGCAGCATGGCTCGATACACTGCTGCACGATGCAGTTCCCAAAGGAAATGGCGTTCTGAACAAGCAAGACAAACGGAAAAAGCAACAAGAGATATGAGAGAACTGAAAATAGGTATGCTGCAACAGCACAACACGGCAGACATGCGGCACAACATGGACCGCCTGGCAGCGGGCATCGAGGAACTCGCCGGACGCGGAGCGCGGCTCATAGTGCTGCAGGAACTGCACAACTCGCTCTACTTCTGCCAGACGGAAGACGTTCGTAAATTCGACCTCGCCGAAACAATCCCCGGGCCGTCAACGCAATTCTACGGCAAACTGGCACGGCAATGCGGAGTGGTGCTGGTGACATCGCTGTTCGAGAAACGCGCCGCAGGCCTCTACCACAACACCGCCGTGGTGATCGAGAAAGACGGAAGCATCGCCGGGAAATACCGCAAGATGCACATCCCGGACGACCCGGCATACTACGAGAAATTCTATTTCGCGCCCGGCGACATCGGCTTCCGCCCCATCGACACGAGCGTGGGACGGCTCGGCGTGCTGGTGTGCTGGGACCAGTGGTATCCCGAGGCCGCGCGGCTCATGGCACTGCGGGGGGCAGAGATACTGATATATCCCACGGCAATAGGCTACGACGCCAACGACAACGGGGCGGAACAGCAACGGCAGCGCGAGGCATGGACAACAGTGATGCGCGGCCATGCCGTGGCCAACGGGCTGCCGGTCGTCGCGGTGAACCGCGTGGGGCTTGAGCCGGCCGAACCGCAGTGCGGGGCGGCAAGCGGCGATACCGCCGACGGGGGAATACAATTCTGGGGATCGTCGTTCGTTGCCGGGCCGCAAGGCGAACTGCTGCACCGCGCACCGGAAGACGGCGAAGAGGCGTTTGTCGCCACAATCGACCTCGAACGCAGCGAGAACGTGCGCCGCTGGTGGCCGTTCCTGCGCGACAGGCGCATAGACGAATACAAGGACATGACGCGGCGGTTCATCGATTAGACCACGAGACATGGCCTGCATTCCGTACTCAACGGCAAGGCAAACACGGCGTATTTGGTAAGTAAACACGGCGTGTTTGGTCAGTAAATTCGGCGTGTTTACTTACCAAACACGCCGAATTTGCTTTCTTGCAAGCATCAGACTGCGAGCCACCGCGCCATCAACTTGCAACCCGAAGGACATCAATCACAAATCGGTTTTCTTCCCGAAAGAAGGGTCTATCCTGACAAATGCGGAAACGGCAAATGTCACCAGGCAAAGTCCCATTATGATTATGAAGAACATGTTGTAGCCCACGGCATCCTTCAGGTAGCCCGACACCATGCCCGGCAGCATCAGCCCGAGATATGTTATGCCGGTGCAGATGGCATAGTGGGATGTCTTGAACTCGCCCTTGCAGTAGTACAGCATGTAGAGCGTGAGGGCGGTGAAGCCGAGACCATAGCCAAACTGCTCCACGAAAAGGCAAGCACTTATGACGAAAAGGCTTGACGGCATGGCGAAACTCATCCACACATAAACGATGTCGGGCAGGGTGATGGCGCACACCATCGGCCAGAACCACCGCTTGAGACCGTCGCGCCCGGCAAGCATGCCACCTATTATGCCTCCCACCGTCAGCCCTATCAGCCCGACAGTGCCGTTCGCCAGACCATAGTCCACAGGCGTGAGTCCCAGCCCTCCCTCGGAGTTGGGGCGCAGCAGGAACGTCGCCGTCATCTTGGTGAGCATCGCCTCGGGCAGGCGGTAGAGCAGGAAGAAGAGCATTGCGAACACCACCTGGCGCGCCGGGAACTTGCTGAAGAACGTCACGAACATCTCCCTTATCCCCACGAGGACATCGTGTGCGGACGTCTTTGCGGTCTTGTCCTCCGCAGGTCGAGGCATGATAAAGCCGTGGTAGAGCCAAAACGCGATGAAAAGTCCGGCAAGACCGTAGAACACGAGGCTCCACGCGAATGCCTTCTGGTTGCGGAACGTCAGTTGCAGCACACCGGCAACCGGCACGAGAACGCCATTGCCGAATATCACCGCGAGGCGGTAGAACGTGTTGCGGATGCCAACATACCACGCCTGGTCGTGGTCATCGAGCTCGAGCATGTAGTAACCGTCGGCGGCAATGTCGTGGGTGGCGCTGCTGAATGCCATCAGGAAAAAGAAGAACATCGTGCCCTGAAACCAGAACGAGGCGTTGAGCGTGAACGCCACGCCGGCAAGCGACGAGCCGAGCAGCGCCTGCATTGTCAGCACCCACCACCGTTTCGTCTTGTACAGATCCACGAAGGGGCTCCAGAACGGCTTGATGACCCACGGCAGTCCGAGCCAGCTCGTGTAAAGGCCAATCTCGCTGTCGCTCATTCCCAACTGCATGTACATCACCACAGCCACCGCCATTACGATGACGTTTGGCAGCCCCTCGGCGATGTAAAGTGTGGGAATCCACGTCCACGGGTTTCTTCCACACCTGTGTTTTTCCTTATTCAAAAGACGTTCGTCCATCATTTTGTCATTCCTTTCGTTTTTTTACCATATCCGCAAAATTGCCCGGCATCAGCGGTAAGCCCGCTTTATCTCGGCATCCTTATAGTAATGCAGCAGTATTTCCTCGTAGTTGTAGCCACGCTCGCCCATCACGGCAGCTCCAATCTGGCAGAGGCCGACGCCGTGCCCCCACCCTTTCCCGTGCAGTGCGAACGTATCGCCGCGTTTCTCCACTTCGAAGTTTGAGCTCAGCAGGTGCGTCTCGCTCAACGCGCGGCGTATCTCAAGTTCCTTGCCGATGATGAACGAGCCTTTGCTGCCGACTATCTTCAGTCGCCAAATGCGCCCGCTCTTTCCGCGCGCGAGCGGCTGCAGGTCGATTATCTTCCCGAGGTTCACCTTCAGTTTGTCCTCTATTATGCCCCGCAACCGCGCCTCGGGGTATTCCACCGTCCACTCGTAGAAATCGGTTGTCTCGCGGTCGTAGTCATTAAGCACCTGCGCGAGTATGCTCTTGTCGCGCGTGTCGCAGAACGCCCTGCCACCTTCCGCCGGCACGTCTGCAACCGAACTGAGGTAATGCATCGGTGTGTCTTCCCAGCAATACTGGAACTCCTCCGTCACCCCTCCGCAGCATTTCGAGAAACGCGCGTCGCAAATCTCTCCGCCGTATGTCAGCACCTGTCCCCTCGTGGCGCGCAACGCCTCGACGACATTCGGCCGCGAGGCATTCGTTATGCCCTGGTAACGCTGGCAATGGTCATCGGCGCACACATCGAAGATGGTGTGGTCCTCGCGTCCGTACCATCTTATCAGTTCGCTGTCCGACTTGACGAACGAGAAGAAAGCCCCCTTTCCTCCGCCGTCGCCGGCACGCCGCTCCATCTGTGCGAGCAGCCACGAGCGTGAAATCACGGCGTGGGCCTTGAGCAGTTCGGTAGATGCCGACGCGCTCATCTCGCTCGATATAACGCTCGCGAGATAACTTTCAACGGGCAGCTCGTTGATGGCGCAAATCCTGTCTGCCTCAACCACGAAGCGCAGCGAGCCGAGGAATGTCTGTTTCTGCTTGCGTTCCCAGTGGAAGTCGCGCCCTATCGTCACGTTGCCTATCGAGAACGAGGCATCAGGCGACTTCGGCCTGAACACCAGTTCGCGGTACTGCTCGCCGTTCCACAGTATCCCGCCCTCGCAGAACAGCACCTCCTGCGTTCCCGCGAGTGTCTCGCCCTTTGCCGTGTAAGTGCCGTTGAGCGAGAAAACGATTTTCTCCGCACTCAGTATTCCCACCTGCACCGCCGGCTCTTTCTTGATTCCCGTGTCATGCCGCGATGCCGCATGTTTGTTTTTCAATGTCTCCACCATGGTCTTGAAACCGTCATCGGATATGGCGACCTCCCTCAGGATGCCCTCTGCCATTGCAGGCGTGATGCGCCCGAAATCCTCCTCGCGCGGCGTTATGATAAGTCCTGCCATGTCGAGTGCGCCCGGGCTTATCATCATCTGCCCGTCGTTTCCGGCTCCATAGCATTCCGGACGGTGTTTCCTGCGTGGAAGAACCACCATGAGGAAATCGTCTCCGCTTCGCCAGCCCACGATGTTCATCATCGGTTCCGTGCCGTCCTCTGCCGGCGGCATCGCCTTGTACAGTTCGCGGAAGAGCCGTTCGCCGGTCTCCTGCGAGCTGCTCCTGACGAGCAATGCTGGCACGGCATACCCGTCTATCGTCCAAATCCCCTCCCCGTCGTTCAACACGATGGCAGGCGACAGCGTTCTCGACAGTCGTTGCCACTCCGCCTGCAGTGGCAGCAGCATGCCCGAACCTGCCTGGAAATGCAGATGGTCTGGTGCCGACGCGCCGCACCTGGGACCGTTATAGAAGACGGTTAGCCCGGGATGCCGCTCCAATATCCTGTACATCTCGCCGTAGTTGCCCACTATCGACTGTGGCTGATGGCGGCGCGACGGTATGGTGAAATGGCGTGGGAGGATGGGGAAAGGATTGAGCAGCAGTTCAAAGCGCGGGTCCAAGTCCTTGGACATCTGTTCCGCAGGGCGGTTCTTCCCGCACAGGAAACACGGACGTTCCTCTATCGCCTGCCTGCCGATGTCCGCGCCGGTGGAAACAATCCTCGCGGGGTTGAACTGCACCTTCATTGTCAGCCGTTCCGTCACGAGGTCACGCGTCATCACATTCTTCAGGTCCAGGTATCGTTTTTTTGCGTCAGCCCAGGTTTCAATCTGCCTTATGAAGAAACGCCTCAGCGAGCCGTCGCCATTGTCATTCATCCCGCGCTCGTTCAGCCGCTGCCGCGCCTTCAACTCCATCGTGCGCAGGCGGTCCTTGTACAGGTTGTTGGCATTCACCTTCTCAACAGACAGTGCGGCGTCGCTGTTCCCTACCCAGCGGCGGCAGAGATAGAGTTCCTTGAATATTCGGCCTATTCGGTACATCCTGCTGAATATCAGCCCCATTGCATAGTCTTCGCCGTATGACGTGTTCGGCAGCTTCACTTGCCGCAGGAAAGGGGTGAAGAAAGCGCGCGGCGCACCCAGTCCGTTGATGCGCAGTGCATTGTTGGGGCCATTCCCGTCGGTCCATTCCGCGTGGCTTATCAGTCCCGGCGGCAGCGTGTTGAGGTCGAAGTCGCACATGCGGTAACTCCCCACCACCATCGCCGCACCTTGTTTTGCGAACGCGTCAACCATCTGCTGCAGCGTTGCCGGCGACGAATACAGGTCGTCGCTGTCCAGCTGCACGGCGAAACGCCCGCAACGTGAGTCGTTCACCGCCACGTTCCAGCAACCGCCTATGCCGAGGTCGGTGCGTTCCGGCACGATGTGTACAAGTCGCCCGTCGGCATATTCGCCAAGCAGGGCTGTGGTGCGGTCGGTGGAATGGTTGTCCACGACAATGACATTATACTTGAAATCGGTCTTTTGTGCCAGTGCGCTGTCCACTGCGTCGCATATCGTTTTCTCACGGTTTCGCACCGGTATTATGACCGATGCCTCGACGTCGAACGGCTGCTCGTTGAAGTCCGGCACGCCATACGCACCAGTGTCCACCAACGCCCCTATCGCCCCGAGGTGCTCCGTGACGGCACGTTCCATCTCCGCCTGCACCTCCTTGTTTGCCGGGTCCACATAGTCGAACTGCTTCACTCCGCTCGCACGCAGGTCATCCTCGTCCTCGGTGTACAGCGGTTCGTCGATGTGGAACAGTTCGCCGTGGCGGCTGAGATACAGTCGCAGTTCGTAGAAACCGGCATACCGGTATTCGGAGGCTGCGTGTCCGTCAACGAAAGAATGCAGGAGACCGGTCCTTACGAGTACGGCTGAGCCGAAATCGAAGTCATCGCGCACGCTGCCGGGCTGATAATCTATCACGGGATGCGTCGTCCGGCGGCCATTCATTATCTGAAAACGGTCGCTGTAAACCATCGCCGCCCCTGTGTCCCGCGCCACTCTCTCCATCCGCTGCAGTGCATAAAGTCCAAAATTCAGTGGCGCGGCTTTTGTCACGAGCAGCGAGAAATCAGCCTCGGCACACTCCCCTATCCTGCGTATCGCGGCGGCCGAGAGGATGCTGTCGGCCTCTATCGCCTCACAGCCATCGGGAACGGCCGTCGCGGCGTTACTACCCTCCGGCGCAACCAGGAAAATCCTGTTCACTATGTTACTGCCACGCAGTTCGCCCAAAGTCCCTGCCAGTGCCTCAATGTCGCGGCACGGCAGGAAGCAGTCAATCTTCTGTATCATTTGTGTTTAATGAAATATTACACGTGTATCTGGAATACATTTCGATATACACTTCATATCTTTATGTCGTCTGCAATTATTGTCTTGCTGCAGGATATGTCCCATGCCGCTAAGATTTTTTGTCGAGGCTTTCATATACCGAGTGGTTGCTCTTGTATTCCGGCACAATCTGTTTCATCTGTCTCACTGTGAGCATGTTGTCGAACTCATAACTGTCATGTATGAGTTGCTCTATCTGTTTTTTCACGGTGTCGAAATCATATTCCCTAACCTTTGCGATCCTTATCTTGTCGTTGAATGTTGGCATGGTTATCTCCTTGTCGTTCAGCACCTCCTCGTAGAGTTTCTCGCCGTCACGCAGTCCGGTGAACTCTATCTCTATGTTCTTTGCCCCGCTAAGTCTTATCATGCGCTTTGCCAGGTCAACTATCTTCACCGGCGCGCCCATGTCGAACACGAACACCTCGCCGCCTTTTCCCATCGTCACTGCCTCAAGAACCAGTTTGCAGGCCTCGGGGATTAGCATGAAATACCGCAGTATGTCGGGGTGTGTCACGGTGACTGGCCCACCGTTATTTATCTGTTCGCGGAATATCGGTATCACCGAGCCGTTCGAGCCAAGGACATTGCCGAAGCGCGTTGTCACGAAACGCGTCACCCCGGTCAGTTTGCCTTCCTTTACCGCCCGGTCGAGACTCTGTACATAAATCTCGCAAATACGTTTCGAGCATCCCATCACATTTGTCGGGTTCACGGCCTTGTCGGTGCTTATCATCACGAATTTCTTAACCTCGTATTTCACCGCGAGGTCGGCAATGACGCACGTCCCGCAGATGTTGTTCTGCACGCTCTCGCACGGGTTGTCCTCCATCATGGGCACATGCTTGTATGCAGCGGCGTGGAACACATAGTCGGGGCGGAACTGGTTGAAGATGGTTTCCATGCGCCCCTTGTTGCATATCGTCGTCACGATTGTCTCGGCTTTTACCTCCGGGAAGTCGTTCTTCAGCATCAGCCTGACGTTGTGCTGCGGTGTCTCCGCCTGGTCAACAAGTATCAGTTGCGACGGGTGGAACTTTGCCACCTGCCGCACAATCTCGCGCCCTATGCTCCCTGCGGAGCCTGTCACCATGATCCGCTTCCCTTTCAGCAGGCTCATCATGGCGTCGAGGTCTATGTTTATCTCCTCTCGCGGCAGCAGGTCCTCGACCTCTATCTCGTGCAGTTGCGAGGCGTAAATGTCGCTCTTGCCGTCCCATTCCGTTGCCAATGGCATCATGAATATGGATATGCCTTTCTCTATTAGCATGTCAACCAATGCCGTCTGCTTTATGAAGTCGTCTTTTTTCAGCGGTGACACGAAGAAGGTGTCCGCCTTTTCCTTCTCCATCATTTTCAGAAGGTTCCTGTCGTTGCGATAAACCTTAACGCCCATGAGCATCTTCCCGACGATGTCGCTCGCATCGCTGACGAATCCCTTCAGCTTGTACGACATGTCGGTGTCGTTCAGCAGCGAGCGCGCTATGCTCACGCCGCCTGTCTTAACGCCATAGATGAACACGCCGCGAGCGTCCTGGTCGCGCTTGTAGAACTCGTACATGTATTTCACTATCATGCGCACGGTCCACATCACGGCGGTTGCCAGCACGAACGTCATTGCCAGTTCGCGTATCCTTATCTGTACGAAATAGATGTCATACTTGAACACCTGCCTCATAAACGCAATGGCAAACCCGCCGATGAAGTTGGCGAAGGCTATGCGGTGGATGTCGGCGAACGACGTGTATCTCATCACCCCCGAGTAGGTGTGGAAAATCTTGAAGCCTATTATGTAGAACACGAGATAGAACAGCAGTGTCCCTAAAAGCGGCATGAGCTGGCTCGCGGTGGCGGCGGCTCCCCATATCATCGTGTGGCTCACAAGACCGCTCATCACCACCACAAAGCAGTCGAAGGCGAAGACGCACCAGTATGGCAGCGCGTCCTTGGTGAAATACCACTGTGAGAGTTTATAAAACAGTTTCATTTTATTCTTTTATTATTCAACAGAAATGTTTCCGGAACGCATACAGGGCAAACCTGCATGTGTTGTATGCGGCGCGCCATGCAGGCAGGTGCTCGTTGATGGTCTGGATGTCATATACCTGCTTCAGGCTCGCCAACTTGTTCGACGACAGCGAATGTCTGACGATGCGGTATTTGACGAGCGGCTCCTGAATGCAGAAGGCATACGGCACGCGCCTGAGCAGCATCAGCCATGTGGCATAGTCCTGCCCCGACCTGCGCGGCGGCATGGCGAAACGCCCTGTCATGTCCCTGTCGATGACAACGCTCGAAGTGGCAATCACGGTCTTATGCAGCAGATAAGAATAATCCACCCTCGCCGGTATGCGCCTCACCTTGCCCTTTGCCGCCCCCGCCTCGTCAACAGTCTGTATCTCGGTGAAACAGAATGCGAGGCCGCTCTCCTCCATGAGCGCTATCTGCCGGCCTAACTTCTGCGGCTGCCAGATGTCGTCACTGTCGAGAAAAGCGATGTATCTGCCCCGCGCTATGTCCATCCCCTTGTTGCGTGCGGCGGCGGCGCCGCTGTTCTTCTCCATGTTGACGAGCCTTACGCGCCCATCGCCGCAGTGGCGTTTTATGATGTCAACGGAGTCGTCTGTTGAGCAGTCGTTAACGAGAATAAGTTCCCAGTCTGCATAATCCTGACTGAGAACCGACATTATTGTCTGTTCAAGGAAGCGTCCGGCATTATACACCGGCACGATGACCGACACCTTCGGCATTCGTTTTCCCCCGCTTTGCAGCCCCATAATCAATATATCGGTGTGAGCCAGTCGCTGTATTCCTCATGTTTCCCGGTCAGCACGTCATGGTAGGTGTTGGAAAGCAGCCTTGTAAGCCGCCCGCATTCACCATCCGCCACGGGGTAGCCGTCGATGCCGACCACCTGCGTTATCTCCATTGCCGAGCCGCACAGGAACGCCTCGTCGCAGATGTATAGTTCCGTCCGGTCGATGTCCCGCTCAACGGTCCTTATGTCAAGCAGCTCGCGTGCCATGCGTATTATCGTGTCGCGGGTGATGCTCTCCAGCACCGATGCCGTGCATGGCGGCGTGACCAGGGTGTTGTCGCGCACCATGAAGAAGCAAGAGCCGGGTCCCTCCGCCACCTTTCCGTGGCAGTTCATCAGTATCGCCGTGTCATAACCGTCCTGCCGCGCCTGGAGGTGGGCCATCCTGCTGTTTATGTAGTTTGCCCCCACCTTCGCCCTCGGCGAAAGGTTGCTGTCACTGATGCGCTCCCACGAGCTCACCTGGCATTGCAGTCCCTTCTTACCGTCTATCAGCGTGCGTCCCCTCGGGATTGGTGCGATGAACATGTTCACCGGCTCGCACGAGCTCCACGTACCGCCAAGGCCATCCACAAAGACTGTCTGCCTGACCTGAATGTCTTCCTTGTAGCCGTTGGCACGCACCACATCGACGAGTCCCTTCCTGAAGTCATCGGTGGTGTAAGGGCTTTTCATGCGGAAAATCTTTATCGAGTTCAGCAGTCTTTTATAGTGGTCGTCCAGCCGGAATGCGTACAGTTGCTGCCTTTCCCCGTTCCAGTAGCAGCGTATTCCCTCGAATACGTTTGCTCCGAACTGCGCCGTCGGCGAGAGGACGTTTATCATCGCCTCCTTCACCGGGATGAGTTTCCCTCCCAGCCAAATCAGTCTCTTGTCGTTGTCCATATCTCGTTTTGTTTTATTCGTGTGCCAGGCGTATGACCTCCTCTTCCGCCAGTTCGGCAGATTGGCTGTCGCTTATCCCTGCACCCTTCTTGTTCTCGTATATATTCCTCTGTCTGAAAACGTCAAGGAACGTCTTTATTATTATATATATGTCTATCAGGCATCCCCATTTCCTGAACAGGTCTATGTAACGTCCGTCGCAGTCGGCCTTCTTGTCCCACGGCAGCTCGTTGCGTCCCTGCACCTGCGCATAGCCCGTTATGCCCGCCACGGCCTCGAAGCGTTTGCGGAAGCGGGCGTTCAGCGTGCCGAAGTCGCCCAACTCGTAGGAGACGCACGGGCGCGGGCCCACTATCGACATGTCGCCTTTCAGCACATTCACCAGCTGCGGCAGTTCGTCAAGGCTGGTCCTGCGCAGGAATTTCCCCGAACGCGTAACGCGCGGGTCGTCCTCGTAGTTGAACAGTCCGGGTCCCTGTTTCTCGGCATTGTTCACCATCGAGCGGAACTTGTACATCCTGAATATCCGCCCTCCCTTCGTGCGGCGGTCCTGCCTGAAGATGACGGGGCCGTCGGAGTCCACCTTTATCCAGATGGCACAAACGGCCAGCAAGGGCGACAGCGCCACAAGCGCCGCCAGCGATGCCGTGAAGTCGAACACCCTCTTGAGGCATCTGTTCATTGCGACCCATATCCTCATTGCCATCCTGTCTGTTCAGAAAACGTATGTGCGGAAAATGTCGTCGAAAGTCTCCTGCCTCTTCACGACCGTCACCCTGCCGTCACGGAGTTCCAGAACCGGGAAATTGGGCAGTATGAACGGTGGCTTCAGCACCACCGAGTAGGACCCCACGTTCTCGAAGGCAACGAAGTCGCCGACGGCGAGCGCACCCTCGTATCCACGGTACAGATAGTCCGTTTCTATGCAGGTGAACCCGGCAAAGTCGATGTCGCGGTATTCCGCAGCCTGCCTTCCCTCTTCGTGCATCACCTCAACAGGTGGATTTTTCTTGTTCAGCGTGGGGTTGATGTTGTAAATGCTGCCCATCAGTGTGGCTATATCCTTTCCGCGTATGTTCTTTATGCTCTCCACACGGGCGACGAAACGCATGGCATCGCCCACCAGAGCGCTGCCCGGCTCTATGAAGAGTTTCGGCTTGCCGCGACGGCCGCCGAAATGCTTCTCCATAGTGGCTGCAGCCTCCGCTGCGTATTCCATGTATGTGGGTATGGGTGTGTCGAACTGCTTCTTCAGCGAATCCCTCATCTTTCCGAACATTCCGCCCCCCAGGTCGATGTGGTCAGGCGTGCCGCCGCACAACTTTTCGGCAAGCGCAGCCATGCCATCGGCTCTCGGCCGCCATGTGTCAAGCCGCCGTGAGGCGAAGTGGCAGTGCAGCCCGGCCACCCGTATGTTCTCAACCGCCTGCAGACGGCTCACCATCTCGCCGAACCCGGGCTTGCGGACATCGAAGCCGAAGCGCGAGACAACGCCGTCGTTTATCTCGAAATTGCAGCGTATGCCGACGTTTATTGTTCTGTCCGGGTGAGCGGCGGCTAATTGCAAGATGTTGCCAACCTCCACATAGTCGTCAAGGTTGACCACCCCGCCGCCCATAACGACCTCGTTCACGGCATCGGCATTCTTCACCGGGCCGTTGAAATGCACCTTGTGCGCGGGGATGCCGAGCCGCCTGGCAATCTCATATTCCATGTCGCTGACCACCTCGGCATATCCTCCCAGTTCCTCCACGAGGCCGCACAGCCTCGGGATGTAGTTGGTCTTGTAGGAGTAGGCGATGTAGGTTTCAGGGTAGAAACTGCGGAAAGCATCCTGCAACTCCCTGAAATTGAGGGCGAACTGCTCCGTGTCGAGCAGATAGAACGCCTTGCCGTACTCCTTGCTGATGTCCTTTACTATGTCATAGTCCAGTCTCATTGCCCAGTCTTTTTCATTCTAACGATTTCCGCCACTTTATCGCATACGGTTCTGTGGTTGTCCTCAAAATAAGAACCTGGCATGTCACGCAGGCCAGCCTCAAAACTGCGTATGCCCCTCACTCCGTCGGCAAATATTCTCTCCACCTGCTCCATGCTCTCCGTCTTCGACGTGTCGCAGAACGCCCTTGACAGTATTGCCATGCCGGAGTGCAGCCTGTAATGCTCTGCAATGATGTTCCTGCCCGAGATCAGTCCGCCGTCGAGCGCCGCGATTCCCCCGAACCCGAAGAACATGCCGTGTGCATTGAGCTTCGCGGCAATCTCGTCCACCTTGCCGTTGGCAAGCAGCTCGAAAAGGAATGTCAGCCCGTAGTCGAGGTGCAGGTCGTTAAGCCCGACGTGAACCTCGTCCACCCCGGTGTCGGCAATGGCATCCTCTATCATTCCCTCTGCGTCCCTCGTCTCGAGGAGAAGCATGGCGCGGGCCTTGCCGCCAACATAATCCACGAAGCGCAGCACCTCGTCCATCGTCCTCCACATTGGGAGCATCACGATGTCTGCGCCGCGTGCCACGATCTCTCTTATCTCCTCGCGGCTTCCCTCATAAATCGGGTTGCAGCGCACGAGCAGTTGCGAACGCCCAAGCCTTTCCTTTACCTTGTCAATGTCGTGCAGCGAGTGATGCGACTTCACCGAGTCTATATGCCCCTGACGCTCCTCCTTGCCCCGTGTCTCGAGGTCTATGAAAATTCTGTCAACACCATTCCTCTCGGCAATCTCCGCCACACCGGGACTGTTGGTGATATACATAAGGTTCAATGCCATGTCCGAAAAAACTATCCTATATTAGGATAACACAAAAGTTGCGCGTTTATTGCATGCCGCCGTTACATAATAATGTGCCATCATTTCATCTTGCCAATGTGTGACATCGCAACTGCGGCGATCCTTGTCATAAAGAACACGAGATTGTATCGCGCGGGGTCCGACAGGTAAATGCGAGCGTATGCGCCCCACGTCCTGAACATGTTGCCGGCAAGGAACGCTCTCGACTTCCGGGAGCGGCTCGCGGACCCCATGCGTACCCTGCGGAAATAAACCGCAGCGTCACCGGCAATCCTTATCGTTTTCAGTCCATCGGTGATGGAGGCCATGAAGAGCGAGTCCTCGCCTATCCTGAAACGGCAGTCAAACCTGTGGCCGCCAATCATCGTGCGCGGTATCATCTTGCAGCACGACGACGACAGAAAACTCCTGCCCGACAGCAAGGGGGCTGTTTCCCGGCCGTAAAAACGCCTGTAGGCCCTTGCGATATAGTCGTCGCCTGACACGTTGCCGTCCTCGTCAAAGTTCCTGACATCAGCGACCGCCATGCAGTCTGGCGACTTTATTTCTTCCTTCAGCGCTTCGAGGTATCCACGCGATACGCGGTCGTCGTCGTCTATGAAACAGATGTTCGCCCCACGGGCGTTCTCGATACCGATGTTCCGTGCGTTCGACACGCCGGGCGTGTCGGTCTGCAAGAGCCGTGCCTGCAAATCGCCATGCCGCCCAATCCATTGCGCCACGCCGCTGCGGTATGGCTCGTTGCAGCCGTTCAGCACGACCACCACCTCGAACATGTCCTTGTCCAAGGTCTGCGAAAAAACAGAGTCCAGGCACTCGTAGAGGTATGCCTGCGGTTTGTATGTGGGTATTATTACCGTTACTTCCGGCTTCATTGTCATCAGGCTTTGCATGTCATTTCTGTGCATCGCGCAGCGCGTCGAGCAGTCCGTGCCCGAACTCCTCGTCAGGCTCGACATAGTTGCCCTCGCCCCATTCGTTCCACGACTTGAGGTATATTATCCGGTGCTCGTCCTCCTTGCGGCTGACGATGTCCATCGCCCTGCGTATGTGCCGCCCGAACTTCTCTGGCGTGACGTTCACATACACCCCGTCTGCCGAAGCCACGCGCGGCGAGCGGTCCCATTGCGGCAGGATTGTCGGGAAAACGTTTTCCCACGCGTCCTCCGGGGCGAAGAAGTTGGCCACGGTGCGTTCGTAGTCGTAGCATTGGCTGCCCGCCGGCAGTCCCATCCGGCGCATCACCGCCTTTGCGATGTTCTTCACTTTCCCCTCGTAGAGCATCTCGCCCCTGCGCTTGCCAAACGAGTTGACGGCATCGAATCCCAGTGACAGCACATGGTTGTAAATCTCCGCGCTGCTCCTGAGGTTGGGCATTGCCGGCTGGCGTTTGCCGTCTGGGGTGATCTTGAATGAAAGCGTGGAGGGTGTCATGCCGACGAAATAAAACCCCGGCAGCCCATGCTCCGCCGCGAGTCGCTGCCACAGCTCAATGAAATCGCCGACGTGCGGGAAGCCGAGCGGGTCGTATATGGTGAACAGCAGCTTGCCGTCAACGGTCATGTAGCGCCTGTCGCGGAAGGCGTCGAGGAGCGACAGGAAATGTGCCGTGTCGTCCTCACGTCCCGGATAGGTCTGTTCCACCATCAGTCCGTCGCGCTGCAGCGCCGACGTGCGCCGCCATGTCTTGTTGCTCCATGTGTGGTTTGCCCAGCAGATGCAGAACGGGAAATCCGGCTTGCCGCTTGCCACCACCTCGTTGAACGGCCTCTCGAGCAGTTGCTTGCCGCCTCCGAACCAGTAGTGGTAGTAGCAGAAGCCCTCGATGCCGGCCTCGCGTGCCAGCCGCGCCTGTTGCTCGCGCGTCTCCGGCAGTCGCAGGTCATAGAACCCGAGGTCGGCAGGGATGCGCGGCTGCCGGTGCCCACGGAACAACGGCTTTGCCCGGACAACGTTTATCCACTCCGTGAACCCCGGTCCCCACCACAGGTCGTTTTCCGGGATGGGGTGGAATTGCGGCAGGTAGAGGGCAATGATTCGTACTTTCATTAAAAAATGTCTGTTGCGATTTTATGGATTGCAAAGGTAGCAAATAATCCGCTAAAACGTGAATAATATTCGTGCCTTTAACGCAAATGCACGCAAAGGGGCTGTTATCCCCGACCCAAATCGTTCCCCTGCGCCAAAAATGATTGCCGGCGACTGCCAAAGCTGCATTGTTGCCGCTGCTTGGTTTCCTCCGCCTTGCCGCCGCACTTTTCCCGCGACATGAACGCCAAAAGTATCATGCATCAATGCGCTGGCAACGAACCGTATTACAGTCAGTTGCCGACAAGAAAGCAAACTCGGCGAATTTACCGACCAAACTCGGCGAATTTACCGACCAAATTCGGCGAATTTACCGACCAAACTCGGCGAATTTACACGGCAAACTCGGCGAATTTGCGTTAAAACATGATGCCGGTGACGGCATCATTTGCCGTCACAAGCGGCAGAGGAGAGTATTTTCCTGTAGAATGACAATATCGAACTGGCGTAATTTTCACTTGAATAAAGCGTCCTCACGGTTTCCCTTGCCACGCTGGTAATGCTGCGGTACTCCTCGTCCGGCATCCTTTCCGCTTCCGCCAGCATGTCGGCAAGTTGTTCGGCAGTGTCGAAACGCAGTGCTATGTCGCGCCCCGTGAGCCGTTTCCCGTTTTCAAGCTGTTCCAGTGTGCCGCCGGTGTTTCTCGCTATGGCGAGGCAGCCGCAAAGCATCGCCTCGGGCATGCACCGTCCGAAAGCCTCGAAGCGTGACGGGATTACTATGGCACGCGCCTGCCGCATCACGTCTTCTATGTCTGCGCGGACACCGAGGAATTTCACTTTGCCGGTTATGCCGCCCTCCTCAATCTCCCTTTCCAGTTTCCGCCTCGCTTCCCCGCTGCCAAAGTTGCCCGCAAGATACAGCGGCAGTGGCTCTCCGCCGCATCGCCCGCAGTATGAGGCATAGCCCTGCATGAGTATGTCAAGTCCCTTGGCAGGTTCCAGCCGCCCGGCGAAAAGGAAGAAGCCGCCACGGCGGCATGCGTTTTCCTCCTGCCGTGCTGCCGTGCGAATGCCGTTATATATCACGACCGAGCGCGGGTTTCCCTGCATACGGTTATGCCGCCGTATGTCGTTAGTGATGCAGATGGAATAACTGTCCGGTGAAAGCAAACGCTTCGTGAAATGCCGCCTGCATGGGTAGTACGCCATGTTGAAGTCACGGTCTGCGTATTCGCGTATGTGGTATATGTGTGGCACGCCCAGCTTTCTTGCGGCCATGAAGCCCACGTCTATCACGCTGACATTGGTGTGTATTATGTCAACGCCCTTCTCCCCGAGGCGACCCGCAAGCCTTGCGGCGGCCTTATGGTTGAGGTACAGGCGGCCGAGCAGCCTTGGCGCGAAAAGCAGGTAATCCGATACGGTGTCCAGCCACGGGTATACGGCAGGACGATATTTCAATATCATCGTGTCTATCCCCCGTGACGCCAGCTCGCCATAGAGTTTTCCCTTGTCAGGAAGCACCACCGTGGGTGTCACCCCGGCATCAACCGCGCTCTCAAGTAGTGTCATGAAAGACTTGGTCGCGCCGTTCTGCATCTGTGTTGAGTTGAGTATGTATGCCACCTTCATTTCTCAGTCATTTTTGTGGGTATATCCAGTGAGGTCCTTTGGTTTTCTCCCTCTTTCTCGATTTCATTATGCGGCGCGCGCGGGCCAGCAGCCATGCCAGTTCCCTGGAGAATGTCCCGATGACATATTCACGGTTCGGAAGTTTGCTGACATAGCAATTCTTCAACTGCCATGCGATTTCCCTTGCCACTGCCATGAAAGAGCTGTTCACGTCGCAGGCCGCAAGCAACATCGCGCGGCGTATCAGCCGGCTGTCATACACCTCCTTGTTCCCGTAGGTTTTCCTGTCGTGCCACATCTCCGCCGTCGGCACGAGGAATGTCCTTATGCCGTGGAACGACATGCGGTCGTAGTAGTTGTTGTCCTCGCCATACTGGAAGAAAAGTGGGTTGAAGCCACCGATTTCCCTCAACATGCTTGCCGGCATCAGCCAGCACGCCGCACATATCTCGCCCGTCTCAAACCTCCCCGGCAGATGCCTCACGCCGGCAACGCCGACGGGCTTGCCTTCCTGCATGACAACCGTGTTCTTGCCGAAGTTGGCGTCGAGCGCCGTTCCGTCGCCATTCATGTGGACTGGGGACATGAGCGAGCGGCCGTCGCTTTGCCCAAGCAGCAGAGCGATGGTGCCGGGCAGCACCGCCGCGTCCTGATTGAGCAGCAGCACATGGTCGGCCCCGTGCTCCATCGCATAGCGCAGGCCTACGTTGTTGGCCTGACCGAAACCGAGGTTGGTGTCCTGGGGGAGCCACACGGCGTCAGGATATGCCGAAGGCACATGACTGCGCGTGCCGTCGGTTGAGCAGTTGTCCACGACAACCGGTGTCACCGCGACGGTGCTCGCCCGCAGGCTGCGCAGGCAGCGGTCTATCCACGAGTGGCGCATGGCGTTCCACGTCACTATGACGGCGTATATCTTATGGTTCTTCCGGCTCATGTCCGTCATCCTCCGATTGCGCCAATTTCCTGTTCAGGCCAGACAGCACATACACCGCGAAGACCATTATCAGCATCAGCGTGTAGTGCCAGAAGGCGTATTTGTAATAGAATATGCCGAAGACGGGGACCACGGCAGACGTGAAAATGGCAAGTATCTCGCCAATGTCGAACTCCTCGCGGTGCTTCCTCTTCACTATGAGCATGTTCATGATGAAAAAGAACAGCACCCACGCCGTCATTCCCAATGGGGAAAGGTCGAGCATGACATCGCCAACGTATGCCGCGAACACGCTGATGAAGAAGCCCTGATGGCCCGAACGCTCGGCGCGCCGGTCTTTGTTTGAGTCAACCTTGTTGATAAAATGGTTCAACAGCGGGAACTCCCGCTCCGAGCATATCTCGTCGTATTTCGCATTCTCCCAGAAAAAACAGAAGTTGAGATAGTTCTGGCCCGCATACTGGATTGCCCCTCCCTGCGCGCCTTCGTCGGTGTCGCCGAAGCGTGCGGCAGACACCGCGACTATGTATGCTGCCACTACCAGCATCATCGGCGTGCCGAAGATAAGCAACTTGCGCTTGAATTTCCGGCTGAGGTTCTTCCAGAACAATATCAGGCAAAACGAGAACATCAGTGCATAGAGTATGAACTCAGTCCTGTCGGCGGCCTGCAACGCCGAGATGGGAGTGGCCAGCGACGCGAAGAACAGCAGCGCGAGGAACCACCATCTTTTATTAGTGAAGCACGAGTAATAGAAGAACAGGGGCAGTGCCATCAGCGTTGACAATTTGAGGTAATAGAAATATCCGAGTATTGCGGGAAGTGTCAGCACCTTTGCCTCTGCCGGGGTCTCTATGCCTTCATAGTGAGCGCGCCTCACAGTCTCGAGGTCTCCGCCCAGTATCTCCGCCGTCGAGTCTGCCACGAGCCAGAAATTGAGTATCGCCACGCCTATGAGTATGATGCTGATTGCCATGACGAGATGCGGCGTGCCGTTTGAAACGTTCTTGATCTCCTTGCTGTAAATCATGGAGAAGGGGATTATCCCCAGGGCAATGGTGACACAGAAAATGATTGTGGGCAGGGCGTTCAACTCAATGTCGTATTTGTCGAACAGTATTCCTCCAGCGTCAATGAGATCGAACTGCACAATAACTATGCTGAGGAAAGTGGTGAAGGCATAAAGTCCGGACATATAGGTGCAGACATCCAGTCCGTGACCCTTTTTCCACCAGTATATCGTCAGCAGCAGGAAGAATATGAATGGTATGAATATCATGGGAGCGCTTATTTTGATTTTAGTAGATAAACGAGGTCTTTCCACCCGCCACAGAACACGCGCGTCTGCCTGACGAAGATGTGCCGGTATGCGGGAATGAATGCATCCGAGAGATAACCGGCAGTGAGGTTGCTCATTATGGCAATGAAGGCTGCCGCGATGATGCCGTAGCGCGGGAGCAGAAAGTAATTGAGGGACACGCAGACTATGCAGCCGGTGATGTCGCGCAATATCGCCCATTTCTGTATTCCCTCGATTATCAGCATCTTGCCTGCGGAACTGGACAGCGCCACGGTGACACTCTTGAACGCAAGGACGGCAAGCACAATGCCCGCGCCGACATACTGGCGGCCAAACAGCAGCAGGAGAATCCACTTGGAAAGAAGCGAGACGACCAATGCCACGAGGAACGTTGACCAGAACGAGATGTTTATGAACCGCTGTGCCTTCTGGCGGTATTCGTCGTCCGACTTCTCCCTTGCGGACACGAGCACCGGGGTGAGCGTGTCGCTGAGAATGAAAGGTATGTAGATTATTATGTCAACAATGCGCACCGCAACCGAGAACATGCCAACCGCATTGTTGTCAAGCATCTGACCTATCATCACCTGGTCGATGCGCTGGTATATTATCACGGCGGCGCTGGTGAACATGAGGGGGAATGACTCGCGGAGCAGGAACGCCGCTGTTTTCCTGTCGAACGACCATGCCGTCAGTCTGCCGGCTTTCTTCTTGTATGACACCACATATCCTCCGGCTACGAGCACGGTGTCGAAGGTGGTGGCGGCGATGAACCAGACGAGGCCGGCGCCGGAAATGACGAGCGCGACCTTTATGAGCGCGCCGACGATGACCCTCGCGATCTCCGACTTCACCACATATTCATTATCGACAATAGCCATGAAATAGTTCCGGATAACGTTGAAACTGTTTGCTATCATCGATATGGCATAGAGGGCAACCATGCTGGTGGTGAAGCGGTCGGCCTCGAGTAAAAGCGACGTTGCGACACAGAGTATCAGGACGACGATGCCGAGCGAGAGTTTCAGACCGAACGCAGTGCCTATGTATTTGTTGTATTCCTGCTTGCTGCGCGCCTCCTCGCGTATCTCGATGCTGTCGAGACCGAAACTCGCCAGTATCTGGAAAAGCATGACATAACTGATGACGTAGTTCATGAGCCCGAACTGCTCAGGGCCCAAGTACCTCGTAACCAAGATGCCCACGAACAAAGACCCCAACAGATTGACTATTTTCCCGTTCAATGACCAGAAAAGGTTGGAGTATATTTTCTGCTTATAGGATGAACTTACATATTTCTTCAGTAATCTTTTCAACATGGACTGATGATTGCGAAAACGGCGGCGGCGTTTCAACTCCTGAACTGAGCGACGACGTCGTCCTTAATACAATACAACACGATTATGATGAACGTGAACAACACCATTCCCAGCACGAAAGCCATGCGCTTGGGGCCGGAGGCCTTGTATGGCACGGCGGCGCCCTGGATTGTCGTGAATGCCGGGGTGCGCTCCTGAAGTTTCGCGACGGCGGCCTGATACTGTGTGTTCATCGCCGTGTAAGTGTTGAATTTCAACTGCATGTCGTTCTCCAGGTCGTTCTGCTTTGCCCTGAAACTGGTCAGCACGACGTCTGTGTTGGCATCGGCATAGTCTCCGTATAGCTGTCGGGCCTTCTCGTATCTGGCCTTTGCCTCGGCGGAAAGTTTCTTGTAGTGCTCAACGTCTATGCGCGCCTTGCTCGTGCGGTATTCCGTGATGCAGGCCTGGAGTTGCGAGCGCACGGAGTCTGCAAGTGTCTTGCATATCAGCGGGTCCTGTGCCATTGTCGATATCGTGATGACACCTGTCTTCTTGTCGACGGAGATGGTTATGTCATTCCTTATCTTGCTTATGATGTCCTCGTCCTTGCGCGACAGGTGGTATGGGTCTTTTTTGCCGCCCTTGACATTCTTTGCCGGGTCATCGCTTTTGAACAACGACTTGAGGAATTTGAACATTCCCGCCCACCAGGCGTGCTTCTGATTGCTTTTCAGGTAATCATAGTAGGTTGTGCTTATTTCCCCGTCGCTGCTGACAACCTTTATTTTGAACATGTCGAAAACGAACTTGTTGTCCTGTATGAGTTCCGGGTACAACAAGGGCGTGATGGCATCGTTGCTTTCCATGTTGCCGATGTTTATGCCCAGGGATGAGGCTATGGAACTGAGCGAGCCACCGGTCATGGGGTTTGCAATCTCCGGCGCCATCTTCGTCTGCGTGCTGTATGTCCTCGGTATGCACAGGATATACGCCGCAGACAGTACGAACACTATGGGCAACGTTATGTAGAACAGCCTTCTTCTCTGCCATACCTTTACCAGAACGGTCTTAAAATCTATAACATTTTGCTTTTTGTATTCTTTCATTTCGAAACGCTTTTCAATATCCTTCCCTTGTGCTATTTCTTTATTATGTTCGCCAGCGTGGCTATGACCGTGGCAAGCGATGCCACGCCCGACGTTATCGACAGAGTCTGTGCGATGGAGCGTGGGTCGCGCTGTGCCTTGCTCGGCACGAAAATCTCGCATCCCGGCTCCGGCCTTGCATTGTGTGCCACGCGGGCCACCTTGCCGTTCATGTATATAATAAAGGTGTGGCTCTTCTTTGCGCGGTTGCCCCAGCCGCCGGCCTGGTCGATGTAGTATCCGGCCTTCTTTCCCTTCTGGTAGCCCACGGTGTTGGGGTACATCACGTCTCCGCTCACTTTCACCGTGCTGGTGTACTGCGGGACGATGAGGCGGTCGCCCTCGCGCAGCACGATGTCCTCGTCGCATCCCGGCTCGGCAAGTGCCTTGTCGAGCTCTATGCCGACGTAATAAACGTCTCCGATGTCGATTTTCTTGACGTTGATGGTGTCCTTGTCGTTTATGTCAGACTTTGCCATATTGAGCAATGTTTCGGTGCGCAAGCGTTCCTCCGGCGTGAAGCGCCGCTCGAGACGCGCCCCCTTGGTGTATGCCCGGTCGTTCACCCCGCCTGCAGACTTTATCACGTCGCTCAGTTTCTGGTTCTTTCTCTCCAGCGTGTAGGTGCCTCCGAACATCACCTCGCCCTCCACGACAACGTTCTGCTGCTTGTAGAAGCCAGGGCTCTTGCGGACATACACCTCGTCGAACGGCATTAGCGTGAAGCCCGGCTCGCCGTCTATCACAAAGCCGTCCTTCAGTGCGAAAGTGTATGTGTGCGCTATTATGGAATCGGTTGCCAGCGCCTTGGGGTTGGAGATGCGGCGTGCCACGTCCACCTTTACCGTCGATGCGGTCTGCTTCAGTCCGCCGGCCTGCAGCACGAAGTCCTCGAGCGTCTCGTTCTCGGCATACTTATACACGCCAGGGTATTGCACCTCGCCGTGTATGGTTAGCGTCTGCTCCTCCATCATCTCCTGCTTTGTCGGTACGAACAGCACGTCGTTGGGCTTCAGCGCGATGTCCGGGACACGCCCGGCGATTATCCCGTCTATATCCACCGGTATCACCTGCAGCGTCCGGTCTTCCTTCATGCGGTGCATGACGGCGTGTGCGGTGAATGCCTCCTCGGTCGTTCCCTCACAACTCTCCAAAAGCTCGCGGATCGTTGTGATGTTGCCTCCCACCTGGTACATGCCGGGACGGAACACCGCTCCCTTAACCTCCGCCATGTTTGAGAAGCGCGGTATTACGGAATCCACGCTTATGGAGTCTTCGTCGGCGAGATGGAACGAGCTCATGTCGAACTCGTCAACGTTGTACACCGAGTATTCCCGTCCTGTCTTGCGCACCAGCCGCACTGACTTGGTGTAGGCGTCGCCCGTGAATCCCCCGGCATATTTCAGCAGCGTGCCGACGCTCTCGTTGCGCCGCATCTCGTAGAACATCGGGCGTTTCACCTTTCCCGTCACGTTGACGAGGCAGTCGTAAGGCCCTACGACAATCACGTCGTTCTCGGCAAGACGCACGTTGCCTGTAAGCTTGCCGTTCAGTATATAGTCGTATATGTCGACTGTGGAGACGAGCCTGTTGTTGCGGAACACCTTTATGTTTCGCAGCGTTCCCAAATCGTTGATGCCGCCTGCCATGTACAGCGCGTGGAAAACGGTCGCGAAGGCGGAGAGCGTGTAAGTCCCCGGCGCCTTCACCTCGCCCATCACGTTGACCATTATCGTGCGCGTCTGCCCGACCGTCAGGCGTATCTGGCTGCTGCTGTATCGGGCGCCGAGCGTGGAGCGCAGCTTGGCGTTGGCCTGCGAGACGGTCATTCCCGACACCTGTACGGGGCCGAAGCCCTCTATTGTCACCGTTCCGTCTGGGCTGACTGTGCTCTCTATCGTGCGCTGCGACGCTCCGTAGATGTCGATGAACACGGCGTCGCCCGGGCCGAGACGGTAGTTCTGCGGCGTGGCGATGTTCATGGCAGGCTCGAAGGTGAGATTCTTGTTGTTGAAGATGTCGCGCCCGAAGACCTTCCGCTTGCCCTCTTCCTCGTACAATATCTCGAGCGAATCGGGCAGCATCATTCCCAAGTGGTCGTTTATCGCTACGAAGTCCTCGTCAGCCTCGTCGTATGTGTGCCGCGCCTCACGGGTGCTCTGCAGCCTCTGCGACGAGTTCTTCTGTGCCAAGGCGCGCTGGTCTTTCATGTCCTTCGCATCCTGCTCTTCCTTGTTCCTGTTGTTGCTGCGCAGCCGCGACTGTGCCGACTTGGTATCCTCCACCGTTCCTAACCCCTGCTTGTTCTTCATGCGGTCGTAAGTGTTCTTCACCCGCCGTATCTGGTTGATGTCCACGCCGCGCTGCATAAGTTTCGTCACGATCTGCGTCTGGGACGTGCCTCGCTCATATTCCTTTACGACGAACTGCATCACCTGCTCGTCCGTCATGCCCGACTGGGCAAATGTTCCAAGCGAACAGAAGCCCAGCATGAATGCAATTATAAGTATCTTTCTCATATTGTTGAAATAACATCATGGGCCGACAGCCGCGCCTACATGCCACGGCAGGCCAGCCACGCAGTCAGATTTTCTTGCCACACACAATGCCCAGGAACGTGTCAGTCATTATCTTCAGGTCGCCCCGGAGCGAGCGTGTTTCCAAATAGTGTATGTCCATTTCAAGACGTTTGAGCATCTTTTCGATGGTATCGGTGTAACCGTTGTGGAGCGTTGCCTCGGACGTAAGCCCCGGACGCATCTTGTAGATGAGCGTGTAGCGGCTGTCGCGCTCCATTATCTTGTCTATGAAGAACTTCCTCTCGGGGCGCGGGCCAACGATAGACATGTCCCCACGCAGCACGTTCCACAGCTGCGGCAACTCGTCGAGGTGGTGCAGCCGCAGGAAACGCTCAAGACCGGTCGAGGCCATGCCCTCCACACACGCCACGAGCTGCGGGCCGTCCTTCTCGCAGTCCTTGCTCATCGTGCGGAACTTGTAGATCGTGAACGGCCTGCCGCCCTTGCCTATCCGTTCCTGGCGGAATATCGCCGGCCCGTTGCCCTGCAGCCACAGCAGTATGGCAAACACCAGCATGACCGGCCAAAGCAGCAGCAGAGCCAAGGCAGACCCAATGATGTCGAAAAGCCTTTTAAAGGCTCTCTGCGTTTTGTTCATGGCATCGTGGCTGTCCCGCAAACTGATTTCCGATTGTTCCATCTGGTTCCGCAACCTTTTTTATATATTAATAACACGTTTTTTTCAGAAATGTTGCAAAGTTACACATAATTTTTGTGATACGGCATGCAAAGGGACACAAAACAACACGCCAAATGAAAATTATTCAGTAAACTATTGCAAATTCCAGAATTATTCGTACCTTTGCAGCACATAACATGGGCTTGTATGGATTTGACGGCAAGACGAAATGGTATGCAAGCATGCGGAGGCTCGGCGGCTACCTCCTAAATCTGAGTGGTCAAAGAATTAATTGGCGAAAATAATTACGCTCTCGCTGCCTAATCGAAGCATAGTAGGTTACTGGCTTTATTGCGTCACAAGGTGATGCGACGAGACATCGCTCCAAGGATGTTGTTCCGAATCTGAGGGTCAAGCGGTGCAGGTAAATCGGAAATAGTCTGTGTATGCCTCAATGCACAGATGAAAATCAGAGGATAAGGCATTGGTTGGTGGTTCAGGTCTTGCCAATGCTCGAAAATCCAAGACTGAAATAAGCATGTAGAAAGCGTATGGTTTCCTTGTGCGGACCGGAGTTCGACTCTCCGCAAGTCCACCAAATGAGGGGGCTGCAGGTTGTCAATAGCGACCTGCAGCCCTCTCTTGTATATGTTGTTGATTTGTGTGATTGTGTGACAAAAGAAGTGTTGCAATGTCCCCGCTTGGTTTCAATGACAGTATGCGGGGACTCACAGGGCGCAATTCCCTGTAAATCAGCAGAGGACAAGGGGCTGCGCCGTAATAAGCGCAGCCCCTTGTCTCTAAATATCACCTGCCACGGCAGGCAGTTCCGTGAACATCATTTCATCAAATCCTCGGCAATGACAACCACTGGCTTGATGAGATCCTTCGGCTTGTCCTTCATAAGCATGAGAGCCTCCTCCATGTGCTCGAATCCGTTGAACCGGTGCGTCAGGAGGCGTGACAGGTCGAGGCGGCCTGCGGAAACCAGCCTTGCGAGTTTCTCCATGCGGAGGCGCCCGCCGGGCATCAGCCCGCCCTTGATGGCCTTGTGGCCCATGCCGACGCCCCACTCCACGCGCGGTATCCTCACGAACTCGCCGCGCCCGAGATAGTTAACGTTGCCTATCGTTCCGCCGGGTCTGAGGGCAGCAACTGCTTCGGCAAAAGTGTCAACGGTGCCTCCGGCAATGACAACGCGGTCAACGCCACGCCCGTTGGTGAGTTTCATAACCTGCTCGGCAATCGGGCCGTTGTGGTAGTCGATTATCTCCGACGCCCCGTATGCCCTTGCCGCATCCGTGCATACCGGGCGGCTGCCAACTGCATATATGTAAGACGCTCCGGAGAGAGCCGCGCCGGCAACAGACATGAGTCCCACCGGGCCGATGCCGATGACGAGCACGGTGTCGCCGAACTGCACCCCGGCAAGCTCTACGCCGTGGAAACCAGTCGGCACCATGTCAGACAGCATCGTGGCCTCCACAGGGTCGATGCCCTCCGGTATAAGAGCGAGGTTGCCGTCCGCGTCGTTCACATGGAAATATTCTGCGAATACTCCGTCCTTGAAGTTCGAGAATTTCCAGCCAGCCAACATTCCCCCGGAGTGCATGGAATATCCCGCCTGCGCCTCGAGCGAGTTCCAGTCTGGCGTGATGGCGGGCACCAGCACCCTGTCACCTGGTTTGAAATCCTTCACCATCTTGCCCACCTCGACAATCTCACCGGTTGCCTCGTGACCGAGAATCATGTCCTTGCGGTCTCCGATAGCACCTTCCCACACGGTGTGGACGTCTGACGTACATGGCGCCACGGCGATAGGTTTGACAATTGCATCCATTGGTCCACATGATGGTCTCTCCTTTTCGATCCATCCGGCCTTGTTTAGCCCAAGCATTGCAAAAGCTTTCATAATTAAATTTTTTAAGTTGATAGAAATTAAATTATTGTAAATCACAAAAACATGGCCTGTTCCCTGAAACGGGGTGAGACACATGATTGTTGTGACGCGCCAAAGTTATAAAACAATATTCTGACTTGCAAGTCCCAGCAAGTTTTTTTCACTCACGAAAAGAGTTAAAATATACAAATCGGCAATCGCCCGTATTCCAATGACTGGTTGGTGTTTAACAATAGTGCAAATTCGCCGTGTTTGGAGAGCAAATTCGCCGTGTTTGGAGAGCAAATTCGCCGTGTTTGAAGAGCAAATTCGCCGTGTTTGGAGAGTAAATTCGCCGTGTTTGCCTCACTGTTTGTGGTAAGCCGCAATACGTTTCCTTGTCAGGCAGCGGCAAAAGGCATAGGTCCGGCATTTATGGAAGAGATGCCTCCCGGAAGCATTGTGTCATACTTCCGGGAAGCATCTCAAAAAAGCAGGTATGTATCCTGTGATGTCTCGTCACGCGGACAAGCCACGGTTTATTTCACGACCAGTTTCCTTCCGCTGATGATATACGTTCCCGCAGGAAGTCCGGAGAGCGACGTTGCTGAGCGGCGCACGAGTTGTCCCTGCAAATTGTATATGTCCTGTGGTTTGGATTCGCTGACCATTATGGTGTCAATGGCATTGACAACGCCGCTGATGGTAAGTTTCCCGGAAACATAGTCGAACTTGTAGTTCTGTGCATCGCCGCCACTGATGGTGAGGACATACTCTCCCTCCGGGCTGTCAATTGTGGCATTGCTTGTCACTGTTGGCATTGTCGTTATCACGCTCTCGTCCTCCCCGTTGACAAATCCTTCGAAATGCAGCACGAACTGCGGGTCTTCCTCATACTGCTTGCGTGTGGCATCCTCGACGGTGACTGTGAGCGTCGCCTTGTTTACGAAGAGGATACCGTCCTCGTAAGTGACGTCGGGGGCGTTGATCGTACCTGGCTTTGCGTATATCGGGTAAGTTCCCACGGGCGATGTCTCTGTCGCATCGGTGTAAATCTCAGGCTTGCCCGTCACATAGTCACCAAGAAGTTGGTATGAATAGTTTGTCGGGTTCGGCTCTCCGTATTTGCGTGCGACGTTGCCCGGCTTTATTGTAGTGCCGTATTCCTTCACGTTAACGAATTTCTTCCATCCGTATGCCCGTCCGTAAATTCCTTTCGTCCCCGCAGGAATGAAAAGCTTGCATGTGCTAACGCTTATCCCGTCGAAGGCGCCTGCTCCTGCGGTTGGCACGTTTCGTCCCTCCGAGCGCAGTTTCGTCAGCGAGATGCAATTGCGCATTGCCTCGCGTCCGAGACTCTCCACCGATGACGGCACCGTGACGCTCGATAGCCTTGCGCATCCGGCGAGTGCATAGTCGTGGACGGTCTTCACCGTGGTGGGTATGACATACTCACCGGCTGCCGTCGGTGTGACTGCGATGAGTTCTGCCATGTCGTTTGAGTATATGGCGTCGCCATCGACAACATACTCCTGTCCTTCGCTCGTCTCCGCAAGCGATATGTCCTTCAGCCCGTTGAGCATTGCCAATGCACCGTCGCCGATTTTCTTTATTGTCTTGGGCAATTTCAGCGTGCGCAGCTTGCTTGCCATGTAGAACGCCTTGTAGGGCAGTTCGTCGTCTGCCGTGGTGTAGCTGTTCCCGCTCTCGACGAGATACGGCATTCCGCCTTCCACGATTCGCGCGTCCGACAGGTCGAGCAAGTAGAGTTTGCCCTTTGTCTTATTGCCTTCGACATCGACTCCTGCCATCTCGCGCAGCACTTTCAGGTCGCTGCTGTTGATGTCGCCCGTGATCTTCAGTTCTCCCGTGAGCAACCTGTCCGGCGGTGCTATCAACGACGATACCATACCGGCATGTTCAACGGTGAGGTCCTTTTTCTGCAAGTCGACAGGCGTTCCGCCCTCGATGCCGATGATCATGTCCTGCTGGTACTTCCACTCGTAACCCTCGACATTTAGCAGCGACACATCATAGTATCCGTTGTCCTGGCCGTCCCAGCCCCAGTTGACGCTCACCTTTCCCGTCTCGTCATATCCATCGAACACGAACTCGTGTCCAACCATTTGATATCCATAATACGATCCTCCGGCATACATCATCGGGCGGTCGTTGCTGAGTTCGTTGAAAATCATCTCCATCCACTCCGTCTCGGTTTTCCCACTTGAGTCGCGGTCGTAGCAAACGGCTGTCTCGATGCCGAAATTGCGGCGCAGTCCCTCGGCAGCGTTTTGGGAATATGCCCCGGAGCCCTCTATGCCATATTCCATGTCTGACGCCACGCCGCAGTGATAACTCAGCAGTGCGGCAGCCTTGGCCTCCTCCTCGGTGTATTCACCTTCGACATACACATCAAGCATGTTGTCATAGTCGTATGTAGCCTCATCAAAATTAACGGTGAAGGTCTTTTTTCCGCCACCAGACTGTTTCACTTCAACCGAGTGTGTTCCACCTGTGCCGTTCACCGGGTATCTGTTGTGAGCCAGCACCTGTGCCATTGCCGTTGCCACACAGCCCACGACGCAGCGGTCGGAGTTGTTGCCATAGTCGTGCCCGTCGCTTGGGCCACCGGAGACACCGGGCGGACAATAGTTGTTGTAGGGCGCCGCCTGTCCCCATTTGGTGGTACACATCGGCGCTACAGAAGTCTTGAACTTGTTCGGGTCCGGCTTCACCAGTTTCCTTGGCTTGCCATTTGCCACGATGGCCTTGCCGGCCGCATCCATTGCCTCGAGCCACCACTTCAGGCCTTCGTTCTTCGTGTTCGTGTCGAACTTCGTGTCGCTGTAGCCAAGCACTTCCGGCATAAGGTCGTCGGTTGACACGACGGCGAACCCGCCATCCTTGTAGCCCATCACTGCTATCGCCTCCTGGCGTTTCAGTTCCATCACTTCTCCCGTGCGCGGCGCGCGGTGCGTTCTCACGAGGTGGGCATTTATTGCCTGCTTCGCGATTGATTTCATCTCCATCTTTGTCCTCGGCTTCGCCGATGCGGAAATTGCGCAGAGCAAGACGAGGGCAAGAAACAATGCTGACTTCTTGATGATTAACATGATAAATTGTACTCCATTAATTGATAATTTGTAAGACTTAAGTGTCCGCAAAGATAACAAATATCTGCGAAATAAAAAAACAAAAACCGCCGTTTTGTTTCCAAAACGGCGGTTTTTTAGTCATTTTTCTATATCTGCATCACTTTACGATTACCTTCTGACCGTTAATGATGTACAGTCCGTTCAGTCCTTCAAGACTTGTTGCCTGCTTGCGAACGAGTTTTCCATCGACCGTGTATATGTCAACCGGCTTTCCGTCGGCAGACACACTGCTGATACCCACTGTCGTAAGTGTGATGATCACTGGCTTGGACTCAATGCCACCCTTGTAAACTGCTGTCACGGCGTAGGTGTGCTCACCGTTGCCAATGCCATTAAGCACAGCCTCGAGCGTTGCACCGTCTACAGAAGTGGTCAGTTCGCCGTCAACATATATGTTATAGCTTACAACCTCGCTGCCTGCGGTATATGTGATGTCATCAACAAGGAAGATGAATGCATTGTCTGCACTGGAGATGTTGCGTATTGCGAAATACTTTGCACCCTCTGGAAGATCCACCGAGACATTCTCCCAAGGAGTTGAAGTCACATGATCCTGACCAATCTGGGTGAAGTCGGCAACCTCCTTGCCTGTCGATGAAGAGAGCACCTGGTATGTCTGCGGGTAAATATTCTGTCCGTCACCTGCATCATAGAAACCGGTATAGAAGTTTATGGTCTGTGCAGTTCCCGGGAGTTCCGGGCTGACGAGCCAGTCATCATTTGCCACGAAATCGCCGGCACTACCGTCCTCCTTGATTGAGAACGAATATATTGATGCGAGTGCCTTTTCGCCGCTGTGAGGAGCCATGGTCGGGTTGGCATTTGTTATGTCAACAGTTCCGTCGCCTGTGAAATCACGCGGTGTCCATACTATGTATGCGAACTGATCCTGCTGGTGAGGATAGTATGTATTCTGGAAGAAGCCTCCGGTATATTGCCTGTCCTGGTCTATCATGGTCCAGTCGCCTACGTTGTCGTAAATCCACTTGTCGTATTTCTCGAAGTCCTCGGTAACCTCTGCGTTCAGGTTCTTCGGTGCCTCCCATGTGAGTTTCACACTGCCATCATTTTCCTCGCCCTGAAGGTTTTCAGGAGCAGATGCCGATGAGTGTTTAAGGGTAACGACCGTCTCTGCCTCGTTGTTATCAGGATTGAGGTCGGTTTCTGTCAATACCTTTGCATTGAAAACAATGTCACCATCCTCGTCAAATATTGTGGTCGGGTAGTTGAAGACAATTTCCTTCTCCTTGAACGCATTCAGCGGTTCGGTGATTTCCTTGCTGTCAACCTTCTTATTCTTTGCATAGAGCTCAACAGTGTATTTGTTGCAGTTGTTCTCTCCGTTGTTGATGACCTTCACGTTTACAGCGATGTTTTCGCCCGCCACCGCATTTGCCGGTGCGGAAATCTCAACTCCAAGGTCGTCAGAATAAAGATCGCGGACCATGATGTTGTCAAGTATCAAACTATCCTGAACAGATGCGAAGTCGCTTACGAAACGAACAGATGCATACCTGCCACCTTTGAGGCTGGTGAGATCAATCTTGTTAAGCGTGTATGTGTCAGAGAGCGTAATGTCTTTAAGTTTTGTGAACTCGCCGCCATTCTTGGATCCCCAAACAGAGAGGTTCGCACTTGCGCTCGGGGCCTTCGCGTCAAATATCAGATAAGGATTGTTGGCGCTGTTGATGTTGATTTTACCACTTGAGAAGTAGCCTACTCCCGGATCCGCATATTGACTAAGCGCCAAAATCATTGCCGATCCGTCACCGTCTGAGGAGTTCGATGAAAGGAATACACTGGTTATTCCATTAACATACCAGTAATGAGTAAAGCTCTGCGTCGCGAAATTCTCAATAAGCGGCAACTCATCAGGCTTTCCTACCAAAATATTGGCATATTTCGTGTCATCGTTAACTCCGGCAACGGTCGATGTCTGCATTCCGAATGTCTTCATCCCCTGATCTCCCTCGTCCAATGCGAAAGGATAATCGAATGAAGTCTTGTCGACGAGAGATTCAATCTTTTGATCAAGAACCGGGAACGTCATTCCCCATATTGTCTCGAACTTGACAGTGTAGAGAATGTAACTAACCCTTGCAGGATCCATGTAGTGACCATCCTTTCCTTCTGTCACCCTATCCCATGTTAATCCGACCTTGTCTTGCTTGTCAGCGCATGCGAAGTTCTCGACAGCCTTCGGCGTGTCAATGCCGATGTATGCCTTAATCTCCCCGCTTATCTTTCCTGCTTCTCCTGCTGCATCATACGCTACGGCGATATAAGTATGCTCACCGTCTGTGATGCCCTGGTCATCCGTGAAAGTATTTTCTGCGCCCGGCGCAACATCGTTATACGTTTTAATGGTGTTTCCGTCACGCATAACTACAATCTTGGAGAGGTTTCCTGAAAGTGCGTCGCCCTTCAGGTTCTTGTCTGGAGCAGTGACTTTTACTGTTGCCTTCAGCAAGCCTCCGTCTGCCGGTGTCACCTCAACGGCCGGTGACGCAGGTGCGGTTTCAGGAAGCCCAGCCTCTACCTTTATGTTTTTGGCATACAGATAGAAGTTGTCCGGCTCAGATACGGCGTGAACTCCGAAAACGTAGTAACCATCGTCCGGGGCAGTGAATTCATTAGTTAAAGTGACAAACTCTTTTCCCTGAAATCCTGTCTCCGCGATAACCACAGTTCCGTTGCTGAGCGATTCGGCAGTAACCTCGCCATCGAGTTTTGCCATCTTGACCTCCATGCGCTCTGGGTAAACATCACCAAACTGGCGTGCGTCAACGCTGAACACATAATTCTTGTCCTTGACAAGTTTGATGCCCGGTGTTACCATCCAGTCGTCGCCTTTGTTTGTTTTGTTGTACTTGTATCTTGCACAAGGTTCAGTGGAAAAGAATGACCATGTGCTGGCATCATTGTTGGCGTCAATTATGGTAAGGTCGTTGAAAGCGTCCTCTGTCGCAATGGGGTTTATGTAAGGCAGCACGTCAACATTCTCCGCCTTGCGCACGCTGTTGCGCACCACTGGTTTCCCGATGTTCTCGTTCATCAGGTTTGCAAACTCGGCCTTGCTCATCTCGCCGGCCTCCATGGCCTTGATGAGCATGTTCTCACTCGGCACACTTGCAAAATCAACTGATTTTGCCACATTCAGCGTCTTCACGTTCGTGGGGACAGCCTTCCGGGCAATCAGATTCTGAGCATGCAATGGCAGCGACAGCATTGCAGCAGCCGCGAACGCCAGTAAAAATGTTCTTTTTCTACTCATAATTAATTCTTTTTTAGGTTAAACAAAATATTGATAAATTAAGGTTTCTAATCGTGTTATATATTTTCAATGATATCGCATTCTTCCATTTGCTTTTCTCTGAATTGCCTCCCTGGCCACTCATGGATCAATGGTCAAATTGATTAACTGGTGGCAAATTTAATTAAAAAAAACATCATTTCCAAATTTTACGGGACATTTTTTCAACTATAATTGCAAAAAAGTATATAAAAAGATTATTTTATGCCGTTTCGCCGGCATATTGTCAGAAAGCCGAAATGCAATTCCCGTCTGCGATGAAGTGTATGTCCATTCCGTTGAACGACATTCCATAAACGCGCCCCGGGTCATTCTGCACGCGCGGACGCGGGTCGAGTTCCAGTGCACCGACGAGTGCGCGCTGCTGTTCCGGCGTGAGTTTCTCACGCAGATTGCCGCCAAGCGATACGCTCATTTTCCTCCATTCACTGCCGTCAACGAACCCGGAGTGCGCATCCTCCACGCTGTCGCAGAATCTTATGTAAGGCTTTATGTCGAGTATCGGAGTGCCGTCCATTAGGTCGCCCCCGCTAACCGTTATCACCGGCCCGCGTTTCGCGTCGGTTTCCACCTTATTTATATATACGCACGACAGTCCGATGGGGTTTGGGCGGAACGGCGAGCGGGTCGCGAACACCCCCATGCGCCTGTTGCCGCCGAGACGCGGAGGGCGCACGGTAAGTTTCCCGCGATGCTCCTTGTTGGCGGAGAACAGCCATATTATCCACAGGTGGCTGAAGCCATCCAGTCCACGCACTGCATCCGGATTCCTGTATCTCGGCTCAAAGACTATTTCCCCTGTCAGTTCCCTGACGAGCCCGCTCTGGCGCGGTATGCCGAACTTTGTCCCGAACGGCGAGTGGAAATATGCTATCGGTTCCATGTTATTCTGTTTTGATATTGAATGTAATCGCGTTCACCGCATTGCAAAATTAGTGAAATAAAATGGTTTCGCAGCATGATTTACATTGAAAATGACTATCTTTGCAGGAAAATAAATCATACGACCGGAAATGGAAATGTTATTTGCCCTTGCCGGACTTGCCGCAGGAATCGTCATAGGCATACTCTACGGCAGGGGAAAGTCAGGCGCGCTCGCGGCAGAGGCCGGCATGCTTAGGCGGCAGATGGAAGACGAGCGGCGGCAGTACGAGGAAAGGCACCGCGAGGCAATGGACGTGCAGCAGGCACGCTTCGGCGAGGTGATGGAAAAGGTGAAGGCGGAGATGAAAGATGCCGCCAACGAGATGCTCATGCAGCGGCAGAAGGAGTTTGCCGAGCAAAGCAACACGCAGATAGGGAATGTCGTCAACCCGCTGCGGCAGTCCATCACCGAGATGCGTAAGGCCATGGACGACAACATGCTGCGCCAGACATCGATGACGAGCGAGATGCGCACAGGCATCGAGAACATGATGCGGCAGAGCGAGGCGGCGAAGCGCAGCACGGAGGAACTCACACGCGCCTTCCGGAACGACACCAAGGCGCAGGGCGACTGGGGAGAGACGGTTCTCGACGAAATTCTCGAGTCGCAGGGACTGCGCCGGGGGATACACTATGAGACGCAGGCGACAATCCGCGACGCACGGGGCAACGTGATACGCCCGGAGGACGGGCACAACCTGCGGCCGGACATCATCATGCACCTCGACAAAAACCGCGAGCTGATAATCGACTCGAAGGTGTCGCTGTCGAGTTTCATCGACTTCGTTAACGCGGAGACACCAGAGGACAGGCAACGGCACCTGAAAGCGCACACCGAAAGCATACGCCGCCATGTGAAGGAACTTTCCGAAAAGGACTACTCGTCATACATACAGCCGCCGAAAGTGAAGATGGACTATGTGATAATGTTCATGCCGAACACCGGCGCATTGTGGACGGCGCTGAAAGCCCAGCCCGACCTGTGGCGCAAGGCAATGGAGCGCAACGTGTTCATCGCCGACGAGCAGACGCTGTTTGCCGCCATGCGGATAATCAACATGACATGGACGCAGATAGCGCAGGCGGAGAACCACGAGAAGGTGTTCCGCCTGGCGGAGGAGATGGTCGACAGGGTCGGGAAGTTCGTCAAGACCTACGAGGAGATGGGCAGGCAGATAACACGCCTGCAAAAGGCATACGAGGACGGGGAGAAGAAACTCGCGCCGGGCGGGCAGAGCATCGTCACCACGTCTGTGAAACTGATAAGGCTCGGGGCAAAGCAAAACCCAAGGAACCCGGTGACTGCCGACGGCGCCGACGGCGCCGACGATGCACTGCCGGAAATGCCTGAAAAAGAGGAAGGCGAGCAAAAAGCGGAGGAAAATATCGCGACGTGACGCAAAAAACGCACGTTATGTTTGGAAATATAAAATAATTGACTTACCTTTGCACCCGCTTTGACAAAGCAACCACCAAACACGGTGCCCGTAGTTCAGTTGGTTAGAGCGTCAGATTGTGGTTCTGAATGTCGTCGGTTCGAATCCGACCGGGCACCCACGGAAAAGGAAGCGGAAACCATTTTATTTCAATGGCTTCCGCCTTTGTTTTGTATATCACAATATGGGCAGACAGAGGTCATTTCCGCCACATGCACCGAATTGATGGTGCTTTACACCACCTACTCTGATTTCAGGCGCGGAGTTGACGAACTGCTGAACAGGGTGATGGAAAGGATATGGAAATAAAAAGGGTTGTCTCAATGGCTACCCTTTTATGTGTTTTTATTCTAATATCAAATCTTCTTTACTATGATATTCATAGATTTTCGATTTGGGATTATAACATTGATATTTCATTATATCATATTCATATTTTATAATCTCCACTTCCACGTGAGTTGATTTCACAATAGCCTTCTTGTCAGGAAGTGGAATGAAATTTGAAAAATACTCTTTCAACTTGCTAACATCGTTTGTCATTCCCCATAGTTTGAAGAAGAGAATGATTTGCAGAATCCCAAATACGATGATTATTACCGATACAAATGCTTCCATATTGAATTCTATTTTATCGTTTACTCCGCAAAAGTAGGTATTATTCTTAACAAGTGCAACTATTTCACTGATTTTACTCTATTTTTTTTTATTATCAGGTAAGAACTTTCTGAACCTCTGTTCAATGTTCTTTGTGTCAAGTACCTTTAACTGTTCTTTTGCCATTTTATGGAGAACCTCAAAGCGTTGTTCCCTTGGCAACCCTTGCTTTATCATTTCTGAATTAGCAGACTCCATGTTAGATAGCACCACCAATTGATTAATACTTGCAGTTTCTCTAATATTCAGCCCTTTAGATACCAACTTTGGATTTGCCTCATTCCATTCCTTTGCCTTGCATCCAAAGAGAATTATATTAAGCATATCAGCTTCCGTTGCGTAAATAATTCCTTGTTTGATAGATTGAATATTCATTTTTGGAATAATCACGTTTTTGATAGCGTCGGTATGAAGTGCATAATTGGTCTTGGAGAGTATTCGCTTTGCGTTCCATTCAAGTGAAAGCGGGCTGCTTTCCTGCTCCTTTAATCTTTGATATTCCTTTACAATGTAAAGTTGGAATGTAGGACTAATCCACATGCCAAAGTTGAATGCAATGTCCCTATGTGCATAAGTGCCTCCATTTCGTCCTGCTTTAGATACAATACCAATTGCATTGGTAGCGTCTATCCATTTTCTTGGGGTCATATTAAATCTGTTCAATCCTGCTTCTTTCATAAAGGTGTCGAATTCGACACCTTTAAAGTCTGGGTTATTTAGGCTTTCCCAAACGCCAAGATATTCTAAGGTGTTTTTGTTTCTCATCCAATTGCGAATATGGTCTTCCCCCTCATTGGCTCTCACCATATCCGTCAGACTGATGTAGTCGTTATCATCTTTTCCTATAAGCACGGATATTTCCGTGTTCTGCACCGTTATTTTCTTTGATGTATTCATATTTTTACTCCTTACCTTTCAGTTCTCCGACAATCTTTTCCAGTTCAACACTGCCTTTTCTTTAATTGTGTCGAATTCGCCACAATTAAAATTTGGATTATTCAGAAAATTTTGTGTTGAGAATAGGAAGTTTCCTAATTTTACTCATATTCTTCTCTTTTTTCAACTCCCTGAGTATCCTTGCCAATTCGCTAATATCGTAAGTATCATAACTGGTCATCATATTGAAGCCTATTGAGTAACTATCCTATTGGCTTTGAAATGTCTATGCGCAATCCGAGAGAGTTGACAAGGCGAAAGAATAGTCCTACTCCAGGCTCAATCAATCCGTTTTCTATTTTTGATATGTATGACTTGGTAGTGCCTGCTTTCTTTGCCAATTCGGTTTGCGTCATTTTTGCTTCCTTGCGTGCTTGTAAAAGGATTTGCGAGGCATAAAAAGCCTTTGCCTCATTTTCAAACTGTAAACGTTGCGGTGTACCCTCCTTGCCGTATTTCGCATCCAGCACGAGGTCGTAGTCTTCAATCTTGTGGTTGTTTGTCTTCATAATATGCCTCCTTTATCTTTAGTGCTTTTTCTATTTCTTGTCTGGGTGTTTTCTTTGTCTTCTTGTGAAAGCCATTGAACAGCACCACGATTTGTCCGTTGTCAAAAATAAAGAACACACGGTAGATATTGCTCCCGTATTCAATTCGCAATTCAAACAATCCATCTCTGATCGCTTTGACAAACTTTGACGAAAGTCTTTCCTGTGTTTTCAGTAGCTGCAAGGCGTAGTCTATCTTTCGCTGCACTTTCTCATCCAGCGTCTGCATGAATGCCTGAAAATAGCCACCGTATGTTCTTATTCGTCTCATACTGCAAAAGTAGCAAAAGTTTCTATATATAACAACATTTTCCGCTGTTTTTTTTTACCGTATAGTAAAATTAGGAATTATCGCAGAGTCAACCAGCAAAAAACCTCGCTGAAAAGATTTCCCCTCATAATATCGTTATAACCAAAAAAAAACGTAACTTTGCAAACCGCATTATGAGAATATGATGGACGAGAAGGACAGGAAACCACTGCTGGGAATGACACCGGACGAGATGAGAGACGAGGTGACATCGCTCGGGATGCCTGCATTCACAGCAAGGCAGATCGCGGAGTGGATATACCGCAAGGGCGTGGAAGACATCGGGGAGATGACCAACATATCGAAGAAGAACCGCGAGCTGCTGGCACAGAGGTTCGTCACGGGAAGGTCAAAGGCCATTGCCGCACAGACTTCCGCCGACGGGACACGCAAATACCTGTTCCCCGCAGGCATCGGCAATGCCACGGTGGAGGCGGTGTATATCCCCGACGGGGAACGCGCCACGCTGTGCGTCTCGTGCCAGGTGGGATGCAAGATGAACTGCCTGTTCTGCCAGACAGGCAAGCAGGGCTTCGAGGGGCAACTCACCGCAGCCGCGATACTCAACCAGGTTTACTCGCTGCCAGAGAGCGGCAAACTCACCAACGTGGTGTTCATGGGACAGGGAGAACCGATGGACAACCTCGACAACGTGTTGCGCGCAACCGAGACACTCACCGCCGAATACGGATGGGCATGGAGCCCCAAGCGCATAACCGTGAGCACGGTCGGGGTGAGGGGCAAACTGAAACGCTTCCTCGACGAGAGCCGCTGCCATCTGGCAATAAGCCTGCACTCGCCGTTCCACGAGCAGCGCCTGCGCCTAATGCCCGCCGAGAGGGCAATGCCGATAGAGGACACCGTGGCCCTGCTGAGGCAATACGACTTCAGCGGGCAGCGGAGGCTGTCGTTCGAGTACATCGTGCTCGGCGGAGAGAACGACACCACGGAGCACGCCAGGGCTATCGTCAGGCTGCTTTCAGGAATGGAGTGCCGCGTCAACCTTATCAGGTTCCACCAGATACCAGGAGTGCCGCTGCACGGGGCAAGCGACGGCAGGATTGAGGAAATGCGCGACTATCTCACCGCACACGGCATATTCACGACGATACGCGCGTCGCGCGGACAGGACATACTTGCCGCGTGCGGGCTGCTCAACACCAAGTACAAAGACCGTCAGGATGAGGAAGCCCACGGAAGACGGGAACAACAAGAATAACAGGAAAAAGAAAAAGAACATAATATGGAAAACAGGAAAATACGCATCGCCATAACGCACGGCGACACCAATGGAACAGGTTACGAATTGATATTCAAGGCTTTCGCAGAGCCAGGGATGCTCGAACTTTGCACACCAGTGATATACGGCTCGCCGAAGGTGGCCGCATACCACCGCAACGTGCTCGACGTGCAGGCCAATTTCTGTATAATAAACAACGCGGAGGAGACACAGGACGGACGGCTCAACCTGCTGACGGTGCTCGAGGACGACACAAAGGTGGAGATGGGAACACCGACAGCAGAGTCAGGAGAGGCTGCCGTGAAGGCACTCAACATGGCCATCAGCGACTGCCAGAAAGGATTAGTCGACGCAATAGCAGGGGCGCCGGTTGGCGAGAGCAACTTCAGATTAGGCAACACTGACTGCAAAGACCAGGCCACACTGTTGGAGAAGACCGTGGGCGAAGGGAGAGAAGCCCTGCGAATGATTGTCGGGAAAAAAATGAGGATCGCATTCGCGACGACAGACATGCCACTCAAGGAGGTGGCACAGGCAATAACCACCGAGCTCGTGGAGCAAAAGGCGGCGGCGCTGCACGAAACACTGCTCAGGGACTTCCGCCTGTCGAACCCGCGCATAGCAATACTTGCGCTGAACCCAACGGAAGAAAGCGGCAGCGGGGCAGAAAGCGAGGAAACGACGATACTGAGGCCAGCGATGGAGAAACTCGAGGCCGACGGCAAGCAGGTGTTCGGCCCCTACCCGGCGGAAAGGTTCTTCGGCGAGGCGCAGTACACGGCATTCGACGGCATACTGGCAATGTACAAGGATCAGGGGACGATAGCATTCCGCACCATCGAGCAGGAAAACGGGGTCAGGGTATGCGCCGCGATGCCGGTGGTGATGACAATGCCGGACATTGGGCCGGAGTTCAGGAAGGCCGGGAGTGGCGAGGCTGACGGACAGACGATGCGCAACGCCATATACTCGGCGATCGACATGGCGCGCAACCGCGCCGACTATGACGGGGCGAGGAAAGACCCGCTGAGGAAACTATACCACGAGAGACGCGACGAGAGCGACAAGGCACGCTTCAACATACCTAAGAGACAGGCGGCGGAATAGGAAGGCGGCAACAGCAGGTTGCTCGCAGGCTCACGCTAACATAATAGACCGGAATGAAAAAGAAATACCAGAACGCGTTCTTCGTCTTCGGACTGGTTCTGCTCGTTGTGATGATAACCCAGCTTGATTTCGTGCAGGTATGGGAGGGCCTCCGCCACGCAGGCTACTGGTTCATCGCCGTGCTGGCATTGTGGTTTTTCCTCTATTTCTTCAACACCACGTCATGGTACATCATAATAAGAAGCACCGCCGCTCACCAAGGCGAGGGGGACAAGATACCGTTCATGTGGCTATACAAGGTGATGGTGTCCGGGTTCGCGCTCAACTATGCCACCCCGGGAGGACTGATGGGGGGCGAGCCTTACCGCATAATGGAACTGTCGCCACACATCGGCGCAGAGCGGGCGTCGTCGTCGGTGATACTGCACACGATGACTCACATCTTCAGCCACCTGTGGTTCTGGCTGCTGTCAGTGGTGATTTACATCGCCTCCGAGACCGTAACGCCGTTCATGGCAGGCCTGCTCGCCGCCGTGACGGCCTTCTGCGCCATCGGAATATGGTTCTTCATGAAAGGCTACCGCAAGGGCCTTGCCAACCGCGCCATGGCACTCCTTAGCCGTATCCCGGGGGCGAAGCGCAGGGCGAGGCGCTTCATCGAGACACACCACGGCCAACTCGACAACATCGACAGGCAGATAGCGGCGCTCCACAGGCAGAACCCGCGCACCTTCTGGGGCGCGCTGCTCCTCGAGCTCGCGTGCCGTTTCGCCTCGGCGCTCGAGGTGATGTTTGTCCTGCTCGTCATCATGCCGTCGGTCAGCTACCTGCAATGCGTCCTTATACTTGCGTTCACCAGCCTGTTCGCCAACCTGCTGTTCTTCATGCCGTTGCAGATCGGCGGCCGCGAGGGAGGCTTCATGATGTCGGCTTCCGGGCTCGCGCTCACCTCTTCCGCCGGGATATTCGTGGCACTCATCGTCCGGCTGCGCGAACTGTTCTGGACCGCTATGGGAATGTTGCTCATAAAGGTTGGAAAGCGCGCAAAGACTCGCTGAGCCTGCGGGCATTTTCCCGCAATGCCGCGCCTTGTCACAAACCGCACTGCGGAAGCCATCAGACCGCGCTGCCGTTTGTATGCCCTCACAGTGCAAACACGCCGAATTTGGTGAACAATCACGCCGAATTTGTTGAGCAAACACGCCGTAATTGGTCACCAAACACGCCGTAATTGCAGCGCGGCAAGCCACAAAACCGGAGCATTAAGGAATGATTTCCGGCATGGATATGCCGCCCTGAAAGAAATCTGACACACACAACAAAGAGAGGGGGCGCGCCAGAAATCACCTTACTGGCACGCCCTCCCCGAAAAATCATCCGCCTATCAAATCTTGCCAACGAGATCTATGCTCGGCTTGATGGTCTTGCCGCCCTTTCTCCACCTGGCGGGGCAAACCTCGCCGTCATGGGTGGCAACGAACTGTGCGGCCTGCACCTTGCGCACGAGCTCGTCTGCGTTGCGCCCGATGTTGTTGTCCTGGATCTCCGCCACCTTGACCTTTCCCTCCGGGTTAACGAGGAAGGTGCCACGGTAGGCCAGGCCGGCATCCTCGATATACACCCCGAAACCCTTTGCCAGTGTCCCTATCGGGTCGGCGAGCATCGGGAATTTTATCTTCTTTATGCTTTCCGAAGCATCGTGCCATGCCTTGTGTACGTAATGCGAGTCGCAGCTCACCGAGAACACCTCCACGCCCATCGCCTTGAGCTCGTCGTATTTCTCGGCGAGGTCAACCAGCTCGGTTGGGCAAACGAAAGTGAAGTCGGCAGGGTAGAAGAAGAACAGAGCCCACTTGCCCTTGATGTCCTCGTTGCTCACGGTCTTGAACTCACCGTTGTGGAATGCGTTTACTTTAAATTCCGGTACTTGTGCATTAATGATTGGTTCCATAATTATATTTATTGTTAGTTTGTTTTGAATTTTTTTCTACTTTTCATTATTCACTTCATCCGGTCTTCAACAACTTCCCAGTTGATTATAGACCAGATTGCTGCCAGATGATCGGCTCTCCTGTTCTGAAAGTCGAGATAGTAAGCGTGTTCCCACACATCGATTCCCAGCAGCGGGTTCAGTCCGCCGCGCAGCGGGTTGTCTCCGTTCGCCTCCTGGGTTATGACGAGCCGTCCGTCCCTGTCCTGCGACAGCCATGCCCACCCGGAACCGAAGAGTGTGGCGGCAGCCTTCGTGAACCGCTCCTTGAACTCCCCGAAGCTCCCGAACGCGGCATTTATGGCATCAGCCACCCTGCCCTTTGGCTCGTTGTTGTCGGCCTGCGGCATGAACTGCAGGAAATACAGACTGTGGTTGAGTGTCTGCCCGGCGTTGTTATACACCGGCCCTTCCGGTGCCGACTTCACTATTTCTTCCACAGACTTGCCCTCGAGCGCAGTGCCCTCGACAAGGCTGTTGGTCGTGTTGACATAATTCTGCAAATGTTTCCCGTAGTGGAAATTTATTGTCTGCTTGCTTATTACCGGCTCGAGTGCATCCTCGGCATACGGCAGTCTTGGCATATCTATTTTCATTATCTTGTTGTTTTAAACCTTTACTAATGTTTTCTTATCACAACGCAAAGATAGGCAACACCTGCCACATTCGCAACAGATAATGTCTATAGTCCAATCGACAAAACCTATAACGAGCCATACGGCATTGAAAACCAGCACAATAAAAATCAACATCTTTTTTGTGGGAAATCATTTTTTGTGGTGACGACAGTCTTTAAACTATTGTCAAGGTGTAGCAGCATGTCATATTCATTATTAAACATTCTGTGGCAATATGCCGATATTAAGTTTTTTTTTCGTAAGTTTGCAGTGCTATAGAAAGGAACGACATATATGACACTGCAACAACTGGAATATGTGATGGCTGTGTTCCGCTACAGGCACTTTGCCAAGGCGGCGGAGCACTGCAACGTGACACAGCCCACCCTTAGCTCGATGGTACAGAAATTAGAGGAAGAACTGGGTTTGAGGATTTTCGACCGCAGCAGGCAGCCGATAATGCCCACGCAGGCTGGGAAACTCATCATTGAGCAGGCGTGGAGCGTCATGGTGAGGGCAAAGAAACTGCGCGATACAGCGGAAGAGCAGAAGAAGTCGGTCACGGGGACGTTCAACATCGGCGTGCTGCCTACGATAGCGCCGTATCTCGTGCCGAGGTTCTTCCCCAAGATGATTGACGACCACCCGGAGATGGACGTGCGCATCACGGAGATGAAGACTGCCGACATAAAGAAGGCTCTTATGCACGGAGACATCGACGCCGGGATATTGGCAAGGATTGATGGTTTGGATGATTTCGTCTGCCACAACCTGTTCTACGAGCAGTTCATGGCATACGTCGCCGCGACCGACCGCCTGACCAACCTGAGGACAATACGCGTGACCGACCTGAAGGACGAGTTCCTGTGGTTGCTTGACGAGGGGCATTGCTTCCGCGACCAACTGGTGAAGTTCTGCAAACTGGAAGCGGCATCTATGAGCAAGAAGGCATACAACCTCGGCGGCATAGAGACATTCATGCGAATAGTGGAAAACGGCAAGGGGGTGACGTTCATCCCCGAACTTGCCACGATGCAGCTCACCGAGAGCCAGATGCGCCTCGTGAAGCCGTTCGCTCACCCCATACCCACCCGCGAACTGGTGTTCATGACGAGCCGCCACTTCATCAGGGAAACGCTGCGCGACATTATAATAGAGCGCGTCAGGCGGTCGGTGCCGGCATCGATGCTAACCCTTGCGCGGACAAGCGTGCGGATATAAGCCAGGATATACAATGAAACTCCTGCGTGGAGTGACACTTACCGTTTCGTCTTTTGCCAACCCGTCCCCCGGCAGCACAAGCCGCTTGCCGGCATCTCAGACCAGGTTGTAATTTTGCTGAAGCCATCGCGCCACCGTCAACGGCTCTTCCCTCATCAGTTTTCCAACGCGCCCCTAATTGGAATTCACGGAATGTGCGCCTTTTCCGCCCAACCACAGTCCGGCGAAAGTCATCGCGCCGTTCAGCATCAGCAGTTCATAGCCGAAATGATAGCCGGTTGCGGCGCCCACCGCCTTGTCTATGGCGAAACAGAGCAGCGGCGACGCCACGGCGACGTATGGCACGATGCGGTTGTTCACCGTGTGGCGCGTGAGCAGCCCGAAGGCAAACAGCCCGAGCAGCGGTCCGTAGGTGTATGAGCAAAGCACGTATATGGCATCTATCACCGACGAACTGCCCACTGCGTCCACGGCAAGGATTATGACGGCGAAGATTGCCGCCAGCGCGAGATGTGCCCTCCGGCGCAGCCGCTCATCGTCATGACTCCCGCGTATATCCACGCAGTAACTCGTCGTCATGGCTGTAAGTGCCGAGTCGGCCGAGCTGAACGATGCCGCCACTATGCCTATTGTGAACAGCACCACCACCGAGTTGCCCAGCCGTCCCGAGGCGGCAAACATGGGCAGAAGTTCGTCGCCCTTCCCTGGCAGTGGCAGTCCCTCCTTCTGCGCCAGCATCATCAGCATGACGCCGAGCGCCATGAACAGCAGGTTTGCCGGCACGAATGCAAGCCCGTAGGTGCACATGTCCTTCTGCGCCTCGCGCAAAGTCTTGCAGGTGAGGTTCTTCTGCATCATGTCCTGATCCAGCCCCGTCATAACGACAACAATGAATATTCCGCTCAGGAACTGTTTCCAGAAGTTCTGCTTTGACACCCAGTCGTCAAACACGAACATCCGCGAGTGCTCGTCGGCGGATATTGCGGCAAACGCATCGCCGATGCCGAACCCAAGCTCGCCCATTACATTATATATAATAAGCAGCAGTGCCGTGAACATGCACGCGGTCTGGAACGTGTCGGTCCACACCAGTGTCTTTATCCCGCCGCGCCGCGTGTAGAGCCATATAACGGCCACCATCCCCACCACCGTGACAGCAAAAGGCACACCCACCGCAGCGAACACGAAACGGTGCAGGATTATGCACACGACATAGAACCTGACCGCCGCGCCGGTCATCTTCGACAATAGGAAGAACCACGCCCCCGTCCTGTACGCTCCCTTGCCGAGCCTGCGGTCGAGGTAGGTGTATATCGTGGTGAGGTTCATGCGGTAGTACACCGGCAGCAGAATGAACGCCACGGCGACATACCCGAGTATGAAGCCGAGGCACGTCTGCAGGTATGTCATCTGCGTTGCCATTACCATTCCCGGCACCGACACGAACGTTATGCCGGATATGCTTGCCCCCACCATGCCGAAGGCGACCATATACCACGGCGACCGCCGGTTGCCCCGGTAGAATGTGTCGTTGTCAGAATGTCTCGCCGTGATGCGGCTGAACATCATCAGCGCCGCGAGATAGGCAACTATCGTGACGATTATTATCATAACAGACAAAGGGGACGGAGATGATTTCTATCCGTCCCTCTGCTCGTTTTCACACCAAAGCCTTGTGTTATTTCTTTTCCGGTGCGGCCTGTTTCTGCGCGCCCTGTGCTGCCGGCGCGGCATTCTGCCCGCTTGTGCCGAAGCCCTGCACGTTGTTAGGGTTGGCCTGCGGTGCCTGTGTCTGTGTGTTCTCCAGCACGCTCTGGCTGTCTGTTGCCGCCGGCGCAGTCCATGCGCACACGATGCTGAACAGCACCATGCCTATCGCGAGGCCCCATGTCGCCTTCTCTATGAAGTCTGTCGTCTTGCGTACACCCATGATGGCGTTCGACGAGGAGAAGTTCGATGCGAGGCCTCCGCCCTTGGATTCCTGTATCAGTACGATGCCGATCATAAGCACGGCAGCCAGCAGGATCAGCACTAAGAATAATGTGTAAATCATCTTTTTTTATTGCTTTTTATACTTGTTGTTTATTATCAGTTTCTCCAGAAACCGGATTTGGTCTGCAAAGTAAACATTTTTTTTTGGAAAATTCAAATTTAAACGCTTAATAATTTCCAAAGCCTTCGAATATTGCCCTTGTTTTATGTAAATGCGCGCCAATGTCTCGGTGAAGAACCCCTCGTCGGTGTCGTTTCCGTCATTGTCCTCGCCGTCATCCTCCGGTATTTCGTAGTCAGGAATCTCCTGCAGTTCAATTTTGCCCTCGTTGGTGTCTATGAACTCGTCTATGAGGCTCTGTCCCCTCATCTGCGGTGTTTCCTGCGTGTCCGTGTCGTCATTCCCGTCCCCTGTTTCCATTAGGTATGCCGCATAGTCCACCGTTGCGTCCACCGCCGTCGGCCTGCGTTGCGTTCCTTCTCCGTCCTCATTCTCCTTTGGCAGTGAGTCGAGGAATTTGTCAATCAGCGACATTGTGCGGTCGTCCCCTGCGGCCTCTCCCGCGCCATGTCCCTCCTCCTTGCCCTCTCCGTCGTCGGGGCTCAGCCTGTAGTGTGCCGCCTCCACGAGGTTGAAGATTGTCCTCCGGTCAGTGACGTATATTGCCGCCCTGCGCAGTTCCTCGTCGAATGTGGGGTCGTGCAGCAGGTAAAGGTTTTGCAGCATCAGCAGCCTTGCCGTCTGGTAGTATGGATAGAGGGCGAGCATGGAGCGCAGGTCGTAAAGCGTCTCCTTGTCCATCAGCTCTGGGTGTTTTATAAGTTGCCCTATTTCCATGTCTTTGCTATTATGTTTTTTTCACCACTGCGCCACCGTGGCGTTGAAAATCTGGTCTGTCAGTTCCTTGCACATCTGCGTGACGAGTTCCTCCTGCACCGCGTTGAGGCTCTGTGTCGTCTCGTATGTCGATGTGGCAGTGAACTGTTTCTCGAAGTCCTCCGCGTGGTTGGTGTTGTTCGTGAACCTCACGTTGACGGTGATTGCCAGTTCCGTCTGCACCGACACGCCCTCTGATGACACCGACTTGTTCCGCTGGCTGTAGTTGGTTATCTCGCCCTCTATCTTCATGTCGCCGTTGCGTTTCACCTGTATCAGTTTCGTGTGATTTGCGAACTGGTCTTTCAGCCCGTTGTTGAAGATGCTCGCCATCGGCCCCCAGACGTAGCTCGAGCGTATTGGGAAATCGGCTATCTGTATCGTCTTCACCTTGCTGTAGTCTATGCTTGCCCCGTTGAACTTGTATGATATGCTGCACGCCGCCAGCGACAGCACCGCCGCTATGGCTGCTGCGCACATCACCGCCGCGCCTTTCGCGCCGCGCCGTCCCGTTATATGTCTCGTTGATGATGCCATTTCGCTGCCTCCCGGTCTATTCCAGTCCGTACTGTTTTATCCTTCTGTAAAGCGTGCGGTCCGAAATGCCGAGTTCCGCTGCCGCCTTCTTGCGGTTCCCCCCGTTTCTCTCGAGAGCCTTCTCCACCATCTGCCGCCCGATGTCGCTTAGGTTCAGCGTTTCCGGTTCCCTTATCTCCTCTGCCACGGCATCCTGCACGCTCGGTGTCTGTGGCATCCTCACCCTGTCCGCAGGCTGGTATATGGCCGGCATCTGCGTCTCCCCGGCGACGACAGCCGGATGCCTTGCCGAGTCGAGTTGCTTGCGCAGGTCGTTCATGTCCTGCCTGAGGTCTGACACGTTCCCCCGCAGCTCATACAGTATCTTGAACAAAATCTCGCGCTCGCTCTCGTATGACTTGCTTCCGCTGCCGCCCACCTTTGCAAGTTGCATGCTCTCCTGATCCTGCGGTATGAACTTCCGCAGGTCCTGCGGCGTTATCTCGCGCCTCTCGCTCAGTATCGACATCTGTTCGGTGATGTTCTTCAGTTGCCTCACGTTGCCCGGCCACTTGTATTTCAGCATAATCTGCTGTGCCTCCTCGGTGAGCGTAATCTTCGGCAGGTGGTATTTCTCTGCCATCAGCATGGCGAACAGCCTGAACAGCAAGAGGATGTCCTCTCCCCTGTCCCGCAGTGGCGGCATCTGTACCGGTATGGTGTTCAGGCGGTAGTAAAGGTCCTCGCGGAATCGCCCCTCGCTTATCGCCCGGCGCATGTTCACGTTCGTCGCAGCCACGATGCGCACGTCGGTCTTCATCACTTTCTGCCCTCCCACGCGCAGGTACTCGCCCGTCTCGAGGACGCGCAGCAGCCGTGCCTGCGTAGCCAGTGGCAGCTCGCCAACCTCGTCGAGGAACAGCGTCCCCTTGTTTGCTATGCCGAAATATCCCTCGCTCTCACCGATGGCACCTGTGAACGAGCCTTTCTCATGTCCGAAGAGTTCCGAATCGATGGTTCCCTCGGGGATGGAGCCGCAGTTTATGGCGAAATACTTCTCGCGCCTGCGCGGCGACCTGTCGTGTATCAGCCTCGGTATGATCTCCTTGCCCACGCCGCTCTCGCCGACGATGAGCACGCTGAGGTCGGTCGGCGCGACCTGCATCGCCACGTCGAGCGCCCTGTTAAGCGCATCGCAGTTGCCGACGATGCTGTAACGCTGTTTTATTTTCTGAAGTTCCGATGTGTTCATTTTGAGTTGACAAAATTACATATATTTTTCCACAAACCTGCAATTCTGGCAGAAAACTTGCTACATTTAACGAATTATATTACCTTTGCACGCCGTGAACAGCGTGGAAACATGCCAGTTTTGCTGGCAAGGCCGTCTGTTTGCGGAATACTCACATTATTAACAACAACTGATTTTTAAATGGAAAAAACACTCGTTCTTTTGAAACCAAGTTGCGTTCAGCGTCAACTTATCGGTGAGATAATCAACCGCTTCGAGCGTCGCGGACTGCGCATCGCCGGCATGAAAATGATGCAGTTAGACGATGCCATACTGCGCGAGCACTATGCCCACCTCGCCGACAAGCCGTTCTTCCCGGTGCTGGCTGCGTCTATGCAGGCATCGCCCGTTGTGGCAATGGCACTCGAGGGCATCGATGCCGTGCAGGTGGTGCGCACCATGACCGGTGCTACAAACGGCCGCGCCGCCGCTCCCGGCACCATACGCGGCGACTTCTCCGTGAGCAACCAGCAGAACATCGTGCATGCTTCCGACTCGCCGGAGAACGCCGCCATCGAGCTGAAGCGTTTCTTCCGCGAGGGCGAAATATTCGAGTACACCTCCGGCGCGCGCGAATACATCTACGGCGCGGACGAGTGCTGACACCGTGACAACCCGTCCACAGCACGGGCATATCCAGCAAATCAACTTACATGATTTCAGGACATGCCCGGCGGATAACATGAAAGGGGCTGCGTCTAAACAAATGCAGCCCCTCTCATCTGTTGACTTGTAGGGACTTACGCCCTGTAAGTCCGCTCCATGCACCATGATGCACATACCGAACAAAAATTATCTGTGCCAACGATGATGCTTGCGGACTTACAGGGCGTAAGTCCCTACATGCAAAATAAGTCCGCTGCACAAAGGGGCTTGTTTTGGAATAATTTATCAGAGCAAAAATCATTCATGCGAGACTGTGACGTAAAAACTTAATTGTGGCACAGCCTCTTCAGTTTACAACAAGGTGTCTTTCGCAATGAAAAATCGCCGGATTTGGTTTGTGAAAAAGCCGAATTTGCATCGCAAAACAGCCGAATTTGCGCTGCAGGAGATGCCAGACGGAAAACCGGTTGGCGGTCAGCGTGCGCCGGGAACGATGCCCTCTATGTATTTGCACAGTATGCCGATGCCCTTCAGGTTCTCCCCTCCCTGCGGTATTATGACGTCGGCATATTTCTTCGTAGGCTCGATGAACTGCTCGTGCATCGGCTTGAGCACCTTGAGGTATCTGTCCAGCACCATGTCCACGGTTCGCCCGCGCTCCACAACGTCGCGCTGAATGTTGCGTATGAGCCTCTCGTCGTCGTCGGTGTCAACATATATCTTGAGGTCCATCATGTCGCGCAGCTTGCGGTTTATGAGGGTCATTATCCCCTCGATTATTATCACCGGCTTCGGCTCCACACGCACCGTCTCCTTCATGCGGTTGCAGTCGATGTAGGAGTATGTGGGCTGTTCGATGGCCTTGCCGCTGCGCAGTTCCGTGACGTGCCTGATCAGCAGTTTCCAGTCGAACGCGTCCGGGTGGTCGAAATTTATCGCGTGGCGTTCCTCGTCGGTCATTCCCGTTGTGTCGTTGTAGTAAGAGTCTAACGGCACCACCGTGACATAGTGCGGCGGCAGAGCGGCCGCCAGTTTCCTGACCACCGTTGTCTTTCCCGAGCCTGTGCCTCCGGCAATTCCTATTATAGTCATTGTTATCTTGTTTTCTTTTTATTGCCTGGCTTCGTCTGCTGGCATGTCGCTATGCCTGCACGGCCACTCCCTGCCGCCCGTCGCCGCGCGGCTGTGAAGGCCTGACAACACCTTTGCGTAAATCTGCGCCTTTCCCTCCACGCTCATTGGGTATGCCCTCGAGCTGCTCGGCATCCGCCACAGCATCATGTGGCGTCCTGCGAAATCGAAAGGCATGCACTCCCCCACTCCCGGCTTCGCAATGCCGAAGTGCGCGGCGAGCAGCGCGGTGGCCTTCCCGCCCGTTGTCACTACCGTCTCGAGTGCCGGCATGCGGCTCATCAGGCCGTCGAGGTCGGTCGGTGTCACCACCTCGAGGTCCTTGTCGGATGCCGTGTTGCGCGTCCTCCTCACCTCCGTCGCGGTGTCGTATATCGCGATGCCCCTGTCACGCAGCAGCGCGACTATCTCCCCGAGGCGGAATGTCCTTGCCCCGCCGTCCACGAAGTGCATCTTGTCGGCGAAGAACACCAGCCCGAAGATGCGCCACATGTCGTTCTGGAAATTCGGGTAGAAGAAGTCCATCGACCACCTGTTGCGCGCCGGAGGAAAACTGCCGAGCATCAGCAGCCTCGCCCCGTCAGGTATGAACGGCTGCAGGGGGTGTCTCTCAGTGTCCATCCGCGCTTATTTCTCCTTCACGAGATAGATGGCCACCGGCAGGTGGTCGCTGTATCCGTTGAGCCACACCCCTCCGGCGTGCGTCCGCTTCGGTGTGCCCTTGTACTTACCCTCGGTCTGCATCAGGTAGTCGCGCTTCTGTATCTTGTGCCTCAGTAATGTCAGCGTGGAGTAGTCCTTGGTCATCGCTCCACTTATGAGGTTCGGCGACACCACTATCTGGTCGAAGAGGTTCCACGAGCCCTGGTAGCACAATGTGCCCTGCCCCTTCTTGGCGAGGGTGTTGTACCACGGGTTGTACATGTCGCCCGGGCCGACCTCCGACATTTCCGCCTTTGCCCCGAGAGCCTCGCACATGCTCTTGTCCATCGGGTCGTCGTTCATGTCGCCCATCACGATGACCTTCGCGGCTGTGTCCGCACGCATCACCGAGTCCTTTATCATGCGCACCTGCCGCCCCGCCGACTCGCGGTAGAACGGGCCGCTGAAACGGCTTGGCCAGTGGCACACGATGATTACGACATGCTCGTCGGCCATCGTCCCGCTGATGGTCAGGAAGCCGCGCGTGAAATACGCGCTGTCCTTTTCCAGTTCCTGGACGTATGGCAGCAACTTGTATCCGTTCAGCGTGAACAGCGCGGGGTTGTAGAGCAGCGCGCAGTCAATGCCACGGATGTCCGGCCCCTCCACATGAACATATTTATATCCACGCGCGCGCAGAGGCTCCTGTGCCACGAGGTCATCGAGCACGCGCGAGTTCTCCACCTCCGACAGGCCTATGACCGCACAGCCCACGTTGGGCAGCATGTCGGTGCCCATGTCAGCGAGGGCGCGCGCCATGTTGCGCAGTTTGTTCTTATATTTCATCTCCCCCCATCGGTTTGCCCCGTTGGGCAGGTATTCGTAGTCGTTCTTCCCCTCGTCGTGGCATGTGTCAAACAAGTTCTCCTGGTTGTAGAAGCCGACACCATAGACACGGAACTGTTTCTGCCCGTATGTGAAGACCGCCGCGAGGCAGAACAAAAAGATCAAGATTTTTCTCATAACTTTATATTGTTTTTATTTGTCCGGACCTGTATTTCCGAGTTCGGCGACAAAGTTAATAAAAAAAGTTCATATACAACTAATCCGGAATAAAAAAGAACGGCACGGCACATCATTTGTCCACGCGCAAACGGGATGAGCCGACCTCACAAACAAAAATCGGCAAATTGGAGGTTGCGGGAAGCAAGGCACGGGAGGAATGGCATTTAAACTTTTTTCGTTTTTTTGTTTTGTCCTTAAGTTTTTTCATGCTACCTTTGTACCCAAAGAATTATTAATTAAACTAAAAACGAGATGCAAAAAAAACTGAAACTTGCAGTGATTGCCCTTTGCTACGTTCCGCTGGCCTACGCCCAGACGGATGAGACGCAGTCTCAAAAGGCTGCGGCGATGGACGAGTCGGCATTCACTTTCACCGAGGCGCAGTTGGGAGACAACGATGACATGTCGCAGAACGTGACAATCATAGGCTCGAACAACAACATGTATGCGGACCGCGTCGGTTTCCTATTCTCGCCGGTGCGCTTCCGCTACCGCTCGCTCAACCAGAAATACAACGACGTCCACATAAACGGAGTGCTTATGAACGACATGGAGTCGGGGCAGTTCCGCTATTCATTGGTGGGCGGCCTGAACCGTATGACGCGCAATGCCGACAACGTGCTGGCATTCGAGAACGGTGGCTACAACATGCCGAACATGGCCGGAGGGGTGAACTACGACTTCCGCGCTGCAAGTTTCGCTGCTGGCCACAGGGTGTCTTTAGGCGCGGCAAACCGCAACTACACCCTGCGCGGGGTATATACCTACAGCACCGGCCTAATGCCGAGCGGATGGGCGGTGACGGCAAACCTCACCTACCGCTGGGCCAACAGGGGGTATGTCGAGGGAACGTTCTACAACGCCCTGTCATACTTCCTCGGCGTGGAGAAAATCTTCGGCAACCACAGCCTGTCGTTCGCCACATGGGGAAACCCAACAGAACGCTCCACGCAGGGCGCGTCGACCGACGAGGCCTACTGGATGGCAAACAGCAACTTCTACAACCCCTACTGGGGCTACCAGGACGGCAAGAAGCGCAACTCGCGAGTGGTGAACGACTACGCGCCGGCAGCCATCCTGACATGGGACTGGAAGATAACAGACGACATGAAACTAACCACGTCGGTGTTCGGGAAGTACTCGATGTACAAGAGCACGAAACTGAACTACAACAACACCGACAACCCGCAGCCTGACTACTGGAAGGTGATGCCGAGCAGCTACTACGACGTGTTCGACGAAAGCAACGAGGCAAACCGCACGCTGCAGGCCCTGGGCAACTGGACAACGGCCTACAGCATGTTCTCCGGCTCGAAGGCCAACAGGCAGATAAACTTCGACCAGCTGATATACTCAAACAAGATGGCAGCAGAGAACGGGCAGGACGCGATGTACTTCATTCAGGCAAAGCACAACGACGCGCTCACGCTGTCGCTCTCGTCGGCAATGAACATGACCGTGACCGACAAGAGCAAACTGAACTTCGGCATAATGCTCGGGACAAACAAAGGCAGCCACTACCAGACTATGGAGGACATGCTCGGCGCAAAGTCGTTCCACAACATCAACACCTACGCGCTGGGGACTTACACGATGGACGACGACCGAGTGCAGTATGACCTCAACAACCGCAACGGCGCTGTCGGCGAGGGCGACAAGTTCGGCTTCAACTACGACATACTCGTGAGCAAAGGCTTCTTCTGGGCCAACTACAGTGCCGACATGGGACGCTGGCACGCCAACGTGGCAGCGAGAACCGGCGGCGTGCAGATGCAGCGCGACGGAAAGATGCGCAACGGCATGGCCCCGGAGTTCTCATACGGCAAGAGCGGCAAGGCACACTTCGGCGAGCTGGGAGGAAAGGGCAGCCTGACATACGATGCAGGGCACGGACACGTCATAGCACTCGGGGCAGGCTACGAATGGCGCGCGCCGCAGGCATCAACGGCATTTGCGGCTCCGGAGATAAGCAACGACTTCGTCGACGGGCTTAAGAACGAGCGCATATTCAGCAGCGAACTGTCGTACCAGTTCCACAACTCGTGGCTGCACGTGAACCTGAACGGATACTACAGCAGGCTGAACCATGTGACGGAATGGCAGAACTTCTACTTCGACGACATCAACTCGTTCTCGTATGTCTCGCTCACAGGACTGAGGAAAGCGTACTACGGAGTTGAACTCGCGGCAAGGATAAAGATGAGCTCCATGCTCGACCTGAAACTGCTCGGCAGCATGGGAGAGGGCAAGAACACGAACAATGCACAGGTGAGGTACATGAACTCAACAAAGGCGACCTACGCCCGCGAGACGGCATACGTCAAGGACATGCGCGAGGCCGGAACACCGCTCACGGCACTCTCCGCCGGACTGAGCTTCCACAACCGTGGATGGTTTGTTGACCTGAACTGCAACTACTACGACCGCATCTACCTGTCATACTCGCCGAGTTACCGCTATGCCAGCACACTGGCATACCGCCAGCAAGTGGAACACAACGTGTTCGACAACGAAGGCAACCTGCGCGACGAGGCAGTGGCACAGACAAAGGGGCACGGCGGCTTCATGGTTGACGGCTCGGTGGGACGCTACATCCGACTGAAGGGCGGGCGCAGCCTGAGCATCAACCTCATGCTGACCAACATCCTGAACAATACGCGCATTGCAACCGGTGGCTACGAGCAGAGCCGCAGCGACTACACGGGCGCTACGTCGGACAACGTTAGGAAGCGCGTTTACAAGTTCTCGCGCAACCCGAAGAAATACTACGCCCTCGGGGCAAACGGAATGTTGAACGTGACATATAAATTCTAAGAAAACGTAAAACGCAAGAAAATGAAAAGAATATCATATCTGATTATCGCAGTGCTCTGCTTAGGCATGACGGCCTGCATGGACGGGGGCTACGACGAGCCCGACTTCAGCAAGGGCGCGCCCTACGGCAACAACGCCATTGAGCCGGCAAACCTCGTCACGATACAGCAACTGAAGGAGAAATACAGGAATGCCGTCACCACCGACTACCGCGACGGCAACTCGTTCGAGCAGGTGAAGGAGAAGATGCAGATACGGGGCTTCGTAACAGCGAACGATGTGTCTGGCAACATATACAATGAGGTGGCGATACAGGACGAGACCGGCGCGATACTCATCGAGATACAGCAGGGCGGACTGCACGGCTACCTGCCCGTCGGCACGGAGATAATCGTGGAGCTGCAAGGACTGTGTGTCGGCAACTACCGCATGCAGCCGGCAATCGGCATGCCGTCGAAAGTGTCGCAGGGAACAAACGAAGGCAAGGACCAGCTGGGGAAAGTGACGCGCAGGGAATGGCAACAGCACTTCCGCATAACGGGCAAGTCGCAGGTCTTCAAGCCGGAGACCTTCGTGGAAAACGGCAAGGCAAAGAACTGGAAGACGATTGAAGACGGCGGCAAACTGGGACTGCTCAAAGGGGTGAAGTTCAGCGAGGGCTCTTACTATTCCGGCAACAAGTTCGTGAAAATCAAGGTCGACGAGAACTCGAAATACGCAGACCCGTCATTCAACACGTCGGTGTCGTGGTTCTTCGAGGGGCTGCCAAGCACCGGCTCGGCGGGAACGCCATCCGTCATGCTTTACAACAGCGGCTACGCAGACTTCGCCGCCATGCCTCTGCCCAAGGGGCGTGTTGACATCACCGGAATCATAAAGCGGTACAACAACAGCTGGGAGGTGATAATACGCGACATCAACGACGTCGTTCCATCAACGGAAAAGTAACGGCCAAAGAAGTAACAAAACAAGTAACAAGAAAGAAACAAACAATCATAACATGAAAAAGATCATCTATTCTGTGATAATGCTCGCCATGGCGACATTCACAATGACAAGTTGCGAGGACGTTCCGGCACCATACGGCTTCCCGGAGGAAAACGGCGGAGAGGTGAACACACCGACGGCTGAGCCGGCGGGAACGGGAACAGAGGCAGACCCATACAACGTGGCGGCGGCACTCAACATAATAAAGGCAATGGCAGACGGCGATGTCACGGAGAACATCTGCGTAAAGGGAAAGATCTCGGCCATCGACGATGTCAGCCTCGACTACGGAAACGCCACATACTACATCTCTGACGACGGCACCACAAAAAACCAGTTGCAGGTGTTCCGGGGAATGTTCCTCGGAGGCGTGAAATTCACCAAGACAGACCAGATAAAGGTGGGCGACGAGGTTGTTGTCAAGGGCAAGTGCAAGAACTTCAAGGGCAACACGCCGGAGTTTGACGCAGGAAGCAGCATTATATCGCTGAACGGCAATACCCCGACGGCGCCTGACAAGCCAAAAACAAAGTTTGACCCGACGGGAAAAGGCACGCAGGCCGACCCGTACAACGTGGCTGCGGTGCTGCAGACGTTCTACAACCTGGAGGCAGGAAAAACAAGCGACAACGAGATTTACGTTAAAGGCAAGATAGTTGGCGCACCGCAGATAGACACTGGGCAGTATGGAAACGCCACATACTCAATAGCACAGGATGGCTCGGAGGGTGACGACAAACTGCTCATCTTCCGTGGATACGACCTCGGCAAGCAGAAATTCACCGATGCCGCCAAGATTAAGGAGGGCGACGAGGTTGTCGTCTGCGGAAAGGTGACTAACTACAACGGCTCGATACAGATTGCGCAGGGCAACTACCTTGTATCCATAAACGGCGGCGGTGGATCCAGCTTCAAGAAAACCGTTGATGGCAACACACTGACAATCGAAGACACGAGCCTGTCGGCAATGGGAGATGCGCCCAACCTGACATTGAATTTGGATGGGCTCGGATGGGCGGACAAACAGGCAGAGAACCTATCTGTCAGCAACAGCGAGTTTGCCATTTCGTTCGAAAAGGGAGAAGGCACGACACCGCCGACATACTATGCGTCAACAAAGGGTGTCAGGATGTATGCCAAGAATGTCCTCAACCTGGACTGCAAGGGCAAAAAAATAAAGAAGATAGTCTTTTTCTGTGAGTCCGCCGGAGGCAAGAACTATGTTGGCAACCCGCAGCTGACCGTTGAGAACAAAGACGGCAAGCTGGTCGTTTGCAACGACTTCTCAACCACCAAAGGCGGTATGCAACTGAGGATTCAGAAGATCGTGATCACATACGGTAAGTAGAAGCAAGCGGAGGACTGACAAGAACCCGCAAAACAAGATGACCGCTGCCATGTCGGGATTGCCCCGACATTGCAGCGGTTATCCCAAATCGCTTTCTATGTTAATATCCAAATGTTTTGACCATTATTTTCAATTTATAC